>Ga0265297_10000538_pt1 | contig 109964 bp, 104 predicted proteins | sample Munlanlwell13791_FD_192502 | JGI IMG/M metagenome (GOLD analysis project Ga0265297, IMG submission 192502) | Leachate microbial communities from a municipal landfill in Southern Ontario, Canada - Leachate well 137-91 | ecosystem: Engineered > Solid waste > Landfill > Unclassified | place...
TATATAATCTTGAATTAGATATAAAATCACCTCCTTTCTAGCTGAGGTGATTTTATTATAGCCCCAAGGGCTACGCCATTAAACGCACACACCCGCTAAAGCGGGTGGTTTTTCTGGTTATAAAAAATACTAATTATAAAATATAAATTAGTATTTATTTGAAAACGCTATAAAACGAGCCACTATTTCTTTTCCTTAGATCGTTCAACCATTGGATATTTAGTTTTGGTGTTAGCTTCATACTCTTCATCACTCAAAGACTCATTATACAAAGAATCACCAACAATCAAACTGTCCTGAGGGTGACTAACTAATTTAGTGTCCAAAACCTCTTTTTTTTCAATATCTTTCTTACTGTCAGCATCATCTTTTTTAAAATCCGATGGAGTAAACACAGTTAATAAAGTAGCTAGAAGAATCCTTTGTAAAGCAGGACTAGAAATAATACGCTTAATAATATTTTCTTTTTTCTTGATATTATTAGCGTTATTATTATGCTCAAAATTATTAAAATTGTTTTCTTTGGATGCCATAATTGATATAATTTAAATTAAAGAACTATTTTATTATTTTAATAATAACATATATTTATTATAAAGTCAAATAAACTAAAAATGATTTACTTCACAGCTTACGCTGAAAAAAAATTTACTATTTTAAATAACCATAAGGTCTATTTTCGTAAAGAAGAAATAGAACTAGCTATAACCATGCCTGACAAAAGAGGCCGCCTTGGTCAGCTTTTGACCTGTGAAAAAAATAATATTAAGGTCGTTTATCAAAAGGAGGCTAATCTTAAAAAAGTAATTACTTTTTATCCAATCTAATATGCACTATGATCTTGAGGCTAATGTTATTAGCTGGGAAATAGCGACTGGTAAAATTCATCGCACCAAAGAATTTGGCAATTTTATTGTTCATCTATCTAAAGCTGGTAAACCAATTTTAATAGAGATTCTTAATGCTTCAAATTTTAAAACCAAGCTAGGTAAGCTAGAAACGATTAAGCAGATAAATGAGGCGCTAAGCTGAAAAATCAAAGAACAAAAAACAAAGATCAAGTTTAATAGCTATAACCTTCATCCTATTATTTGTTTTTTGATCTTTATTCTTTGTTCTTATTAAAAAAGCCTCGGTTTCCCGAGGTCTTTTTTAATCTCTATTATTCTTCATTTGAATCCCCTTTTGACTTATAGCCAGTTCCTGCAGGAATTGGGCGACCAATAATAACGTTTTCTTTAAGACCTTCTAAGCGATCGATCTTACCGGTAATCGCGGCGTCGATCAAGACTTTAGCTGTTTCCTGGAAAGACGCAGCGGACAAGAAACTATTAGTCGACAAAGAAGCTTTAGTCATACCCATTAAGAGTTGACGACCAGTCGCTAATTTTTTACCAGCTAGTTTAGCCTTATGGTTTTCACGATCCAACACTGATTTTTCAATAATTTCACCAACCAAGAAATCAGTCTCGCCTGGATCAACCATATAAACACGAGAAAACATTTGACGAGCAATAGTTTCAATATGCTTATCGTTTAAAGGCTGACCTTGAGAAGAGTAAACATACTGAATTTCTTTAACAATATAACGCTGTGTTTCAGCAATGCCACGTAATTCATAAAGTTGTTGCAAATCAAGACTACCATCAGTTAATTGATCACCAACTTTAACACTATCTCCATCCTTAACCCAAATATTGAAAGTACGAGGGATAGTGTATTCATGAACTTTTTCTACTGGAGCAATAACCTTAAGATACTTTTCTTCTAACTTAACTCGACCGGCGCGGCTAGCTTTAATCGTGGCTTCACCGGCTTTAAATAACGGTGTATCTTTCTTAACTTTATCACCATCAGACACTAAAACCTCAACCTTAGGTTTTTTGGCTTTAGTTTTCTTGGTTTTAGCTAAGTCAGATTTATCATCAACGTTAGTTTTTTTAAGAGCTGCCGCTGCCATAGTAGCTTCAGCAAAATAATACTTATCGGTTTCTTCACCAGCATAAGCAATGCTTAATAATCGGCCCTGAGAAGTTCCGCCTTCACTGCGTAATTCAGTAATCTTAATCTGTCCCTCAACGTCAGCAATATAAGCCTTACGCTTTGGTGAACGAGCTTCAAAAATTTCTTCAACGCGAGGCAAACCTTGCGTAATATCGTCTTGGTCAGCCACACCACCAGTATGGAAAGTACGCATCGTTAACTGTGTACCAGGTTCACCAATTGATTGCGCCGCAATAATACCAACAGCCGTACCAATTTTCACCAAACGGTTATAGGCTAAGTCAAAGCCATAACATTTTTGACAAACGCCACGGTGTAAATCACAACGACTAACGCTACGCACTTCAATTTCTGGAATATCTTCAGTGGCAAATTTATCAGCCAAGTCTTCAGTCACTAATTCGCCTTTTTTAAGTAAAACCTTACCACTAGCATTCTTTAAGTCAGTAATAATATAACGACCAGTAATGCGCTTAATTAAGGCGCGACCCATTTCATCGCTTTCTTCTTTGGTCATAATAATACCGCCTTTAGCGCCGCAATCTTCGGCTGTGACAACCACGTCTTGCGCCACATCAACTAAACGACGAGTTAAGTAACCAGCGTTAGACGTACGCAAAGCTGTATCAGACAAACCTTTACGCACACCGTGCGTCGCAATGAAATATTCCAAAACATCAAAGCCGTGTTTAAAGTTACCTTTAACTGGCAATTCAATAATTTTACCTGATGGTGAAGTCACCAAACCTTTCATACCTAAAATCTGAGTTAGCTGAGCCCATGATCCACGTGCGCCAGATTCAATCATGGAATAAACCGGACCGGTTTTATCAAGCTCATTGGTACAAATTGAAGTTATTTCTTCTTTAACCTTGGTCCAGACTTCAATCACCTTGCTATAACGTTCACTTTCGGTTAATAAACCTTCTTCATAATAACCCTGAATTTCTTCAGCCTGATTAGTCGCCACTTCGATTTTTTCTTCAATTGTTTTAAACTCAGGCAAATCAGCCATACCCCAAGACAAACCACTGCGAGTAATATAATCAAAAGTGACTTTTTTAATATCATCTAATAATTGAACGGTTCTTTCTTCGCCAAATAAACGGAAACATTCTTTAACTAAGGCTTTAAGTTTAGCTTTACCAATCACTTCATTAACAAACTGTAATTTTTCTGGCAAAAGTTCATTAATAATGATTCTGCCGATGTTAGTTTCAATCATGCCTTTATCACCCATCATAATACCAACTTTTTCTCGCAAAGTTATTTTACCAAGTTGATAAGCAGCCTTAGCTTCTAGTGGCGAATAAAATCTTTTAGTGACTTTCTCATCTTGTTTAATAGTTGTCATGTAAAAAGATCCCCAAACAATATCTTTATCTGGCGAGACCACTGGATCACCAGTCGCTGGTTTTAATAAGTTGTGTGAAGCTAACATTAAATCGCGTGCTTCAGCAATCGCCTCTTCAGTTAAAGGAACGTGAACCGCCATTTGGTCACCATCGAAGTCAGCGTTAAAAGCTGTACAAACTAAAGGATGGATCTGAATAGCTAAGCCTTCAATCAAAACTGGGTGGAAAGCTTGAATACCAAGACGGTGCAAAGTTGGAGCACGATTCAAAAGTACATAAGCACCTTGAATAATTTCTTCTAAAATATCCCAAACTTCATCATGACCAGCTTCAATGTAACGTGAAGCGCTACGGACGTTGTGAACAATTTCCCGTTTAATAAGTTTAGAAATAATAAAAGGTTTAAATAATTCAATGGCCATGCGCTTTGGCAAACCACATTGATCTAATTTAAGACTTGGATTAACGACGATGACTGAGCGACCTGAATAGTCGATACGTTTACCCAATAAGTTCTGACGAAAACGACCCTGCTTACCTTTTAAGGAATCAGCCAATGACTTCAACATACGCTTTTGACCAGTTGAAGCTACCACGGTTTTACCATGTCTAATTGAGTTATCAATCAAAGCATCAACCGCTTCCTGTAACATACGCTTTTCATTACGGCAAATAACTTCTGGTGCATTTAATTCCAAAAGTTGTTTTAAGCGGTTATTACGATTGATAATACGGCGATACAAATCATTTAAATCGCTGGTTGCAAAACGACCACCATCCAAAGCTACCATTGGACGCAAATCTGGTGGAATAACTGGCACGACACTCATCACCATCCAAGCTGGATTAATTCCATTGGTTTTTAAGTTCTTGAAAAATTTCAAACGCTTGATAAGTTTATCTTTCTTAGATTCAACCACATCTTCTAAAATCTTTTCTGAAGCTTTAATTTCTTTTTCTAAATCAAGGCGTTCTAAAAGCTTACGGACAGCTTCGGCGCCGATCCCGGCAGTAAAGATATGACCGTATTTAAGACTCAAATTCTGATAAGTATTTTCAGAAATAATAGCTAAAGGTTTTAATTCTTTTAATTCTTTTTGGGCTTGAGTAAAGGCATTATCTAAGGCCGCAATCTTTTCATCGCGAGTTTTTTCAAGCTCTACTATTTCATGCTCAATTTTATCAGTAATTTCTAATTGGCTTTTACCTTCTTTAGCTAATTTACCTTTTTCGGATTTTATTCTTGAAGCATGTTCAGTAAATTCATTTTCTAAAGATTTCTTTTTAGCTTTATATTCTTGTTTAATCTGATCAATGGTAGCTAATTTTAATTCTTCGTTAACATCAGTAATAATAAAGCTCGCAAAATAAACTACCTTTTCTAAAGATTGCATGGATAAATCTAGCGCCAAACCAACTTTAGAAGATAGACCGCGCAAAAACCAAATATGGGTTACCGGAGTTTCTAGTTTAATATGACCAAAACGTTCACGACGAACTAAAGAGCGGGTAACTTCAACACCGCACTTATCACAAACAATGCCGCGATAACGAATCTTTTTATATTTTCCACAATAACATTCCCAGTCCTTTGATGGTCCAAAAATCTTTTCACAGAACAAACCATCTTTCTCTGGCTTCTGTGTACGATAGTTAATAGTTTCCGGACGAGTTACTTCACCATAAGACCACTGCAAAATACTTTCAGGCGATGCTAGTTTAAGCTTAATCGCTTCAAAGTCATTAGTTTTAATCGGGTTAATCATAAAATTAATTAGCTTAAATTATTCAGCAGCCTCATTCTCGACTACGGGTTTAACGTAATCGGGAAATGAATTTTGTCTTGGTGGATCCATTTCTTCGCCGGCTTTTTCTAAATCAATCGGACGATTATCACTATCTAATAGTTCCACATCAAGTGCTAAACCTTTTAATTCGCGGACCAAGACGTTAAAAGATTCAGGCACGTTTAATTTTTTAATAACTTCACCCTTAATAATAGACTCATAAGCTTTAGAACGTCCTGCGACGTCGTCGGACTTAATTGTCAAAATTTCCTGTAAGCAATGAGCAGCACCATAAGCTTCTAAAGCCCAGACTTCCATTTCTCCAAAACGCTGACCACCGAACTGCGCTTTACCGCCCAAAGGCTGTTGCGTAATAAGCGAGTAAGGGCCAATTGAACGTTGGTGAATTTTATCTTCTACCATGTGGTTCAATTTCAACATGTACTTATAACCTACTGAAATTCTATTATCAAAATTAGCTCCGGTTTTTCCATTACACAAAGTAACTTTACCATCTTCGGCTAAACCAGCACGCTTAAGTTCATTTCTAATTTGCTCCTCAGTAATACCGTTTAAAGGCGGAGTAGCAACTTTATAATTTAATTTTTGAGCAGCAAAACCAAGGTGAGTTTCTAGTAACTGACCTAAGTTCATACGTGAGACAACTCCTAAAGGAGACAAAATAATATCAATTGGCGTACCATCTTCCATGTAAGGCATATCTTCAACTGGAACAATCTTAGAAATAACACCTTTGTTACCGTGTCTACCCGCCATCTTATCACCAGCGCGAATTTTTCTTAGGTTAGCTACCGTGACTTGAATAGATTGAATAACACCGGCTGATAATTTATCACCTTGTTCACGAGAAAAGATTTTAACATCAATTACCTTACCGTGTTCACCGTGCTCTAAGTATAATGAAGAATCACGCACATCCTTAGCTTTGTCACCAAAAATAGCGCGTAATAATTTTTCTTCAGCTGATAATTCGGTTTCACCTTTAGGCGTAATCTTACCGACTAAAATATCACCGCTTGAAACTTCGGCGCCGATCCTGATAATACCTTTTTCATCTAAGTTCTTTAATTTTTCTTCACTGATATTTGGAATATCATTAGTCACAATTTCTGCTCCTAACTTTGTATCACGAACATCAATGGTGTAATTTTCAATATGAACTGAAGAAAAGAAATCTTCTTTAACTAAACGTTCAGAAATAATCACAGCGTCTTCGTAGTTATAACCTTCCCAGGTCATAAAAGCGACTAAGACGTTATTACCTAAAGCTAGCTCACCTTTATCAACCGCCGAAGCATCGGTCATGATTTGATGCTTATGAACTTTATCACCGCGCTTAACAATCGGTCGTTGATTAATACAAGTTGAAGCGTTAGAACGTAAAAATTTACTTAAAAGATAAACTTGGTCATGATCAGCTTTGTTGCGCACTATAATTTGCGTGCCATCAACTTTAATTACTTCTCCGTCTTCCAGCGCTAAAATAACATGACCTGAATCAGAGGCAGCACGCGCTTCAACACCAGTTCCAACAATCGGCGCTTTAGCCGCAATCAAAGGTACAGCCTGACGTTGCATGTTAGTTCCCATCAAAGCACGAATCCCGTCATCGTGTTCTAAAAATGGAATCAAAGAAGTAGCTACTGAAACAATTTGGTTAGCCGCCACACCGATTAAATCAATTTTTGAAACATCTTCTAAAGCTGGTTCACCATATTTTCTAACTTCAGCTTTTGAAACTGTAAAATGACCATTATCATCATTCGGGGTTGTAAAAGCTGTGGAAATATATTTTTCTTCTTCAAAAGCATCAAGATAAACTATTTCATTAGTAATGACTGGCTTAATTGGAATCGTCACGGCCACACCTAATTGATCATGCAACTCTTTGGCAATTTTTTCAGTAATTTCAACACCGGCTTTAATAACTACTTTACCCTTATCATCTAGGACATCTTCGCGAGTAATTTTACCAGTCGTTAATTCTGGTTTATTAGCAATATCATGTAAGACTTTGCGATAAGGTGCTTCAATAAAACCATAACTATTAATTCTAGAATAACTTGCAAAGTGACCAACTAAACCAATGTTTGGACCTTCAGGAGTAGCAATCGGACAAATACGACTGTAGTGAGTAGTGTGGACGTCACGAACTTCAAAACCAGCGCGTTCGCGAGTTAAACCACCAGGACCCATGGCTGACAAACGTCGCTTATGTTCTAACTCAGCTAAAGGATTGGTTTGGTCCATGAACTGTGACAACTGAGATGACATGAAAAACTCTTTCACGACGCTCATAACCGGACGAGCATTGATTAATTTATTTGGTGTTAAAGATTCGATTTCTAAAATACTCATCTTATCTTTAATAATACGTTCCATACGAGCTAAACCAATGCGAGCTTTATTTTGAATTAATTCACCAATCGCCCTCACACGACGATTGCCTAAGTGATCAATATCATCTTCTTTGTCTTGAGTAATATTTAAACGAATAATTTCAGAAATGATAGCCACTAAATCTTCACGGCGTAAAATACGTGTGGATTTATTATTAGGAATATCAAAACCAAAACGCTTATTTAATTTATAGCGTCCGACACGATCAAAATCATAACGATCAAAGCGGAAGAACATCGAATGAATTAAAGAACGGGCGTTGTCAGCTGTGGCTAGATCGCCAGGACGAATACGTTTATAAACTTCAATCAAACCTTCAGCTTCATCTTTAGCAATATCTTTAGCTAAAGTAGCTTCAATATAATCAATTTCAGTCTGTTCAACATCTTTGAACAGCGCGCGAATTTCATCATCAGTTCCATAACCAAAAGCTCTGAGCAAGGAAGTCACTGCTACTTTACGTTTACGATCAATGCGAGCCCACATCACACCAGCTGAATCAGTCTCAATTTCAATCCAAGCACCACGATTAGGAATAATTTTAGCGCCGTAATACTTTCTACCACGAATTAATTCGGCATTAAAAATAACACCAGCTGATCTAATCAACTGGGAAACAATCGCGCGCTCAATACCATTAATAATAAAGGTTCCATTTTTTGTCATGATTGGAAAATCACCCAAAAACACTTCTTGGGTTGTTGACTGATCATTCTTTTTATTGACTAAGCTAACTTGAACACGCAAAGATGCTTCGTAAGTTACATTTTTAGCTTTACTTTCCGCCTCATTAAATTTTGGTTCATCAAAAGAATAGGCTCCAAAATGAAGTTCTAAATCACGACCAATAAAATCAGTAATCGGTGAAATTTCATCAAATAAATCAGCCAAACCCTCTTTTAAAAACCAAGCATAAGAATCTTTTTGCACTTCTATTAAATCAGGCATTGGAATAGCCGCATCATGATCAGTAAAATATTTACGACCGGTTGCAAGACGCACCGGCAAAGAAGATGTTTTCGGCATAGGCGGAAATATTATTAGTTAATACAGCAAACATCTCAACTATTTATTGAGATGTCAGATTTGAAAATTAATTTAGTTGTGAGAAGGGTTAGGAGAGCGTATATGATTATAAAAAACCCTTGTAAAAAACAAAAAAAACGACCTACTAACTAATAAATTGTGTGTATTGCTTGATCATAATACACTTTGGGCCGTTTCTTATTATTACTCTTAAAATAAGCTTCGAGAAGCCTTTTTATACTAACAACAAAACATTGCCCTGTCAATAGTTTTGCCGTTCTTTTAGGAAAAATTGTCAAGAGCCTTGATTTTTGTTTAATCTAAGCCAAATACTTAGATAAGATACTTTAAAAACTTAAACTAGCTCTTTGAGTTATCCACAGTTTAAAATAATAGTTCAACAAATTACTTTTGTTGCACTAAAATATGAGCCAATTCTTCGCGGCAAACCTGACGATCATCCCATTTTTCCTTCTTGCCTTTAGCCCGACAAATAGCTTGTTCACTGCCTTTGCCAGTAATTAAGACCACATCATTGTCATTGGCTAGACTTAGGGCCTTATGAATAGCTTCACGACGGGATAATTCAGTAAAAAGGTTAAGATTTCGTGTTTTTCCAGCAGTTTCGGCACCCTGGGCTACAGCCTCAATAATTAAAGAGGGATTTTCATCATAAGGATCTTCGTCAGTCACAATCACAAGATCAGCCATTTGACCCGCTATTTCGCCTAAAATAGGGCGACGTGATTTATCTCGACCACCGCCAGTTGAACCTAAAACATGAATAATCTTACCATGCTCAGCTTCATTAATAGTTTCATACAATCTTTTAACAGCATTAGGCTCAAAAGCATAATCAACAAGAATAGAGAAAGTTTGACCTTCGCTAATTTTTTCTAAACGACCTGGTACACCGGCGACTTGTTCTAAACCAATTTTAAGCTTGTCCAAACTAATCCCCTGCGACAAGCCGACCGTCGCCGCAGCTAAAATGTTAACCAGATTAAAACGCCCTAACATATTAACAGTGATTGGAGTTTTATTAATTATTAAACGTCGTTCAGTATTAGTTTGAGAAATATCAGCCACTACTCGATTGACTGTATCTTCAAACACACCAGGAACTTTTTCATTACGTAAGCTAAAAGCATATTTTTCTTCTGCCCAAAAACTTGCAAAATAACTCGCATACTGATCATTGGCATTAACAATAATAGTTTTTTTAATTCTATTTAAACTCAACTTCTTAATCCCCTCTGCTTTATGAACCTTTTTATTATCATCAGTATATTTAGTTTTACAATCTTTCAAACGAGAAAATAACATGCCCTTGGCTTCACGATAATTATCAAAACTACCATGAGATTCAATATGTTCAGGATAAAGACCAGTAATCAAAACAACATCATAATCAATAAAACGATGGCGATATTGAATAATGCCCTCACTTGAAGTTTCAATAATAGCATACTGACAACCATTCTTTAACATTTTTCGTAACATCTTGTGCGTAAACAAACGACCAACCATTGTCATCTTCTTATCATTAATCCAATCTTTATTACCATCAGAAAACATCGCGGTCGAAGTATAACCAACTTTATAACCAGCGCTACGTAACATTGAAGCAATTAAATAAGTGGTGGTAGTTTTACCAGTGGTGCCAGTCACGCCAATAACAATTAATTTCTGACTTGGCCAACGATAAATAATATTGGCTGTAACTCCTAATAAGAAATGATAAAGCGGCCAAGCCATAGTAAATAGCTTTTTAGGAATAAAACGTTTAATGATTTGTAGGGCTCTGTCCATAGATAGAAGTCAGCTTGATTAAGAAAAAATGCGACGAATGCCGCGAAATATATTATATACAAGATAAATCATAGGAGCAAGCACTAGATCAAAAGTACCAGGATAATCAACCTTATCACCACCGAAACCAAGTTTAAAACGAGTGACTCCCGGCCACTTCTGACTATTAATACCATGCCAGTCATAATATTCTAAACCATCGGTTTTAGCTTGCTTAATCATTTGCCAGTGTAAAACATAAGGCGCCATTAGTTCCCTCTTGTCTGACGATGAAGCACCGTGTAAATAAGTCATGGTGTTACCAAACTTAGAAAAAATTCCGGCAGCTAACAATTTATCTTGATATTTAATAGTGGCTAATTGTACCGCACCTGAGCTAATCATTTTCTCGTAATAGTGCTTAGGATGAGAAGAAAATTTATCACGCTGACTGGTTTCTGTCATTAAATTCCAAAATGATTCAACCTCTAAGTCATTGGTCTGAAACTCTAAATCTTTTTTTAAGCCCAGACGAATATTATAACGCGTTTTAGGATGCATTAAATTTAATATTTCTTCTTCTGATTTTCTTAAATCAGTATAAAAAGTATGACTGGGTTGTACGTCATTAACTTTTTTTAGATTTTGATTGACAAATGTTGCATCAGGCTCTAGACGAGCAAAAACTAAAGTTTTATTTTTCTTAAATAAACTATTTAAACCATTAAGTAACACTGGCCATAAATCAATTGAATCTAAAACTGGTCCACGAGGAATATAATAATATTTTTTATCTAAAGGTAAATGATATTCAAAAACAGAAAAATAAATTGTTTTAGTTTCGTGTTCAAAGGAAAAAATATGAGCTTTATGTCCCACGCTCTCCTGAAATTTAAGCCAAACGCTAGATTGTAAAAATTGACAAGGCGAAGAAGACGCAGAATATGCGTCAAGTTTATTTAGCGATGATTGATTAATTTCTAATTCTTGGAAATTCATTTTATTCTAGTTATTGCCTTAACCCAACTTTTTCTTATCAGCAAATTATTAGCGTCGCCAATTGTCTGAACCACTGAAAGCACTGAAAGGACTGAAGGACACTGAAGAGGCTTCATAATATCAGTGTTTATCAGTGGTCAAATATTCTTCAACGCCTGTTTTATTCTTTCACCACTATCAGTAATGGTTCCATCAACTCTGGCGAGCGCATCACGCGCTTGCGGCGCCGAATAACCTAAAGCCATTAAAGCCTCAACTTCATCTGAGCCACCTACGGTTTCTCCACTAACAGTAATATCACCAACTTTATTTTTTAATTCTAAAATTACTCGTTCCGCAGTTTTTCTACCAATGCCTGAAACTTTAGTTAAAGTATCGGCTTCGCCCCTGGCAATCGCACTGCGAAGTGAGGCGACCGGCGCTAAACCTAAAATGGCGAGCCCTGATTTTGGACCAACGCCCGAGACGGAAATCAAAGACTCAAATAAATCTAGTTCATCAAGTGTTTTAACGCCGTAATGCTCAATTGAATTTTCACGCGCGGCTTCGTGTAAATATAACTCTAAATCAGTACCAACCTTAGCTTCAGCTAAAACAATTGGCGTTACGGTTATGCGATAGCCTAAATCACCAACACGAATTATTAAATCGTCTTTTAGTTTTGAGATAACTGTTCCTTTGATATATGAAAGCATAGTATTAATTTTCAATTTCAAATTTCAAATTTTCAAACAATTTTTAATGATTAAATGTTTTAAAAATTTAGAATTTTAGAATTGTTCCTGTCTGCCGACAGGCAGGTTGAAATTTATAATTTAAAATTTGAAATTTATTTTCTCTTAACCCTGATTAACCCTGATATAGGCACAACTTTTATACCTCGCTTCTCAAGTTGATCTAAAAACAAATTCATCCCCAGAGAGTCTGATGACATATGTCCAGCAATAACAACATTGATATGATTTTTTTCAGCTTCTTTCCTATGATCTTCGCCCATATGCATACCAATTATTGTACCAATGCCGGCTTGTGACATTTTTTCATACATATCTTTAGAACCGCTAGTTCCACCAGTAAACTCGGTCACAGCGATGCGCCCAGCGCTGGCGTCTTCATGACCCGCAAACAGGCGTGGTCCAGCACCATCTTTCATAGCTTGTTTATATTCAGGAATAGTTTTTAATAATTTTATAATCTCACCCACAGTTTCAATTTTAGCTTGATTTTTTTTCAAAAGTTTAGCAATAAAAGTAGCAGACATATTATCAGCCACCGTATGAGTACACATAAAATCAAGTTGCAAAGCCTTAGCAATATCAACGCTGCGCTGATGATTAATTGGCGAAATGCCACGAGACACTTCAGAAATTCTAGGTTTAATAACTGATTCAGCAATATTAATTGGCACACCATATTGTGCTAAAACTTCAGCCTGTAAATTCATCACATCATGCAAATCAGCTAGCGCCCTTCCTTCTGGATGATGAGCAATCACTAAATCAATGTCGCCTAACTGTTTGGCTAATAATAATTCAGCTCCTTCAACATCAATTCCAGCCATGACTTTCTTAATTGCTGTTTTTCCAGTGTCATTTAAAATACGGGAATCGGAATAAGGATTAGTCAATTTGATTTCATCAAATTCATCTTTTTGATCCTTGCTTAAACGATTATATTTTTCTTTAGCGCGTTTTAAATGTTTTTGCACGTGGGTCTGCCCTCGTAAATCATTTTTGATACCTAAATCAATCGCTAAAGCCTGAATTTGTTTTAATGTCATATTATTTCTTTTTACTTAATTTTCTTTTTTTATGCGCTTCTAAAAGCCAAGAACTTGATTGAATCTTTCCACCACGACCAATATTAAAAATCATTTTCGTGCCGAGCTTTTCACAAACTGGCACTTCGGGAATATTGTCATGCGTTCTGTCGCCACCATTAGCAAAAATATGAGGTTTTATTTTTTTCAATTCATTACAAATACTCATGTCACTAGTCCCCTTTTTATGAAAACTTAAAACCACCTCATCAACCCATCTAATATGTTCAATCAATTCTTTACGTTCTTTATCAGGCATAAACGAAAAACCTTTTTTCAATTTAAGCCAATTATCATTATTTAAAATGACTACCAAATAATCACCTAAAGATTTAGCTTTTTGAAACATTCTAGCATGGCCAACATGCAAAGGATCAAAGCCACCGCTGACGGCGACGATGGTTTTCTTTCTTGGTCTCCGAAGCTTTAGCGAAGGAGACTTAATAATTTTATTTTTGGTTTTCATACTATTAATTTCAAACTCTTTGAAAAATGGTTAAATGGCTAAATGGTTATATGGTTGGCTACAAATTAAAATATTTAATTTCATAGCTATATAACCATTTAACCATATAGCCATGTTAATATTAAATTTGAAATTATCCGGCTTACACCGTTTTCATATCCCTTAAGGCAGCAATTCTCTCTTCAACTGGCGGGTGCGTCATAAAAGCTTTGGTAAAAAAACCAATTTTTTTGCCGGCGGTTTCCTTAAATGGTGTAACAATATATAAATGCGCGGTGGCGCGATTCGCGACTTCCAAAGGTTCAGAGTCACGAGAAATTTTTTCCAAAGCTGTTGCAAGCGCTTCAGGATAACGAGTTAACATGGCGCCATCCGCGTCAGCTAAAAATTCTCGTTTTCTCGAAATGGCAAACTGTAACATATAAGCAAAAATCGGCGCTAAAATCGCGAGAGCTATCGCCACGACTGTTATGACTAAAGTGATTTGACCGCCTTCGCGATCATTAGATCGACGATGACCACCAAAAATACTCCAACGCATAAACCAATCAGCTAATAAAACAACTACTCCAACCAAGACCGTCGCAATCGTAGCTAATAACATATCCCGATTACCAATATGTGATAACTCATGCGCAATCACACCTTCTAATTCGGCTTTTTCTAATTTGGCAATTATACCAGTGGTTAGACAAATCACCGCATGCTCAGGATCTCGTCCCGTAGCAAACGCGTTCGGCGCCGTATCATCAATTACGTATATTCTTGGCACAGGAAGTCCAGCCGTAATACACAAATTTTCTACCAGTCGATATAGTTCTTTATTATTTTCCATGGAAACTGGATGAGCACTACTCATAGCGAGCACTATTTTATCGCTCCACCAATAACTAACAAAACTAGAAACAATACTAAAAATTACTGCTATATAAACTATACTTGGCTCGTTCATGGCCTGCGAAAATACCCAGCCAATTATAATAACCACGATAAAAAACACAGACATTAAAATCCAAGTGTTTCGTTTATTTGAGTCAATATGAGTGTATAAGGATGGCATATTAAAAATAATAATAATTTTATTCACCAAGTTCTTCTAAAACTTTTTTCTGTTCTGTTAATAAATGAAATTTATATTGCGGAAAATGTTTCTCAAGACTTTCTTTGATATCTTTATAAGCATCATTAATAAAAACATGCTCAATTCCATCATCTAATAAAGTTTTTTTAAAACCACTAGTGATAGTAGCAATACCTTCTTTATAGGCTTCTCCTCCAGAAGTGCCCATAGCCGCGCCCATGGCAGCCTTATTCTTATTCTCGACTTTAAAAGGAGCAGTATAAAAAGTTTTATCTTTTTTAATACCAAACTTTAAAATTTTTAATAAAGAATTTAATTGGTCTAGCTTAGCTATACCATGAGCATCATAATATTTACCAATTTTACCATCAACTTCTGGAAATGGTTTGTAGGTCTCTGGATTAATGCCCTTAGCGATCATAAAAGCGTCATCATTAAAAGAAGATCTGCCATGCTTAAATATCAGAGCACTAATTTTTGCACTCAGCTCTTTCTCTAAATCAGAAAGATCATTATTATTTTCTGGTGCGTTATTAAAACTAAAGCTTTCAGGTTTTCCAACCATAACTAAAAGCTAACTTTAACGTTCTCCTTTTCATCAGCCGCGGCTTCAAAAAACACTCTGTCTTTAAAACCAAGCATGTTACCAATTATATTGGTTGGAAAAACTTGTAACTTGGTATTGAAATCGCGAACGTTGGTGTTGTAGAAACGGCGGGAAGCTTGAATCTTGTTTTCGGTGTCTGATAATTCTCTTTGTAACTCTAAGAAATTAGTATTAGCTTTTAAATCTGGGTAAGCTTCTGATAAGGCGAAAATGCTTTTCAAGGTTGAAGAAAGCATATTTTCGGCTTTTTCCACCTCAGCTTTATCGCCACTAGCTTGCGCGCTCATCGCGGCATTCCTAGCCGTTACTACGCGATCCAAAGTTTCTTTTTCATGAGCCGCATAACCTTTAACTACTTCCACTAAATTTGGAATTAAGTCATAACGGCGCTTTAGCTGAACATCAATGTCAGCCCAAGCCTCATCAACGCGATTCTTTAAACGAATCAGACCGTTGTACAAACCGATTACGAAGAGTACTAAAAGAACTATTACTCCTAAGATAATCCATGTTGTCATATATTTTGTAATTTTCAATTTTAAATTTTAAATTTTCAAATAAAGGGCCACAAATTTTTAAGATTTAATGTTATAGACCCGTGCCAGCCAAGGGCTGGTCCGCCTCTGGCGGAAAAATTATTTGAAAATTTGTGCTTGAAAATTAAAAATTTTATTATAATTTGTTAATTAATAAATAAATTATTTTTCCATTCACCTTCTGTTCCTCACTACCCTCTTTCTTTTCCATCACCACCTCAGTCGCTAAAGTATCATTTTTTATATCTTCCTTATACTCCGCAAAGGTTTTTTTAACAAGTTCATCATCCGAAGACCAATAAAGCATGACGCGATCATTAATTGTTAAACCATTATTCTTGCGCAAATTATTTATCGCCCGCACAATTTCGCGTTTCAAACCTTCGCGTTCTAATTCCGGTGTCATAGTTATATCAAGCTCAACTTTTTCTTCATCACCCTTAACAAAAATAATTTCTTTAACATTTAACTCATCTTTAATTAGCGCCACTAAATTTTCATCTTCAATTTGTCCCACTGGACCTTGGCGCAAATAAACTTCCAACTTACTTAAAGGCTGACGAATTTTAATTTTTACTTCATCACGTTTAGCCAATCCCATTTCCACAACCCTTCTCACTACATTCATATCATCAATTGTTTTTTTATCAGCCTCATCTGTGCAATCTGTGGTCGGCCAATCTTCAAGGTGTACACTTTTTTTATTATCTTTAAAATCCGTAGTCGTTACTTTTTGCCATAAGGCTTCAGCTATAAAAGGCGTGAACGGCGCCATAACTTTAGCTAATGTTTCTAAAACATATTTCATTGTAGTCAAAACATTTTTCTTATCATCATTCTCTTCTTTAAAACGATCACGTGAGCGTCGTAAATACCAAGTTGACAGCTCATCAATAAATTCCGTTATCGCTCGCATGGCTTTAACTAAATTATATTCATGCATAGCTTTAGTGACCGTAGTAATTAATTGATTCAATAAGGCAATAATCCATTGATCTAAAATATCTTTTGATTCATGACTCGCTTTAATATCAGCTGAGGCGTACATTTCATAAAAAGCATGAACATTCCAAAGTAGCATAATGTTTTTACGCATCGCTTCTTCAACACCTTTTTCTGAAAAATTTAAGTTTTCAGCTAAAACAACGGGTGAAGCGAGAAGATAAGCGCGCAGGGCATCGCCGCCGTACTTATCAAAAATATAGTTAGTATCAGGATAATTGCTCAGTCTTTTGCTCATTTTTTTACCGTCCTCAGCCAACACAATTCCATTAACTATTACATTTTTATAGGCTGGCTTATTATTTAAAGCTGTGGCAATAACATGCAAATAATAAAACCAACAACGACTCTGATCAATGCCTTCGGCAATAAATTTAGCTGGAAAATTTTTTAGAAAACGTTCGGCATTAGCAAACGGATAATGCATTTGCGCATAAGGCATAGAGCCAGAATCAAACCAAGTATCTAAAACATCTGGAATGCGTTTCATAATTTTTCCGCAAGCGCAAGGTAGTGTTATTTTATCAACAATATGTTTATGTAAATCAGTTATTTTTTCACCACTCGCCTCTTCCAATTCTTTAACTGAGCCAAAAACTTTAATTGCCTGACAGGCTTCACATCTCCATAATGGCATAACGCTAGCCCAAAATCTTTGGCGAGAGATTGACCAATCACGCGCGCCTTCTAACCAATTTCCAAAACGCCCTTCTTTAATATAATCCGGCGACCAATTAATTTCTTTAGCTGTTTCTAAAATTTGCTCTTTAATTTTCGTCACCGCCACAAACCAAGAAGTTGTCGCATAATTAATTAATGGCGTATCGCAGCGCCAACAATGCGGATAACTATGCTCATATTTTTCTTTAGCAAATAATAAATCATTTTTGGCTAAATATTTTATGATGGCGACGTCGGTCGCAGCCACATCTTCAATTGGTTTAACATGCAAGCCTTGAAAATCTCTCACTTCGTCTTTCATAATTCCGTTCATAGCAACGTGTTGCACAAAAGGTAAATTCTTTTCTTTACCTAGAGCCATATCATCTTCACCAAAGGCTGGAGCAATATGCACTATACCAGTACCCTCTTCAGCCAAAACAAAATCGGCGGCATAAACCTTCCAACCATTTTCACGATTAACTAATTTTTCATCCTTAGCATAGTAATCAAATAATGGTTTATAGGTTTTGCCGACTAAATCTTTACCTTTTAAAGTGGCAACAACTTTTACATCGGTTTCAGTTTTTTTTCTGTCATGTTCTAATTTAGAAATAATTACTTTTTCTTTGCCTAAATCAACTTTAATATAATCTAGCTCAGCATTGACGGCGAGAGCGACGTTCCCCGGTAAGGTCCAAGGCGTAGTTGTCCAAGCCAAAAGAAAGGTTCCAGGCTCATCAACGAGTTCAAATTTAACCACGACTGATAAATCTTTAATATCTTTATAGCCTTCTGTAACTTCTGATTGCGATAAAGTAGTTTCGCAGCGTGGGCAAATATACATGGAACGATAACCTTCATAAACCAAACCCTTATCATATAATTGTTTAAACACCCACCAAACCGATTCCATAAACGGAAGATCTAGCGTCTTATAATCATTTTCCATATCAACAAAGCGTCCGAGCTTCTCAATCATTTCTTTCCAAGAATCAATATAACTCAAAACCTTAGAACGACAATTCTCATTAAAGATATCAACGCCTAATTCAATAATCTGTTGCTTATTAGTAATGCCTAATTCTTTTTCAACAATATTTTCTACTGGTAAGCCATGACAATCCCAACCCCATTTTCTGTCTACTTGATAGCCATTCATGGTCCAGAAGCGTGGTACCACATCTTTCATAACGCTAGCCACAATATGACCATAATGCGGCGTTCCCGTAGCAAAAGGAGGCCCGTCATAAAAGACATACTCCCCATTAGGGGCATGTTTTTGTACAGATTGTTCAAAAATACCAGCTTCTTTCCAGAAGTGGTTGACTGCTTGTTCTAATTCAAGATGTTTGGGCTTGGTTTCCATAGTTGTGATTCAATTTTACGGTAAAAAAGGCTTATTGTCAAAGGCAAAAACAGGCTAAAAAACCAATAAAATAAGGGTGGTATTAATTAAAAAATGAACAAAAAATAGTTTTGACTCTATGAAGTATTTATACTATGACAAATAATTTTAAAATTTTCTAAAAAAAGTGTAATTAATAAATACAATTTTATTAGGCTTGATAAACCTTATTTTTTATTTAATTTTAGCCATTTTTAACATATATACTAAAGATAAGTGTAAGGGGGTCTTGACAAATATTTTTAGCTATGCTAGTATACAAAATCAAGCTAGAAAAAGAAACAACTGTCAAACGCTTGAGCGCCTATTTAGATGAAAGAGAAGAAGCCAAAACAATTTATTATTAACTTCTCTACTCTCTCATCTAAACGGGCAGGAAACAGAAATTTGAAAATTAAATATTTAGACTTGTCGTGCTAAAACTCCTATTTTTAATGGTTTTCATGGATCTGAAGCTTTCAGCTCCGCGATAACCATTAAAAAGGAGTCTAAAATGAACCCCAAGCAAACTAGCAACAAAAATTCAAACAAGAACAACAATCAAGCTTCAATAAAGGGAAAACCTTTAACCGAGGCCCATCTGTTCTTCAAGAACACAGTTGCTCAAGCAATTGAGGTCCTTGACCTTCCTTACGTGTTGGTTATGAAAGTAATACAAGAGAACAGTGTTTCAAAGCTGGCTCGTATACTTTCGATATTCAACACCATTGGCAGAGACAATGTTCAAGTTCTCTTGAACACTAAGAGACCAGTTGATCATGTTAGAAATTTCTTTAACCCAGGGCAGATTAATAATCTGCATGGTGTTAAAGCAATTCTCGACGCAGTGAAACTGTACTCTGACATTGTCCTGCGCAAGGAAGTGTTCGAGAATGAAATAGCAAAGAAGTTAGCTGAGCAAGCCGAGCAAGAAGCGGCTACAGCGATTCCCGAAAAAATCGCAAGTTAACTTTATAGCTATTCAGACTGGTAGTAAGAATGTTCCCGCTGACGAGGGCGACCCTTTAATAGGGAATTGGCTTAGCCATATTATGCCTAGCCGCGGCGCTGAACATTCTTGCTACTTATTAATCCAGGGATAAACTGGACGCTGGCGGATGACGTTGGGAAGGACATCGAACCTTAACCCAGTATCAAACTTGATATCAGCAAACAAGACAGGTTGAACCTCCAGCGCGAAGATTATTTAGCGCCCAGTGCCTTCCTAGAAATAGGAAAAAGAGGTTTATTGATTCTTCAGGGGAGCTTAAACCCCTGAATACCAATTCTGTTTTTCTATTAAAAATATTTCAAGTTGAAGCGACTGTAGCGAAATAAGTAGCTACGGCGCTGGCTAAGGAAAAGTCCAAACAAGCCTTAGCTAAATAATTAGCTACGGCGCTGGCTAGGGTAGTAGCGCCCCCTGAAACTGAAGACTATTTGGATAATAGTCAAACGCAAAAGTTGATTGTTCTTTAAACAGATTTTTAAAAGGTAAAAGCAAAACATCGCTTTTGCCTTTGTTCCTAAGTCAATAAAACAATTTTGTTGCTTTAGGAATAAAACAAAAATTAAAAATTAAATCAGGAGATTGAAAAATGAATAACATAATCAAAACTTTGGTTATCCTCAAAACCCAAGTCACTGACATGTGGGGAGACGTTAGCAGAACTTCTTTAACCTATGCGGCTGACTTTACGGGCAATGACGATCAATACGTTAAATCATTTGAAAAGAATCTAGTCGATGAAGTTGTTGGCGATTGTGATTTTTGGGAATGCGTCAAACACTTCAAAGAAAGCTTCTGTGTTCGAGTGAGCGTATTGGGATCTAAAGACATGCAAGAAAAATATGAATTACATCTTACCAAGCTTATTGCGAGTGAAATTATTTCTCGCATTGGTAGTGATGTAACTATTTTTCTAAAGTGTGTCATAGAGCCAAAGGAGGAAAAGTCCAAACAAGCCGTAGTGAAATAAGTAACTACGAAACTGGCTAGGGTAGTAGCGTCCCCTGAAACTGAAGACTATTGGATAATAGTCAAACGCACAAGTTGATTGATTCTTGAAAAAAATCATTCCCCGCTTACATCTCGCCGATAATAAATCATCGGCCCTTTTCTCAAGTTAGTAATTAGTAATTATTAATTTAAGAAAGGAAAACAAAAATTAAATTAGTCATGAAAAAAATAAGCATCAATATAAAAATTGATAAAATAAAAGTAATTAAACAACTTTCACGAGCAGCTTTCTCTGATGTTAAGCTTGTCTCAAAAAGCTTTAAAGACAAAAGTAAATACACTAGAAAAGCCAAACATAAAAAAGTATTTTAAAAATTAAATCCCGGGAGGAATAATGGAAAAATACATCATCACTATCAACGGCCTCATATATATTATATGGGCAACTAGCTTGTTCGCCGCAACTACCAAGCTGCGCGAAGAGCTGGGCCTTGATTAAAAACCAAGGTTAAAATAAACCCGTCGGCACCTGCTGTCTCCGACATTAAATAAACAGGTAGAACAGCCATAGACCAGGCAAAACTGTTCACTGGCAATACTAACCTATTGCCTTCTCTCCCCAAGCGATAGCATCTCTCCTGCCGCTATCGCCTGAGGAGAGAAAGGGTTCTTTAAATTTAAATTACGAAAAACAGAAATTCAGCAGTTGAATTTCCAGTGACCCCTGATTTCAGCAAAGGCTCTAGGGAAGCCTTAAAACAAGCTCTTGAAGAGAGCTTGGATTTAAAAGTTCTGGAAATAAATTAATTAGTCGGCGACTAATACCGATTGGAGCGGGCGAAACAAAGCTTTGTTGTGGCAAATTAGTAATTTACCACAAAAGTCTTTTTGCCTCGGCAGAAAGATCGCAAAACTAGCAGGTGAGATATACGTGTGAAGCGCTCACGTACCTTGCTGGCAACAGCAAAATATCTTATAAAGGGGAAGCAGAAAACACCTCTACTTCCCCTCTTTATCAGAATTTTAATTTAATAAAAATTGAGGCTCTGTAGAGAAAAGTTCTTTAAATTTAAATAAGGAGAAAAAAAATGAAAGTAACTATCAAGGGATGGAGTAAACCCAGAGAAGCTAGCTTTTTTACTCGCTCTAATCAAATGTTTATTCACTTTGAAACCAAAACAGATAGATGTAGTTCTGATTGCAGACAATGTGCGGAGCGTTTGGTAGAAGTAGAGAAAACTTTAACTAGCAAAAAGATTTCTTTTACAAAGGACGGAAATTCAGCAATTGAATTTTTAATAACTCCCGACTTGAGCAAAGGATTGGTAGAAGCTTTAAAAAAAGCTTTTAAAGATTGCTTGAATTTAAAAATCCTTGAAATAGGTTAGTTTGAGATATGTCTACTTAAACGGGAAGTGGTAAATACTTCTACTTCCCTTCTTCATCAGATTCTTAATTTAATAAATTGAGACTCTGTAGAGAAAAATTGGTTTGTAAGTATAGGCCACAAAGAGCCGAACCATTAAGGCGTTCTAGACACCGCCGAGAGAAAAACTTACCGGAGGGAAGCTGACAGAACTTCCAATGGACTATTGCCATAAAAACTTCGTCATCCTAAATTGTCCAGTTTTCGAGGTCTGGTTAAAACCTCTCTTGTCCTTTTTCAAAAACAAAAAATCAGATTATGAAAAACGATCCGTTTATGATGTATTGGCAGAAACTTTTCTGCCTTTTTACCAGGCTCTTAAGTTTAACTTGAGGTTCTAGTAAAGAATATTAAAAAATTAAAATAAAAAGGAGAATTAAAAATGGAAAGCTTCTATGTTTCTTTATCCGGCTGGCAAACCGGACGCGAAGTAAAAATCCAAAATGGATATGCTTACTTTGAGGTGGCTGAAGAGGGTCACTGTTCCATTTGCCGCTCCAGGATAGCGCACATTAGATCTCTCGGACGTGATGATGTTCGTTATGCTTACTTAGGTAATCGCTACCCCAGCGACGGTTCCACCTTGTGGGCCGGCATTCCGATCAGCGAAGGCTTAAGCCAAGCTGAAATCATCAACGAACTTCGAGAGAAGCTAAAGTTGCCCATCCGCTAGGATGACGGAGCAGAAAAAGTCCAAACAAGCCGTAGTGAAGTAAGTAACTACGGCGCTGGCTAGGGTACTTGCGTCCCCTGAAACTGAAGACTGTTGAACAATAGTCAAGCGCACAAGTTGATTGATTCTTGAAAAAAATCATTCCCCGCTTATTCCCCGCCGATCTTAAACCATCGGCCCATTTCTTGAACTTATTATACAAATAGTAATTTCAAAAAATGAGTGTTCTTTCATAAAAAAAACCGCAGAGGAGGCGGCTTATATGAAATCGATCATAATCATCGTTGTTGTTTCATTTTTATTTGTTGGTTGTTTTGATAGTCCAAGCGTAGTTCCCGCCAGAGTTCGTTTATTAAACAATAAAACCATTGTTAAAATAGACCTTGACACCAACCTATATTCACTAGGTGACACCATAACCTTATCTTATAGTGAATTCTCTCGACTTTGGGGAGTAAACAATAACCCAACAAAAAGTAACAAGGGAGTGCTCACTTTTCATGATGGTATCATTGAGAAATGGCTAGAAAAAAGTCCAAACGATTTGTGGTGAAATAGACTAACACAAAATTGGCTAGGGTACTTGCGTCCCCTGAAACTGAAGACTGTTGGATAATAGTCAAACGCACAAGTTGATTGATTCTTGAAAAAATCATTCCCCGCTTACATCCCGCCGATTAAAAACCAATCGGCGCTTTTCTCAAGTTAATAATTATTAATTATTGACTTAACAAAAGAAGGCTCTTTACATAAATAATTAAAAAATGATAGAGATAATATTCTTTATACCGCCTCCACCTGCTTTAATTGTTAAGATAAGTAATCAAGAATTCTTATTTTCGCTTGAAGCAGAAACATGGCGAGATAAATACGGAGACTATGAGCGTATAATAGACCCTTGGTTTGACGATTCCACTCAAAGCATAGAATCAGAATTGACGGAATTAATCAATGCCAGAAGTTTTGTAAAATTAAATTCTACTTCAATATACAAAACAACGGTAGTCTATAAGGACAAGTTAGACAATAGAAAACTCTGTGTTTACTATGATTAGAAAGGAAAAACCCAAACAAAATTAAGCGAAATAAGTAACTTAGTTGCTGGTTAGGAATGGCGTTCCTGAAACTGAACACGCTGCCGATTAATTTTAATCGGCTCTTTCCTTTAACTAACAATCATTAATTGTTGATTAAAGGAAGGAGAGCTCATTCATAAACCAAACAACCGCGGAGGAGGCGGATCAAAATGAGTGAAGAAAAAATTCATCCAATATTATTTGGATTTGTTGTGTCTTTCTGCGGCGCCCCCAGCGGAGTGGTGGTAACCAGAGATGGATACGCTTATCTTCAAACCGATGAAAAGAACTATCGCTGCTATAACGCTTTTGCAGAGGTTCTGAATTATTTGTTTGAAGCTCGCGACAACAACAAAATAGACTTCAAAGTAGGCTATTTTGGTGATCGCGAGTCAAAGCAATTGGGCGGGCCAACTATGTGGATTGGAATACCAATCGACAACAACCTTAATCAACCATTAGTTATTCCTGACATAATTGTTAATATAGCAATACAAATCAACAAAAAGTTAGGAATAAGTGTCCAATGGCCCCACAGTATACCTAAAGAAGAGCAAGAGAAAGAAGAGGCTCAACTCCGATGGTTACTGAATGATCAATGGTTACTGGATGATCAATGGATCGGGGAAGTAGTGCCCCCTGAACATTAAGACTATTGAGAAATAGTCGAATACTCAAGTTTATTGATTCTTGAAAAAAATCATTCCCCGCTCTTTACCTTGCCGATTAAACTTTATCGGCTCTTTCCTCAAGTTAATAATTAATTATTGATTTAAGAAAAGAGAGTTCTTTAAATTAAAATTAAAAAAGGAAAATAAAACATGAAATTATTAAAAGGGTTTAAACAAATTCTTAAAGCTTTAAAAGATAAACCAGGGATTGAGGACATCATAAATCTACAAGAAGCCAACCAACTTATTAGTAATCTAATAGAGCTACCAGAAGAAATTGTCAGGATCTTATCTGAAAAACCTCAAACCGGAAAACTCAATTCTGTTATTGAAGCAATTAAAAAGCGCCAGCAAGATTGGCGAGAAGCTTTGGAAAAAATAGGCTTTGATTCTTTCGATCATGAATCAAGCGACGACAAAGATATCATCTTATGGGGATCAATCACTTTATCTAGCGACCCTGATGTCGTAATCTACTTAAAATTTTTAGTTAATAATAAGGCTGAATTATCAACCGATGAAACATCTGAAAAATTGACTGAAGATTTTTACGGCACATGGGAAGAAGTCTACAATAAAGCTGTAGAGATAAAAAATAATTTTATTCCCGAAGCACCTGAAAGTTAATAAAATAAGGGCAGATTAAAAAATCTGTCCTTTATGCTATAATAACTATACTTTTATAATAAAAAATATATGGATTTCGAAAAACTACTAAAAATAACAGAGAAAACAGAGGTTGACGAAGATAGAGAGCGCTTTTTAGAAAGAATCAAAGACTTCCCAGAAGAAGAACAAATGCTAGTTGATGCTGCCTATGATTTAAGTAAAGAAAGCCATCGTCCACAAAGACGTGACTCAGGAGAAAGATATTTTGAGCACACTCGCGAAACAGCCCTTATTATTATGGATGAATGCCAGGTTAGAGACCCTGATCTTATTATATCAATGCTACTACATGATGCTATAGAAGACTCAGCAACTTTTGGTAATAGATTGTTGGCTTATTCAATATGGGAAAAAACTGCTAAATTTAGGCTTGGACGCTTCTTTAATAAACGAGTAGCAAATATTGTAGTATCCCTAACTAAGCCAAAAGAAGATGGAGAAGAAATAGAGACCATAGAAAAAGCTAATGAATTTTATTTAAAAAATTTAGAAAAGGCTGGCCCTGATTCAATTCTTTTGAAAATGGCCGATAGATTGCACAACTTAAGATCACTGAGTAGTACAACCCCAGAGAAGCAACAAAGAATAGTTAAAGAGACAAAAGAAAAATATTGGCATATTTTTCAAGAGGTGCTTGATAAATATCCTAAAGAAGGATCTTATCTACTTGATCAAATGAACACAGAAATGGCAAAATATGATAAAATAAAAGCATGATTACTTATAAACAAATCATTGAATTTGGCTTAGACGAGAAAGAAGCTAAAGTATTTTTAGCAGCTTTAGAATTGGGCGGCGAAAGCGTTTTAGCCATTGCTAAAAAAGCTGGTATTAACCGCGTGGCAACTTATGAAGCGCTAGAGTCTCTAATTAAGAGGGGCTTAGTTAGTACTTTTATTAAAGGCAAAAGAGTTTATTACTCAGCCACTGAGCCAGATCGCCTTGGGCACCTACTTGAACAAGAAAAACAAGAAATAGATAATAAAGAGAGTGTTTTAAACAGACTAATGCCAGAATTAATGTCACTTTACAATTTTTCTAGCAAAAAACCAAAAGTGACTTATTATGAAGGCAAGGCGGGTATAAAGACAATCCAAAATAGTTTTTTAAAAACACCCGACAAAAACCTTCGCATTATTTATTACTATGACGTACTCAACTCTGCCTTCACTAAAAAAGAAATGGATGAATACGGAGCGAAAAGATCAAGGTTAAATATAAAAATCAAAGCTATAGCGGTTATTAAAGATAGAAACCTACAAATTCATAAATTAAATGACCCAAACGTAGAAAGAGCATATGTCAGCTATAGTGATTTCCCCATGGAAAGTGACATTACGGTTTATGGTAATAAAATTTCTTTTGTTTCTCTAAAACAATTATTTGGTGTGATTATAGAAAATGAGGAGCTAGCAAAAACCATGAAGTCATTTTTTGATCTAGCTTGGACTATTTCCAAAAAGAATCCTTCTTCAATATAAAATAAAAAAGGGAAGTCATTTCTGAACTTCCCTTTTGATTTTAGCTAGCTAATTTTTTTTATAAAATAGCTAACAAACTAATCTGATAATGATTATTTTTTATATTTTCATTATCCAGATAATAACAATGAGCAGATCTTTTTCATGATATCCTTTCATGAGCTGCGGCTCATTAAATGCTCCGAAAATAATAGAACTATTATATTGATCCCAAGGTAAACCTCCTTTCTTTGGGAAATTAAAGAAAAACGAAAAATTTGTTACGGTAACAAGCTAACAATATAAGTCCGGGAACGCTGGAACAGAAGAATTGCTAAATTTTAATTCTTCTGTTCCACCTCGGAAAAAAGTTAGTTGCAACCCATAGCACCCCCTTCGTGTTTGGTTATACAATTGTTAATTACCTATAGTATATACTATATCTAAAATATTGTCAAGTCCTATCAATTCTCTATTCTAAAAAATGGCTTATTTTAGCTAAAATATACCTATTTTATAAAAAATGTTATAAAAATTTTACAATTTTTAGAAACAATTGTATCTAAATATAAGGCATGATATAGTAAATTCACTATGTTCACCCTCCATTCTACATTCCAGCCCACTGGCGACCAACCAGAGGCCATAAATAAGCTTATAACAGGCCTAAATAAGGACTTTGAGCGCCAAACCCTCTTAGGAGTCACTGGCTCAGGCAAGACCTTTACTATGGCTAATATCATCGCGTCGGTGAAACGACCGACTCTTATTATATCTCATAATAAAACTCTGGCTGCTCAGCTTTATAGCGAATTTAAGCAATTCTTCCCTGAATCAGCCGTGCATTACTTTGTGTCTTATTATGACTATTACCAACCTGAAGCTTATATTCCCCAGACTGACACTTACATTGAAAAGGAAGCCACGATTAACGAAGAAATTGATCGTTTGCGTCATGCCGCGACTCAGTCCCTGATAAATAGACGAGACGTAATTATAGTCGCCAGCGTTTCCTGCATTTATGGTTTAGGTGAAAAAGTTGATTATCTAAGTTTAAGTCAAACTTTTACAGTTAAGCAAAAAATTAAACGTAGTGATATTTTACGTGGTTTAGTTAAAATTCAATACGAACGCGACGACGCCCAACTTAGTCGCGGACAATTTCGCGTGCGTGGCGACCGTATCGATATTCATCTAGCCACTGGTGAAGCCATTGTTCGTCTAAACTTAAATGGTGACAACATTGAAAACATAATTATTTTTACCATCTCTCCTTCTAGAGAAGCTGTTTGGCTAATCGACTTAGATGATAGTAAAGGTGAAAAGTTAGAAAAAGTTTCTATTTTACCAGCTAAACATTATATGACAACTGAACCAAAGTTGCATGAAGCCATTGGAGCGATTGAAAAAGAATTAGCTGAACAATTAAAAACCTTACGAGCTGAAAATAAAATTGCTGAAGCTGATCGCTTAGAACGAAAAACAAATTATGATTTAGAAATGATTAGACAGGTTGGTTATTGTACAGGCATTGAAAACTATTCTCGTCATTTATCAGGTCGCGTAGCTGGTTCGCCACCAGAAACTTTAATTGATTTTTTCCCGAATGATTATTTATTATTTATTGATGAGTCGCACGTGACTTTGCCGCAAATTCGCGGCATGCACGCTGGCGATGCTTCCCGTAAAAACACCTTGGTTGACTTTGGCTTTAGGCTACCTTCAGCGCGGGACAATCGCCCTTTAACTTATGAAGAGTTTAAAACAAAAGTTAATCAGGTGATTTACGTTAGCGCAACACCGACGCCGTATGAAATTACAAATTCCAAACAAGTCGTTGAACAAGTTATTCGTCCGACTGGTTTATTGGATCCGGAAATTGAAGTTAGACCAACTGAGCATCAAATTACTGATCTAATAATTGAAATAGAAAAACGCGTTCGTAAAAAACAGCGTGTCTTAGTTACAACTTTGACCAAACGCATGGCCGAAGAATTAACTGACTATTTATTAAACGAAAATATAAAAGTAAGTTATATTCATAGTGAGGTAGATACTTTGCAACGCGTGGAGATTTTAAAAGAATTACGCTCTGGAGTTTATGATGTTTTAGTCGGAGTTAATCTATTGCGCGAAGGCCTAGACTTACCTGAAGTTTCTTTGGTCGCGATTTTAGACGCTGATATGAGTGGCTTTTTACGTAATGAGACGGCCTTAATTCAAACGATCGGGCGCGCCGCCCGCCACGTTGAAGGCAAAGTCATTATGTATGGTGATAAAATTACACCGGCCATGCGTTTAGCGATTGATGTGACTAATCGTCGCAGAAAAACTCAAGCTGATTATAATAAAAAATATAAAATCATTCCTAAGACTGTGGGGTTAAAAGATTATCAACCATTGGATTCGGGGGAATAAAAAAATGTAGAGACAGGTTTCAAACCTGTCTCTACATTTTTTAATCTATACCCCCCTCCTTATCCCGTAAAGCGCAAGCTTTTACGGGATGAGGGGCAGGTCGTTCGTAAAGATTGACATACTACCAATCTAGCAGTAATGTATAAACAAATAATTAAAACAAAGAAAGATTTTTAAAAACAAAATATGAAATAATCATGGAAGAAATCAAAAGTTTACCTCGCTGTTATAGTTTTTCTTTTAACCTAGAAACTATGACATTGTTTTTTAAGATACAAAGGTGGATTGTTCCAGCAATAAAAAACTTCATTGAGTTTGAAGCGCTTTTGATGGAATATATGTACAAAAAGCATGGAGGCGATAAAAGTACTTTTATTAACTTTGGTGAAAAAGAAAAGCCATTTGGATATAATAATTCAATGACTTGGGATAAAGAGACTGAAACTGAAATTATATACTCCTATACTTTTGGTCCAGTTAATGTTCCCACCGAAGAAATTTGTGAGAAGTGTGAGGGCACTAAATTAGGTTTTAGTGATCACCCGTGTCATAATTGTCACGGAACAGGCAAGAAACACATTCCCAGCAGTCAGCATTTTAGCGAGGCTTTATTAAGCCTTTACCCAATTTTAAAATTTGCTAATTGTGCTTTACAGGAAAACTGCTATGAAAATAACAATAAAACTTATAGCCCGCAAACAAATGAAGTTCAAACCATTGCTTTAGAATATAGCGACACCACAGGAATATGTAACTGTTCAATGTTTGGCTGGATTGATGATAGAGTTGCAGAATGGCTCAAAAACATTACGCCCGAACAAGAAAAAATTATTACGAGAGCCATGCAGAAAACTGAAGAAATACTATTATCTAAAAAAATGCAAGAATCTTACTTTACTTTTAACTGGTTCAATGATGACTATTTTTACTTACAAGCACCTGGCAATGCCTGTACGCTAGGAACGAGTTCACAAAGTATGGGAATGTTTGGCAACGTAGGCAGAACACTTGAGCCGCACAACATTGATCACAGATTTCAACAAACGTCATTCCTTGTCGCACTGGCTGTGATGAACGATATGTATGAAGAATATTTAAGAAACAATAATTAGAACATTTTAAAAACGCCCTGACACAAATCAGGGCGTTGATTTTTTATCAGTGTAATCTGTGGTTTTATTCCAGCGTAAAGGTCGTCTTAACCGTAATCATCACATCTTTATCAGGCTTAGACGTATCATAGGTTCCGTAATCAGACACATCAATGGAATTGACTGAGGTCACTTGCGTTACTCCAACGCTCGCCTCTTTTAAACTACCAACCTTGCGACCCCCAGCTGAGGCAATTTTTTCAGCCCGTGAACGAGCATCGTTCACCGCATCGGTTAGTAAATCAATTCTAGTTTGTGGCAAATTAGAATAATAATACTCAGGAGCCGATGGCGAAAAAATAACGCCTTGATTAATTAAAGCTTGAGTTTCTTTAGCTAAGTCAGTAACTTTTTTAATGTCTTTTAATTGTAGTTCAACGGTTTGTCGTAGAATATATTGCTGTGGCCCTTGATTAGAAGGATCGCGGTATTGTTGATCAAGATAAACCGGTGAAATAACTAAATCAGTTTCTTTGATTCCCCGATCAACAAAAAACTTTTTCACTGCTTTAAGGTCATTGGCCATTCCTGTATAACCTGATTTTAAATCAGCTTCAAACACAGTGCGGGAAAAACTTCCTGTCCACTTAGCAATATCAGCCGTCACCTGCTTTTTAGCTGAACCAGTTACAGTCAAGGAACGATCCATGCCTTTTACTTGGTAAAAGACCCCGGCACCGATACAGGCGCTGATTATGAGACATAGACCTAATATCCAAGCCATTTTTGAAAGATTATTATCTGACATAAAATTAAAATTAAAAAAAGATATTCTAATTATAGTACACTATAATAATGTTGACAAATTAACCTGGATACTTTATAATTTCAATACCCTAACAAAAATGAGCTTTTTGTTTTTTGATTTTTAATCTTAATTTTATGGCACACAAAAAAGCCGGTGGTTCAACTACCCTGGGCCGAGATAGTAAGAGCAAACGACTCGGCGTTAAATTACAAGATGGTCAGATTGCCAAAGCCGGCGCAATTTTAGTACGTCAACGCGGCACTAAATATCGTGTAGGCAAAAACGTACGTCGCGGCAACGATGATACTTTGTACGCTACCAAAGCTGGTTTGGTTAAATTTTCTACTAAGAAATTACTAAGATTTACTGGACAGTTAAAATCAGTTAAAGTCGTTAGTGTGATGACTGATAAAAAATAAGATTGCTATATTAAAAAACGTCCCTGAATTTTACGGGGACGTTTTTTATTTACCAAGCATGAAGCATGACTGGAAAGCCAGCTCGGTTTTCAATCCCTTTAAAAAGTATATGATAATCGCTGTGGATAGATTTTAAAAATCTAGCTATCTCCATTGCGTGCTCAGGCTTATGATAAGTGGTAATCGCAATTTTTGGTCTATACAATCTAATAGTTTCTTTAGCGCCAGTTAACATGTCCATTTCATAACCCTCAAGATCAGCTTTTAAATAACTCATTGGCTTATTCTGCTTAACAAATAGCTCATCAATTGTCATTAAAGATACAGAAATATCAGTTGGTGTTTTAGAGATTTGAGATGAAATTCCACTATCTGTCATATAAACTCGACCAGCTTTCGCTCCAATAGCCACAGGAACAACTTCAACACTAGGACTATTAGAAAAAGTTTTTTCTAACGACCAAACAAATTTAGGTAATGGTTCTATCGCATAAATTTTCTTACAACGATCTAAAACACTGAGACTAAACAAACCTTCGGCGGCGCCGCAATCAACCACGATATCATCAGGCTGTATTTTAGTTTTATCAATTTCATAATAATGCCAATCGGCAGGTAAAAAAATTTCTGAAACAACTTGATATAACTGACTTAAACTAAAAGTTTTAGGTAGATAAAGTGGTCGCGACAAATTTTTAAAAAACACAACAAGGTAATCATCTTCTTCTTTAAATTGATCAATCAGTGGAAGCGCTTTGTATTTAGAGATTGGTGCCAACAAATGTCTGACTAATTCAAAAAAGCCGACCCCCTGACGTCGACCCAATAACCAGTGTTTTAAAATATTAAAACGACGGTTAATAATCATATAATAAAAAGATAAATTTTATTTTTTATTACCATGCAACTTTAAACAAACCCTGACAAACTCCACAAATAGCGGATGCGGATCTAATGGTCGCGAAATATATTCGGGATGAAACTGAGTACCAATAAAAAATGGATGATCTTTAATTTCAATCGCTTCCACAATAGAATTATCCGGCGACGTTCCGCAAACAACTAAACCCTTCTGCTCCAATAGTTCACGATACTTAGGATTAAATTCATAACGATGACGATGGCGTTCGGAAACAATTTTTTTAGTACCAAATTTTTTAGCGTAAATGCTGGCTAACTTAGTGCCAGGCACAAGTCGGCAAGGCCAGCCACCGAGTCTGATAGTCCCGCCATATTTACCTTGTTTAAGATTTTCTTTTTGGTTTTCCATAATATCAATCACTGGCGCTATGGTATGTGGATTTATTTCTCTACTATTGGCGCCTTTTAATAAAGCCACATGACGCGCAAATTCAATCACTGCCATCTGCATGCCATAACACAAACCAAAATAAGGCACTTTATTTTCTCGACAATATTTAATAGTTTTTATTTTACCTTCAGCACCGCGCATTCCCCAACCTTGGGGAACAATAATACCATCAAATTTTTTCAACAACTTAATTCCCTCTTGTTCAACTTCTTCTGAAGCTAACCAATGAATGTTTACTTTACAATGATTAGTAGCACCAGCGTGCTTAATAGCTTCTAAAACTGAAATATAAGAATCAGTTAAAGTAAAACTACCTGACACAAAATATTTACCAACAATACCAATATTAACCTCTTTAGTAGCACTTTTAATACGTCTAATCATAGCTTTCCACTCAAGCAAATCTTTGCGATTAGATTTTAGTCCAAAATGTTCTAATAAACGATCACCTAATTTATCTTTCTCAAAATTAACCGGTACATCATAAATAGACTCAATATCAGGAGCCGAAATCACATCTTGAGGTTTAATATTACAATTAACAGCAATCTTTTCTCGGCGTGGATTATCTAAGGGTTTAGCGCTACGTGCAATAATAAAATCTGGCTGAATGCCTGCGGTATTCAAAGTTCTGATAGCGTATTGAGTCGGTTTAGTTTTCATTTCACTAGAGAGCGATGGAATAGGCAAATAACTTACCATCACAAAAGCGACGTCACGACCTAACTTTAGTTTCATCATACGAGCCGCTTCTAAAAACAACAGGTTTTGATACTCACCAACCGTACCACCAACTTCAACAATCATAATTTCAGCCTTAGCTTTTTTAACAGCGCTTTCAATACGTGAAATTATTTCCATAGGAATATGTGGTACTACCTCAACGCACTTACCGCCATAACCAAGATTTCTTTCGCGTTCAATGACCGCTTGATAAACACGACCAGTTGTCATGTAATTATCTCGATAAATATTTTTATTTAAAAATCTCTCATAATTACCAATGTCCTGATCAGTTTCATCACCATCTTCAGTCACAAAAACCTCACCATGTTCAATCGGATTCATGGTGCCGGCGTCAACGTTGATATAAGGGTCAATTTTAAGAGCACTCACATTAAAACCTTTGCCAGTCAAAATACGACCCATCGAAGCGGCTGCCACCCCTTTACCAACGCCAGACATAACACCGCCAACCACAAAAATGTATTTAGTGGTAATTTTATTAATTTTTTTGTGCTGTTTTTTCTTGGAGGACATAAAAATTTAACGCCAATTAATAAGATTTAAATACCAGTTAATAATAGTTGGGCCATAGAGCAGGATGATCAACGCCGCGACTGACAAAAAAGTACCTAAAGGCAATTTTGATCCCCAGTGTTTTTTACCAAGGACTAATAAAGCTATCGCCACCAAAGCACCAAGACCATAAGCTAGAAAAATAGTGGCTAAAACCTCTGGCCAGCTAAAGCTTACTCCTAAAAGTAGCCCTAAACGAAGATCGCCGCCGCCTAACCAGCGACCGCGAGAAACCAAAAATTGTATTAGAAAAAAACTAACTCCTATTGTAGCAGAAATTAACAAGCTCTGCCAACTAAAACCCAAGTAAAGATTAAGCCCTAACATAACAGCTACGGCCGTTAAACTAACCTTGTCTAAAATAACATACCAACGTAAATCCATGATAAAAACTACTACTAAAATACTAACCAAAAACCAATTTCTAGCTAAAATTAAAACTTGATCCAAGTTCCAAGTTTCCATTGAGCCAAACTCTTGCTTAAGTCGTAAAACAACCAACATAAATAAAAAACCAACCAAAGTTTCAACTATTGGATATTGCCAGGAAATATGATCTTTACAGTGACGACAATTACCACCAAGGAAAAGATAACTAACAACCGGCAAGTTATCATACCAGTGAATAATTTTTTTACAACTACGACAATGTGAACGTCCGGTCATAGACTCACCCTCATAAAGACGCCAAATCAAGCAGTTTAAAAAACTACCAAAGATAAGACCGAAAATAAAACTAAAAACAAGGTAAAAACTGTCCATATAATTTTATAATTTTAAGGCTAGTATAAAAAATTAAAACTTCTACAACAATAATCTAATTAATCCGCAACTTAAATAATAGCTTTCTTGCATAAAACACTAGCTTATAAAGTTTTAATTTCTCTAAAATGAATCTAACTAGTCTTCTTAAATAATGATAACTATAAATAAAATATAAAGCAAAAGATGGTTTTTCATTTTTTAGCCTAATAGCAAACTCTTCTCTAAGGCCTCTAAAATAGTTACTAGCGCTAGACCCACCCTCACCTCTAAACTTAACTAGAGGGTTAGCGTCAAAATAAAAATTACTAGTTACTTTTTCCAAACGATAAAGCCAATCAATGTCTGAGGCAACTTGATAAGCTAAATCAAAATCACCTACTTGTTTAATAATTTCTTGTTTACAATAATAAGTCGGATGCGCAAAATATGTTGTACTATACAACTGATCTCTAAGCGTCTGTTGATGAGGGACGGTACCCAACTCAGCAAAGATTGACCGTAGCTTACCATCATAAATTATCATTTTTGAACAATAATAATCAATGTTATTATCTTCAAAGGCCTTAGCAATTCTAGCTAAAGCATTATTATCAAAAAAAACATCATCGGAATGGAGAAAACCAATAACTTGCCCACTAGCATAGCGTAAACCCTTATTAAAAGCATCATAAAGACCTTTGGCCTGACTAATAATTAATCTAGGCTGCTCATAGTAGCCTTTAATTATCTTAACTGTTTCATCAACTGAGCCACCATCAATAAATAATTGTTCAAAATCTTTGTAAGTTTGACTTTTAACTGACTCTAAATTAGCTCGCAAAGTTTTGGCGCTATTTAAAGTACAAGTAATGATTGTTATTTTTGGCTGTGCCATAAGTTAAAATAAGCCTTAAAACAAATGTCCGGTGTTATTTAGTTTTTGCTATCTTTTCTAATAAAGCTTGAATTTTTTCATTAACTGGGTCAATTCTTTGGGCTAGCTTAGCGTAGCGCCAAGCAGCACCTTTGTCACCTATTTCTAAGTAGAGATTAGCTAAATTGAATGGCCACAAACTAGTTTTACGATCCCAAGCTAAAGCCTGTTTATTATATCGTATAGCAGCTTTAATATCTTTTTTTTGATAAGCTATGTCTGCTAATTGTTTATACGCTAAAGTAAGCCCGGGATTAATGGCTAGTGCTTGATTATATTCCAAAATAGCCTGTGTAAAATTATTTTCATAACCATAAGTTGTGCCGATTAAATAATGAAAGTCAGCTAATTGCATAGCAATTTTTCCTGTCCATTGACTACCAGAAACTGCTTGCTTTAAATCAGGCGTCACAGCAATACCATCTAGAAATAAATCCCGCGCCAACTCATACTCTTTTTGTGCAATTTTAATTTTTCCATAATCCTGATACACCACAGTAATATTAGGGTTAATAGCTAATAGCTTTTGGTAGCGATCTTCGGCTAGACCATAATATTTAGGATCATAATAATTACCTAAAGCAGAATAAGCATGAGCTGAGTCAAGAAGAGTAAAAAATGAATTTTTATTTAAAATAGGATTATCAAAATGACTAAGAATATTATTAATAATAATTGGCTTAGCTTCAGCTGAAGTAACAAAAGCTAAGCAATTGGAATTATGATGTAAATAAATCCTATTATAATAATAACTTTCTGGATACCACTGCATAACGCTTTCCATGTTAGACAAAGTTATAGCACAATCACCTGCTACTTCAGCTTTTTTAACTTGTAGATAATAGAAATCGGCTATCAATGGCCTAATAGCTTGGCTATAAAAAATAATTAATAATAAAATAATACTAACAACAGCAATCAGCCAACGAGAGATAGGTTGAAAAAATGTTATAACAAAATAACTCATCTGATCCTTAAGATTATTCAATCGCCAGGCCAGTGCTAAAAGAACAAAAAACAATAAACTCATGGTAGTTAAAGAAAAGCTAAATAAATTATTAACTAAGTAAGCAATTAGTGAGGTGCCAATAGCTAGGGCGAGCCAAAACTTATCTGCTTGATTTTTTTTAATGACTTGATATAAACTTTTTAAACAAAAAATAACTAAACTAACCAAAGTAGCTAAGCCAAACAAACCAAACTGCAATAGTATGTCGAAAAAATTATTATGTGCTCTATCAGGCGGAGAATTAATCGCCTCAGCATAAGCCCAATCTAATTGATAATGATAAGCAAAAATATCAGTTTCAGCATCTGGTCCAAAACCAAATAACTGACGATGTAAAGGCGCCTGTTTTAAGATCTTAGATGCAGCTTGCCAATATCTAATACGACTATAAGCTGAATTAACAGAACTAAAATTCAGCGAATTCACAACCCTACTAATTAAAGCGTTATCACTAGTCTTATAGTTAGATACTATATTATTGCGAATGTTTGGTGTTAACAAAGCAACAAAAGACATAATAACTATAGCCACTAAAATTAAAGCTAATAGACGTTTTTTTACATGCCACAAATAAAAAATTAAGGCAGTAAATAAAGCAACAATTAAAGCTAACCAAGCTCCTCGACTATAAGTAAATAATAAGCAAGCTAATTCAGCTAATAGTAAAATAATAAATAACAAACGAATTAAAAAGCGCTGACTAATAAAAGCTATAGTATAAATTGTTAAAGGAATGATTACAACCAAAAAATGACCAAAAAAATTAGGCTGACCAAAACTAGAAAAAATTCTATGAGCCGAGATCTCAGACCAATTAAAAAAATCTAAGCCAAAGGCTTGCATTAAACCATAAACACAAGCTAGGGCCACCGAGATATTTAAAGTAATGATAAAATTTTTAAAACTTTTTTGATGATAAAAAAAGCTTGCCACAAACAAAAAAGCTAACAAATAAAGACTAATATTATATAAACCCTGGTGACGTTCATAACTACCAAATGAACTAAGCATTGGTTGCAGCGAAAAAATAGTACTAATAATAACCGAGATAAAAAAAGCGGCTAATAAAAAATATAGTTTTTTTGCTTTAACAAGGTAAAGTCGCCCATTTAAAGCTCCTATAATCAACCAAATAATTAAAATTAGCACTATGCCAAAGCTAAGTAGGCTTGATTTGTTTAAATCAAACACTGTGTAATTTTCTTTAAACCAAGCAAAATACAAAGGCACTAAAAAAATAGTACTTAATAAAATCCAGTTTATACAACTTAATAATATCTTTTCTAACCTAGAGCTGATCATGTTTTTTATAAAAAAAAGACCATAACCTAGTGTAATGATCTTTTTTTAAAGTTAACTAATTACTGAGTTAAGCCATTTTGACTTGCAGTTCGAACACCTTTTCCAATATCTCCAACCTGGCCACCAAGACAATATGTAATTGTAAACGTAGAGCCATTAGCAGGAGTGCTGTAAGTATAGTTTGGATAAGACTCGCAACCAGAATCAACTGGAGTAGGATTTGCTGGAACAGAATTCATGTAAGTAACACCATTGGTTGAAATAGCTTGGCCAGCTGTTAAGGCAGCTGGATAACGATTAGCATCGTTATAATAAAGCTCTAAGGCTGACATAATTTGACGAATATCAGCTACACGCTTAGCATCACGTGCTTTAGTACGAGCACTGCCCAAAGCTACAACAGCTAAGGTCGAAAGAACACCAATGATCGCAATCACGACCAAGAGTTCGATAAGAGTAAAACCTTTACGATTTACTTGTTTCATATTTTTTAAATTATAAATTATTAAAATTTTTATAAAATTTAATTTCTTAAACCACTAGGAGTAGCAGTGTTAGTCCCAGCTGGCAAATCACCAACTGACCCACCAATACAAAAGGTAATAACATAAGAAGCGCCTTCGTCCGTGCTCTCATAATCATAATTATTATTAGCCGGACAAGGGCCATCGTTATTTGGTCCTGGATTGGTTGGAACCTGGTTCATGTATGTCGTGTCACCATACCTCAAAGTTTCACCGACCGTAATGGTCGCTGGATAAGAACCAGCGTCATTATAATAAAGCTCTAAGGCTGACATCATCTGACTAACATTGGCTAGGCGCTTGGCATCGCGAGACTTAACACGCGCATTACCTAGGGCCACAGCAGCTAAAGTGGAAAGAACTCCGATAATAGCAATTACAACTAATAATTCTATCAGGGTAAACCCCTTCTGACTAATCTGCTTCATATTAACAAATTAAGTTATAGAAAATAAGATCTCTATTTAATTAAATTATACACCAAAAAACATAATTCAACAATGGTTAACCTAAATATTACTAACCACCTGATACATTGGCATTAGCACTGCCCAAACCAAAACACCAACACCTAAGCCCATGGCCACCATCAACATTGGCTCTAGTAAAGACATTAAATTTGCCAATAAACCAGTTATTTCACGATTATAAAAATTAGTCACTTTTTCTAAGGAAACGTCCAATTTTCCTGTTTTTTCACCCACCAGCATCATCTGAGAAACCATAGTTGGAATCTCTTTGGTTTTGATAAAAATAGTACAGATAGAATTACCGCTTTGGACTTCAACAATAGTATCTTCAATCAATTTCTTGTAATAAAGGTTGTTAATAACCTCGCCTGCTACCTCTAAGCTAGAAGAGATATTCACACCCCCTAAGATCAAAGTGTTCATAGATCTAGTAAAACGAACCAAGTAAATCATTTGCAAAAGACGACCAAAAACCGGTAGCTTAAGAATAATATAATCAAATTTAAAACGACCAGCTTTGGTTTTTAAATAAATCCTAAAAATAGCCAGCATGACAATTATTAACCCCAAAAGAGCCCACCAATAAGCTATTAAAAAGTCAGATAGCGCAATCATAACTTTAGTGGCTTGGGGTAATTCACTACCAGTTTCAATAACAATCGTCGTTAACCTAGGTACAACAAACATAATCATCAAAACACCAATACCAACCATCAAAGTGATAACAAAAATAGGATAAATCATAGCTCCCCTAATTTTACTATTCATGTCATAATCCTTTTCCATCTCATCAGCAATATAATTAAGAGAATCTTCTAATTTACCAGATTGTTCACCAGATTTAACAACGCTAACATAAAAGTTAGAAAATAACTTTGGTCTTTTAGCTAAAGCGCCTGATAAAGTTCCACCGCTATCAACTTCATCAGATATTTCACTAATAATTTTTTGAAACTTTGGATTAACCGATTGTTTGGCTAATACTTTTAAAGATTCAACTACTGGTACGCTCGCTCCTACCATAACCGAAAACTGTCTTGAAAAATCAACAATATCTTTTACTTTAATACGAGACAAAGCACTCATGATTGATGAGCCGGGGTTAATTGAAGCTTCTTTAAGAGAAATAATTTGTAAACCACGAGTTGTTAAACTATCAGCAGCGTGTGCCTCATCAACTGACTCAATAGAACCAACTTCCTGACGGCTAGTGGCTGGATTAATAACTTTAAAATTAAAAGTTGGCATAATTGGTTGATAACTAAAAAATTCTACTTAGTAAAATTAAAAATTATTTAATAGCTAAAATAGCTTTAACTTTTTCAACTACCTCCGATGGGTCAAGATAAGCCTTAATCCAATAATCCAGTGCTCCGTAAATCAAACCCTGCTCTCGATAAACTGCTTCACTTAAATTACTCAACAAAACCACAGGAATATTAGCAATTATTTTAGTTTTCTTTATTTTTTCTAAAAGCACTAGACCATCTTGATCGGGCAACATAACATCAAGCAAAATTAAATCCGGCTTAAAATCTAAAATTTCAGCCAAACCATCTTTAGCGGTCATTGCGCCACGAACAGCAAACCCTTCAGCTAAAAATTTTAAGCTATACATAGACAAAATAAATTTGTCATCTTCAATTAAAACAATTTTAGATTTTTTTCCTCTCATAAATATTAATTTTGTATAACACGCATCACTTCTTCAATCGTAGTTAAGCCTTGAATAGATTTAATTAATCCATCTTGTTCCATAGTAAGAAATGGTTGATTGGCCCTAATGTCGTCAATCGTAATCGATCCACCTTTAGCTAAAATTAAATTTCTCATAGCAGCATTAACATCAATTATTTCGGCAATACAAACACGTTCACGATAACCGGTTTTGCCGCAATGCGCGCAACCCTCTCCATGATAAAATTTAATATTATTGATATCAAAATCAGGAATGGCTTGTTTAACAATCTCGACAGGAATTTCAGCTAATTTCTTTTTAAGACTCTCAAAAAAGACTTTTTCAATCTGAACTTCAGTCTTACAATAACTACAAATACGGCGTGTTAAACGCTGTGCCATGGCCATATTAAGAACTGAGCCTAATAGAAATGGCTCAACTTTCATATCTAATAAACGAGAAATTGTGCCCACTGCATCTTTAGTGTGCAAAGTAGAAACCACTAAGTGACCAGTCAAAGCTGAGTGAATAGCTAACTCAGCGGTTTCATTATCACGAATTTCTCCAACCATAATAATATCTGGGTCCTGACGCAAAATAGATCTTAAACCACTAGCAAAAGTAAAACCAATTTCTGGTCGCACCTGAGATTGGTTAACGCCTTTCATGGCATATTCAACTGGATCTTCGAGAGTCACGATGTTATCTGATTCTTTGTTAAGTAACCCTAATAAAGCATAAAGAGTGGTGGTTTTACCAGAACCAGTCGGACCAGTCACTAGCATAATACCACCTGTTTTCTTAATAGCCGCTTCTATGACCTGAAAGTTATGACCTATAAAGCCTAAGCCATCCAGGGTAAAAATATTACGCGTCGTGTCTAAAACACGCATCACGATCTTTTCTTCGCCCATTAAAGGCAAAGATGACACACGAAAATCAATTTCACGATTATTAATAACTAAGCGGATACGACCATCTTGCGGAGAACGCGTTTCGTCAAGCTTAAGATTTGATAAAACTTTAATACGCGCGACAATAGCGCCATGAATATCCTTAGGTAACACCAGCGAATTATGCAATAAACCATCAACTCTATAACGCACACGAGTTTCTTTAGCTAAAGGTTCAATGTGAATATCACTCGCTCCACCCTCAACCGCATGACGAATAATGACTGACACAATTTTAGCCACCGGAGCATCTTTAACAATCCCCTCGAACTGCATGCTATCATCTTTTTTAATTGTCGATTCTACTTTAACAGAATCTTCTTTAGCTTTAGTGGCCAAAGCACTAGAAATTTCTTTAGTAAAATTCTTGTATTTACTAAAAATTTTACTAAAACTAAAATCAGAAATTAGAAAATAATCTACTTTTAAATTATTCTTTTGTGCCAAAAAGTCCATGGCCTCAATGGCCTTAAAATTTTCTCCGTCAACTAAACCAACTTTTAGTCTATTAACATCTTTTTCAAAAGCAACTATTTTATAATGCTCTGACACATTAGACGGCACAATATTTAAAATCTCTTCTGGTACGTCACGATCAGATAAATCAATATAAGAAAAATTAAGAAAAGCCGCTCGAGCTTTAACAAATTCTTCAACCTCAATTAAATTCTTTTCCGTCACAACCTCAGCCACTGATTTATTAGATTTTTCTATCTCAGCTAATATCTCAGTAGCTGTTTGAGTACTAATAAGATTACGCTTAGTAATAAAATCTAAGAGTTTTTTCTGTTTATCTAAAAAATTCTGATTGCTAGCCATAGATGTTTAAAATGGTATAAAAGGATTGCCACGTCTTAATTCAAGCGCTGATTTAACAGGACTAGTGACCGTACCTGGCTCAGGAGTAACTGGCTCTTCGGTTATCTCGCTTTGATCAAGAATCGGCTCTAAAGAAATAAATTTTTTATCACTTAATACTCCAAAATTTAAATCTTTCTCGCTAATAATTCCTCTTGAACTAGTAGTATAAACGTTTAGCTTGGCTTCATTATTAGGGAAAAACCAACTATTAAAGTTTTTAATAACAAAAATCAATCCAGCGCCAATCACAATCGCAATCGTATAAGTAATAATTAAATTTTTATTTGCATCAGATAGCATAATTATTGTTCAAGATAATAAGTTACTAACTTTATAGTAGCCTCTTTGGCCAAAGGATCAAACTTTAGATCAGTCACATCCATAACACGCAAGCTAAACTCTAAACGCGCTAAAAGTCTTTTTAATTGTTCATAACTGATATTTTTAGCTGTGAAAGAAACTTGCACTAAGCGGAGTTTATTAAAAAGAGACTTATTTTTAACATCTTCATTGATTTTAATAAGTTTTTCAGTAGAGTTGTCAAGCGGAGTAATCACCACATTGTCAGCCAAAGCACCTCTTTCCTTAGACGCCTTATCTACTTCACGTAATAAAATAATTTTTAATCTATCTAAATCTTGACGCGCTGATAGAATAAGATCAATTTTATCTTTATCAGATTGATTAATTTTTTTATATAAATTTTTAATATCACTCAGTTGCTTAAGATAGTTAACTTTTTCATTATATTCTTCTTCCCTAAAAGCAAATTCTTTATTACTGGCAATAAAATCATATTTTGGCTTAATCAACCATAAATAGCTAGCTCCTAAAACAACCAAGCACAGTAAAATAATAAACCAGTTAAAAAAGCCAACAAAAATATTAAAAATAATAATTCTTATCTTTTTTAATAAAAGATTTTCTGGTTTAACTTTTTTTTCAGCTTTTTCAACAACTTTGTCCATAAATCATTATTTTTTTATAAAAATCTTTGGGTCAAGAGACATCTCTAGATTAAACTTAACTGTTGCTGGAGCATCTTTCACGGTGGTGTCTGATTGGGCCGCGCTATACTGAACTGACTTCATTAAATTATAAGCCTTCATGACTTCCAGCTGGAAAGAGATAGCATCCAAATTACGAGCCACTGCCGGAACTGTGTATTTACCAGACAAATCTCCGGTAAAACTTTCAAAATAAACATCTTTCAAAGTATTGTTTTCCAAAAAAGTTAATAAGTTAGTCCAGTAAACATGATTACTAAGAATAAAACTAACCATATTAAGTTTATTGTTGAAAACTGTAATTTCTTTTAACTCATCTTCACTTTTTTTAACTTCATTTTCAATGGCTTTAAAATTAGATAAAGCTACACGATTAGCATCAATTTTTTCTTTTTGCCAAATAAACAAACCAACGTAAGCCAAGCTAACAACTAAACAACATAAAATGAGCGAAAGAATAAGAATTAATATTTTATGTCGCCAATTAAAAAATATCAGTCCCTGATCTTTGATTAAATTAGCCTTAATACCATTATAAGGCTGCCAAAAACGGCTTTCAACATCATTTTTGTTCTTAGTTGCTTCAGCGGTTTCTCTTTCTTTAGCCAATTTTTTAACCAACGAAGAAACTGTAAAAACTTTAGCAGCTGACTTAAAAAGCGGTGCTTCAATCTTTGGCGACTTACTGTTTGTTATTTTATTTTTAAACCCATCTAATAAGCTATGAATTGGCTTTGGCACCTCTTTTACCACTGGCTCTGGCTTAGGAACAGGAATTGGCTCTACTAAGGTTTGTGAGGCTACTGTGACTTCTGGGACTGAAACTGGCTCTAACTTAGGTTCTGGTTTAGGTTCAGCCCTATGTTCTAATCTAGGCTCTGATTTAGGCTCTGGCTTAGATTCTAGCTTTAATGGAGCTGGAGTTGGTACTGGCGGAGTAACTAGCTCTGATTTAGGTTCTGGTTGATTAACAGTTGTCTGATTACTTGGTAGCTCTGGCGCCTGATTAATATTTAATAAATTTAAACTTTTTTTATTAATTTCAGCTTGCAAAGCTGCTTCAGCTTTTTTCTCAGCGGCTAATTTTCTAGCCACAGAACTAGCCTTTAGAGAATTTTTAATTCTTTGAAAAAGACTAATACTATTTTTTTCTGGCATTAAATTAACTTTTTCAATTTTTTCAACAACTGGTTCGTGCGAAATTTTTTCATTAGCTGATGCGGCAGGTAGCTTATCAACTTTAACTTGCTCAATCTTTTCCGGCTTTGGTTCTATTTTTTTAATTAACGCATAGTTGTCTTCAGTAAGTCCCTGATGATAAATCGGAACTTCAGGCAAAACCTTTTTTGGCTCAGTAGTCTGAGGAGCTTCAATCTTTTTTTCATTAGCATGAGGAACTTGATCAACGTTAGGTGTCTTAATATCATCACTATGTACAATCTTATTAGCTTTAATCTCTGTAATAAGTTTTTGTGGTTTAATATTGCTACCTTCAACCGAAATAGAAGCACGCGTGTCATTGCCACGACGCAATAAATGTTCATAAAAACGTCTTTGGCGCAAAAGTTCAGCGTGCTCTTTATTACGCTCACGCTCTAATCGGCTAATATCTTTTTTTACTTTGGCGGTGACAACTTTACGCTGTGTTCTTTTTAGAAGACGGGATATTTTTTTGACTAAAGATAAAAAGCCAACCGAAATCTTTTTAGCGCCGGAGGGCTCTTTGGTGTCATTTGATTGAGCATGGGGCAAATAAGCCATAGCTTTTATAAGTCCGTTTATTTATGATCAAACTCTCTCATAGCTAAACCAATTGCAACCGACAAACGAGGTCCAATTTTATCAAGAATAGGCTTCAATTCAAAAGGATAAGCCACTCTAAACCATGGGTCGCCAATAATAACATTTAAATTAAACTCTTCTGATAAATAATTGGTTAAACCCGGCAACAAAGCGCCACCGCCGGTTAAAACTATCTTCTCTACACGACGATTATCTTTGCTGCCAAAAACTTCTAAAATGTATTTTATCTCATTAACAATTGGACTAAGCCCTTCAATGATCATGCTTGGCAATTTTTCAACTTCTTCGCCTTCTCCTTTATACATTAAGTCGTATTTAAATTGCTCAGCTTGAGCTAGCGTCATATTTAAATGAGAAGCGACCCGTTGAGTAATATTCATTCCTCCAACAGAAATACTGCGATTAATTACCGGCATACTTTTATCCACCACAAAAATATTAGTGGTCGTTGAACCAAGCTGAACGATCATAGCCGGTGAACGATCATTGCCAATCAAAGATCTAATTAAAGCAAAAACTTCTGTTTCTAAGCTTAATAAGCTTAGCTGAGCTGCTTTAAAAATACCAACATAATTTTGGATCAAATTCTTAGGCGCACCGATTAATAAAACCTTATGATCAGCTTTGTCAGTTGCTACTTCATCAACCATTTGCCAATCAATCACTATATCTTGTAAGGGTAAAGGAATTACTTTTTTAGCCTCCCAATTAATTGCGGCCTCCATGTCTTTCTTATTAACACTATTATTAATATTAATTAAAGAAGAAAACACTGAAAAAGTTGGCAGAGAAGCCAATGCTACGGTAGAGCTGGTATTAGCTTTTTGACAAATATTTTTTATTAAATCAGCTGATTTTTTAATATCAAGCGGGGCATTTTCTTTAGGCATTATTTCACTAAAGCGTTCACTAAAACCATAGGTCACTAAAACAACCTTATTGTTAACTTTTTTAAGCTCAACAATCTTAGTACTAAAGATATTCATATCAATACCAAGATAGCTTTGCACAGGTGATTTAAAAAATTCCATACAGAAAAAATGTCGACTTATCATCCGTTTTGACAGCAGTAGATAAGACGTACTATAATTTAGAAAGATTAACTTTATTATACCACAAAATAACTTATAAACAAAAGCTTTTTGCTAACTCTTATTAAAACTAAGCTAACCATATGATTATTGCTGATATTAACTATAAAAAATTAGGTTTAATTGCGATTTTCTTAGTAGTTGTGGTTGTCATTGGCTACTTTATTTACAGTCTCTTCTTTAAGCCGACTATCAATACACAAACCGAACCTGGCAATGAAGCAACTGGTGGTCTGAGCGGACTACCTGAAGCTGGCAGCGGAACGCAAACACCAATTACGGGAGATAATGGACAATTACCTGATATTCAAAGCCCTGGTGGCCAAACTGGACAAGACCCTAATGAAACAACTAATGAAGATCGAAGCACTGAATTAGGGGTTACAGCCACTGATTCAAGATTAACTAGTGGCGGACGGCTACAGTTCTACAATCAAACAGATGGCAAATTTTACCAACTAGATGCTGACGGTAAGCCAGTAGCTTTATCTGATAAAAAATTTGCTGGTGTAGAAAATATTGTCTGGTCACCAGCTAACAACAAAGCTATTTTGGAATTTCCTGATGGCAGTAAAATTCGTTATAATTTTGACACCCAAGAACAAGTCACTCTACCTAAACATTGGCAAGACTTTGATTTTTCCCCAACTGGCGACAAAATCGTTGCTAAAAGCATCGGCATAGATCCTAATAACCGTTGGTTAATTGTTTCTAATGATGATGGTTCAAAAGCACAAAAAATTGAAGACTTAGGAGAAAACGGCGATGCCGTGATTTCTTCTTGGTCACCTAACAATCAAACGATTGCAATGTATGTAGAAGGAGTTGATTTCAATCGCAAGGAAGTTTATTTCATTGGACAAAATGGAGAGAACTTTAAATCAATGGTAGTTGAGGGTAGGGATTTTAGACCGCTCTGGTCTCCTAAAGGTGAAGAATTACTATATAGCGTTTATTCAGCTGACAATAATTATAATCCAACACTATGGTTGGCTAGCGCGCAGGGTGATAGTATTGGTGCTAATCGTCGACCAGTAGGTCTAAATACCTGGGCTGATAAATGTTCTTTTACGACTGGATCAATTTATTGTGCAGTTCCTGAAACTTTAGAGCGCGGCGCCGGTCTCTTTCCTGCGACAGCCAACAATACGCCGGATAGATTATATAGAATTAATCCACAAACTGGTTTAAAGCAAGAAATTAACCTAGGCTCAGCTTCTTATACCATGAAAAATCTTTACGTTTCGCCTGATGGCCAATATCTTTATTTTACTGATGCAAGAACTGGTAATTTAAGGAAGATAAAGCTTAACTAATTTAGAAATTTAGGAATTTTCAATTTTCAAACAATTTATTAATTTTAAAATTCTAAAATTGTTTTTAAAATTGAAAATTTTTAAATTATAAAATTGCCTACCATGTCAAAATCATCCAATCTCTTTGTCTGTACCAACTGCGATGCCCAATATGCTAAGTGGCAGGGGCGTTGTAATGAGTGTCAGCAATGGGGCACAATTTCGCAAACAGAAACTACTACGATTAAAAATCAAACTAACGTGGCGAGCGCCACGATTGTTAATTTAGCTGAACTTTCCGGCGACGATGGCTTTACTAGATTAAAAACTGGCGTTGAAGAAATTGATCGCGTCTTTGGTGGTGGGATTGTTAGTGGCTCTATTACTCTACTCGCTGGCGAACCTGGTATTGGTAAATCAACCCTCGTTGCACAAATCGCTAATGAGCTTAATGAAAAAAATAAAATTTTATACGCTAGCGGCGAAGAATCTTTGCCACAAGTTAAATTAAGATTAGAAAGATTAAATTGCAAATTAGATAAATTCAATTTTGTGAGTGACACAGATGTTGATAAAATTGCTCAAGCTGTTGAAAAAACCAGTCCGAGTTTAGTAATCATTGATTCAATTCAAACTGTCCATACCAATATAATTCCTGGCGAAGCTGGCAGTATTAATCAAATTCGTGCTTCGGCTGTTAAATTTTTAGAAGTTGCTAAACGAAGAAACATTGCTTTTATTGTGATTGGTCACATTACTAAAGATGGCTCAGTCGCTGGACCAAAATCTTTAGAACATTTAGTTGATACAGTTTTATATTTAGAACAAGAAACAGCTAGAGGTTATCAACTTTTGCGTGCTAGCAAAAATCGTTTTGGCTCAACTAATGAATTAGGAATTTTTGAAATGACAGGAGCGGGTTTTTCGCCAATCAAAAATCCATCAGCTGTCTTTTTAGAACATGATAATAATCAAGCCAGTGGTTCAGTGATCAGCTGTATTATTGAAGGAACTAGGCCATTTTTAGTAGAAATTCAAGCACTTGTTACTAAAACCGTCTTTGGTTATCCGCAAAGAAAAGCTAGTGGTTTTGATCTAAATCGCTTACAAGTTTTAATTGCCGTGATAAATAAACGCACGAAAATTAATCTGTCTAATCAAGATATAATCGTGAACATTGTGGGAGGCTTGAAAGTTGAGGATCCGGGGATCGACGCCGCGATTGCAGCCGCAATTATATCTTCAGCCATGGATAAACCAATTAAAAACAAACAAGCCATTCTCGGAGAGATTGGCTTGGGCGGTGAAATCAGAGGTATTTCTAAAGCGACGATGCGCTTAAAAGAATTATCTAAACTTGGCTTTAAAACAGTGCTTTGCCCGAAAATTGAGCCAGTGAGCAAAGAAATCGTAATTACTACTGTTAAAAATTTGGGAGATTTGCTGACTAATTTATTTTAAATTTGGCTAAAATAGAGGAAAAAACAGACTGTAAATAACATACATTTTTTACCTATTGCGCTTCTTTAAAAAATAGTATATCATAATAATGGAATTGACTCCGAACTGAACTGTGGCGTTTATCGCCGCGTTCCCGCAAGGGATAGGTTCGGGGTTTTGTTTTTTGTCAAAATAATTATTCTCTTGGCCAAATCTGAACATATATTTCTCGATGAGCAATTAGGCGTCTATAATAATCTGATTTTTTTCTTTTATTTTGAATTGAGCGATTTATAGCACTGGTTACATAATCTGCTAATTGTAATAAGTTATTACTATTTGATCTTTGCATCTTTACCTTTTTAATAATTTTATCTTCCTTGTTTATTTTATTTCTTAAATATTTAACTAAACGTTTTTCAAAATCAAGATTACTACTTTGATCAATTACAACAATAGCGTTCCTGAGCTTCTCCTTTGCGTTTTCAAAAACTAAGCCACAGGTATATTTATAAAAAGATTCTTTGTTACGAAAACTATCTCCTAACAATTTTTTAGGATCTTTATTTATAACCACACCATAATAGAAAAAATTAAAAGTTCCAACAATTCTTAAAAACTTTTCTCTTACTTTAGGGGGATTACGTTTAAAATGAAATTCTTCGTTTTTAGACCAACCAATTTCTTCTTTAAGAAGCTCTATACGCTGATCACAAGCCATAGCCTCAGCGTTATCTTCAAACACAACTAAACCGATCGTAAAATATCGACTTGAACCTTTATCTATTTTTAGTCCCGAATCTCCCGACTCATCAATAAAAACCAACATAAAAAAATAATAACCCCCTTAAATATGGAGGGGTTGGGGGTAGAGTTGGTGTAATTATTTTCTCTTTATCTTCAAGTGTTTCATCCGCCACTCTTTAATTTTACTATGGTTACCACTTAATAATACTGGCGGTACTTTATATTTCTTTTTTCCAAACTTAACCACTTCTGGTTTAGTGTATTGCGGATATTCTAAAACTCCTTTTTCACTATGCGACTCCATCGTCAAACTTTCCTTATTACCTAAAACTTTTGGTAGTAAACGAGCGACTGAATCAATGATCGTTAAAGCGCCTAACTCGCCGCCGGTTAAAACATAATCACCAATGGAAATTTCTTCATCAACTAATTCTAGAACTCGTTCATCAATCCCCTCGTAACGGCCGCAGATAAAGACCACAGATGACACTGATTTAGCATACTTTTTCGCTAACTGCTGATTCCAAGTTTTCCCTTTAGCCGACAATAAAACAATTTTTTGTTTACTTGCCACTTGTGACTTTCCACTTGCGACTTGCTTGATTGCTTTATAAATCGGCTCAACTTTCATCACCATCCCTGCTCCCCCGCCGTACGGTGTGTCGTCAACTGTATTATGTTTATCAGCTGTCCAGTCTCTTAAGTCGTAAGCCTTAACTTTGATCAAATTTTTCTTAATCGCACGACCAAGCATGCCTACTTTAACATAGGAGTCTATGACTTCTGGAAAAATTGTAATAACTTGAAATAACATTTAATAACTAATAAAAAAGTAGAGACATGCCATGGCATGCCTCTACTTTTTTAAATAGATAGATTGTCAATTGAAGAAGTATCAATCTGCTCTTCGCTTGGCTTTGAAAATTCTTTGCGAGGAGGTCTAGTTGAACCTTCTGGCTCGTAAATCTTTAAATTCACGCGCGCATTGTTCTTAGCACCTACGATCTTGAGAAGAGTTCGGACAGCCTGAGCGGTTTGACCGCGGCGTCCAATAACATATCCCATATCCTCTGGATCTACCTTTAAAGTAAGGAGAACGCCCATTTCATCAACGGTACGATCCACCTCAACTTTTTCTGGGTGACCGACAATCGCCTTTATGATTGTCTCTAAAAATGCCTTATCTTGCACTTCTGACATACATTTCTTGCTTGCTAAATTGGATCTAGAAAGAAAACAATTTGCAAAGTACTTAATAATAAGTGTTGTTATTATAGCCGATAAAAAGACGCTTGTCAACTCTAATAAAAACTATATTTTAACTGTAACTATACCTTTATTTTTATAACTCCAAAGATATCCACTATATTTTTCTAAAACCGGCAATTCAAAAGGCAACATCATCACTGGCTTAGTAAAAGCCACGATTGAATTATATGATTTAGTAATAATTTTTTCTTTAGCTAAGCATCTATCAATATCACCGGATAAAATAACTTTTTCTAGTTTTAAACAAGAATAAAGCACTGCTTCGCTAAAGACTTCCATATTTTTTATTAACACAATTCTTTCTGATAAATCATTTAAATTTTCAACCACTCGTAAATATAATTGTTCATTACCGCTTTCTAAAATTATAACCTGTGCTTTAGAATCAATCTCAGCTTCATTAGTAGCATAAACAACCTTAGCTTCTTGCCCTTTTATTTGCTCCAAAAAATTATCCCTAGCCATTGGGTAAGCTGTTAAAATTAAAATTTTAAATCCTTGAAAAAATAAATTAGCTACTAGGCTAATTGAAAAATGAGAACCTCCTACTTTTTCACCATAAGTAATAAGGCAAGGCAAATCCTCAATACTCGGATAATAAATTTCGTTATTTAATAAAATTTCACTTGCCATATATTTAATTTTCGGTTTTGTCTAGAATCTTTTTAAATAGTTGCATTGGTTTACCAGCTTCATTTATTATCTGCCCCAAATCTTCATAGCCATTTTTTTTATAAAATTCAAAAGCTGTATCACGGTATTGTTCAGCACTACGTACTAATAACTCGTTTCGTCCTTGACTAAAAGCCTTTTCCTCTAGCCAGAGCAAAAACTTTTTGCCAAAACTTTTACCACGAGCTTGCTCGTATAAATATAGTATTTTTAATTCTCCGGGATTTTTAGTACTGGCATATTTTAGAATGCTTGGTAAAGGATCAGCTAAGCCACCTACGCCGATTATTTTATTAGCTTCTTTCATGGTCCAAAAGTTCATACCATATTCAGTGCGACCATTTATTTGATCTTTTATCCGTTTGAGGTATTTTTCAACCTCTTCCCCATCAGTCCACTGATTTAAAATATTTTCAATATCTTTGAGATCTTCGTTTTTAGGTAAATCAAAACTAGGCATTTCTGGTTCGCCTAGTTCTCTATTATTTATATTTTCAGAAGATAATTGATTGATCATAAACTAGGTATTTCAAAAACAATTTTAAACCCAAAACTATCACCCCGCGTTTCAGCCCAAATTTTACCTTTGTGCGCTTCGATGATTAAACGACAAACATATAAACCCAAACCAAAGCTTTCTTGACTTTTACCATCTACTTCTCGGCGTTCAAACTTATCAAACAAACCTTTAAGTTCAGATCTTTCTAAACCCGGCCCAGTATCAGTGACAACTACTTTTAATAACTTATTTTTTAATTCAGCATTAATAGTAATACCCCCCTGCTTGGTATATTTAATCGCATTGTCTAAAATATTTACTAAAACTTGTCTCAACATTAAATCATCGGCTTTAATTAAAAACTTTTTTCTGCTTAAACCAACAGTCAAAACTAAATTTTTAGCCTTAGCCTTAACTTTCATTTCTTTGATTACTTCATGAATTAAAGAAGGAAAATCAAAGGATCGGCGATCAAGCTGAATAGTCTCGGCCTCTAACTGCGACACACCTAAAAGATTATCAGTTAAACGAATTAATCTTTCGTTAGCTTGATAAATCGTCGCCAGAGCGGCTTTAATTTTAGTTTCTTTAATAGTACCTAAACTACCTTCTAAAATCATAGACAAATAACCCTTCATGATAGTTAAAGGCGTGCGTAATTGATGAGAAGTTAAAGCAATAAAATCGCTGGTCTTATTTTTAGGCCGAGAATATAAATGATAAGTCACAATAATAATAACTATTACCAATAAGCCAGTGGAAAAAATGTCTAATAGATTAAGTAGTTGTTGGTCCATACTTTTATAGTATATCATAAAATACCGTTCTATAAGACATAGTTACAATTTGTTTATAAACTTTATTAATTTTTCTTGGGCTAATTCTATATCAGATTCAACCAAGAATGATGATATTCTAAAAAATACTACACCTGTTTTTTCTATGATAAGCATTCTCTCTTTATCAAGTTTTTTCTTAGATAAATGAATTCCACCATCTATTTCAATGGCTAGTTTTAACTTGGGACAATAAAAGTCTACTATATAACCTTTAATAACGTGTTGCTTCCTGAAACGATAACCTAGAATTTGATTTTTACGAATTGCTTGCCAAAATATATCTTCAGATTTAGTTAAATTTTTTCTGAATTCTCTGGCTAATAATACTTTTTCTTTATAAGACATAATAATCTTTAAAACTTGCCCCCTCCCCATCCCTCCCCCTTTTTTTCTAGAAAAAAAGGGGGAGGGTGCCTGAATCCCGCCTTGGCGGGATGAAGGCGGGAAGGGGCTGTTCAAAAAAAGGAGGACGGAGAAAAGGTTTTAAAAAAATAAAAACACCCCGTTTTAAGAGGGTGCTTTTATTTAAAAATCTATTTACAGCGAGTAGCGAATAAACTTTTCAATCGTTGAACCAGCTAAAATATCTTTTACTTTTTTACTGTCATCCTTAACAAATTCTTGGTCCATTAAACAAACTTCTTCATAAAATTTATTCATTTTACCAACCAAAATCTTTTCTACCATTTCGGCTGGCTTACCTTCCTTAAGAAGTTGGGCGCGATAAATTTCTTTTTCTTTATCCATTTCACTAGGATCAACTTCAGTTGAATTAATATAGCGTGGACTAGCCGCGGCAATATGCATAGCAATATCTTTAGCAATTTCATTAGCACCGGCATTGCTTAAAGCTACTAAGACACCGATATTACCTTGTGGATGAGCATAACCAGCGATAGTGCCGGTTGTGGTTAATGTATCATATCGACCAATACCCATTTTTTCTCCAATCACGCCTGATAGATGTTTCCAACTTTCTTCAATGGTTGTACCATCATCTAGCTTCAAAGCCAAAACTTCTTCTTGGGTAGCAGGTTTATTAGCTAAAATAGCCGCTAAAGTTTTTTCACCCAAATTTTTGAATTGCTCATTTCGTACCACGAAGTCAGTTTCAGCATTTAATTCCAAAACATAGCCTGTCTTAGCATCGTCGCTTACAGAAACCAAAACTACACCAGCGTGTGTCTCACGGTCACCTCTTTTAGCAGCTTTAGCAATACCTTTTTTACGTAAAATTTCAATGGCCTTTTCAATATCACCGCCGGCTTCAGTTAAAGCGGCTTTGCAATCAACAATACCAGCACCAGTTCGGTCACGAAGTTGTTTTATTTCTTCCATATATTTTTGTTAATTTTTTCCGCCAAAGGCGGACCAGCCTCTGGCTGGAATTTTGTAATTTTTAATTTTTAAATAAATGGCTACAAATTTTTAATTTATATTACACTATGTCTACCAATTATTTATCTAATGAGACTACCCTTCCGAAGCCCCGAAGGGGCGAAGGACGGTTACTCTTTCTCAGAAACAATAGCTTTTTCTTTAGCTTCCTTAGCGCCTGCTCTAGCTTCTACAACCGTCTTTTTAATAAGCCCTAGAACTAAAGCGACTGCTTTACTGGCATCATCATTAGAGGGAATAACATGTTCAATGCCATCAGGATTAACATTAGTGTCGCAAATCGCGATAATTGGGATACGGCGTTTTTTAGCTTCTGCTAAAGCAGTTTCTTCGTGCTTAATATCCCAAATAAAGATTATATCGGGTGGACGATTTAAAGTCACTAAACCACCAACGCTGGCCGAAAGTTTCTTTATTTGACGATCAAATTGAATGCGTTCTTTCTTAGTATATTTTTCTAACTTACCACTTTCTTTTTTCTCTAATAAATCTTGATAAGCACGAATTGAGTTACGAATAATATTAAAATTGGTTAAAGTTCCGCCCAGCCAACGTTCTACTACGTAAGCTAAGCCAGCTTCTTGCGCCATCTCTTTTAGCTGAACTTTCACTTGATTTTTGGTTCCAACCATTAAAATGTTTTTGCCCTCAGCTACGCTGCGAGCAATAAAAGCTAAAACTTCTTCTAATTTAGATAATGTTTTTTCTAAATCAATAATATGAATCCCTTTACGGGCTTCAAAAATATAAGGCTTCATTTTTGGATGCCACTTATAAGTGCGGTGTCCAAAATGCATGCCGGCTTCTAGCATCTCAGCCACAGTGGGCAAAGACAGCTTAGTTGTTTCGTTTTTCATATTTTCCTTTTAACCTCTGCTCTTTTTATCTGCCGAATCGGCGGACAAGGAAAAACCTCTAGAGCATGAGAAATGTTAATAAAATCAATCATGTAAATCATGATTGGTAAAACTATTTTAAATTATTATTCTTAATCTGTCAATATTAGCCTTAATTATCAAGCTTCTTTCCCAGATAATCTTTTGGTTTAAAATCCTTAGGCCAATAGCTTTGATCTTCTTTATATTCAAAATCAGGACTGTATTTATAATCTTTGCCATAACCCAAATCTTTCATTAAACTAGTCGGTGCATTTCGTAAATGTAATGGCACTCCCAAATGACTAGTGGCTACCGCGTCAGCCGCGGCGTTTAAATAAGCTGTGTACAAGGCATTGGATTTTTTACATTGCGCTAAGTAAACCACTAGTTGCGCTAAAATAACATTACATTCCGGCATCCCCAACGCATGACAGGCCTCATAAGCCGCCATGGCTTGCTCTAAAGCTCTAGAGTTAGCAATACCAACATCTTCGGACGCAAAGCGCACGAGGCGCCGCGCTACATACATTGGATCTTCACCAGCCTCTAACATCCGGGCTAACCAGTACAACGCCGCATTAGCATCAGAGCCGCGTAAAGATTTATGAAGTGCCGAAATTATATTATAGTGTTCTTCGCCAGCTTTATCATAAAGCAAATGGGATTTTTGCGCGGATTGTTTAATGACATCAATCGTAATATCAGTATTAACTAAAGTCGCGGCTTCTAAAATATTTAAAGCCGCCCGTGCATCGCCCTGACTAATAGAAGCTAAAAATTTTATAACTTCCTCATCCAATTTTAAATCTAAATCACCCAAGCCAAATTCACTATCAATTAAAGCGCGCTTAATTATTTTTTCAATCGCTTCCACTGAAAGATTTTTTAAAACTAAAACCCGACAACGTGATAATAAGGCTGATCTAATTTCAAAACTAGGATTTTCCGTGGTCGCGCCGATTAAAACAATGGCGCCACTTTCAATATGTGGTAATAAGGCATCTTGTTGTGCTTTGTTCCAACGATGAATTTCATCAATAAATAAAATAGTTTTTTTATCCAGTAATTGATTGGAGCGCGCACGATCTATAACCTTTCTTAAATCAACTACGCCTTGAGTAACTGCACTAAAACGTACAAATTCAGCTTCTACTAATTTTGCAATAATTAAAGCGAGTGTAGTTTTACCAGAACCAGGCGGTCCCCAAAAAATTAAGGACGGCAAATTGCCAGCCTCGATGGACTGCTTAATTAATGAGCCTTCTTTTATCAATTCATCCTGACCAAAAAATCCTTCAAAAGTAGAGGGACGAAGACGATCGGCAAGAGGTGAGGTTTTTTTGTTAGTAGACATAAATTATAGTGACAAGTGTAAAGTGGCAAGTGGCAAGAAAAAAAATACCTGTTACTTGTCACTTGTCACTTGCGACTTATTTAGATTCTCAAACACCTTCAAATACTCTTCTGCTGTTTTTTCCCAACTAAACTTTTTAGCTTGCTCTAAACCTTTTAATGATAAATCATTTGCTAATTCAGGGTTATCTAAAATCGTGCTTAAACCTAAAGCAATTGAATTAGGATTATAAGGGTCAATTAGAATGCCGGCTGTTTCTATAATCTCTGGTAAAGACGAGGAGGCAGACGCAACTACGGGCGTCCCAGAGGCCATGGCTTCTAAAGGCGGAAAGCCAAAACCCTCATAAAATGAAGGATAGGCAAACGCTACCGCTAAATTATAAAGATACGGCCTTTCTTCGGCCAATACATAATCCAGTTTAATTATATCGGCTTTAAATAGCGAATTATTTACTTTAGCAATAATGGGCTGAGCTTTCCAGCCCAAGGCTCCGACCAAAACTAATTGTAAATCTGGGTAACGATTTGTCTTTCTTATTATTTCAAAAGCTTCAATTAAGCCTTCAACATTTTTTCTTGGCTCTAAGGTAGCTAAAAATAAAATAAAAGGTCTAACTAAATTATATTTTGCTTTGACAATCTTTAATTGCTCGTCAGTTTCAGGGATTTTTTTAAAAACTTGATCAATGCCGGAATGAATGACAGTAATTTTTTCCTCATTAAGCTTACAAAGAGCAACTAAATCTTGCTTAGTATTATTAGACACAGCAATTATTTTATTAAACTTGCGCGTTAAACGTTTAACATTAATAAACCAATGCCAAATATTTTTTCGCCAAGAAAACCAGTGCTTATTAATTAAAAAAGATAAATCATGAATTGTTAAAACACTTTTAACACTAGAAGACATAGCCGCAAATTGTAAATGCGGCATAAAAAATATGTCTACTTTTTCATTAATTAATTTATCAAAGCGCGGACGACCAAAGGGCCAAAGAAAAAGATAATTAAAAATTTTATTTGGAATATGTGTGACAACAGTTTTAACATTAGGCTGATCAAATTTTGGTAAACGCTTCTCAACGTCATGTAGAGCATTACAAAATAAAATATATTGATTAGTTTTATCAATTTTAAAAAGAGCGGACAAAAGCCGCATAACATATTCGGAAACGCCGCTATATTTCACGTCCATTAAAGGACGGATATCAACCAAGATTTTCATGTCCGTCTTTGAACTCTTTATACTTTTCATTAATAAAAGTTTCTATTTCTGTTTTGAAACGTTTAGTAGAAAATTTTTCAGCGTGCTGACGGATAGTAGAAGACGTAAAAGTTAAATCAGCAAAACGCTTCACGGCTTCGCTTAATGATTCAACGGTTTGTTCTTCAAAAAATAAACCGGTTACACCATCAATCACAGTTTCCGTAGCGCCACCATGATTATAAGCAATCACTGGTCGGCCCGAGGCCATAGCTTCAACTACGGTAATACCAAAATCTTCTTCTTGAGGATTGATAAAGGCGCGGCAGCGACGATAAAGCTCGGCTTTCCGGCGCTCATCAACTCTACCTAAAAATTCAATATTAGGTGCTCCGCCCGCGAGACGTCGTAAACGCGCTAAATCAACACCGTCGCCGAAAATCTTTAAAGGTAGACCAAGTTTAACAAAAGTTTCCACCACAATATCAACTCTTTTATAAGGCGCTAAACGACCACCAATTAAAAAATACTCACCATTAGTATCAGCTACCTGAAAACTATCAACTTCAACTGGCGGATAAATGACCACTGACTCACGGCGATAATATTTAGCAATTCTTTTTTGCACTGTGACTGAATTAGCAATAAAAAAATCTACTCTATCAGCCGCCAATCTGTCCCACAAACGAATATAATTTAAAAACAAAGAAATAATTTTTTTTAAATATTTATTATGATGAAGCTCTTCAATATATCTATGCGTATAATCCCAAAGATAGCGCGTTGGTGTATGACAATAGCAAACATGCAAAGTATTGGTACCAGTAATAACTCCCTTAGCAAAAGCGCTGGCATCAGACAGCACAAGATCATGCTCATTCAAACTAAAAAATTCGACTGCCATAGGCATAAAAGGCATGTACCATTGGTAATGTTTAATGCCTCCCGGTAGTTTTTGAATAACTGAGGTATGCAAACGATCAGGAAAATTTTTGGCTACTTCTTTATCAGCTAGTAAAGTATAAATTGGCGCTTCGGGATACATCTTAGTAAAGACACGCAAAACTTTTTCGGCGCCGCCGTCCTGAGCTAAGTGGTCATGAATTAAAGCAACTTTCATATTTATGCAGCTTGCCTAGGGCGTAAAACAGCCAAAGGGGTTTTAAATAAAATAATAAAATCAGAAATCAAAGACCAATTCTCAATATAATAAATGTCTAGCCTTACTTCATCTTCAAAAGTTAAATCACTTCTACCCGAAACTTGAGCCAATCCTGTAATACCAGGCTTAATTGTCATAACTTTTTTATGGCGACTTTCGTATTTGGCTACTTCTTCTGGTAAGTGCGGTCGTGGACCAACTAAACTCATTGAACCAATAAAAACCAAAAATAATTCTGGCAATTCATCAAGACTAAAACGCCTAATAAAACGACCCACACGAGTGATTCTTGGATCATCTTTAATTTTCACCATTGGACCATCAGACCTAATATTTTTATCAGCCAACTCATTATAACGCATGTTATCAACCCGATCCATCATCGAACGAAACTTAAAATAACGAATTGGTTTACCAGCTTGACCAATGCGATAAAGCTCTGAACCATTGTCTAGGCGAGAGAAAAAGATTGGCCCGCGTGAATCAAGCTTAATTGCAATCACGACCAATAACATAATTGGGCTAGTAATTATAATTAATAAAGCTGAGCCAATAATATCCACTATTCTTTTTAGCACCCTACCCCAACCATCAAGCGGGGTTTTCTTTACTTCAACAATCGGCAAGCCAGCTAATTCATCAACCTCGACGCGCAACACCTTGGTCTCTAATAAGTCAGCGGCGTATTTAAAAGTCAGATGATGCTCGTCAGCAAAATCATACAAACGCAAACGATCACTCTTTGATAAATTAGGATCAGCTTGAATTACTTCATCAACTTCTTTAGTTAAAATGAATTCTTCTAACTCTTTAGCGGCTTCGGAGCTAAAATCATCAAATCGCTTAACCACAGAAAATCCTAACCAATTGCGAGTAGAAAATTCTTTAACTAAACGATCAGCTGATTGACCAGCGCCAATTAAAACCACCTTATGGACACCGACGCCATAATTATAAAAAAATCGTCTGATATAAGTAATAATTATTCTGCCGATCGCTACATAAAAGATCGCTATCAACCAACCAGCTAAAACAATAAAACGCGAAGAAAATAATTCGCGGTAAAAGAAAATAAAAATTACGACGGATACTAAACCTAAAGAACAACCTAAAATAACTTTTTTTAATTCTGATTTAAGACTACCTAATTCACGCAAATTGTATAAACCAGCAAAACTAAAAATTACTAGCCAGACCAGAGCGATGATTAAAAGAATTTGTACATATTCTAAGACTGGCAAAGAAAAAATCACTGGTCTTATTTCAGTGGTTAATTCTGAAAAACGAAGATAGTAAGCTGATAAACCAGCCAACACTACCATTATAAAATCAATTGGAATAAGAATGACTGAAAAAAATAATTCTGATTTTTTCATAAAATATTTAAGCTTGTCTTAAAATAAACACCGGATAAGCTGTAAGCCGGATCCTGTACCCGATCATTTGAGATGGGCGACGATCATCTATCTTGATCCACAATTACTTATGGATTCTAGCGAGCTACGTTCCTCTTTACTTTTTACAAATAAAGGTTTGCTCTTGCTCCAGGCAGGGTTTACCGCGTTCTCCTTGTCACCAAGGATCGAAAGCTATAGCCTTTTATGACACTAGCTAACTTTTCACCTTTCTCCGCCGATTCGGCGGATAGTATTGTCTCTGTGGCACTTTCCCTAGAATTACTTCTGGTGGGCATTACCCACTGCCTTTTTTCTGGAGTCCGGACTTTCCTCCCTGACATTTTGTCAGGGCGATCGCCCGCTTATCCGGCGATTATCTTAAGACAAGGCATACCATATTATACTTTTACAGCAAGGTCTAGTCAAGAGCATATTTCTCTTATTTTTGACAATTTTTAGCTAATATTAGGCAAAACATTAGTGGAAAGTTGTACTAAAAGCTCATTATTATCAGCTTGAGAAACCTTATTTTTAATAACTTTAGCGCATTTTACGCAACGATGAACAATGATTTGTGCCTTAGCATTAACAACTAAACCCAAAGGCTCCATTAAACCATGGCAAGTAGCCGCTCTATCTCCCGGATTATTATCTACGTGTTTAGCCCATAAACAATAGGGACAATGATTAGTATAGCCATTGCCGATTACTTTTTGTCCGCAGTTTTCACAAACAAAATCTTCTATGGTTCTTTGAAATTTTAGACTAGACATCGGATTAATTTTAAAATTTTCAATTTTCAATTTCCTGCCGACAGGCAGTAATTAAGAATTAGAAATTATGTTTTTGGTAATCCCCACCGTTTCTTCAATAAAAAAATCAACACCATCAGATTTAATTTTTACATAAGCTGTATTAGCCACTGCGCCTAAAAGCTCCTCTCTGGTAGCAAAACCTAAATGAGTTAAAAGCATGCGAATAGCACCACCATGACTAACTATAAAAATATTTTTATTTAAATATGCTACAGCAATTTCTCTTAAAAAAGTAATAAATCTGCCACAAGCTTCTTCCTCACTCTCTTCATCATAGCTAGCTTTTAATTTTATCCTGTCTGAAGCCGAAACTATTTTCATTTGAGCAATAATATTTTTCATAGCCTTTCCATACTCTTCATAAGTTTTTCCCTCAAAATATCCCATTCTTTTTTCTCGTAAAAACTTAGAAGTTTGAATTGCTAAGTCTCTATCTAATAATGCAATTTTGGCTGTATGATGAGCTCTATTAAGGTCCGAAGAAAAAGCTGCCTCAAACTTTATGTTTTTTAATAATCTGCCAAGCTCTTCAGCCTGACTTACTCCAACTTCAGTTAAAGGCGAATCAAGATGGCCATTACTAACTTTTTTAACATTAGCTTCGGTTTCTCCGTGTCGTGCAATATACATGGTACAATAATCTTTTTCTAGCAACATAATTTATAAATAGTTTGGAAATTAATAATTTGTAGCCCTTTATTTAGAAATTGAAAATTGAAAATTTATTTTAGATTCCTCTCACCTCGCCTTGGTCATCTTCACTGTGCAATTTCTTAGCAGCCACGCCTAACTTAATCTTAGTCGCACGATAAAGTTCAATAAATTCTTCACTCTTTAATAAAGAACAAATTGCTAAATAAACCACCAAGCCAAATAAACCAGCTAAGGCTCCTTGGGACAAAACACCCCATAATCTTGTCATATCAACATAAGGCCAAACTAATAACTTCATCGCCTGGATACTTAACGCCATAACAATGGCGGCGCCGGAAAACTTAGACAAAGAGACAAAAATCTTTTTATCATCTAAAGATCCGAGACGATGATGTAAAACAAAAAAGAGTAGCAAAAAGTTTAAAATCATACTCAGAGAAAAAGACAAAGCCAAACCAGCGACGCCCCAATATTTAATTAACCACAGGGCCAATACTATATTGACTGCATTAGAAAATAAACCGATATAAAAAGGTGTTTTTGAATCGTGACGAGCAAAAAACCCTCTGGTCAACAAAGGGATAGTGGCCTGCGCAAATAAAGATAAAACAAAGAAACCTAAAGTGTCGATAGTTAAAGTTGTGTCTTGCCAGTTAAATTCACCACTACCTAAAATGACACGCACAATTTGCGCTCTTAAAATTATAAAGATGACCGTTGATGGAATAATAAAAAACATTATCTGTCTAAAAGTTCTAGAAAAACTATTAATAAAATCTCTGTCAGTAACCGTGCTTGATAAAAATGGAAAAACTGCAATAGCAAAAGAAATTCCAAAAATACTAACTGGGAAAGATTGTAAATTATTAGCTAAATTAAAAACGCTTAAAGATCCGGCTGGCAAACCAGAAGCGATAATTGTTATGACTGTTAAATTTATTTGTGTAATTGCTAAGCCTAGGGTTCTAGCTGTCATCATACTATAAACAGCTCGCATTGCTTGATCACGCCAATTTATAAAGAATGAATATTTAAAACCTAATTTTAATAAGGCTGGAATTTGAACTAAAAAGTGTAGACCGGAACCAATGACCACGCCCCAGGCTAAACCCATCACCCCAAAACGTGGCACTAAAAATAAAGCTCCGAAAATAATCCCGAGATTATAAAAAATTGGCGATAGAGAATAAACTAGAAAACGATTAAAAGATTGAAGTACACCACCAACGATGCTTGATAAACCAAGAAAAATTGGTGACAAAAACATTATTCTAGTTAAAGTAACAATTGTGGATCGGGCTTCAATTGGAAAACCGGGCGCTATAACATCAACCAACCAACTAGCAGCCGCGACCCCTAAACCACAAACAACCAATAAACCTAAGCTCAAAATATTTAAAATATTACTAGCCAGCAACCAAGCTTCTTTAAGATTTTTATTATCTTTAATTAAGCGAGCAAAGACCGGGATAAAGCCAGCTGACAAAGCGCCTAGAACCAATAAATTAAAAACTAAATCTGGCAATCTAAAAGCTGCATAATAAATGTCTAAAGTTTCGCTAGCACCAAAGGAAGAGGCTAAAATACGATCTCTAAAAATTCCTAAAAATCTACTAGCAACTGACATTAAACCAATCACAAAAGCTGCCGCTGCCACGCTAGTGCTAGCAGAAGAAATAAACAAATATCTTAAAGGATTACGAGGCGACATTGATTTAAATTAAGCTATGCCCAGTCATAGACTTAGGGATTGGTAAATTAATCAAACTTAAAATCGTCGGCGCAATATCAGCTAAGGAGCCGAGTGGTTTTAGCATACTTAAATCACCCCCAACTGCTTCAGGCCAACCAAGATTATAACCTTCAAATCCTTTGCCAATTAAATACAAAGGAACAAGATTAGAAGAATGAGAAAAAACTTCTAAGCCAGTTGCTGGATCAATTATTTGTTCTGCAAAACCATGAGTACCCACAATGATTACTAGCCCCGCAGAGGCCTCAATCGCCTCAACCATTAACTTAATGTTATCATCGAGTGACTTAACAACTAGTGGTAAATCAACTCGAGCTTGATTATGAGCCATAATATCAATTTGTGGTAAAGTGACGGCAATAAAATCATAAACTGATTGTTGAATAGCTTCAACAAATAACTGACGTGTTTTTTTAATGGTTTCTAAAATATTATCTACTAACGGAATGTCAGCTGAAGCTGGGATTATCTTTTTATCTAAACCCTCAGAAAAATTAGTTTCATAATTATCAAAAGCAACAACAACATTAGGCAATCCAGCGCTCTCAGAAATTCTCAACTGTTTTAAACCAGACGTAGAAAAAACCTTACCTAAAGTAGCGCCAAGCTCGGGCTTAGGAAATAAAATCAATGACTCCTCATTTAAACCATAGTCAGTTAAGGTAACTATCTTATTATTAGCTAAATGCTTTGTAAAATAATTTGCTAACTGACAAATACCTGATCTAGCATGATTGTAAAAAATAATTATATCATCCTTAGCTATAACAACAGGGTTCTCTGACTCTGATCTAATCACGGTTGGAGAAAACTCTTCATCATATATTTTTTTATCATAACTTTGGGAAAAAGCTTCTTTAGCTGAAGTAAAAGTATTTCCTTCAGCTTTGGTAAATAATGCAAAAGCTTTTTTGGTACGACTAATATTATTTTTTTCATCCATCCCATAAAGTCGACCAATTAAAGAAACAATTCGTGCAGACTGATGCTTGGTCAAAAAAGTTTCAAGATTTTTTATTAACTTTTGACCATAATTATTTTTTGTTTCACGACCATCCAAAATACAATGAAGATATATTTTTTTAACACCACTAGCTTCAAGCCATACAATCAGGCTCTCTAAATGTTTAAGCGAAGCTTCAGTTTCTGAATTAGAAATTAAACCAACCAAATGACAAGCTGAATCTGGCTTAATCATTGCTTGCAGATTATTAAAAGCTAAACCATTGGAGAATAAATTTTCTGAAATCGCTTGATCAATCACTCTATGAGCATCAAAAAATAAAGACCCTGAACCAATTACGGCGTGACCAATTTCACCATTACTAACTGTTCCGGCAGGCAAACCAATCTTTTCCCCGGCAGCCTCCAAAACACCAACTGGATAATGCTCTGCTAAATAATTAAAATAAGGCGTGTCTCTTAAAAATTTATTACCTTCGTTGATCTGAGTAACACCCCAACCTTCGAGCATTATAAGAGCGACCGGTTTAGGTCGCATATTCTTTTTAGGACTAATCATAATAGTTAATAGCTAACAATTTTTCTTAAACCAGGCAACTTTTTACCCTCAAGATAAGCTAAAGTAGCGCCACCACCAGTAGAAACCCAGCTAAAATTTTTAAAACCCTGTAAAGCCTCAACGGTTTCTCCTCCGCCAATTAAAGTAAACACTTTTTTACTAGTCATCTTAGAACTTAAGTAAGCAATCTGCTTAGTTCCTTTGCTAAAATTGGTTTTTTCAAATAGCCCCAATGGACCATTCCAAATAATGGTTTTAGCTTGCTTAATATAGCGACTATATAAGTTAATAGTCTTGGAGCCAATATCTAAAATAACATCTTTAGTGGTCACATCTTTAATGTTTTTTTCCAAACGTTTACCCTGATAAGGAACAGCCACATCAAGCGGCATAACAACATTGGCTAATTTAAGTCGACTATATGTCTTTGCAGCTGCTTTGTCAAACAAAGACTTGCCAATTTCTAAACCATGCGATTTTAAAATTGTATTAGCAATTCCGCCGCCAACTAAAATATGAGAGGCTTTACTAGCTAGCTTTTTAATCATAGGTAGTTTAGTCGATAATTTAGCCCCGCCCATAATTAACAGTAAAGGCTTTTGGCCGTGTTTAGCTGTCTCTAAATTATTTACCTCAGCCGCTAACAAGGGTCCGGCATAGGCTGGTAAATAATTTTTAATAGCGCTAACCGAAGTATGCTCTCGATGGCAAACAGCAAACGCATCATTAATATAAATTTCACCTAAAGCGGCTAAGCGGCGAGCCAAAACTTTACTATTGTCTAATTCTCCCTTGAACAACCTAATATTTTCTAACATTAATATTTCTCCGGTCGAAAGTTTATTGACCGCTGAATTAATACTTGACCATTTAGCGTCTAAGACTTTAATCGGAAGTTTAATTTTTTTACTAAGCCAGCTCGCCAAAGGTTTAACCGTGTAACTAGAAAAGGCTTTTTTATTTAAGGGCCAAGACGGCTCTCCTAAATGCGTAATGATAATAATTGAGCAATTATTCTGTCTTAGTAAATTAATTGTTGGTAGAACACTCTTTAGTTTATAGTCATTAGTAATTTTGCCATTGACGATAGGTACGTTAAGATCTAAGCGTAAAATAACTTTTTTACCTTTGATATTTTTTATATTTTTTAAAACCGACATTATTTTCATAAGCATTACTCAACCATAAGCTCATCAAGCTTAACTAAAAATTTCTTAGCTTCTTTGCCACGACGAACAGTTAAGCTCACTGTATCACCCGGCACATAATCCTGCATCAACAAAGTCAAATTATTAAACTCATTAACCTGAACATCGTCTATAGCAGTAATTAAATCCCCTGTTTTAAGACCGCTTTTATCAGCGGGGCTACCTGGTATAACACCAGGTAGATCCTTATTAACAGTCGTGATTAAGGCGCCAGTCCTTGCTTCACGATCAAACACACGAGTTAAATCTAGGTAGTTAATACCTAAACGAGAATAAGTTATTTTGCCATCAGTTAAAAGTTTTTCTAGAGCTTTTTCTACTCCATTCATAGCTAAAACTGTGCCATTATAAGTTACCCCTGCTAGCTGACCATTAGCGTCAAATAAATAAGCATCTTTTAAACTAGGATTAGAAATTATTAATTTAGTAAACAGGGTATCACTTGAATAAATACTTGAAATGTCGCGCGATAAACGAGTAATTTCAACTGAACCATCAAAGTGAAGTGCCAATAAAGTTTGGCCGGTTGATAAGTTTTGACTAGCAACCAAACCACTAACTGCTAAATTCTTAGCATTGGCTAAACGAATAAAATTAATTTTACTAACAAGGTCAGTAGTCACTGATTCAATAGTATATATTTTACGATCATAAGTAACGGCCTCATAATCTTTCCAGTTGGTGCTAGGATTTATATTATTCATCGCCATTAACCAACCATCACTAGTCATCACCACGGCATTAACGACAGCATCTTTTGGTTGATAAACACCACTAGTTTGTTTTTTAAAAATTTTGACTGAACTTTTATCAGCTAAACTAACAGCTTGAGCCAAACGATTGTCCTGATCAATCACAGTTTGCTTGGTGTCACGAACGATCACTGAAGTTGGGCTGGTGTTGGTCAGGTAGCTTCCTCCTGGAACTCCGTAATATTTATCTAATAAATAAATAAAGGTCCAATTACCCAAAACACCACCAATAAAAGAGGCAACCAAAATAACAATTAATATAATCCAAAATTTTGTAGAATCTAATAATTTCATAGAGTTAAATATTAAAACCAGCGAGCTGTTATTAAAACAGCTAACCAAATAATTACAATTAAACTAATAATAAAACGACTACGTCGATAACTTAATCTACCACTAATATGTTCCGTCGCCAAGAAAGACAAACCATGCCACGATGAAGCAATGACAAAAGCACTGATATTAAAATTAAGAGGTAATAAATTAACAGCTAAAAACAACTCCGTAATCATAACAATCAACGCGAGACTGTAGGGCCAAACAATTTTTAGATCTAGCTTATTAGTCCAAGACCAAAGATAGGTTAAGATTATTTGAAATATAAAAAAGGCAATGACTAATTGCCATAAAGGCACATTAAGAAAGGTTTTGATTCCATAAGCTGCGGCGCTAAACAAAAACAGCATTAAGAAACTAAAATAATAAAAAAAACGCTCTAAACTAAAGGGTTTATAAAAAGAGTGCCTGAAAATATATCTAAAAATCAAACGCCAGTAAATTATTAACACTATATAAAGCCCAATAATAATAGCTAAAACTAGATTAGCATTACTAATGATTAGAATATAAGCCAAGGCACTTAAAGTCGAGATAATTGGTAATAAAGCAAAACTCCACCAATCATTATTATGGCTATTTAGCCATCGAGCTAAAACTAAATTTAATAAAACTACTGCACCAATAATAAAAATAAAATCTCCGGCCCTAAAATACCACCACAAAAATAATACTAAATTAGATAAAACAACAGTTGGTAAAAAAATTATTCTAGAATTCATAATCAATTAAAAAGATTTGTCAGCTAACCAATCATAATCTTGCTTTAATTTATCCAAAAGTTTTTGAGCTTGATTTAATGATGTCGCACTACGCGATAAAGCATAATCTTCTACTGCGGCGCTAGCCATCACTAGCTTATAATGTACATCCTTAAATTCTTTAGAAACCGTCATCGCTAGTAACTCTTGTTTAAGCTCGCGAGCTAAGTCAGGCTCTTTAGTTGAAAGACGATTAAAAATATCTCTCACCATCACTTTATATTTATTCTCGTCAAACACAAAATCACTTATAGAATTATTAGCTGTTTGATTAGGCTCTGGTTTTGAATCATTTAAGAAAACAACCAAACCAACCACGACAAAAAAAACTATCAGCAAAACCAAGAGTAAATATAACTTATTTTGATTAACGAACTTTTTCATACAAAATTGGAGAATCAGGCTCTTGCTTAGGCAAATCTGAGCTTGATAAATTAATTGTTTTAACACTACTTAAATCTGCTAATTGATTAATATTAATTAAAGCTGGGGACATAGCATAAAGATAATCATTAATATAAAGACTACGTAAAATCATCTTAGCATTATCAAACACAATATCACCTTGCTCCGTAGTAGACAAATTGCTAATCCTACCAGCCTCTACTATTTTATCAGCTTCAATTTTAAAAACACCAAGACCTTGAAAATCTGTCATATAGTTGGTAGAACCGGGCTTAGTCAAAGACATTGGAAAAGCTATTAGGTCCTTATCAGGCACTAATAGAAACGCTTTATGATCAAATAAAACCGAAGAATCACTACCTCGTCCACCTAAAGCTAAACTATTAATTTCTTTAGGATTAGCAGCATCGCTAACATCAAATAAACTTATTTTAAGTCCCTGAACTTCAATACCCTGTTCGCCCTTATCAAGCACTTCTTTACCTAAACCAATCAAAATATTTTCTTTATAAGGATGAAGATAACTAGAGAAACCTGGTATTTTAAGTTGACCGGCTAAAATTGGTTTAGCTGGGTCTTTAAAATCTAGAACAAACAAAGGATCAGTTTGCTTAAAGGTGACAACATAACCACGCTCTCCTACAAAACGCACAGCATAAATTCTTTCACCAGGAGCTAAATTTTCAATCGAACTAACAACAGCTAATTTATCATCCAAGGTATAAACATTATTATAAGAAGCTTCAACTTCTGTAGTTGGCATAGCGCCTCTAAAAGTGGCGGCGAAAGGCATAATCCATGATTGACTACGCGTAGTCGCTAAACGAAAATAACCTTTGTACTCATCCATGGAAAATTGATTAAGTACATGTCCCGAAACTTCAGCCGAAGTCTGATAAGTTAATTTACCATCAGCTAAATTAATCTTATGAATTACAGTTTTCTCAAGCTCTTTATAAACACTTTGATAGCGTTGAGTAAATTCATCATCTAATTGCTTAATTAAATTCATTCGTTCTGTTTCTTCTAGCCTAGCAAAATAATTATCAATCACTTGATTAACTTTTCCAGCTTTTTCATCGTCTGATAAAATTGTTGAGTCAATCGCTTCAATTTTATTTATTTTTGTGCGGTCAGCCTCAGGTAAACGAGAGAACATAAAATCACGCGCCACTGACATTCTTAATTGATATTCACTTAAATATTTTGTGTAAGTTAAATACAAATTATCAGTTGAAACATAAGTACTTTCACCCGACGGCATCATATAAACTTGAGATAAAAACGGTTTATTAAGCTCATCTAAAGACAATAAAGCCACTGTCGTAGCGTTATAGGCTGAGTTAGTGTCAACATAATAAACTTCGGGATAAATATAGCTAGCAGAAGTTTGTTCACTAGAAATAACTTTATCGTCCAATAAAACCTTAGGCAAGATAAAATCACTAGCTGGATAAAAATTATATGTCGTACTAATAAAGTAAAGTCGTTCACCAATTAATCTTGAAGTAGTATATGAGCCTTCTAATTTAAAATTCTTTAAAACGCTTGGTTTAGTTTTATCGCTAATGTCATAAACACTTAAAAAAATATAAGAATTTGGTCGCCACATCATTTTAGCGGCTAAATCATTAGCTGATTGATCATAACCAAAAACAACCAATTTATCTTTGGTGATATATAATTCTTGACCCTGGCCTTCAAGTTTTATTGTGGCGACAAGACTAGCCTCGGCGGCTGGCACAGCTTTAACAATAGAGATGATATTATTATTAAGCGTATAAATATAATCACCGTCAGTTTTTACAATATCAGCTTCGTCAACTCCGGCGACCTGCACGTTAGTAGTAGAAAAATTATTAGCTGGACCAGCTCCTAAGCCTTTTGGCGCTGACGCTTCAGTGGCTGCCATATCAGTTCTTAAGCCAAAGCCCTGACTATCTAAATAGCTACCAGACGAACTAGCTGGACGATTAGCAAAAAAGTTTTTCATTTCTTCTGGCGAAGAAAATTTCTTTAGCTCCTTTTGATTAGCTAAACTAGCCTTTAAATTATCCAGACCTGAAATAACTGTTTGGTTGGGCAAAACATTAGTTAATGGTTTTTTATAAAAATAAAAAACTATAGCTGAAACAACAACTATAATAAAAATCAAACTAATAATGATATTTTTTTTCATAAAATTAAATTAAAAAAATGTTTTAGCATCAAATTCTCGCCAATCATTAAGTTCATCATCCCAACGAAAAACTGCTAACGAGCTAGTCTTTTCGGTTGGACTGTAAATATAATCAATCTCTGTTTCAGAACCAATGCGCTTATGATATCTAGTTTTAGTGTCTAATAAAACTGGATGCGTAGAGAATTCTAAGCGCAGATGTCCTAAGGGTCCATTAAATTCAATATATTCAGTTTTGGTTCCACCATGAGAATCGTCTTCTATGACACCAGCATCTTCAACCTCAAAAGAGCTTTTAACTTGTTCTACAATTTCTTGCCATCTTTCTAAATTCATAAGATTTTTATAAAGATAAAAATTAAAAAACAAAATTTAAAACAAACATTAAAATTTAAAATATACAAAACAAATTATTCAACCTTACTAACTGCTACATTAAGAGTTAATAAAATATTTTATTTTTTTATCTTTTATCTTTGTTTTAAATTTTGTCTTTTGTATGTTTTATCTTTCTAGTAGTATGCCGCCTGAGTCTCAATATTACGCTTACGACCTTCTGACACCTCAAAAGAAATAGCACCTTTTTCCATTAACTGTTCAATGGCTTTATTCATAGGAATCATGCCTTCGCGAGCACTAGTCTGAATAATAGACATAATCTGACTAACCTGACTACGACGAATCAAGTTAGCAACCGCTTGATTATTAATCAAAATTTCTCTAGCAGCCACTAAACCTCCACCAGTACGCGGGATAAGCTGTTGCGTAATAATAGCGCGCAAACTACCAGCAATTTGATTTAAAACCTGATCTTGCTGATAAGGAGGAAAAGAGTCAACAATTCTCGAAATGCTATCAGCTGCCGAGGCCGTATGTAGAGTAGATAAAACCAAGTGACCAGTTTCAGCAGCAGTTAAAGCTGCGGCCATCGTCTCTAAATCTCTCATTTCACCGACCATGATAACGTTTGGGTCTTGGCGCAAAGAATATTTCAGTGCGTCAGCAAAATTTAAAGTATCAGAACCAATTTCACGTTGTTCAATTAAACTTTTATCATTTTTAAAAACGTACTCAATCGGATCTTCAATTGTTATGATATGAGCGCCGCGTGATTTATTAATCACATTAATCATAGCTGCCAAAGTAGTAGACTTACCACAACCAGACGGACCGGTGACTAAAATCAAGCCGTCTCTTAAATTAGCTAAATTATAAATCGTGTCATTAAAACCTAACCAATCAGGATCAGGCGACATTTCAGAAATTAAACGGGTTGTTAAGGCAACTTGATCGCGTTGAAAATGAAGGTTAATACGAAAACGTTTGCCAAAAAATTCATGAGAAAAATCTAATTCTTTTCTAGCCAAAAAACTTTTCCATAGTTCTTCGCTAACAATTTGCTTAAGCTCACTAACCATGAAGTCATTACTTAAAATTTCTTCACCAGGAATCCTTTCTAATTTGCCATCAATACGCAAAGACGGCACTGCCCCAGATACTAGGTGCAGGTCGCTAGCATGCTTATCAATGGATATTTTGAAATAGTCTCGTAAAAGCATATAGTAGTGTTTTTATTATAGCATTTTAATCAAAATAACCAAAATAAAAAAGCGATTCAAGAATTAGGTCTTAAACCGCTTCAAAAATTAGATTCATCAGCCAATTTTTACCAAACAATCTTTACAACTATTTAACACTTAATGATTTGTAAATCGCATCAGCCGCCACAGCGCCTTCACCACAAGCTGTTACTATTTGATGAAAATGGTTAGAGGCATTAGTTGCATCGCCCGCCGCGTAAACACCAGGAATATTAGTTGACATATCGCTCTTAACTAAAATATAGCCCAGATCATCAGTTGCTCCGCCAAGTGTTTTAAATAATTCGGTTTGAGGCATTAAACCAATTTCAACAAACATCCCGTCAACCGCTAAAATCTTTGAACCCTCAAAATCTTGATCAAGTTCCAAGGCTTCAAGTTTGCCCTCACCTATTAAATTTTTAACATTGGTATTATACAGCATAGTAACATTCTCTCGTTTAGCTAATTCTTCACGCCACAATGGCTCACCTTTCAAAGCCTCACCACGACAAATAACAAAAACTTTTTCCGCTATATCAGATAAGTACAAAGCTGCTGAAATAACTGAATTACCACCACCAACCATGGCGACGCGACGTCCTTTATAAAACATCCCATCACAAGTTGCACAATAGCCAACACCCTTGCCGAGAAATTCATTTTCTCGTGGTAGACCCAAGAGGCGATGCTTAGTGCCTGAAGTAAACAAAATTCTTTTGCTAGTTAAACTTTTTTGAGATTTGGTTTTAACTTCAAAACCAGCCTCCTGTTTAATCACTTCAACTACCGTGTCATTCATAAGTTCGGCGCCTAAATCCTTAGCATGATTCATCATCTTGGTCGCCAATTCAAAACCACTAATGCCCGGGTCACCTGGCCAATTATTTATTTTATGAGCTTCGGTAGTAGTTCCGCCAGGAATCAGTCCAATTAATAAATTTTTCAGCTGATAACGTGAAGCATAAATCGAAGCAGTCATACCAGCTGCTCCAGAACCAATGATAATGAGATCGTAATCGTAATTCATAATAGTTAGATAAATAAAAATTTATTCTATTGTCTAATAAAAAAACTTAACTGTCAAACTCAAACTATCGATTATCGCCATCACCAGTAATTTTACCTCTTTTAGCTCGAGAAGCTAGTTTTTTAAGATTTTCTTGAGCCAAATCATCAAGCTTAAAATTTAGATCATTAGCTAACATCGCTACATACCATAACACATCACCTAATTCATGTTGTAGTGCTAGTTTATAATCTTTAGTAAGAACTCCGTTATAATCACGAAAAACCTTCTTAATTTTACCTAGCACTTCACCAGCCTCATTAGCTAAGCCAAGCGCGGGATAAACGTATTTTTTACCAATCACGGGATATTTAGCAGTTTTAGCTGCCTTAGCCTGATAATCATTTAATTGCATAAGAATAGCTTAAATTTATAATAACCATATTATATCATGCTCAAGCCAAAAAAACTGATTTGCCTATAGTAGCAAGAAGATTATAGAATTACTGTATGACACAATCGACAACTACGATTACTAAATATTTTAAGCCAACAGTTAAATCTTACCAAATATTAGCTGAGGTTGTTTTTGCTAGTCATTTAATTTGGACAGTGCTATCACCGCTACAATTTATTTTATTATATATTGTTAAACAAGCTTATATCCCGTATTTTATAGCTTACATATTATTAAACATTCTTGCTCCCATGCCTTTTAGAGGTTGCCCCTTAACTAAACTAGAAAAATATTTCCGACTTAAAAGCGGACAAACGCTGGATGACAAATTAACTTTTGTACAACGTTTAAGTACACGCTGGTTTAAATACACACCGGCGCGATGGAAAATTCATCTGTCTCACGGCCTCGCCTATGTCATAGCGATTCTAGTAGTGATCAGTCTAATTTAAAAACTCTAGCTTTGACCAGAGTTTTTTAGTAATTCTTAAAAATTAAAAAAGCGAAACCTTCCTACCACTTCCCGCTAAATTATTATTCTCTTTTTTTCTCTCTTTTAAATACATGCAAATAAAAATTATTATACAAAATAAAATTACAATTAAATGCATAATCAATTTTGTATTTGTATTTTCAAGATTATCATTAGATAAAAATAATTCTATAGCTAAGAAAAAAATGCCACCGACAAGAAGAGATAGAAATAGACTCTTTAGAAAAAAGGGGTTAAATCCTTTTGTTTTTTCTAATTGTTGCTTCATTTTCTATTAATTTGATTTTTAAAAAACTATTTATTTGTAGTCCCAAGGGGAATCGCCCCGTCATCCGACGGGGCGTCCGGTCAAATGACCGGACGAACAAAACCTTTTATTAATTAATTTATTTTTCTAAGTAGTCCCAAGGGGAATCGAACCCCTATTACCAGGATGAAAACCTGGCGTCCTAACCATTAGACGATGGGACCAAAGACAATTTTAAATTTCAAAAACGATCGGGCAAGCTACAAATAAGCTCTATAATTAGAAAGAATTAAGGTCAAAATCTAGTATAATAATGAAAAGCAATATTGTCAAGGGCTAATTAATCTTGACTCTAAGCATAATTTAGAGTAGATTAAAAGATTGATTTTATTTTTAATAAACCTCGCTTAATTAATGAAAACAATCGAACAACAAATTTTTGCGACCATTGACCAAGCTAAAAAAATATTAATTGTTTTTAATCGTTCTTGGTCAGGTGATGCCGTGGCCTCTGCTTTGGCTTTTTATTTATGGCTAAAAAAGAATAACAAAGAAGTAGATATCGTGGCTGAGAAACCAACTAATTCATCAATCTATTCTTTTCTACCAAACTTTTCTTTAATTAAACCAAGTCTAGAAAATCTTAGAAAATTTATCATCTCCCTAGACATTAGTAATGCCAAGGTTAGTCAAATTGAATACCAAGTAGATAATGCCAAACTTGATTTTATTATTTCCCCTAAAGATGGCTTTTTTAAAAACGAGGATATTTCTTCTCGTTCCAGCGGATTTAAGTATGATCTAGTTATCAGCCTAGCCACACCCGATCTTGAATCACTAGGCTCTATTTATGATTCTGATACCGCTTTCTTTTTTGAAACTACTATCATTAATATTGACCACCAAGCAGCTAATGATAATTATGGTCAAATAAATCTAATTAATGTTAACGCAGTGGCAACCTCAGAAATACTCTATAGTTTATTTGAGCAAAATAATACTAAACTTGATGGCGATATTGCTACCTGTCTATTAACTGGTTTAATTACAGCCACAAAAAGTTTTAAGACAGCTAACATTACGCCGCGCACCCTTAATATTGCTTCGGAATTAATTAATCATGAAGGGCGCCGGGAAGAAATTATTAATGCGCTATATCGTTCTCGCCAACTTAATGTTTTAAAGCTCTGGGGCTTAGTTTTAACTAATCTGCAAAGTACGCTTGATAATAAAATTATTTGGTCTCTCATCACAGCTCTAGATTTTTCTACAACTGAAACCAGACCAGAAAATCTAACAGATATTATTGAAGAATTAATTGTTAATATGCCACAGGCCCAGGTCATTATTTTAAGCTATGAAATAAGTCTGCCTGAATTTGGAATTAAAAAAGTAAAATCATTAGTTCATAGTGTTAAAAATCTTGATGCCCTTTACTTAGCACAACCCTTTATGGCTCAAGGAACAAAATCTTCGGCTTTAGTATCTTTTGATTTACCGCTAGAAGAAGCCAATGAAACACTAGTAAAATCTATTGAAGAAAAGATAAAGCGCTTAGAATCATAGTGCCGGGCTTAAATCTTTATTAGCTTGAAAAAAGATGCTCTCTATGGTATCTTAGTTTTAGCCAAAGCCCGAGAGTTTCCAATTTTCAAACAATTCTCAATGACTTAATTTTTAAAATTAAAAATTTGTAGCCCTTTATTTAAAAATTAAAAATTAAAAATTCTCTTAAATATTATATGACCGCTTAGCTCAGTTGGTTAGAGCGCTACGTTGACATCGTAGAGGTCAGTGGTTCGAGTCCACTAGTGGTCACAGACGAAATTTAAAGATCAAAGAACAAAGATCAAAAAATGCAGTTTGTTTTGATCTTTAATCTTTATACTTTGATCTTAATCTCTCGCACCCGTAGCTCAGCTGGTTAGAGCATCGAGCTTATACCTCGAGGGTCCTTGGTTCGAGTCCAAGCGGGTGTACAAAAAATAATAAGTTACAAGTAGCAAGTGGCAAATAATTTTTCTTGTCACTTGTCACTTTACACTTGCCACTTATAATTAACTTAATTAATCTCTATGGAGGGAATAGAGTATTTAGTGGCTTTGAGCCACTTCGAACACTTTGGTCCGCGGCGACTAAAGTTTTTATTTAAATATTTCGGCTCTTGGCGGCTCGCCTGGGAAGCTAATAATCAAGCACTAATTGCTAGCGGCGTTAAAGAATCTACTGTTGATTTATTTATTGAGCACCGCTCAAAAACTGACCCGCAAAAGCTTTATGAAAATATTACTGAGCTAGGTATTAAGCTTGCGACTTTAGATGATGTGTTTTATCCGCCACTACTACGCGAAATATATGCTCCCCCGCCATTACTATATTATAAAGGTAGCCTTAACGATAACTCTTGGCTAAGCGCTTTAGCTATTGTTGGTACACGTAAGGCTACAAGCTATGGTCAACATGCTATAGAAAAAATTATTAAAGATTTAAATGGTTCAAATATCACGATTGTTAGTGGCTTAGCGCTGGGGATTGATGCCTTAGCTCATCAAAACGCCCTAGCTAACAATCTTATAACGATCTCCTTTCTTGGTTGCGGCGTTGATCAAATTTATCCCAGAACTAATCAATTGCTAAGCGAAAAAATTATTAAACAAGGCGGCGCTTTAATCTCTGAATTTCCACCCAAAACAAAGCCCTTTAAAAGCAATTTTCCACGTCGCAACCGTTTAATTGCTGGCTCTTGTTTTGCAACTTTAGTGATTGAAGCGGCTCAAAAATCTGGCGCCTTAATCACGGCTCGTTATGCTTTAGACGAAAATCGCGAAGTAATGGCTGTACCCGGACCAATTTACAACGAAAGCTCAGAAGGTGCTAATGATTTATTAAAATCTGGAGCTAAGCTTATTACTAGTGGCCACGACATTCTTAATAGTCTTAATTTAGATATTTTAAAAATCCAACAAGACAATAAAAACCTTTTAAATAGTAACTGTGATGATATAAAAATTATTGAAGCGTTGCAGCTTGGACCAAGCTACATTAATGACATAGCTAAAAGCACTGGACTTGACATGAACGTGATAAACAGTAGACTAGTTATTATGGAAATGAAAGGCCTGGTGAAAAATATCGGAAACATGCAATATATAAAAAACTAATAAGTGACAAGTGAAAAGTGACAAGTTACAAGTGGAAACAAAAAAATTATCCTACTTGTCACTTGACACTTGTGACTTGTTACTCTGAATCTTATGAAGTTAGTCATCGTTGAGTCACCAACTAAAGCTAAAACAATTTCAAAATTCTTAGGCAAAGGATTCACGGTTGAATCTTCTTTTGGTCATATTCGAGATTTACCTAAATCTGATATTGGTATTGATATTGAAAATGATTTTAAGCCACGCTATGTTATACCAACTAAAGCTAAAAAAACTGTTACTAAATTAAAAAAGTTAGCTGATAAGGCTACCGAAGTGATTTTAGCGTCTGATGAAGACCGCGAAGGAGAAGCCATTGCCTGGCATTTAGCTGAAGCTTTAAAATTACCAATTGAAAAAACTGAAAGAATTGTGTTTCATGAAATTACTAAAGAAGCCATTGAACAAGCTTTAAAAAATCCGCGCGCAGTTGATCAAAATTTAGTTGACGCTCAACAAGCTCGTCGCATTCTAGACCGCTTGGTTGGTTATAAACTATCGCCTTTCTTATGGAAAAAAGTCGCCCGCGGTTTATCAGCCGGACGAGTACAGTCAGTCGCTCTAAAAATTATTGTTGATCGCGAACGAGAAATTGAAGCTTTTAACGCCGAAGAATACTGGAGCTTAACTGCTAAATTACAAACCAAACAGAAAGAAAATTTTGACGCTGAATTAGTTAAATTTAATAGTAAGACTATTGAAAAGCTTAGTATAAAAACCAAAGAAGAAGCTGAAGATTTGGTTAAGAATTTAAAAACAGCTGATTATATTGTTACGAGTTTAGAAAAAAAACGTTTAAAAAAATCTGCCCCAGCGCCATTTATAACCTCTAGCTTACAACAAGCTGCTAATCGCACGCTTGGTTTTTCAGCTAAGCAAACCATGATGATTGCGCAACAATTGTACGAAGGTATTGAACTAGGTTCTGAAGGCAGTATTGGTTTAATTACTTACATGAGAACTGATTCACTCAACTTAGGTGAAAACTTTTTAAATGAAGCGCGAGAACATTTACTGGAAACTCTAGGCAAAGACTATGCCTTAGATAAACCTCGTCGCTTCAAAACCAAATCAAAAGGTGCTCAAGAGGCTCATGAAGCAATCAGGCCAACAGCTGCTTTTAGAACTCCGGAAAGCATTAAAGAAGCTTTGTCACCCAATCAATTAAAACTTTATAGATTAATTTGGCAAAGAACTTTATGCAGTCAGATGCCAGAAGCAGAGCTTGATCAAACTGCTATTATTATCAACGCAGATAAAGGTGAATTTAAAACTACTGGCCAAACAATTGTCTTCCCTGGCTGGCTTAAACTATCTCCGGAAAAAAGCCAAGAAACTATATTACCTGAAGTTAAGGAAGGCGAAACACTAAAGCTTGAGGATTTAATTTCTGAACAACATTTTACTAAAGCACCAGCTCGTTATAGCGACGCCACTTTAGTTAAAGAATTAGAAAAACACGGCATTGGTCGACCTTCAACTTATGCCCCAACTATTTCGACGATTGAAGCCAGAAATTATGTTACCCGCGATGATAATAAACGTCTTAAACCAACCGAAATTGCTAAAATCGTCATTGATTTATTGGCTGAACATTTCAAACTAATTGTTGATGTAGGTTTTACTGCTAAAATGGAAAATGAATTAGACGAAATTGCTCTAGGCGAAAAGACTTGGCAACCGGTCATTAAAGATTTTTATGAACCCTTTCATGAAAATCTACAAGCTAAATATGAACTAATTAATAAAAACGATATTATGCCAGAAATATTATCCGAAGAAAAGTGCGATAAGTGCGGCTCACCAATGGTCATTAAAACTGGCCGCTTTGGACAATTTTTAGGTTGTTCAAAATTTCCTGAGTGTAAAAATATTAAATCAATGACCAAGACTGATTCGCCAGAGCAAGATGAAAAGCTTAAAGCTTTGAACGAAGAACATCAAGGTACGGTTTGTGAAAAATGTGGCTCGCCTATGGCTGTAAAAAATGGTCGTTTTGGTCCGTTCTTGGCTTGCACCTCTTATCCAAAATGTAAAAACATAAAAAACATTGCTGACCCTAATGCTCCTAGTATTAAATGCCCAGTGTGCCATGAAGGAAATATTATTAAAAAACGTAGTCGTAGAGGAATTTTCTGGGCTTGCGATCGCTACCCTGATTGTAAAACTGCTTTTAATGCCCAACCCACAGGCGATAAATGTCCTGACTGCTCTGAACCCTTAATTGAAGGAAAAGATGGTCCACGTTGTTCTAGTCGAACTTGTGATTACGGAAAATAGTAATAAAATCCCTAGAAGCTAAATAAAAACACAAAAAACGCCCTTTTCTAAGAGCGTTTTTTCTTCTTATTTTTAGTCATAAAAGGCTCGCAAATTTTCCAGACCTCGTCAGTATTTTTAACTGAATTATCTAAAGCTTTACTTAATTTATTCAAAGCTTTCGCTAACTTCTTTTTACCAAAAGATTTATCTAGTTTACTCTGCTGTTTTATTTCCACTGCTAAATAATCTAAAAAATCTCTTAAAGCATCATAACGCAAAACAGAAACAGCATAGGCAACGCCAGCTAAAGACGAGAAGCCTTTTATTCTTTTAGGGTGTTTCATCTAATCTCCCTTCCTAATAATTTATTAAAGATCAATTTTTACAATTATAACTAGGTAGTAAATAAAGGTCAATTTATTTTTTAGGTCTTATGAACTGCGGAAGAACCTCTGTACCGTAAGCGTAAAATTCTGTGGCAATAAAATACTCCACCCCCAGCCCCTCCTCATCCCGCCAAGGCGGGACAAGGAGGGGTGACTTGTATTCACGTAAAAACTAATTACCCCTCCTTATTCGCTGGCGAATGAGGAGGGGTTAGGGGTGGAGTTCGTGAAAAAAATGTTTATTTATTACCCTTCCAATCATTTATCTTAATTGACTTTCGAGTTGAACTAATCTGAGGCCTTGACTTGTTCTTAAAAAAACTCGGCGTCCTAAAAGCAGGACTGCCGGTTCTTTTGCCGATTTTAACTCGACTCTGACCTTTCATAGACTCTAAACCCTATAAGTAAGGGCGCATGATGAAAAGCATGTAAGCTGAAGTTTGAGCCCAAACTAGCCAAGCTAGTAAAAAACCAAGTACAAAGCTAATTAAAGAAGTTAGGAAACTTCGGCTAATTTGCCAAGTAATGAAAGCACTCTCATTTTTTGTTTTTTTCATAGGTTTATATTATTTTGAACATAACTCTATTTTAGAGTATAATAACAAACGAATTAATTAGTAAAATTTATGGAAAACTTATCAATCATTATCCTTAGTATCGTTATCTTATTTGTCCTTGGTTTATTTATTATTATTATAACACTTCTTAAAAAAAGTAGCCAAGGCAATGACTCTGGCGCGCTCATGGAAAGACTGGCCAACCTAGCTGAACAGAACAAGGAAATGAAGCAAATACTAGATAATAAGCTATCAGAAAGCCACTCTGTTAGTCGCCAGCAATTTAGCGAGTCGTCACAAATTATTAAAGAAGTGACTGAGAAATTAACCAAACTTGATGAAACCAACCGCCAGGTTATTAACTTTTCTTCTCAATTACAAAATCTACAAGATATTTTAAAGAACCCTAAACAACGCGGCGTGCTAGGCGAATATTATCTAGAGACATTATTAAAGAATGTCATGCCCCCAGGGAGTTACCAAATGCAATATGCCTTTAAAAACAAAACCATTGTTGATGCTGTTGTCTTTGTTAAAGATAAAATCATTCCGATTGATTCTAAGTTTTCACTTGAAAACTATAATCGCATTATCGAAAGCCCTGATAAAACCGAGCGCGAGCGCTATGAAAAAGTCTTTTTAAATGATCTTAAAAATAGAATTGTTGAAACCGCTAAATATATTCAACCTGACCAAGGTACCATGGAATTTGCATTCATGTTTATTCCTCATGAAGCGATTTATTATGATTTATTAATTAACAAGATCGGCGCCCTTAACGAAGAAACTGAAAATCTTATTCAGCGCGCCGCTTCTAAATATAAAGTCATCATTGTTTCACCAACTTCTTTTTTGGCTTACTTACAAACTGTTTTGCAAGGCTTACGCGCTATGCAAATTGAAGAAAGCGCTAAATCTATTATTGTCTCGGTTGGTAAATTAAGCCAACACCTTGGTAGTTATGAATCTTATTTAGGCAAACTCGGCAACAGTCTAAGCACCACTGTTAATCACTTCAATACAGCTCATAAAGAATTTGTTAAAATTGATAAAGACGTTACAAAAATTTCTGGCCAAGTTTCTAAAGTCGAGCCAATCACTATTAGCCGTCCGACTTTAGAAGACCATGAAGATTAATATGGAAAACGAAGAACTAAAAAAAGCTATCTTAACCGTTGTAGCTCGTTTTGATTTATTTGATTATCCGCTCAATGATTTTGAAGTTTGGCAATTTTTACCTCTTAAAGCTAGCTATCAAGCAGTCAAAGCTAATATCTCCGTCGCTAATTTAAATTTAAACGACGGACTTTTATTTTTAAACCATAGACAAAATATAATCAATCTTAGACATACTAGATATCGCGAAGCTAATCATAAAATTAACATTATTAAACAACGTCTTAATTTTATTTCCTGGCTACCCGGCATAAAATTAATTTGTTTAGCTAATGTAATTGGAGCTAATAATTTAAAACCAAATGCCGACATAGATCTTTTTATTATTACAAAGGCTAATCGTGTTTGGTTGGTTAAATTATTAGCTACTATAATTTTAAAAATTTTTGCTTTGCGCCCGACTGATAATAAAGTAAAAAATAAGCTCTGTCTTAGCTTTTTAGTTGATGAAACCGCCCTTGACTTATCAATTTGTCGTCAAAACAATGAAGATTGGTATTTTAACTATTGGTTAGCTGGCTTAATGCCTCTCTGGGGCTCGCAAAGCACTTATGAAGAATTAATGAAGGCTAATAGCTGGCTCACTGAACAACTACCAAATTGGCGCTTAAGTTGTTCGGCTCCGCTCAAGCGCTTTACTCCTAAAGAAGCTAATACTAAATTATCTAAACTAGGGAATTATCTAGAAAGCTTCAGTAAAAAACTGCACCAAAAGCTAATGAATCAAGCTTTATGGCAGAATAAAAATAATAATAGTGGGGTAATTATTAATGACCACTTATTAAAGCTGCATACGATTGACCGTCGAGAATATTTTTTTCTGCAAGCTCAAGAAAAAATTTCTCAACTCACTCTGCACTAAAATAAATTTTACAAACCAATCAATAATGATAAATAATTTTATGGCACTAGTTTTAAAAAAAATTGAGAGCTGGTTGTTAATTATTTTTTTATTTAGCTTGCCTTGGCAAACTAGATGGATTATTCAAGACGGTTTAATTAAAGATAGCTACTGGGAATACGGTACCATTAGTCTTTATGCTAGTGATATTTTATTAATCATTATTATTATACTGAATTTGATTAGACACTATGTTAATAAAACGAAGATTAACCTTAGTAAAACTGATCTTTTATTACTCTTGACTACTGTTTTAGTTTTAGGCGCTAATATTTATTTAAGTTTAAATAAACTGTTAAGTTTATTTCATGCTGGCTGGCTATTACTGGCTCTTGGTTTATTTATTATTATGCGCCAAGAAATTATTACGCGCTCGACGGCTTTAGTGAGTCTAATCGCTGGAGCAGCCTTAGCTAGCGCTTTAGGCGTTTGGCAGTTTATTAGCCAAAGCACAATGGCTTCTAAGTGGTTAGGTTTAGCTCAACATATTTCCGAAAATTTAGGCAGCTCAGTCATAGAAGCTGTCGCGCCCGACGGCGTAACTGAACGTTGGTTAAGAGCCTATGGTTCACTAGATCATCCTAATATGCTTGGTGGCTTAACTGCTCTAATAATTTTCTTTTGCTTTTATTTAATTTTTAAACTGGAAACAAAAAGTAATAAAGAAAAATTGATCGTGGCTAGCTTTATTTTATTGGTGGCCGGCTTAATTTGTTCTTTCTCTCGCTCGGCTTGGTTGGCAGCTGTCTCAGGCATAATAATTTATTTAATTTTTGTCTTTAAACATGACTTCAAATTAAGACTTAAACCAGTTTTACCATTATTTATTATTGGTTTAATTACGACTGCCTTATTGGCTATTCCCTATTATTATATTTTTCTACCAAGATTTTCTACAGCTAGCCGTTTAGAAAAAATATCAGCCATCGAGCGCGTAGCTGGTTATCAAGAAGCTCTGCCTATTATTAAAAACAATCTAGTATTAGGCACAGGACTAGGAACTTATGGTTTGGCTTTACAAGCCAACAACCCTAAACAATTAGTTTGGTACTATCAACCAATTCATAATTTTTGGCTTTTGCTATTAGCTGAAACCGGCTTAGTGGGCTTAGCTCTTTGGCTGTGGTTTATATTTAAACAAACTATCAATGCTTGGAAAAATAATAAAGAAGATCATTTAATTATCACCGGTACAATTGTTGTTTTATTAATCTTGGGCTTATTTGATCATTGGCTCATGAGTCTTCATTTTGGCATCTTATTAAGCGCCGCGGCTCTAGGCCTAGCCCTAAAGAAAACCAACACTTTTGACAGTAATGGCCAGGCACGTTAAACTGTTTTTATAAGAAAAATATGACAAAAACTACTAAATCAATCGAGACTATAATTTCGCTTTGCAAAAGGCGGGGTTTTATTTTCCCTGGCTCAGAAATTTATGGTGGCCTAGCTAATACTTGGGACTATGGTCCTTTGGGAGTCGAATTAAAAAATAATATTAAGCAACTCTGGTGGAAGCGCTTTATTCAAGATCGGGATGACATGGTCGGATTAGATAGTGGCTTATTAATGAATTCTAAGGTTTGGGAAGCTAGTGGTCATATTTCAACTTTTACAGATCCTTTAGTAGAATGTAAAAAATGTCATGAAAGATTCAGAGAAGATCAAGCGGAAAAAAATGGATCATGCTCTAAAGACAAAAAACCGCATGACTTTACTGAGGCTAAGCAATTTAATTTAATGCTTAAAACTTTTTTGGGCCCGGTTGAATCTGATGAAAATATTGTTTATTTCCGCCCTGAAACTGCACAAGGTATTTTTGTTAATTTTAAAAATATTGTTGATACCACTAGAAAAAAACTACCTTTCGGCGTCGGTCAAATTGGGAAAGCTTTCCGTAATGAAATTACGCCCGGCAACTTTATCTTCCGCACACGAGAATTTGAACAAATGGAAATTGAGTATTTTATTCCTGAACCAAAAGACGAAGCTGAATGGGAAGGCTATTTTGAAGCTTGGCGCGGAGAAATGCATGAGTGGATTAAATCATTGGGTATTAAAGCAAATGAAATTCATGAATTAGAAGTTCCTAAAGACGAGCTGGCTCATTATTCTAAAAAAACTATTGACTTTGAATATGATTTTCCTTTTGGCAGAAAAGAATTATATGGCCTAGCTTATCGAACTGACTTTGATTTAAAAAGTCATAAGTTAGATTACACTGACCAAGACGGCAATAAATTTACTCCTCATGTAATTGAACCTTCCTTGGGTGTTGAAAGAACAGTTTTAGCAGTTTTACTAAGTGCTTTTAATGAAGAAAAAGATGGCGACGACGTTAGAACGGTTTTGAAACTACCAAACAGCTTAGCGCCAGTTAAAATAGCAGTTTTCCCATTAATGAAAAATAAACCGACGCTCGTCGCCGCGGCCGAAGAAATTTATCATGAATTAAAAAAGCGCTGGGCTTGTGAATTTGATGATAATGGTAATGTTGGCAAGCGTTATCGCCGGCAAGATGAAATCGGCACACCTTATTGCTTAACCATAGACTTTGATACTTTAGAAAACGGCGACGTTACCGTACGCGACAGAGACACAATGCAACAGGAAAGAATCAAGATAACTGAACTTCAGGATTATTTTAATAATAAATTTTAATAACCATTAATTTTCAATTTTCAAGCACAAATTTTCAAATAAAGGGCTACAAATTTTTAATTTTAAAAATTGAAAATTATTTGAAAATTTTAAATTGAAAATTGAAAATTTTTTAAACCTATGTACAAACTCAAAACCACTCCCAGTGGCTTAAACTTAGTAACTATTCCTATGACCGGAGCAAAAACTACGGCCATTTTAGTAATTATTGCAACTGGTTCAAAGCATGAAACCAGAAATACTAGCGGTTTATCACATTTTTTAGAACACATTTTTTTTAAAGGCACAACCAAACGACCAGACACGCTAACTATAACTTCTGAACTTGATAAATTAGGTGGTGTTTATAACGCTTTTACCTCTAAAGAATACACTGGCTTTTGGATAAAAACAGCCAGCGAACAAATTGTTCCAGCAGTTGATGTTTTGTCTGACATGCTACTTAATTCTAAATTTGATCAAGCTGAAATTAAACGCGAAAGCGGAGTTATTACCGAAGAAGTAAATATGTATCTTGATAATCCGATGATGCATATTGAAGATGTGTTTGAAGAATGTCTCTATGGCGACACGCCAGCCGGCTGGTCAACCATTGGCACGAAAGCTAATATCGCTCGTTTTAAGCGAGCTGACTTTGTTAAATACTTTAAAAGTCAATACAAAACTAACAACACCTTTATTTGTTTAGCTGGCAAACTACCTAAAAATACTGAAACATTGTTAGCCACTGCTTTTGCCAACTGGGCGCACGGTAAAGCTAGAAAAAAAATAGTTACTAAAGAAAAACAAATTAAACCGGCGATTAAACTAGAGTTTAAAAAAACTGACCAAGCGCATTTTTCTCTTGGTGTGCGAACAGTGCCGCATGGTGATAAAAATGAAGCGACTTTAAATGTTTTAGGTAGCTTACTTGGAGGACCAATGAGCTCAAGATTATTTATTAATCTACGTGAACGCAATGGCTTATGTTATTATGTTAAAACTCAAAATGAAAATCATAGTGACACTGGTTATCTAACTACTCGCGCTGGCGTAACCGTTGATAAAATTGAGAAAGCGATTGCGATAATTATTACTGAGTACAAAAAATTAACTACTGAATTAGTTAGCGCCAAAGAACTTAGTAAAATTAAACAATTTATAGCTGGTCGGATCTTATTAGGCTTAGAAAGTCCGGATGAGATTGCTTCTTGGTATGGTTTACAATTAGTTATTAATCAACAGCAAACAAAGAAAATAAAACCACTTACACCAGAAGATTTTTTGAAGAAAATAAAAAAAGTCACAGCTCGTGACATTCAGACACTTGCCAAAAAAATCTTTACGCCTCATAATCTTAACCTCGCCATCATCGGACCATATAAAGATAAAAAGATTTTTGAAAAATTATTAAAATAAAATTGGGTAGGAAAAAGGGCTCTGTTCAAAAGCAGAGCCCTTTATATTAATATTTTTAATTAATTCTTTGGTAAAATAAATTCAATTTGTAATTTTTTGTCTTTAAAATATATTATCGGAATCTTATCTCCGAAACCTCTAGAGCCGTTACAAACAATTTCTTTGTAATTAGCAAACTTACCTTTATCAAAGAAATGCTTGGCTTGAAAAACTAGCCCTTCTAATAAAGTTGTTTCTGCTGATAAAAAGACCTTCGCCTTGGAATCAGACTGATAGTCTTTACTATAACTTATTAGCTTAAGATAGCTACCTTTAGGTATTTTAGACTCGCTCACTATTTCTTCTGCTAAATGAGGAGATATCTCATAGCAGTTAGCTTGCTCTCTTAAAAATCGGCTCAGCAATCTTAGTGTTATTCCCGTGGCAACTACAATGCTATTTTGTGTGTCTGATATTTTAATATCCAGCTCAATACCAAACAGCTCGTAAAACTTGTTCCAGGTTTTATTTTTCTTTTTCAATATTTCCTCCTATAGAGTTATTTAATTTATAAAAATTTAAGTATCAATGAATATATTTTCTTTAAACTCAGCGAAACTGTACTGAACTATAACACTTAATAATTCTTTAGGAAAAACAATTTGCTGTTTGATGCGTTCAAAAAAGACTGACCTATCAATTTTACCGCCAACCAAGTCATCAGCCAATAACTTCATCAGAGCTAATTGCCCTTCAGAAAAATTATTAACTAACTTAAATGATTCTAACAAAAAATCATTAATATGTTTTTTACCAGACTTTAACATTTTTTCATATAACTCTTGCGGATCTGGATCATCTATCAAATCAGCCTTAATGCCAAATCTAACAATCAAGGCATAATTATCAAGCTGAATTCTAATTGGGTAGATAAAAGATAAACTAAAGCTAGCTACCGAAGAATCTTCTAGCTCCTCAGTTCTATCTGGCTTTAAAACTACTAAATAAATTGTCCCCTTACCTATAATCGGCTCATCAATATAACTCGCAGAACCATCCTCAGAAACAAAAATCTCATAAGCACTTTCTCCTCTATCTAAATAGCCTGAAGCCTGTAATTGCCAAAAACTGCTTGGTAGTGAAATATATTTTTTTATACCAGCACTAACCAATGCTCCATTAACATGACATAAAGATAAGGCTACCAGAAATATCAAGAACAAATGAAATGAGCTACTCGTAGAGATAGCTATTAAATTGATTGCGCACAATAGGCCGTATAAAGCTACTCCACTAAAAAAAGTAACTAGAAAGACAAGAAAAGAAGATGCATTCTTGGCTGAAAAAAGATAATAACTCTTTAATAAGTTTTCCATTTATAACTCCTTTTAATTTTAATTAAATAATAAACCAAGCGCCTAGAAATTAAGCGTCTAATTTATTATTTAATTAATTCAAAAGAGTATTTTTTAAATAACTTGATTTAAAACATTAATATATTTTACTGCTTTTGTCAACGCTACTCTAATTAAGCCTGGTCGTGCTAAAATAAAGACATTATATGAAAAAATCTAAGCCCCAAACAGCTGATTATCTAGCCAATTTAAATAAAGCTCAATTAGAAGCCGTCACTCATGACACTGGCCCCATGCTTATCGTAGCTGGAGCTGGAACCGGTAAAACCACAGTTTTAATTAATCGTCTAGCTTATTTAATTCAAGAAAAAAAAGCACACCCAGAGCAAATTCTTTTAACGACTTTTACTAAAAAAGGTGCGGCTGAATTAGAAGAACGAGCTGATAAGCTTTTGCCTTATGGCTATGTTAACTTATGGGTTAATACCTTTGATAGCTTTGGCGAAAGAATTCTACGTGATCACGCACTGGATATTGGTTTATCACCAAATTTTAAAGTCTTAGATCAAACTGAACAATGGATGTTTATTAGAAAACACTTAGCCGAATTTAACTTTGATTATTATAAACCCTTAGGTGATCCGGCTAAATTTATTCATGAAATAATAAATCATTTTTCACGTTTAAAAAATGAAAATATTACAACTGAAGATTATTTAAAATTAGCGGATGAATTAAAAGCTAATAGTGATCATGTTTTAAGCTCAGAAAATAAAGCTGATGAACTTGACGCTGAACGTATTAACGAGCTAGCTAACGGCTATCATGTTTACAATCGCTTACTTATTAAAGAAGGATTTTTGGACTTCGGCGATCTAATCCGTTATACGATAAAATTATTTAAAGAGCGACCTAATATCTTAAAACGTTACCGCGAGCAATTTAAATATATTATGGTGGATGAATTTCAAGATACTAACACCATTCAATATGAATTAATAAAATTGCTGGCGCTACCTAATAATAATTTAATGGCTGTAGGTGATGATGACCAAAGTATTTATCGTTTTCGCGGCGCCGCCCTGTCTAACATCATGCAATTCAAAGATGATTATCCTAAGGCACGCGAAGTTGTTTTAACAGAAAACTATCGCTCTGGCCAAGTTATCTTAGATCAGGCTTATAAGTTTATCACTCACAATAACCCTAATCGACTTGAAGCTAAACTAAAACTTGATAAAAAATTAGTTTCTAAAATTAAGGAAAAAGGTGCGTCTAATTTTTATGACTTCTTAACTGAATTTGAAGAGACCAAAACTGTCGCTGACATGATCAAAGAACTACATGATAAAAAAGTTGATTGGTCTAACATTGCTATTTTAGTACGCGCTAATGATACGGCTGATAAATTTGTTAAAGAATTGACGCGACAAAATATTCCTAATCATTTTGTCTCTTTAAAAGGCTTATATTATAAACCTGTTATCCTTGATGTTTTAGCTTATCTAAAATTATTAGACGATCATCACGAAACAGCGGCCTTATATCGGGCACTTAATTTAGCTGCCTTTAGAGTTGATCATGCCAATCTTTTAATTTTAAATAAATGGGCAAGAAAAAAATTATGGTCTTTATTTGAAACCTTACAGCATAGTGAATTAATTAACGAATTAAATGATAAAACTCGTAAAAACATTAAACACTTACTAAGCTCAATTACCAAACACTCTGAACTAGCTAAAACCGGGAAAGCTTCTACTGTTTATTTACATGCTGTACGTGATTGTATTGTCCCTCAACTAGATCAAGATAAAGACCAGGAAAGTTTTTCTTACTTAAACCAATTCTACGCCAAAATTAAAAAATTTGAAGCAGCTGACGAACAAGGAACCTTGAGAGATTTTATTGAACTCATGGCTTTAGAAATGGAAGCTGGTGAAACTGGTGGACTACGTTTTAATTTTGATGACGCTGACACAGTTAAGGTTATGACTGTACACGCGGCTAAAGGCTTAGAGTTTGAACACGTTTTCGTTGTTAATTTAGTTGATCGTAAATTTCCAGTTGATAACCGTAGTGAAAAAATTCCTATTCCCGAAGAATTAGGTGTTATTAAGAGCCAAGGCAAAGATGCGCACATAGAAGAAGAGCGCCGCTTATTTTACGTTGCCATGACACGTGCTAAATTTGGTTTATACTGTACTGGCGCTCGCGACTACGGCGGTTTACGGGATAAAAAACCTTCTAAATTTATTAAAGAAGCTGAACTACCAATCATTGCTTCTCAAGCAGCGGCTAAAAATGAATTTGAACGCGACTTAAAACAAATTGATACTGTGCCCGAGCGCATTAAATATGCCCTACCAGAAAAATTTTCTTTTTCACAACTAAAAACTTTTGAAAACTGCCCCTGGGAATATAAATTTATTTATATTTTAAAAATGCCAAGCGAAGATACTTCCTATTTTACTTTTGGACGCGTGATACATTCATGCTTAAGAAACTTCTTTCTGCCACTTTTAGACGAAAGCTGGCAACAAGCTAATTTATTTGATAATAAAAAAACCAAAGCGGTTGATTTAAGTCTAAAAACTTTACTAGCTCTCTATGATGAATTTTGGGTCAATAGTGGCTATCGTGATCGCGCTGAAGCTGAAGACTATAAGGCTCTAGGTAAAAAAATGCTTCAAACCTTACATCACGAGCTAGGTGAACAACGGCCAACTATCGCTTTCTTAGAAAAGAAATTTAATCTAGCCTTAGGTAAAGAAACCTTAACTGGTACTATTGATCGAGTTGATAAGCTAGCCGATGGAACTTTTGAAATTATTGATTATAAGACTGGTCAAAAACCAAAAACTTTTGGTTTTGAGCAAAAACAGCAACTACTTTTATATCAAGCTGCTTTAGAAGAAAATTTTAAAATCAAAGTTTCAAAACTAAGCTTTCACTATTTAAAAGATAATGAAAAAATTTCATTTATTGCTAAACCAGAAGAGATTGATAAGGTCAAACAAAAAATGCTTGATTTAATTAATGAAATTAAAAATTTTGACTTTACTCCAAGACCAGGCATAATGTGCAAAAACTGCCCCTATAAAAAAATGTGTGAGTTTACGCAAATCTAAAAATAGTCACAAGTGGCAAGTGACAAGTAGAAAGTGTATAATATAAATATTAACTTGCCACTTGTCACTTGCTACTAAAATCCTATGACCCTCAGAACCTATCTAGCTCTCATGATCATCGCCACCTTAATTGCTTGGCTGGGTTTTAGTATTGTAGTTTTGAGTGTTGATCCCCAAACAACTAACTGGGTAGGGATTGGACTTTTTTATATAACATTGTTGATTTCTTTATCTGGTTCTGGCGCTATCATTGGTTTTATAGTGAGATTTTTATTTCTAAAACATGAATTAATTGCTCGCTCGGTTTTAGTCGCCTTTAGACAAGCTTTCTTGATTGCCGTTATGGTAACTATAATTTTTTTCTTTCTGGCTCATAAAATTTTTAATACTTTAAATGTCGCTTTACTTATCTTAGGGGTCAGTGCGCTAGAATTTCTTCTGCTCAGTCTAGAATCTGATCGACTAAAAAATCAATAACTAAACATATGCTAGATTTTATAAAAAATATCTTTTTAAAAAAAAGAAAAACGACAGAATTTTCTAAGGTTGTAGTAGGAAAAATTATAGCTATTAAAAGTCATCCCAATGCTGATCGCTTACAATTAGTCACGGTTGATATTGGCGAAAAACTAGAAGTTGTTTGCGGGGCTCGTAATATTTCTTTTGGACAGCTCGTCCCCGTAGCCTTAATAGGAGCTAAGCTTGCTAATGGCATTGTTATTCAACAAGCTAATATTAGGGGGGTTGAATCTTACGGTATGCTTTGTTCAGCTAGTGAACTAGGTATTAGCGATGATCACTCAGGCATCTTAATTCTAGATCAAGGCAAGGTCGGAGAGCCAATTGATAAGTATATAAAAAATTTCAAATTATAAATTAAACACAAACACATATGAATTTTATTTCAGACAGCAAAGACATTTTATTTTTAGCCTTGGCTTTTTGTGCTCTCTGGCTAACAGCTTTTATGGTTTGGCTACTCTACTACGCTATCATGACTTTTAAACAAATTTACCAATCAGCTAGACAAATCAAAGAAAAAATTCAAGCGGTTGATGAAATCATCACCATGATTAAAGAAAAAATAACTTTTACTACATCTTATCTTAGTTTGATTGTGGCTGGAGTAAAAAAAGTGATTGACTTACTGGGCCCTAATGACGACAAAAAATCTAAAAAAAGTAAAAAATAAATCCGCTCAATGGATTGACCAGGTAGTTAGTTAATGTTATAATAGACTGGTTAATTTAGAATATTTAACACCACCTATATTAGTAGTAAATTAAAGCAAATAACAGTTAGTTTATTGTTAAACTTGCTAAAGTTTATCATCCAGGTAAAGAGGCTCGCTACCGCTTTTTTTGTTACTATAGTCTTTAAGCCAATTATCTGGCTAGCTCAATTAATATTTAGCGGACTGATTGTCCCTTCCTACAGGGTCTATATTTTAATTACTAAAAAAATATTAGATTCTGATCAAGCTTTTATTACCAAAGGGAAGCTCGCCAATATCTTGATGAGTAAATTAACAATTCACTCTTTCATTATTATTTTAGGCGGCCTACTACTCTATACCAACATTGGCTTAAAACCAAAAGTTGTTTCATCAGATGAATTAGTTGGCAAGACTAGATTATCAAGCTTAATTGGTGTTGATCAGGCCGAGTCTGATCAATTAATTGAAGACTATCCTAATCTAAACATAGCTAAACTAGATAGAAATTTTAAATACGGCGACGACTCCTTACAAGACAAGCCTAGTATCTTTACTAGAGAACAAGCGCCTACCAGCATCGCCAGTAGTGAGTCACCACAACAAAGATCAGGCACTACTATTTACACCATACAAAATGGCGATACGATTAGTGGCATTGCACGTAAATTTGGTATTAGTATCAATACTATTTTGTGGGCTAATGATCTAAAGGCTACTAGTTTAATTAAGCCAGGTAATGAACTAACAATTTTACCAGTTTCTGGAGTAGCTCATGATGTTACGCGCGGACAAACTCTTGGTAGTATTGCTAAATTATATGACGTCAGCGAACAAGATATTTTAAAAGCTAATGGAATATCTAATCCTAATCAAATCGCCATTGGCGCTAAACTTATTATCCCTGGAGCTAGTCAATTAGCCAGCAACAACACTATTGCCAAGAGAACTACTAGCCAAATTTCTGCTAGTGCCGAGAAATTAAAATCAATTATAACCAAAGATAGAAATTCCAGCGCTGCTACCGCAGCGGCCGGTAGAATGGCCTGGCCAACCACTGGACATAGAATTACTCAATATTACTCTTGGAGACATACTGGTCTTGATGTCGCGGATAAGGTTGGAACACCAATTTACGCGGCTGAAGCCGGAGTTGTTCAATCAGTTGGCTATAACAGAGGTGGTTATGGTAATCAAATTATTATTAGCCATGGCGGAGGCATAACTACTCGCTATGCTCACTTATCTGCCTTTGATGTTAGGGTTGGGCAAAAGGTTACCAAGGGTCAATATATTGCTGCCATGGGTTCAACCGGCCGCTCAACAGGACCTCACCTTCACTTTGAAGTCATGATTAATGGAGCACGCTACAATCCGCTAAACTACGTCCGCTAATTGACGAATATTAAAACTTAAGCTAAGTTTAAATACGATATGAATTTTGTGATTGGTTTAATAATGCTCGTGGCTGGCGCTCTGATAATAATTAAATCAGAAGCTATTTTTGGCTTTTTTGGTCGGATTGAATGGTTTGAAGATAAATTAAGCACGGCCGGTGGTTCTCGTCTTGGTTATAAATTAATAGGTTTAATTATTTTATTTCTTGGTATACTAACGATGACCGGACTAATTAGTGGTTTTATGGAATTTGTTTTATCACCACTGTTAATGTATTCAAGACCAGAGTAAAATACAAAATTTCTAATTTCTAATTTTTAATTTTTAAATAATTTCCAATAGCTAAAATTTTAAATTAAAAACTTGTAGCCCTTTATTTAGAAATTGAAAATTAAAAATTAAAAATTTGTGTTTGGGCCCTTAGCTCATTTGGTAGAGCACCGCGTTTGCAACGCGGGGGTGACCGGTTCGAGCCCGGTAGGGTCCACATAAAATTATTAAAAAATAAACCATATGAAAATGACTCCTTTGGCAACTATTGCCTTTATCCTCGTCGTGATCGGCGCCCTAAACTGGGGTCTAGTCGGCATCTTTAATTTTGACCTAGTCGCCTTTCTCTTGGGCAAAATGAGTCCGCTAACGCGTATTGTTTATGCCTTAGTAGGCTTGAGCGGTCTTTATATGATCATGGTGGCTTCCCGCAAGAAATAAGAGCTTTGAATCTATAAAAAACCTCTGTAACAAGAGGTTTTTTGTTTACGGCTTTTTCATAACCCCACCCCTAGCCCCTCCCCATTTGCAAGCAAATAGGGAGGGGTAACTAGTTTTCACATGAATACTAGTCACCCTTCCCTATCGCGCGAAGCGAGATAGGGAAGGGCTGGGGATGGGGTATTCTATGCTATAATACCAATATCTATGCCTCCAAAAAAGAAGAAAAAACTACTAATTATTGATGGACACGCCCTAATTCATAGGAGCTTTCATGCCCTACCTACGAGCATGACAACGACCAAAGGCGAGATAGTAAATGCTGTTTATGGCTTTACGTCTTTTTTATTAAAAGCTATTAAGGACCTTAAGCCAGACATGGTGGCTTTAGCCATGGATAAAAAAGGCCCAACCTTCAGGCATGAATCTTTTAAAGAATATAAGGCCACGCGCGTCAAAGCAGCTGATGAATTGTATGAACAAATCCCCCGTGTTAAAGAATTAGCCACCATCTTAGCTATACCTATTTTTGAAATTCAAGGTTTTGAAGCTGATGATGTTATTGGCACTTTAACTAAAGTTGTTAAAGACGCAGACATTATGATTGTAACTGGCGACTTAGATACTCTACAGTTAATCAATAAAAACACAAAAATTTACACCATGAGTCATGGCTTAACTGACAGCTTTATTTATGATGATAAAGCGGTCGAGGAGAGGTTTGGTTTAGGCGTTGAACAAATGATTGATTATAAAGCTTTACGCGGCGACCCCTCAGATAATATACCTGGAGTACGCGGGATCGGTGAAAAAACTGCCGTGGAATTATTACAAAAATTTAAAACTGTTAAGAATCTTTATAAACATCTAGATGATGAATCAATTCGTCCGCGCATTAAAGAATTATTAATTGAGCATCAAAAAGAAGCGGAGATGAGTTATGACTTAGCCAAGATTAGGCTAGATGTGCCATTAAAATTTAGCGAAGCCGAACTTAACTTTGGTAACTTTGATCTAGAAAAGGCGGTTAATTTTTTCCGTGAATTAGAATTTAAATCATTAATCCCCCGCCTCCTACAATTAAAAACCACTAATTCCTCCGTAGAACAAAAAATTACCCGCAGTGAAGATAAGTTTAGTCGCGACAAAAAACTTTTTAAATACCAAATGATTGATCACGAAAAAGACTTTAAAGCTTTTCTAAAAAAACTAAAACTACAAAAGAAATTTGCTTTTGATATTGAAACTAGTGGTCTAGATAGTACGCTTGATCGTTTAATTGGTTTAAGTTTTGCTTGGAGCGAAGGGGAAGCTTATTTTATAGTCATAAATCAAGAACCCTTGAACATTAAAAAATCAAAAGATCTTTTTTCTTGGAATGAAAAAGAAAAAACCACCAATCATCCATGGCTCGATCAGCTTAAACCAATTTTGGAAAATGAAAAAATAAAAAAAATTGGGCATAATGCCAAATTTGATATTGAGTTTTTATGTCATTTTGGCATAAATGTTCAAGGCTTATATTTTGACACCATGATAGCGGCTTATGTTTTAAATCCAGGTAATCGTCAATATAGCTTAGACGCAGTTAGTTTAGAAAAACTAAACTTTGAAAAAATTTCCAAAGATGATTTATTAGGTACGGGCAAAACTAAGCAAACTTATGGCACAGTGGATCTAAATAAACTAGGCATTTACGCTTGCGAAGATGCTGATTGTACTAATCGTTTGGTTAAAATCTTAGAGCCAAATCTAAAAAAAGAAAATTTAGCTAAAGTTTTTTCAGATATTGAGATGCCTTTAGTGGAATGTTTAATTGACATGGAATTAGCTGGCATTGAACTTGATATTAAATATCTTAAAAATTTAGAAACTAAAGTGGATGCCGAAATTGAAACTTTAGAAAAGAAAATTTATAAACTAGCCGGCATGACTTTTAACATTGCCTCACCTAAACAAATGCAAGAAGTTTTATTTACTAAGTTAAAACTATCTACTTTTGGCGTTGGCAAAACTAAAACTGGTATTTCTACAGGTATTGATGAATTGATTAAATTAAAGAAACAGCACCCGATTATTGAGCAAATCATGGAATATAGAGAATTAGCCAAATTATCCTCGACTTACATCAAAAACCTGCCTTTATTGATCAATCCCATAACCAAGCGCCTCCACACCACTTTTAACCAAACAATAGCCGCCACGGGCCGTTTATCGTCAACTGAGCCTAATCTACAGAATATCCCAGTCAAAACCGAGCTAGGGCGTAAAATTCGCCATGCCTTTGTGGCTAAAAAGTCCTGGGATTTAATCAGCTTTGACTACTCACAAATTGAGCTCCGAATAGCTGCCCATTTATCACAAGACAAAGGATTACTTAAAGCTTTTAAAGACAAACAGGATATTCATACCGCTACGGCCGCAGCTATAAATCAAGTAGAAATTAAAGAGATCACTAAAGAAATGCGTCGCGCAGCTAAGGCTGTTAACTTCGGCGTGCTCTATGGCCAAGGTCCACACGGCTTATCACAGACTGCGGAAATTCCTTATGAAGAAGCCCGCGATTTTATAGATCGTTATTTTGCGTCTTATGTTGGTATAAAAAAATATATTGACAACACTATTTTAGAAGCACAAAAAACTGGTTATGTTGAAACTTTATTTGGTCGCAAAAGATATTTAGCTGATATTAATTCTAAAGCTGTTATGATTAGGAAGAGTGCTGAGAGAATGGCGATCAATACGCCAATTCAAGGCACAGCTGCTGATATGATTAAGTTAGCTATGATAGAAGTACATAAATTACTAAAGATAAAATATCAAGATAAAATAAAATTATTATTACAAGTACATGACGAATTATTATTTGAAATTGACCCTAGTATTATCAAAGAGGCTGCATCAGAAATAAAATCAATCATGGAGCGTGTTATAAAATTGGATGTGCCAATTATAGTTGATGTTAAGCAGGGCAAAAATTGGCAAGAGATGACTGAAATAAAATTATGAAATTAAAAGAGTTAAAAAAACAAAATATAATTTTACTGGGTTTGGGCGCCGAGAATTTTTTCTTATTGCTTTGGTTAAGAGAACAAGGACTAGCTCAAAGTATAACTATTTGGGATACACTACCAAAAGAAAAATTAGGCGAGCGTTATAATTTTTTAATAAAAGATAAAAATATAAACTGGGTTTTAAATAAACCACTGCCTAGCCTAAAACCATATTCACTCATAGTGCGTTCTCCTGGAGTATTTCTAAAACCTTCTGTGCGAAAAGACATAACGAAAAAATTGACTGGCCCGATGCAATTGTTTATTGATTTTTGTCCAAGCAAAAATATTATTGGCGTAACTGGCACTAAAGGCAAAGGCACAACCTCAAGTTTAATTTATACTATTATTAAAACCGCTAAGAAAAGAGCTTGGTTAGGGGGCAATATCGGCGTCGCACCTTTTTCTTTTATCAACCAAATTAAAGCAACTGATTGGGTAATTCTAGAATTATCAAGCTTCCAATTACAAGAAGTTATGACTGGCCCTAAAATTGCGGTCTTTACTAATTTTTCTCCGGAACATTTATCACCAGCAGATCCAAATAATCCTAATCACCACATAACGCTTAACGATTACTGGAGATCGAAGATGAATATAGTCAAGGCTAGTGAGCTGTTGGTTATTAATGAGAAGCTAAGATCAAAGATCAAAAAACAAAAAACAAAAATAAAATATTTCACAGCTTCAGACTTAAAATCAAATTTGCCGGGTGAACATAATAAGGAGAACATTGCCGCGGCAGTTGAGGTTGCTAAAGTTTTAAAAATTACTCAGCCTACTATTATTAAGGCTTTAAAAAAATTTAAAGGCCTAGAATATAGATTAGAAAAAGTAGCTAATAAAAAAGGGGTTTTATATTACAATGACAGTTTTGCTACCACGCCAGAAGCGACGCAAACTGCGCTTAAATCATTTACTGCGCCAATAATTTTATTAGCTTCTGGAGCTGAAAAAAAATCAGATTTTTCTAAGCTAGCTCGTGATATTGTTAAAAAAGTAAAATATTTAGCTTTATTTAAAGGCGAAGCTACAACTAGAATTAAAAAAGAAGTTATTAAGGCCGGCTTTAAAGCTAATCATATTGTCATTGCCAATAGCATGAAAGAGGCAATAAAAAAAGCCCAACAAAAGGCTATTAAGGGTGATATTATTTTAATGTCTCCTGCGTGCGCTAGCTTTGGGATGTTTAAGAATTATAAAGATAGGGGGAAGCAGTTTACGGAAGGGGTTAAATAAAAAAGTAGAGACGCGCCATGGCGCGTCTCTACTTTTTTATTTTTCTTCTTCCACCTCTTCATCATCCCCTAAAGCCACAAGCCTAAAGGGTGAAAGAGAGGCTATCTCAAGATCAGTGCCGCAGTTAACACAGGTGAGAAGATCATGCTCATAAGCTTCTTCACCAATGATAACGTCGCTATTGCACACCGGGCACGAAACAGTAGTCATAGGCTAATTAATAATCTATCTATATTATAGCAAATTTATAAAAAAATAGTAGAGACGCGCCATGGCGCGTCTCTACTATTTTTTACTTCTAAAATTATGCCTAAGAGTCGGACAAAAGCCCATTAAAAACCAGCTAATCAGGAGGGTGATTAACCGACTAACCTCCTAGGCACGATTTTAGAAACAAAAAGGGACAAATTTATTATAGAATAACATATTTGTCCCTAAAGTCAAGCTAGATTTAATAAGGAGAAAAGAAGCCCTCAATCCTTACTTTAGTGCCATAATTACTAACCGCCGCCTCAGTAATTTTAGTCAAACGACTTTGATCAGTTTTATTTTTAGCACAAATAAAAATATAAAAAGGCTCTTGTTCTTTTATTCGACTACCAAAACCATGATCACTAAAAGCAATCGAGGTTAAGATACTTATTTCCTTGGCAACATTATCATCCTTACTGCAGCTAGCTAAATCTGACACAAAAACATTTGGCAAGCCTTTAATTAATTCTGGGTTAAAGGTTATTGAATTAATTAACAAACCGCGTTCATGATGATTTGGGTCATTAAACTTCTCAGCTCCGATGTGCTCATAATCTAAACCATATTCCAAAGCTTTAGATTTTGTCCACCATTTAGCAAATTCATCAGCTGTTAAAACATTTTCTGGCAAGATACCACCTTGAGATTTAAAATTTTCAAAAGCTAACTTACCTGCTCCGCAGCCATCATGACTTGTTAAGCATTTAATATTACCGTGATCTTTTATTATTTGCTTGAAATCTTCGTCCGGCAATAAAATACCAGAGCCAGCTAAGCAAAATGTTTCTTCATTATGCTGACAGCGACCATCAGCGCAAACCATTTTATTTGGCTCTGCCAATGGTTTGATTATTTTTTGCTTGTCAATAATATCTTGCAAGCTCAAGCCATTTTTTAGATCAACTATCACAGAAGCTTCATTTGATTTTTTCCATAAATCATTAACGTGCTTGATTTCTGTTGTCTGATCTACTTCTTCAATTTTTCTCATATGATATTTTTATTATAAATTTTACAATGAACTATTATTTATCTAAATTTTTTATCTTTTTCCATCGCTTAAGAGCTGATGAACGAGCAGTTTCTCTTTCAATCAAAGCGCTCAAACGAGCAAACTCAACACTATCCTCGTGACGAGCTTGCTCTTTGAGTTCTTCGGCGCGTAACCTAGCCTTCTCAATCGCGGCTTCGTTCAACTCTTCCGCTCTTTCAGCTGAATCAGCGAGCACCACCACTTTATTAGCTAAAACTTCTACTAAACCGCCGGACACAGCCATCACATCGCGTCCCCCATCAGCTAAAATTACTTCAATCACGCCTGATTTTAAAAGTGAAACCAAGGGAATGTGCAAAGGCAAGACCGTGATTTCTCCGTCCACGGTTGGAATAGAAACTTGTTTAGCGTCAGCCTTAAGCACGACTCTTTCTGGAGAGACGATTTCAAATTTAAAATGGAGTGCTATGTCGGACATAATTTATTTTATTTATCTTCGCCTACTTCACTAATCACGCCTTTCATATAAAAATCATTTTCGTTCTTATCATCATGCTCACCATCTAAAATTTCAGCAAAACCTTTTACAGTATCAGCTAATGAAACGTATTTACCAACTCGACCAGTAAAAGTTTCGGCCACAAAAAATGGTTGTGATAAGAAGCGTTGAATTTTTCTAGCGCGCGTTACAATCAATTTATCTTCGTTAGATAATTCTTCCATACCTAAAATAGCAATAATATCTTGTAAATCTTTGTAACGTTGTAAAATTTGTTGAACGCCACGGGCGACGCGGTAATGTTCATCACCCACAATTTTTGGATCTAAAATTGTTGATGAAGAATCTAGCGGATCGACCGCAGGATAAATACCTAATTCTGTTAAAGCACGTGACAACACCACGGTAGAATCTAGGTGAGCAAAGGTTGTAGCTGGGGCTGGATCTGTTAAGTCATCCGCTGGCACATAAACCGCTTGAATAGAAGTAATAGAACCGTCTTTGGTCGAAGTAATACGTTCTTGCAATTTACCCATTTCAGTTGCCAAGGTTGGTTGATATCCTACAGCTGACGGTAAGCGCCCCAGCAAAGCTGAGACTTCAGCTCCGGCTTGAGTAAAGCGGAAAATGTTATCAATAAACAACAAAACATCTTGCTTTTGTTCATCGCGGAAATATTCAGCCATACATAAACCAGTTAAAGCCACACGAGCGCGAGACCCAGGCGGTTCATTCATTTGACCAAAAACCATGGCTAATTTATCTAAAACTTTAGCGTCTTTCATTTCATGATACAAATCATTTCCTTCACGCGTTCTTTCACCAACTCCAGCAAAAACTGAGACTCCACCATGAGCTTTAGCAATGTTGTTAATCAATTCTTGAATCACGACGGTTTTACCAACGCCCGCGCCTCCGAATAAACCAACTTTTCCACCTTTAAGAATTGGACAAATCAAATCAATCACTTTAATACCAGTTTCTAAAATCTCCACTTGCGTTGATTGATCAACAAACTTTGGCGCGTCACGGTGAATAGGATACTTTTTTTCTGTCACCACTTCTTCGCCACCATCAATCACTTCACCTAAAACATTAAAAATTCTACCTAAAGTCTTTTTTCCAACCGGCACACTAATTGGAGCTAAAGTATTAGTGACAATGTCGCCTCGTTTTAAACCATCAGTCGTTCCCATGGCAACAGTTCTAACTAAATTAGAACCCAAGTGCTGAGCTACCTCTAGGGTTAATAAGTCATTATTATTCTTAACTGTTAAAGCATAATTTAGCTCTGGTAAATCAGTGCTAAATTCAACATCGACCACGACGCCGATCACCTGCTTAATAACTCCCTCGTGTTTGTGTAATGTCATATAAAATAATTATTCTAAAGCGGCAACGCCAGCTGTGATTTCAGCGATTTCGCCGGTAATAGCGGCCTGCCTGGCCTTGTTATAAAATAAAGTTAATTCTGTGCCCAAATCATTCGCTGCCTCTGTTGCCTGATGCATAGCTGACATACGAGCACTGTGTTCTGAAGCAATTGATTCAAGCAAAGCCTGATAAAGCTGAACTTCTAATAAGCGTGGCACAACGGCTTGTAAAACTTCTTCGGGCTTTGGTTCAAAAACATATTCAAAACTAAAACGCCCACGATGAGTATGTTGAGCTGATTTTTCTTTCACCATGGCCTTGCTTAAACCAACCTGATCTCCGGTTTCTATAATACCCAAATTTTCATCCACTGTATCAGTCATAATTGGTAATATCTGACGAATACGAGGCACTTGCTTAACAGCATTTATAAAATCCGTGTAAGCCACAAAAATTCTATCATAAGTACCATTTAAAAATGCTTCACTCACAAAACTAATAATTGGTAAAACTGCAGTAGCACTTAAACCAGCTTCAGGATAAGGAAACTGAGCTTTGATTTCATAAAAATTAGCTAAAGCCTGACCCTTTTTACCAACTAAAATAATTTCGGTAGTGATATTTTCTTCAGTGGCTAATTTACGCACCGCGGAAATAATTGAAGCATTAAAACCACCGCACAAACCTCGATTAGAAGTTATTACCACAATAGCTTGACGTTTTACTACCGGACGATTTTCTAATAACGGATGAGTAGCTACTCGTGTCGCGCCTTGAGTTAAATTAATTAAAGTTTCCCAGCTTAAATTAGCATAAGTTCTAGTCGCGAGCGTGCTTTCAATGGCTTTGCGCATCTTAGCAGCCGCTACCATTTCCATAGCGCGAGTAATCTTTTTTGTATTTGCGACTGACTTAATGCGTCGTTGTATGTCTTTAGTGTTAGCCATGAGGCAATTTTTAATTTCTAATTTTTAATTTTTTAATTTGTTTTGTAATTTGTCTTTTTATTTTTTATTTTATACTAGATAGTCTATACTCGCCTTAAAATCATTAACCGCTTCCATAATTTCTTGCTCAATCTTTTCACTCAACTCTCCCTTTTTAGCAATTTCTTCCAAAGTCTCTGAAATATTAGATCTTAAAAACTGTCTTAGCTCTAATTCAAATTGTTGAATTTTATCAACTGGTACATTATCCATCTGTCCGTTAGTCAAAGACCAGAAAATTATTACCTGTTCACTAACTGGAATTGGCTCATATTGACCTTGTTTAAAGACTTCATACAATCTTTTACCGCGCTCTAATTTTTTCTTAGTATCTTCATCTAAATCAGAACCGAATTGCGCAAAAGCAGCCAACTCACGATATTGCGCAGCTTCCAAACGAATTTTACCAGCCACTTTTTTCATGGCTTTAATTTGGGCTGCACTGCCGACACGTGACACTGATAAACCAGCGTTAATAGCAGGACGATTACCTTGATAAAATAAATCTGGTTCTAAATAAATCTGTCCATCAGTAATGGAAATAACGTTGGTTGGAATATAAGCCGCGACGTCCCCCGCCTGGGTCTCAATAATTGGTAAGGCCGTGATTGAACCTCCGCCATGATCATCATTTAAGCGACATGATCTTTCTAAAAGTCGAGAGTGAAGATAAAACACGTCTCCTGGATAAGCTTCACGCCCTGGTGGACGACGAAGTAATAAAGCAATTTCTCGATACGATACGGCGTGCTTTGATAAATCATCATAGACAACTAAAACGTCCTTACCTTTGTCTAAAAAATATTCTGCCATAGCACAACCGGCATAAGGCGCAATATAAAGTTGTGGCGCAGGAGCACTAGCGCCAGCTAAAACTACAATGGTATATTCCATAGCACCAGTTTCTTGAAGCTTAGCTAAAATAGACGCGATCTTTGATTCTTTTTGACCAATCGCAACATAAACACAAATCACATCTTGGCCTTTTTGATTAATAATCGTGTCAATCGCAATAGCAGTTTTACCAAGTTGACGATCGCCAATAATTAATTCGCGCTGTCCGCGACCAATTGGAATCATGGAGTCAATGGCTTTGATACCAGTTTGCAAAGGCTTGGTAACTGATTGGCGAGTAATAACGCCTGGAGCAATTTTTTCAATTGGATAAAATACTTCAGCTAATAAATCACCTTTACCATCAACCGCTTCACCTAAAGGATTAACCACGCGACCAATTAAATTTTCTCCGACTGGTACTTCTAAAATACGACCAGTGGCAGTAACTTCGGCGCCCTCCACAATCGCTTCATAATTACCTAAAACAATGGCGCCCACGCTATCTTCCTCTAAGTTAAGGGCGACGCCGCGCACAGGACCAGTTTTAGTTTTAAATTCTATCATTTCTGACATACGGACATTACTTAAACCAGATACCACAGCGATGCCGTCCGAAACTTTTAAAACATGACCAATGTTTTTTTCTTTAACAGTTGGCTCAAAAGCGCCAATGCGTTCTTTAATTTGCTCAACAATGAAATCTTTAGTGTTTGACATAAGAAAAATTTATAAATTAACGCCCAATTTGATTAGCTAGTTCTTTGACTGAACCGTTTAAACTAGCATCAATAATGGTATCTTTAAAATAAGCAATAAAACCACCGCCAATAGTTTCGTCAATCGTGGTTTCAAAAATAACTTGCTCGGCGCCGGTCTGCTTAATAATATAATTAACAATTTCATCCAGTGATTTTTTAGTTAACTGACGAGCAATTTTAATTTCAGCTCTAATAATCTTTTCCTTAACATCACTTAATTTTTCCAATTCAGCAATTAATCTTGGCGCTTGTGATAAAATATTTTTATTAGCCATTTCAGCTAATAAATTATTAACCAAAGAAATTTTCTTGTCTTTAGTTTGATTTTCGCTTGCCTCAAGAATGGCTCTCGCGTAAGACTTAATTGAAACTGTCATATTATTTTAAGTGACTAACAATTTTTGAAATAATTTTTTCATCCGTCGTCTTATCCATTTTTTCTTTTAAAATCTTTTGCCAACTAGCAGCAATTAAATTAGCTACCTCTTGTCTAATTTCTTTTAGGGTAGCGGCTTTTTCAACTTGCATGCGATCTTTTTCACGATTAATTAAAACTCCAATTTCTTCCTTGGCCTTAGCCACTAATTCATTTTTCTTTAAATCAGCTTTTAAAGCAGCCTCTTCAACAATCTTAGCCGCTTCGGTTTTAGCTTCTTTAAGTATTTGCTTATGCTCTTCTTTTGACTTAGTTAAACGCTCTTCAATCTCTTTAGCCTCTTTTAAGCTTTTAGCAATCGTCGCTGAACGTTCGCCAGTAGTCTTAAACAAAGGCTTAAAAACTAGAAAATATAAAACTAAAAATACAATTGCGAAGTTAACTAACTGAGCAACTAGTAACTTTATATCTAAATGAAAGGCGGTGATAAGGGAGTCCATAGAATTAATTTTATAATTTTCAATTTTCAATTTTAAAAATAATCTTAAAATTTAAAAATTAATTTTGTTTGAAAATTGAAAATTCTGAAATTGAAAATTTTAATAACCTTCTAATACCTGTTTCACTTCAAAAAAGAGAAACAGATCATCAAGAGATTACTTGATACTAAAAGCAATAACTAAAGCGTAAATAGCAACCGCTTCAGCAAAAGCACAAGCCAAAAGCATTGGCACTAAAATTTTTCCAGCGGCTTCTGGATTACGACCAATTGATTCCATAGCTTTGGCACCGATATAACCAATACTTAGGGCTGGAGCAATTGAACCTAGGCCAATCGCAATGGCCTTAGCAAGCATAACATTTTCCATAAATTATGTTTATTAATTTAATAATTTTTTATTAACGACCAATTCTCTTAAATTAGTCACTAATATCTTATTACTAAATTTAAAATTCCAGCCGAAGGCTGGTCCGCCTTTGGCGGGAAAAATTAAATCAATGTTCTTCCGCTGTCGTACTGATCGACACATATATCAAAACCAACATAGCAAAAATTAACGCTTGAATCAAGCCAACAATAACTTCTAAAAATAAAAATGGAATCGGCACAGCCAAAGCCATGATCGCTGACATTGAAGCTAATAAAACTTCACCAGCAAAAATATTACCAAATAAACGAAACGACAAGCTAGCAACTTTGGCTAATTCACCAATCACTTCAACCAAACCCACAAAAGCTTTAATTGGATTAACTAATAACACGGTCGGATCTTTTAAAACTTTTTTCGGAATTTCCAAGAAAGCTTTAAGGTTTATAAATTTATTAAGGTAGGACCAAGCACCAACGGCAACGACGCCGAAAATATGACTAGCCACAACCGCTAAACTCGCTAAAGCTAAAGTGGTATTTAAATCAGCTGTCCCGCCACGTAACCAGGGCACAAAAACATTTTTACCATGTTCGCTAACCACACTACCAAAAGCACCCACTCCAGGTAAAATACCTAGCCAATTATTAATTAAAATTAGAAAGAAAAAGCTCATGACAAATGGCGCCAAAGACACAGATTTGGCTCTTGAGCCAGTCACAGAATCAAATAATTCTAAAAATTTATCAACTACCAACTCCATGATGTTTTGCAGTTTTCCAGGAATAGTTTTTAAAGTAACCCTAAAACTAATACCAATCACCACAATAATCAATAAAGCAATCCAAGAAGTTAGTAATGAATTAGTTATCTGAAAATGGCCCACTTCAAAAATCGGCTCAGCATATAGTGTGTGCTCATGCACTAATTCTTCAGCTTGATGTTCCGTAGTAGCGGCTTCTGACATATTACTTCTTATTCGTTTTAATTTCTGAAATTTTCTTAAATTCTTTTTTGGCCTGAATAATTAAACCAATCATAGAAACAACGAAGGCTATGCCAATCACAATTAGGAACCATTTAGGCTCAGAATTATAGCGACGATCAAGCCAACGACCTAAAATTGTACCTACAATCAATGGTAAAAGTACCCAGCCTGATAAATGGCTAAAAATGCTTAATGGCTCTTGCCACCATGGATTTAAAGGTTGATTACTCATATTAAAGGGTGTTTGCACTCCGAGGCCTCGTGGGCGAAAGAGGGGCTTGCCCACCGAAGCCCACAGGGCGAAGGTGGGAAAAATAAAAACAAGGGCGGTTTTGTCCTTGGTTTCGTTTGAAGTCCAACAGGGCTCCCGTTAGGGATTATATGGCATTTTTAGGGCGGAGTCAAGGCAAAAAAACGCCTACTTATCCACTGTTACAACAACTCTTTTTGTAATTTTTTTAGTAATTTATAAGTATTACCATGACCAAGCATCCCTGTATAAGACACAATTGCTTCATGTTTGGTGTTTTGTCGCAACTTTCTAAACATTCTCTTTTTTGTAGAGGTGCGTAAAACCCTGTAATGTGGAAAGCTCACCCAACCTAAAAAATCTACGCCAGAATTTAAAGTTTTTATAAAAACTTTATTTGGATGGAGAAAAAGTTTAAGCTTAACTTCAAGAAATTCAGAAATTTTTAAAATTAGATTTTCTAAATATTTTTTATTATTATGCATAATTATAAAATCATCCGCATAACGAAGATAATATTTTACTTTTAATTTCCGCTTCATAAATTGATCAAATTCATTCATATAAATATTTACTAAAAGCTGACTAGTTAAATTACCCAATGGTAAGCCTACGCTCTCTTTTGTTTCAAAACTATCAATAATTTGTCCTAAAAGCCATAAAACGTCTTTATCATCAATCTGTTTGGCTAAAATATTTTTTAATATTTTATGATCAATATTAGCAAAAAATTTTCTAATATCACATTTTAAAGTCCAAGCTGTTTTAGTGTTATTTTTAGAAACTTTTCTCGCTAAATCTCTAAATTGATTAACTGCTTTATGTGTGCCTTTTTTAATTCGACAAGAATAAGAGCAAAAAATAAATTTTTTATCAAAATAGGGATATAAAATTCTATAAACAGCATGATGAACTAATCTATCACGCACGCTAGCTTTATGAATATCTCTTGATTTAGGGTCATTTATTTTAAAAGCTTGATAAGCCCCATGATAATAAGTTTTTTCTTTTAAATCTTTATGAAGTTCTAAAATGTTATCTATAAAATTTAAGTAAAATTGAGCTACATCCTTACGTTTTCTTTTACCACGTAAAAACTCTTGCCAAGAAATGAGTAAATTATCAATAGCTATGATATTATTATAGATATGACGCGGAAAAATTACTCTCTCTCTCTCTCTCTCTCGAGTAATCCCTCTATCTTGCAGCGAATCAAAGAGGGATATTTGTTGTGGCTTAATATTGTTCAACATATTCAAAAAAAGGCACGTTATACCATAGGCGCTAGAATTGAAAACAAATTTCTTGATTTATTAGAATTAGCTTACACTACTTATTTTTCTAAACCAGAAAACAAAGTAGAAAAAATTGATGAATGTATTTTTCTTTTAGATACTCTTAAATTTATTATGTCCGTAGCTTGGGAGACTAAACTAATAGCTAATAATCATTTTGAAGAAATCGCTCTTAAACTTGAAGAAATTGGGAAAATGTTAGGTGGTTGGAGAAATAGCTTAAAAAATCCGGAAAAGAAAAACCGCAATTTATAAATGCGGTAAAGAAAATACTTTCGGTAGCGAAAAATAAACTCATTCTGCGGATTCCACTCATTGTCAGGCTTAGCCCAATTGTTGTTGAGCCAACGCTTACCATCGTCATTCCGATTCACGTAGAAGACGTTCGGATTGCCATCAGAGTCAGTTATTATAAACAATGCCATCTGAGCCACTGCCCACTCAAACTGGAGTTGGGCTGTATTTTATTTGGGATCAAAAATCCACCAACACTGCTTACCAAGTTTTTTCTTTTTTCAGACAAATTATTCCCTACTCCGCCAGAAGCTCTATTTATTAATAAATAGTAACCGCTACCGCTCTGAAGATATAATTGCCAGAATGGCTTTGAAAGGCCTTAACCGTTCAATATAACCAAACTACTTTCATTATACCAAAAAATAAAAAAGTATAAAAAGAATTAAGTATCAAAAGATTTAAAAAAATAAAAAGATAAAGATATAAAAATCTAAGAGTCTAAGAATCTAATAACTTGCTTGCCCCGCACAAAGCTACGCTTTGCTGGCGGGGCGGTAGCGAAAAAGAAACCCATGCCGCGGACACCACCCACTGCCAGGCCCAGCCCAATCGTTGTTGAGCCAACGCTCACCATCGTCATTCCGAGACACGTAGAAGACGCTCGGATTGCCATCAGAGTCAGTAATTTGTTTCATGGCTATGCGGAAAT
>Ga0265297_10000539_pt1 | contig 109748 bp, 95 predicted proteins | sample Munlanlwell13791_FD_192502 | JGI IMG/M metagenome (GOLD analysis project Ga0265297, IMG submission 192502) | Leachate microbial communities from a municipal landfill in Southern Ontario, Canada - Leachate well 137-91 | ecosystem: Engineered > Solid waste > Landfill > Unclassified | place...
GTCCTGGTTGTCCCCGTCGAAGTCGCCTGTTACCATGAGTTCAGGGCTTAACGTGTGGAGCTGTGTCCACTGGGGGGTGCCGTTGGAATCCCATACGTGGATACCGAATTCCCCGTAATCGAGGATCACTTCGTCTTTATGCGCCTGCTGATCGGTTATGAGGTAATGATACCCCATATCCAGGATTCCGGAATCCGGCTTCTGATCGGTGCGGGTAGTGCCGTCGTCCGCTTCAACTTCCCGGCTACCGGCATTAACGCATGGGCTATCGGCCTCCTGGCCCGCAGCCGTCTGGCTCAAATAGTAATCACCATCCGGCCCGGTAACAAAGAGCGGATCGGTCGAAATATTGCCGCCGCCGTCCGTGTAAGGACCATCATAATCCCCGTTCGCATTACCCCAGACATTGTTATAGGAAACTACCGGATTAGCGCCGCCGTATGCACATATCCCGCGCTTGCCGCCGTCGGTATTACCATTATTCTCCGCGATTATATTGTTGCGGATAGCGGGCGTAAAAGTTTCCGGTCCTGCCAGGACATACTGCATTTTTATTGAATCGGCGACCACCTGACCCGAGGCGTGTTCGCGTAAAATGATATGATGGTCCTGGCCCGCCGTAAAATGGTACTGCCCCAACAATTGTCCCAGCCACCCGGTAGTGCCTCCCGTTTGATTCACATATACGGTCGTGACTCCTCCGTCATGATGGATCTCGTATCCGGCCGAACCGCTATGCGCCGCTCCTCCTGTCCATGTCGCGTATACATTATAATCGCCGGACGCGACTATCTTGGGAATCCATTTAACGAAGTCCGAACCGTTTCCTGCCTCATGTAATTTATACCTTCCCCAGTTAGCCTGCGCATTGATTTGTTCGTTCCAATTTCCCGCGTAGGTGAAATAACCGGCGTTCTGCTGGTCATCGGCCTCGGACGTGCTCGGAACCCGGTTGCATACCATACCTCCGCTCTCTCCGTTTCCCGTAATGGTATTGTTCTCTACCAAGATCTGGCCTTCCAGATCAAGGCCGCCGAAACTTACGCCTGTCTGACCGTTATTTGCCACGAGATTGTTAAAGAACGCCCCGTAGGAATTGTTTGATTCAAACCCCAACCCGGCGTTTTCGGTGATTCGCGAATTTCTTATATCGAAAGTGGAAAAACTCCATACGCCGATTCCCCGCCCGTTGTTTTGAGTGACAGTTATGTTATCGGCATTGAATGAACTATTTCTGCTAATACCGATAGCGCTGATCCATAGATTGCCCGCAGGGCCGTTTGCGTAGATGCTGGAATCCGATATATTCAGGGAAGAATCTTCAACCTGAACCGAATCATACTGCCCCAGGGATTGCGAGATCTGGCAGTTCGTTATCGTGGCGGAGGAATTATTCCACATGCCGATAGCGCGCCTATTGTTGATGATCTTGCAGTTCTTAATGACGATCAAGGACGAATAGTTCATCTCTATGGCGCGGGCATCTTCTTGCATAAAAGCGCCTGTTACGGTAAAGCCGTCTATGGTTATTCCCGACCTGTTCCACAGGCCAAGTAGCGCCCATCCGCCCCTGCCGGTTCCATCGATGATGGTCTCATTCGCCGCGGCATCCCGCGACCAATTGTTCGCGCTGTCGTATCCGCCTTCAAGGATCATCCCGTCCTCGAAGTGAATGTTGTCGCTCGATCCCGAATATGTGCCTTTGGAAACGCATATCTTCGTTCCGCCTGTCGCGTTATGCGATATCGCGTCACCCAGGTCCTTATACGGGTGGGCCTTTGTGCCGTCCTCTTCGCCGGTCGCGGCCGCGTTGACGTATATCCTCACTAACGCCGATAAAATAGGCGAATAGGTCTCGGCCGTATCATCGTCTCCGAAATCATAATAGGTATACAACCTGTAATAATATGCGTCCGAGGAATTGTCGATCGTGTCATCGACGAAGTAATTCGCTTCCGGATCCGTTATCTCAGCCACGTTCGTAGAGTTCTTATCAACATCGATCGTGGTAGACCTGTATATCTCGTATTTTTCGATATTCGCGCTGTTTGGATCTTCCGACGGATCCCACTTCATCCTGACCGACGGAACATCGTTATTCCATAATACGCATGCCTTTTCCTCAACATTCGGGCCATAACCTAATAAGTAGTTCCAATCCTTAGGAGTCATGTCAGGCAGTATCCCGCCCAAGGTCGCGATCCCGGGATCGAGATCGTCGTTAATGATCTCATTGGCTAACAGGGCGTTCATATAGAAACGTATATCCCGCGGATTCGTAAGGAGCTCGTTCATATCTACCTGGACAGCCAAACCGGAACCGATCTCATTACCGTCCCCATCTTCAAAATAAGCGGGTATGGTAATCAGCGGATGCCCGGCGTCGGCAAGATTCGTCCTTACCTGATCCAACATATTTCTTACTTCGCTTTCTTTAGATAAAATATCATCTCTTTCATCCTGCGGCACACCCGGCTCATAGAACATGATAAAATGCTCTTTGTCGTCATTGGGGCGCGCCCTTATGAACGTCGAAGCGGCATTATAAGAGTCGATCCCGGAAATAAGGGCCGTTTTCGCCTCGCCGAGAAGCGCGCGCATCTGCTCGTCCGTAAGGTCCGTTCTAAGCTTAAACATGTCCGGGTAGTCATTCAGCATGAACTGGGCTATGCCCAGGTTTCCTTCGCCGAAAAATAACGGCTGTAAATTCGCATTATCCCCGTCGCTGGATTCGTTCAACTTTATATTGAACTTCATGAAATAGAGCATGGCTTCGATGGCCTTCGCGTCACCATAATCAAGGTCTATCACCTCGCCCGCCTTAAGATCGGGCAAGTGGGCAGAGGTTATCTGGTCAGTAAACCCGTTAGTTATAATCGATAGGTTAAGGAGGGCTTCGTTGATCTGCGTAACGGTTCCAGCCATCAGGCCCTGTCCCTCCGTCATGTCGGGATATGGCCTACAAGGGACTATCCTCACGGCGTCGGCCGCGATATCCTGGCTGCCGTCGGTCTCCAGCGTAATCGTGTTTCCAGTAAGGCTTGTGAACTGGAAGACGCCCAGGCAATACCACTGACCATAATTATTATATTCCTTTATATCGCGTGTTTTGAGTTCAGCGCCTGACGACATTACCTTATATTGATAGCCAGAGTACTCTGACTCCGCCGCCTTAGGAGCGCTGAAATATACAAGATATTCCTTGCTGAAATCAGGGACATCGAATGTCCACGTCGCTGTGGCGGAGCTTCCCGCTGCATGTTTGTGATAATTCTGCTTAACGGAATTCCCATACTCTGTCTCAGCAGTCCATCCGCTTTCAGTGGTCGCGAAGCCGATTGCGTCGGAATCGTCTATTACGATGCCGCCATATAAAAATTTCATGGCGTCGGCCACAACACGGCCCGTCGAAGTATTATCGGAGAGTGTAACTGATGTAGTTGCACCGGTGGGAAAATAATAGGCTCCCAGATACTGCCACCCCTCATGATTCCTCTGGTCTACTAATATGTAAAAACCATCAAGTCCGCTTATCCGGTACTTAGCGTCTGTAGCATTCGTGTCGGCTCTGGCCACCCAGGCATACACGTCATAATATCCGGCAGTGGTTATACTCGGAGTCCATCTTGCGACATTGGCGCCTGTGCCTGCTTCATGATAACGGCATGACGTGCCATAAGCAGTTTCCAGGTCTGTCGGCTCACTGTAAGTTCCCCATGCGGTGCCTTCAAAGCCGGCCGACCCGTCATCCATTATAATAGTATCAACGGGCGTTACAGTATTAAAATTAGGTTCGCCCTCATCATCGAATATTATCGGTTTATTTTCCCATTGGGTGCCGGTCGGCCCGAATATCTCTAGTTCGCGAAGTTTCGCTTTGAGATTTGCGTTCTGGGAGATCACCGTAGCGGCATGCCAGAAATTCTCGGGTTGACCTGTAGGATTCGCCGTAAGCGCCGCGTCAAATTCCGTATGTGCGCCAACCATATCGGCTTCACCCAGGAAAAGCGCCTTGCCGTCATCGAGATTGCCGGGCTCGGCAAATCCTGCAGCAGACGCCAACATTAAAATTGACAAGACTACCGTTGTTACCGATATAATTTTCATTTTTCTAAACATGCCTATTCCCCCCATTTTTGTCCATTGCATTATAATATCCTTGTAAAAGCCCTTAACCGTTTCAGCCTGTCATTTCCCAATTCAAAATCTTTCAGGTTCACATCCGTATCGACCATATCTGCTTTAACGGACCTGCCGTCATATCCAAGGATACAGTTTCCGCGGGCGAAAAGCCGGCTTTTGGCGCTGTCCCATCTCAAGTTATCGCAGACAAGCGCCCTCCTGTTCTCTGTCATAATCATTACGTTGCCGGATAAATCTATCCGGCCGGCCGCCAATGCGGCTACTTCGGCGTCTTTAACTCCATGGCCGTAAGGTACATCGATCACTGCTTTCTTCGATCGCATGGACGACACCCGGACGTTCTTCTCGTAAAAAATGACCTCCACATCCCGTATCTCTGCGGTTTTGACCGGTCCAATGGCAAACAGGCTAATCTTTTTCGCGGCAGGATTGAGCGTTTTACCGTGAATAGTGAATTCCTTATCGCGGCCGTTATTCGCATATTTTGTGAAATTGATTTCCTCGAATTTTAGGATTTGTGAAGACGGTTTGGAGTTTTCGCTATTATTTATTTTGTGATTAAAATTTATCGCAGCAAGTGACATACACATGGCGGGTATTATAACAATAGATAAGATTGTTTGAGCTTTCATATTGACATGCCCAATTCTTGGGCAATTTCCACTATATGATACATGTAACACGGTGTCAAGGAAATATTCCACATTTTTAAATTCTTAACCTTTACTTCCATATCTCCGGACGCCTTGAAAACGAAAGCATGAATGCCTTGACGAGCTTGGGGTCGAACTGTGTAGACGAGCCGCGCTTTATTTCAAATAGGGCCTCTTTCCTTGTGTAGCCGCGTTGATAAGGCCTGTTAGTGGTGAGCGCGTCAAAAGTATCGGCTACGGCGATTATCCTGCCCTGCAGCGATATCGCCCTTCCCTTTAACCCGTTCGGATATCCGCTTCCGTCAAAACGCTCGTGGTGTTCCAATATACCGCGCACTATCTTATGGGCGGCGTCTATGCCCTCGACGATCTTTACGCCTATCAGCGGATGGTGTTTTATGTGGGTCCTTTCGAAAGCAGACAGCTTTGAGGGCTTGGACAGGACATTCTCCCTTATCCCTATCTTCCCGACATCGTGGAGAAGGCTCGATAACTTTAGGTTCTCCAGCTCTTCCCCGGCCAGCTTCAGCGCCTTGCCTAAGGCATAACTGTATTTCATGACACGTTCCGAGTGTCCGCTCGTATACTGGTCCTTGGCGTCGATGGCTCTGACGAGCGACTTCGTTGTGCTTAAAAAAAGGTTCTTCAGGCTTTGATAAAGCCTGGCATTCAGGAGGGCTATGGCGATATGATTGGAAAGCGCAGCCAATAATTCTTCGTCTTTTTTTGTAAATAGATGCCCAGGACGCTTCCTGTTGCTTGCGATCAGGGATCCGACGATAATGCCGTCTTTCTTAAGCGGGACCGCCAGGAACGACTGGACGGGTATCTTCTCCCTCATGAACGGCAGCATCTTATCTTTAAATATCGAACTGCGGCGCACGTCATTTACTATCAAGCTCTTCTTCTTCCTTACCAGCTGGCCGTTTATCACCTCCCAGCTGCCCATCAATTTAATGTTATCTATCTCGTCGGCGCTGAAACCCTCTGCCCTGGCCAGCATAAGGTGAGCGCGGCTTTCGTCGGCCAGGAATAACGAGGCGTGGTCTGCGCCGAGCGCCTTTATCGATTCTTTCAGGACGAGGTCGGAGACCTTATCCATATCCAAAGACGAGCCCACTATCCGGCTCACATCCAGCAGTATCTTCATCGATTCATATCGCTTATAATGTACGGCCATTGCGCTCCGATCTTTTAAACTATTTTGATGACGACCAATGTCATATCGTCATGCTGGCTCGCCTTGGGCTCAAAGGCCCTCACGTCTTTTTCTATCGCATCGAGGATCTTCGCGGAAGAGAGCCCTTTATTAGCCTTGATCACGGCCGACAACCTTTCGCTTCCATACATATCCGATCCCTCGTTCATCGCTTCCGTTATCCCGTCGGTATAGAATACGAATACGTCGCCGGGCGCAAACACCGCTTCCTTTTCGGCATAGTCGCCTTCAATAAGGCCCAGAGGAGTGCCGATGTCGACATCGAGAAAATCGGCTTCGCCTGTCTGCTTCATATGGATGAGAGGCAGATGCCCGCCGTTAGAATAGGTAACCGTTCTTTTTTTATTATCAAATACGGTATAGAATACCGTAACGAAAAGATTCGACGCCGATTCGCTGACCAGTTTTGAATTAAGACGGGAGAGCACGTCTTTAGGGTGGGAATCCGGCGTAGTGAAGAACTTGAAAGCTCCTGTGACCATAGCCATGAAGAGGCTAGCCGGTACGCCTTTGCCCGAAACGTCGCCAATCATAACTCCGAGCCTGCCGCCCCCAAGGTTCAGGAAATCGTACAGGTCCCCGCCAACCTGCCTGGCCGTAAACATCGCCGCGACGATATCCATGCCGTTCACCTCGGGCAGTTTTTTCGGCAGGAAGCTCTCCTGTATCTTTTTGGCGATGCCCAGCTCGTTCTCTACCATCAGCCGTTTCGTCCATTCGGCTACATATTTGTAAAGGGTGAGCCCGAGATAACAGAATATCATGGCCGCTTCAGGGTAAACGACGTCTATCCATACGCCGGACTTTATGAACAATCCGACGGAGAGGCCCGCGAATATTGCTCCTATGGCTATAAGCGACAAAAGGCCTTTGACCGGCTTCATGCTTAGCGCGGCCAGCGACACAAGGATCCCCAAAACCAGCAATATCAATAAATTCATTTCGCGGGAGGCGCGTTGAATAAACCTGTTATTCAGCACGGAGTTGAAGATCTCCGCATGAATGCCGACGCCCGGATACAGGGTCTCGAAAGGATTGGGATGCAGATCGCCTGTTCCTGCCGCGGTCAGGCCGATTATACACACCTTGTCCTTGAAAACCTTGGGGTCTATGCTGGGTTTCTGCCCGGATACATAAGCGAAGTATGACTGGAGCACATCCACATATGAGTAGTGTTTATAAACGTCCCCCCACCTGCCGGAGAAGTTTATGATCATATTGGAATCGTCGTCCAGAGGTATCTTGCCGGTCTTTCCGAAAAGAAGGTATTTGCCGGGTTTAAGTTTGATCTCACTCTCGCGTATGCCCAGGTAATCGCACGCGACGAGGAAAGATATATACGGATAAAAGGCGTTCCCGTATCTTAAGTAGACGGGGATCCTCCTGAACTTCCCGTCCTTGTCTGGGACTATATTTATATGGCCGCTGCCCTTAGCGAGCATCAGGAAATTGTCCTGGCACTTTGCCACATAACCGCGCGCCGATATCATCTTCGATACATTCTTTGTATCGAAATCGAACGCTGAAGGAAGATAGACGTTGCCGGCTTTCCTCATGGCGTCCTCTATCTCCCTGTCATTGTCCTGAGGTTCGGCAAAGAGAAGATCGAAGACTATGGCCTTGGCGCCGAAATCGGAGAGCGCCCTTATGAGAATAGCGTGATAGCTCCTGTCGAACGGGAACCTTCCCAATTTCTTCAGGGAGTCTTCGCCGATCTCTATTATCACAACCTTATCCGTCGCAGGCACGGTCGACCGTATCAGGAACCTGATATCGAGCGCTCCAAGCTCATAAACATCGAACAGCCTGAAATATGATAACGCGAATACCGGCAGGATGATCAAAGCGAGGATGATCGGACCGGATAGTTTTTTAATGCCGAGTGGTTTCATCTTTTAGAACATGTAGTATACACCGGCCGTGTAAAGGTTATCGGTATATCTCTCTAACGGCTCATTGGACTGGTTTTCGGTATAGGAATAGTTCACAAAAGCGGATATGTTCTTCGTGAGATCATACATAAGTGACGTAGTAACGGTATACTGCTTGTCCTTTTGCACAACGTATTTATCGCTGCAAAGCCTGGAATCGTAATTCCTTAACTGATAGTAGAAACCGGTAATAGTGTAAAACTTCGGATTGAAATACTGGATTATGGAAAAACCGAGCCTGTAGTTCAAATAATCGTAATAATCGTAATACTCGTCGTTGGAATCGTTAAAATATACCTGGTTCGTCATCCTTAACTTGGTTATGTCCGTCGGAAAGAAGCCCAGCTCATGCTCGACAAGGTTTCGCGTATCGACTCTCAGCTTTGAACCTTTGTTCCCGTTCGCAAGCCTCGCTTTCCTGCCGGTGTAATCCCTGCCAAGAAATCTGTATGTGACCTTCTGGTATATCCTCTTCGTTATCTTATGCTTGATGCTCGTATTCACCTCGTTGCCTATAAAAGTGCCGTTCGTGTCGTGGGAGAACCACAACCCCTCAAAACCGTATCCGACACTCAGCGTAAACATATCGAAGAGGCCCTGTTCTATACCGGCATAAGCATTCCCGTCGAGCATGTTGACATCGTTGATCCTGAAATAATTCACATTCATCATATTAAAACCGAAATAGGAGCCCATCGGCCCGTATTTAAAATCATTTAAGGGATATTTGAAATCCATCCCCGCCGTCTCCTGGACATATCCGTCGCTCTTCTTGTTGGAATTAAAGAGCGGGTTGGTGTCCAATCCCATCGTCACACCGACGATGGAATTGGCGGAGAGCTTATCCTTGGACGGGACGGTCCTTTGCCTTTGCATAAGGAACCTTTCAGTCGGCCTGGTCACAACTTTATATTTCGGCTCCTGCTCCTCCACCGTATCCGTCGCGGCGAGTATCGGGCCCGCTGAAAATGAAAAAGCAACGCACAGAAGCAACATTAAAGCTTTCTTCCATCCAGAAATATTTCTCATACGATTTCCTCCGGCGATCATCATGTAGGACCTTAGGTCGTGTCCGGTATGCTGACCCCTCCTTGCCTGGCCTCTATCCTCTGTTCATCCCTGTTTTCATTGACGTTATCCTTTTTAGAGTCTAGCTGGTCTATGGCATTCCCCATGTTGCCTGCCTGGTTGAGATTAACCATAGACGACAACCCCAACCTTGACAGCACATCCTGCCTCCACTCATTCCACTTCTGGAAGTCGCCGGCCGTCAACCTCTCGAGGATCATCGCCTTATCCTTTTCCAGTATCAGCTTCCACCCCTCTTTTACATTTACCATATCCCCTTTTATATTACCGAACTCATCCAATATCGCCGTATAAATAGAATCCTCGAGCGCGCTGAACATGGAAGCCGCCTCATCGGCGCTTACGGTCCAGCCTGTTGCCCTTGCGCCGCTTAAACCGAGCGGTGTCTTTACCTCAAATGCCGACCCCTTGGGAAGATCGTTAATGAGCGCCATGGCCGTCCCGCTCATGAGCTCGATCAAGTAAGGCGATTCGGACTTCCTCACGAATACGTCGGAATTCGGTTCGATCCTTACTATGTTGGCGTCTTTTTTTGAGAAAGATATCTCGACAGCTTCTTTATCGAGCGTCTTTATCCTATCGCCGTTACCGACGGCCATCTTCAGATCGCACGGGCTCCATGTATTAGTCCCGGACTTCATTATCTTGGGATCGCCTTTCAGATAGACGATCTTAACATCACCCTGCTGAGCCTTCGCCATATTGAAGAAAACCACGGACATCGCCGCAAATACTATAAAAATAAGTCCAAACCTGACCGGCTTAACCATGTAGCACCCCTTCCTATTTGCTCCCCTTCATTAAAAGTTTCCATGGATGGCGCTTTATATCCTCGCTGAATTCCTTGAAATTTACCGTGGTCTGTTCCAGGTTATTGGCGATGTTGCCTATATGTTCCTTATTGTCTTTGACTACGCCTGTTACATTTTCGGCCAGAAGCTTGACCTCTGCCAGGGTCTTGTCCAGGTTCTCGGCTATCGCATCCGCCCTCTTCATGAGTTTTCTCATCTCTATAGGGTCTTCGCTTAATAGGACCGCCCCGTCTTTAACAAATGGCTTTTCAACCGAACCGGAAGTGATACCTATATAGGCGTCCCCTATCATGCCGGACGTGGATATGAAAGCGACCGAGTCCTCATGTATCCTGGCAGTGTCTTTGATAGAGAGGACGAGCTCTATCTTTGTCTCCGGCACATACTGGAACGCTATGCTGTTCACGCGGCCGACTTCTATGCCGGCAAGCTTTACAATGGAGTCTATCTTTATGCCTTCAGCGTAATTGAAGTAGGTCTTCACCTTATACGGCTTACTTTTAAAATCGGTGGTCTTTACCCAGAAAGTAAGCCCCACTACTATCGCCGTGATGACTATTACGCCTGTCTTCATCTCATTATTTATCTTCATCTCATTTCCTTTCATCAAATTTTTTACTTATAACTTAAAACTTACGACTTATAACTATTTTATGAGCTGCTCCAGGTAATCGTCTTTCTGCTGGAAAAACCTTATAGGCCCGTCGGGGCTGCCCATGACGAACTGCTGGACCATCTGGTTCGAACTCTTCTTTATCTGCTCCGGCGTCCCCACCTCGAGGACTTTTCCTTCGTAAAGCATCGCTACCCTGTCCGCTATGGAAAATACGCTCTTCATATCGTGGGTCACCACGATGCTCGTTATGGCCAGTTTCTTGGAAAGATCTATTATGAGTTTGTCTATGACGCCGGCGACTATCGGGTCTAAGCCCGCCGTCGGTTCGTCGTAAAAGACTATCTCCGGGTCCATCACTATCGCGCGCGCCAGCCCCACCCTCTTCCTCATGCCTCCTGAAAGCTGGCTCGGCATGAGATCCTCGAAGCCCCTCAAGCCCACAAGCTCCAGCTTCATCTTTACCACTATATCGATAACGCTCCTGTCGAGCCTGGTATGCTCCCTGAGCGGAAGGCTGACGTTCTCTCCGACAGTCATCGAATCGAAGAGCGCTGACGACTGGAACGACATCCCGATCTTCTTCTTGACCTTGTCCATCTCGTCTTCGTTCAAAACGCTGAGGTCTTTTCCCAGCACGTGGACCTTGCCGGAATCGGGTTTCAGCGCGCCGATGAGATGCCGGAGGAATGTGCTCTTGCCGCACCCCGAGCCCCCCATTATCACGAACGTCTCGCCCCTGTATATCTCAAGGGATATGCCGTTCAGTATGGTCCGGTCGCCGAATCTCTTCACTACCTTATCGGCCTTTATTATAATCTCTTTTTCCATATATTCATCGGCCTATTTCTGAGTAAAATAGAATAATCCCGTCAATATACAGTCAAACAGGATTATCAATATGAAACTGGTAACCACGCTGAGCGTCGTCGCCTTGCCCACGCCTTCGGCTCCGCCCTTCGCCCGAAGGCCCATGTAACATCCTATCAAAGAGATTATGATCGCGAATACGACGCTCTTGATGAGCCCGGTCCAAACGTCTTTCCACTGCATAAATTGGAAAGAGAACGTCAAATACCTGTAAGGATCGAGGCGGAGATTGAACACCCCGACTAAAAATCCTCCGAAGATGCCTGTCATATCGGCAACTATAGTAAGACACGGCAGCATTACAAGAAGCGCCAGGAACCGCGGCACAACGAGGAACCTTATCGGGTTGAGCGCCATAGTCTCAAGCGCCTCTACCTGTTCCGTTACCTTCATCGTCCCAAGTTCAGCCGCAATGGCCGCGCCGACGCGCCCGGCCACGACAAGCGCAGTAAGAACCGGCCCGAGCTCCCTGGCAATGCCTACGCTCACCATCGGCGCCACGAATATATTCGCCCCGAACCTGGACAGCTGGTAAGCGCTCTGCATGGCTATAACTATCCCGGTGAAAAAGGATACGAAGAAAGCTATGAGGAAAGAGCCGGCACCGGCAAATACCATCTGGCTGAATATGCTTTCGCTCTTCACGAATTTGTTCTTCAAGGGCCCGGCTATGAGCCAATAGAGCGTATCAAAAAATAGGGCCAGCACATCCGAGATCTGCCGGCCCGTATTTAAAATAATGCCGCCTGTCTTTTCAAATAAGTTCATAGTATGACGGCCTCGCTACATGAACGTTGAGATGGCTTCTTCTTCGTCTGCCATTATTTCAAACAGCTTCTCGAGCTTGGTTATCTCGAAGAGGCTCTTTATCTTTGGAGAAAGGCCGGTTAACCGCAGTCTTCCGCCGTAAGCTTTCATATTCTTTAGTGTCTCCACCAGAGTCGCAAGCCCGGATGAGTCCACATAAGTGACCTTGGTCAGGTTTATAACTATCTTTGGCGTCTTTTGGGAAAGCAGCTTGTCGAAGGACTTCTTTATAGCCGGACTTGAGTTTATATCTATCTCGCCGTCTACATTACATACAGTCAATCCGTTCTTGGATTCTATCTTAACGGCCATAAATCATCTCCTTTTCTGCTTCGCCTTTCACGCGTCTAATGTTCTGAATCTTTTTATCATCCTTATTCTATTTCCTGATTCATTGAATTCGACCTTGTCCATCAATTTCAATATAAGATATACGCCTCTGCCGGAATTCCTGAGGATGTTTCCATCCTTGGTAGGATCCGGAAGGAGCTTATGGTCAAAACCCGCTCCCCGGTCCTCGACCTCGATATTAAGGATACCGTCATCGACCCTGCAATCCACCTTGACCGGTAATTTCCTGTTCGATCGGTTGCCGTGGACGATCGCGTTCCTGACGGCCTCTTCCACGCATAACTTTATATCGAACAGCGCTTCTTCTTCCAATTTATATGGCAAAAGGCTTTTAGTGATCTTCGAAGAGATTTCTTTTACATACTTTATCTCGCTGGGAACAGTTATAATAATCGCTTTAGCTCCGTTCTATTTTTCCGTGAATTTACCGATCGCCCGTATCCTGGAGTACCTCATATCCAGCAATTTGGTCCCGGACAGGCCCTTTAACTCGGCCAGGTCCTTCTTTATTACCTTCTTTATGTTATCGGCCGACTCCTGAGGATTCCTGTGCGCCCCGCCGAGAGGTTCTTTTATTATACCATCGATAATTTGCATTTCAAATAAATCTTTCGCCGTCAATTTCAGCGCTGCGGCCGCGTCAGGCGCTCTCGAGCGCTCCTTCCACAATATGGCCGCGCACCCTTCGGGGGATATCACCGAATAATATGAATTTTCAAGTACATATGTCCTGTCGCCGATACCTATGCCGAGCGCCCCGCCGGATCCGCCTTCCCCGATAACAAATATGATCACCGGCGTAGCCAGGTCGGCCATCCTTCTTAAATTGTACGCGATCGCCTCAGCCTGGCCCCTCTCTTCAGCGCCTATCCCCGGATACGCTCCCGGCGTATCAATAAACGAAATTACCGGCAGGCTGAACTTTTCGGCCATCTTCATCACCCGGATAGCCTTCCTGTACCCTTCCGGATGCGCGCTGCCGAAATTCCTTTCAAGGTTCTCTTTGGTATCCTTCCCCTTCTGGTGTCCTATAACTACGATATTTTCACCGCCCACTTTCGCCAGGCCGCAGATCATCGCCTTGTCGTCGGCGTAATGCCTGTCGCCGTGGATCTCTATGAAATCCGTCATCATCATATCTATATAGTCAAGTGTATACGGCCTTTTGGGATGACGGGCTATCTGCACCCTCTGCCACGGAGTCAGGTTATCATATATCTCTTTCTTTATGCGAGAGAGCTTCTCCTCGAGTCTTGTTACCTCCCCGGATATGTCTATGTCCTTATGGGCGGTGAACCCTCTGAGCTCGCCTATCTTCCTCTCCAGCTCTAATATGGGCTTCTCGAATTCCAACCCGTAAACATGTATAGCCATGTGATACTCCAATAGATTCCGCGATAAGTTACGTAACGTTACATAAAGTTACGTAAGGTTACATAATGTTACCGCCAGCACTCAATATTTTTAAAACTCGCAACCTTATGTAACCTCATGGAACCTGATGTAACCTTATGCAACATCCGCGAATCTTTAGTCGACGATCAGCACTTCAGTCCCCTCCGGGACTATGGTATATAACTCTTCGACTTCCGCGTTCTTCATCCTCACGCAGCCTTCTGTGACGCTCCTGCCTATCGATTCGGGCTCTATCGTCCCGTGGATCCCGTACCCCTCTTTGGATATACCGAGCCACCTGGAACCGAGCACATTCTTAGGATCCCCGGACTGAACCACCCCTCCGGTGGGCGGATACCATGGCGGATCGACTATCTTGGTCGTGATCTTGAACGTGCCTACCGGCGTGCATGAATTTTTGCCGGTAGAGACCCTGTATGTCTTCAATATATTTTCATTGTCCTTAAGCGTCAATATATTCTGTGACTTATCGACCGCTATGCTGAACCTGGATTTATTAATCTTGATATTTTCCCCTACCCTGATAGCGTTGTTCTTAAGGCCGTTCGCCTTTGCTATCAACTCTACGGTGGTGCCGTATTTTTTCGCGATCCTGGTCAGCGTGTCGCCCTTCTGCACCTCATAAGAAACAGAGTCCGGGGTCGGTATAGGCGAGAACAATATCTGCACGTTCACATTCTCCAGCGCCTCCTGCGCTTTCAATATCTCCCCCGACGCCGGGAACTTCTCTACTAACTTCTGGTAGGCGTCCCTCGCGTTCAGCAGCTCGCCGGATTTTTCGTATGTGGATCCGAGCAAAAAATAAGCCGTCAGGGCTTCGGCCGATCCGGGCGACTTCACTATAAGTATCTTCAGGTTCTTTAACGCTGTTTCGGTCTGGCCCTGCTCGAGCAATTTCTTGATGTCGCCCAGCTTCATGACGGATTGATTAATAACCGCCGCGGACGACGCAGCCGCCCCTGATGGGGCTTTCGTTGAAATTATAATGTACCCTAGGACAGAGGCCGTTATTAAGAATAATATAACCGCGCCGACAATCAGGAATCTCTTATCCATTTAATATTGCCCCCGTTAAAAGTTATCACTTATAGAACAGCAATGAGACGAGGATGCCCAGGACCATGCCCGCCCAGACTTCTATGGGCGTGTGGCCGATGAACTCTTTCAGCTTGTCTTCGTCTAATTTCTTTTTCCAGTATATATCTTCCAGCATCTTATTCAATATATTGGCCTGCCGGCCCGTGGCGAGCCTTACGCCCTGCGCGTCGAAAAGGACTATGAGGGTGAACGTAACGGTTATAGCGAACAGCGCGGAATCAAAACCATATGTAATACCCACCGACGTCGCGAGGGACGATACCGCGGCGCCGTGAGAACTGGGCATGCCGCCGGAGCCGACAAACCACCGGAAGTTGAACTTCTTTTCCCTGAACACGCCAAGCAGGACCTTTATCGTCTGCGCTATGAACCATGCGGCCGCCGATGTCCAGAATATGTAGTTGTGGCTGAACTCAATTAGGTTTGCAATCATATTAGCTTTATATTATAATATATAAAATCCGGTTATTCAAATAGAATATAGCATATAACGCGAGGAGGGCGGTCATGAGAAAACTGTTGGCGCTTACCGCAATAGCGATAGTAACGGCGCTTTTGGCGCCGTCCATATGCTTAGCGGGCAGCAACGAGCTGTCGTACCTGATTAATAAAGGAAATCCTATAAAAGTTTTCATGAAAGATTTCGTTAATGAATCCGGGCAGAATCAGCTGGTAATGGGAGAATTAGAGAAAACGGTGGAAAAATCGTTGCTTGCCAGAAAAGCCGTCACGTTCCATATAGCGAAGACTATCGAACAAAGCGATATATGCATATCATGCACCGTTAAGAAATACCAGTATCTCGAAAAAGGCCCACTCAAGTTTTCCCCAAGCCCGCAAGCTATGCTCTTAGACGCCGCTGCGTCAGCAACGGAAAACTACGTCGAGATGGACGCGGAATTCGTGATAGCGGACTCCAGAACAAATAAGACGCTCTGGAAAGACACGATCGGATTTTACGAAAAGAAAGTGATGACGCCCGCTGAAAGCACGCCGATAATATATGATCACGTAGCCAGGCGTTTTCTCTGGAAATCTTTCGGCAAGCCAAATAAGTAAGTCGATCTACAACGTGCCGAGGTCTCCGACCGAGGCCAAGCCAAATAAGCCTTCTATCAACCCTTTATAAGAGCCAGGGCTTCAGCCCTGGTCTTTTCGTTCCGCCTAAAGACGCCGCGTACGGCGCTCGTTATGGTAAGGACGCCGGGTTTCTTTATACCCCTCATGCTCATGCAGAGGTGCTCGGCCTCTATTATAACCAGGACGCCCTTAGGGTTGAGTTTCTTCATTACTATATCGGCTATATCGGTGGTAAGGCGTTCCTGGACCTGCAGCCTCCTGGATAGGATATCGACCACCCTGGCCAGTTTGCTTAAGCCCGTGACCTTGTTATTGCTGGGCAGGTAAGCGACATGCGCTTTCCCTACGAACGGCAGCAGGTGATGTTCGCATATCGAATAAAGAGGTATGCCTTTTAACAGCACTATCTCATCATGATCTTTTTCGAATACCACCTCGAGCTCTTTGCCGGGGTTGATGCCCGTCCCGCCCAATATCTCTTCATACATCTCCGCGACGCGCTTTGGGGTATCTTTGATATCGGGCCTCTTAACGTCCTCTCCGACCGCGATCAATATCTCTTTAACAGCCTTTTCGATCCGTTTTTTGTCCATATATAGCTCCTATTAAATTACGGTTCTAAGTAAAAAGTCAAAAGGAAAAATGTAAAAGTCGTGTGTCGCTGTCGCGACCTTAAATATAGGTGCGAAGTACACAACACTTTTGCCTTTTCACTTTTTCCTTTTACCTTTATTTTCCGATACAGAATTGCTCAAATATCCTATCGAGGATATCATCCGAGACAGACTTGCCGACTATGAGCCCCAGATGATACAGCGCTTCCTTCAAATCGACAGCGACCAGCTCGCAGGGCGTTCTCTTTGCAAGCGCCTTCTTAACTGATAGCATATTATCGAGCGCCCTGTCAAGAAGCTCTTTGTGGCGCGCGTTCGCCACTACTGCCGATTCGCCCTGGTCATACTCTCCGCTCCATACGGCCCCAAGCAACTCCTTCTCCAGCGTTCCTATATTACGTCTCTTCCCAACCGATATCTCGACTATCTTATCATCCTTGAAAAACTTTTTGGCTTTTTTCGCGTCCGTCTTTTTCGGAAGGTCGGATTTGTTTATCACCACTATCTTCTTCTTGCCGAGTGCCAATTTTATTATATCCAGGTCTTCTTTTCCGATCGCGGTAGAGCCGTCGAGCACGAGGATCACTATATCCGCGAGATCCAGGTACTTCTTGCTCCGCTTCACGCCCTCCTTATCGAGCGCGTCCTTCGCATCGGCTATGCCCGCCGTATCCACAAGCCTGACTGGAACACCTTTAAGGTTTATGACTTCTTCCACAGCGTCTCTCGTTGTTCCCGGTATAGGAGAGACTATGACCCTGTCCCTGTTCAACAGCAGGTTCATCAGGCTTGATTTGCCGACGTTCGGCTTGCCGCAGATTATCGCCAGCACCCCTTCCCTTAGCACTGCGCCGCTCCGGTATGTGCGGACAAGATCCTGCAATCCGCGTATAACGCCTTCAACCTTTTTTACCAGCCCGGAATTCTCTATTATCTCTATGTCTTCTTCCGGAAAATCTATAGAGGCCTCTATCTGCGAGGCTGCATCGATCATGGAATCAAGTATCGCGTTCACCTTATTCGAAAGTCCGCCGTCAAGCTGGCTCATCGCGACCTTCAGGGATCCTTCGGTCTTGGATCTGATGACGTCCAGGACCGCTTCCGCCTGCGCCAGGTCGAGCCTGCCGTTAAGGAACGCGCGCTTCGTAAATTCTCCGGGCTCGGCCAGACGCGCCCCGCGTTCCAATATCAGTTCAAGGGCCCTCTTCGCCGCCTGGATTCCTCCGTGGCAATTTATCTCCACAACATCCTCTTTCGTATAGCTCTTCGGAGCCTTCATAACGGTCAAAAGGACTTCATCAACTACCCTGTTTTTTTCATCTACTATGTGGCCGTAATGGACTGTGTAAGTCTTAAATTTGGAAGGCTTATCTTTATCTTTTGAAGCGAATACGGCATCCGCGATCATGAGCGCCTTTGGCCCGCTGAGCCTGGCTATGCTTATACCTCCCTCGCCTATCGGCGTGGAGAGCGCGGCAATAGTATCGTCTGGACTATTATTTTTCATAGGCCGCTTCCCGTCAATATTTCCCGCGCTTCGCCCACCACGAATAGCGAACCCGTTATCAGTATAAGATCTTCTGCTCCGGCCTTTGACTTTGCCTGTCTCACGGCTTCTTCAACATTCGAGGTAACAACCGAATTTTTGGATGTTATCAATGCTTTCATCCTTGCCGGGTCGAGCGAGCGTTCGGCAATACGGGACTTTGTCAATACAACAGAATCCGTTATCGGTAAAAGTTCTTTCAGTATCCCCTCTATGTCTTTGTCGCTTGAAACGCCGAGCGCAAGTATTAATTTTTTATATTTAAATATCGTCTTAACGGAATCGGCAAGCGCCCTCGCGCTTGCGGCGTTCTGCGCGCCGTCCAGCACGATATGGGGCCTCTTCGACACTACCTCAAGCCTGCCGTCCCACCTGGCGGAGGCGATCCCGACTCTTATCGCTTTCGGAGATACCGCTATGCCATGATCGCCGAGAGATTCCACGATCCCGACGGCCGTCGCCGCGTTGATGACCTGATGGGCGCCTAAAAGCTTCGTCTCCAACGCGAGGTATTCGCCCGCCATTCCGGATACATTGAAGACCTCTTTCTCTTCCGCGCTCTCCAGTTCTTTAAATTTTATATCTCTTCCGACTACTACCAGCTTTGCGTTTTTGCGTTTGCAGACGTCTTTGATGGTTTCCATCGCCTCTTCTTCCTGCGGCGCGGTAACACATACGAGGCCATCTTTGATTATCCCGGCTTTTTCATAGGCTATCTCACGGAGCGTATGACCCAATTTATCGGTATGCTCGTAACTTATCGGCGTAATGGCGCAGACGAGCGGTTCTATGATATTAGTCGCGTCCAGCCTGCCGCCGAGGCCGACTTCGTAGACTGCAAGATCAACGGCATTTTCCTTGAAATAAAGATAAGCGATGGCTGTGTAGACCTCAAAAAAGGACGGCGCTTCCGCGCCCATCTCCGACAGCGCGCCCTTTACATTATCCAGAAGCCTTCCCACATCCTCTTCTTTTATGAAGGCTTCATTTATCCTGATCCTCTCGCAGAAAGACGAAAGGTGAGGAGATGTATAGAGCCCTACTTTAAATCCGGATTTTCTTAATATTGAATATGTTATGGCGCAGGTCGAACCTTTACCTTTCGTTCCCGCCACATGGATAGACTTTATGCCTTTTTGCGGATCTCCGAGGAGAGATGAAAGTTTCCTCATCCTGTCTAATCTAAACGATCTATTATAGTCGTAGCTGTTGAGCTTCTCGTAATTGGTGAATTCGTTAAGGTATTCCAGGGCTTCGGGGTAAGTCATGGGATAAGATAGTTACCAGTTACCAGTTACCAGTTACCAGAATAGTCAAACTGCCACTTTTCTTTTCTGGTTACTTCCTTTCTGGTTTCTGGTTACTATTGTTTTTAATGCTTAAAATGCCGTACTCCCGTAAAGACCATTGCTATGCCGAGTTTGTCGGCCATCTTTATGACCTCCGCGTCCCGTATCGATCCGCCCGGCTGTATTATGGCCTTGGCGCCGGCTTGCGCTGCCTGCTCGATCCCGTCTTCTTTAGGGAAGAACGCGTCGCTGGCGAGCGTGGAATCCTTCGACTTTGCTCCCGCCTTTTCAGCGGCGATCTTGACAGAAACCACCCTGGACATCTGTCCGGCTCCTACGCCAACTGTCTTCGTGCCCTGGCACAACACTATCGCGTTGGATTTGACGTGTTTGGCGACCACCCATCCGAAAAGCAGCGACTCTATCTGAGCTTTTGTCGGCTTGGCTTTGGTGACAACCTTAAGATCGGACTCTTTGATATGCGCCAGGTCCCTGTCCTGGATAAGAATGCCTCCCACGACCTTCTTCATGTCCCTATCCGGAGCGCCTGGTCTTGAGCCGAATCCTTCGACAAGCTCAGGATTCGGCCCTGAGCCTGTCGAAGGGCCAAAATTCTTCACTTCCAGAAGGCGCAGGTTCTTTTTTGTCCGCAATGCATCGAGCGCCCCTTTTTCATACGACGGCGCTATTATGCATTCGACAAAATCAGCTTCCTTGAGGATGGTATTCGCCACCTCTATATCCACAGGGCGGTTGAACCCGACGATGCTTCCGAAAGCGCTGAGACGATCGCAATCAAGCGCGTCTATGTAAGCCTGCTTCAGGGTTTTGGCAACGGCCGTCCCGCAAGGGTTGGTGTGCTTTATTATGGCCGCGGCAGGCGCTTCGAATTCTTTCACTATTTCAAGGGCCGCATTAAGATCGATTATGTTATTAAAAGAAAGCTCTTTGCCGTGAAGTTGCGCCGCGCAGGAGACGCTTGGCTCATTGGCCGCTTCATCTTTATAAAATGCCGCCTTCTGGTGCGGGTTCTCTCCGTATCTCAGGTCCTGAAGTTTTTTGAATTTTAAATCGAGCGCCTGCGGGAAATCTTCGTCCTGGCCATCGGCCCCTTGCCCTTTCAGATATGCGTATATCGCCGCGTCGTAACACGACGTCTTCTGGAATACCTTCACTCCCAGTTCGACTAAAAGGTCCTCCGATACGCTGCCGTTTCGCTTCTCCATCTCTTCGATGACCCTCTTATAATCGGCGACATCGCACACTACACATACGCTCCTGTGGTTCTTTGCCGCGCTTCTCAGCATTGAAGGCCCGCCGATGTCTATATTCTCTATCGCCTCTTCAAGTTTAGTGCCCGGCTTCGCTACCGTCTTCTCGAAAGGATAGAGATTGACGACAACCATATCTATAAGGCCGATCCCATACTTCTTAACGGTCTCCATGTGTTCTTTGTTATCGCGCAGCGCCAACAGCCCGCCGTGGACCTTCGGATGAAGCGTCTTCACCCTGCCGTCGAGCATCTCGGGAAAACCCGTATGCTCGGAAACGTCTTTTACGTTAATACCGAGAGCCCTTATGGCCTTAGCCGTCCCGCCCGTCGATAGTATCTCAACGCCGAATTTATTCAAAACCTTTGCAAGATCCTCCAGACCGGACTTATCCGACACGCTTATGAGCGCCCTGTTAATCTTCACGTTAACTCCTCCTTGCCTCATTTTTTCGCTGCTTTGCCCTGGTTTGCGACTGCGTCCATAGCCTTTTTCACCTCTTCGGGATCACCGAGATAATAACTCTTTAACGGTTTCAGATTATCATCAAGTTCATATACTAACGGAAGTCCTGTAGGGATATTCATCCCTACGATATCTTTGTCGGAAACATTATCCAGATATTTTACCAGCGCCCTTAACGAATTCCCGTGCGCCGCTATTATGATCCTCTTGCCGGATTTCACCGCGGGCGCGATAGCCTCATGCCAGTAAGGCAGGAACCGCGCGACTGTATCCTTAAGACATTCCGTAAGAGGCGCATCCTTTTCAGCCAGGTCTTTGTAGCGCGGGTCTTTGGCCGGGTTCCTCGGGTCTTTCTTCTCCAGGGCCGGCGGACGGACGTCGTAACTCCGCCTCCAGATAAGAACCTGTTCTTCCCCGTATTTCGAGGCCATCTCCGATTTGTTCAATCCCTGCAGCGCGCCGTAGTGCCTCTCGTTCAGCCTCCAGGAATTATAGACCGGTATCCACATAAGGTCCATCTCATCAAGGGTGACCCACAATGTCCGAATGGCCCTTTTCAATACGGATGTGTACGCGGCGTCGAATACAAACCCCTCTTTCTTGAGCGCCTGGCCGCCTTTTTTCGCTTCAGCCATGCCCTTTTCGGAGAGGTCGACGTCCGTCCATCCGGTAAAGCGGTTCTCCTTATTCCATACGCTTTCGCCGTGTCTCAGCAGCACCAATCTCTTCATCGTAGTCATCCTTTCGATTAATTTTCAAAAATTATTGTATCACAAAAGTATTCATATGAAGAGTAAAATATTTTATTGTTTGGTGGTAAATAATCTACAGCAGCGCGCTGGAAACGGTGTCACAGAAGAGGAATCCTTTTCGTTTGAGGCATATGCCGGTTGGAACATTATTATCCTTTTTGTACTTAATAAGTCCTTTTTCAATAAGCTCTGCGATGGCATTTCTTTCGATCTTATTAAAATCGTAACCAGTCTTTGCCGTGAACCATTCAAAATCGATTCCGCCTTTAGTCCTGATCTTCACGGCTGCGGTCTCTTTCGCCGTTTCAAGCGGAGGAAGCTTCTCGCTAAAATCCGTAAGGTCGTTGCCATTCTCCGCCCTGATTATATAATCTTTTATGCCCGACACATTCTTCTTCCTTACCCCGCCGATGTATGAGAACGCCGAAGGGCCCAACCCCAGATACTGACCATTATCCCAGTAGTTAAGATTATGCTTTGACTCACATCCTTCGAGCGCGAAGTTAGAGACCTCATACTGCTTGAAGCCTCTCAGGCTGAGCATGTCTATGGCCAGCTCATACATCCCCGCGACAGACTCGTCCTCCAGCGGCGTAATGCTTTTATTGGATGCGGCAAAAAATAGAGGGGTGCCTTTTTCGTAGGTCAGTTCGTAGCAGGAGACGTGAGTTACGGGAAGCTTTGCCGCTTCTTCCAGCTCCTTTTTCCATCTCTCCGCGCTTTCGCCCCAAAGCCCGAATATGAGATCGATGCTTACATTCTTGAATCCTCTCTTAGCGGCGAGATGGACCGATTCAACAGCCTTTCTGCTATTATGTATCCTGCCTATCTTTTTTAGTTTCCGGTCATCGATTGATTGCATCCCAATGCTAATACGGTTTACGCCTGAATCCAGCATGATCATAACCCTTTCCTCGTCAAGGCTTTCCGGATTGGCTTCAACTGTAAATTCGGAAACATTTTTGACAAGCGGTTTAAGGCTTTTCAGCATCTTTTCGAAGAGACATGTGCTTAACGCCGTGGGGGTCCCCCCTCCTATATATATACTAGAAATATTATATTCGAGTTGCTGAATTTGTGATGCCAGTGCATCCATGTACGAAGAGGCAACCTCCTCTTCATAAATATCACTATAAAAGTTGCAGTAGACGCACTTCCTTTTACAAAACGGTACATGAATATATAATGAGGTTACCATGAGATATATTATAGAGGAAATAACCGCAGAATTCTATTCATAAAAAAAGCGAGGGGACGTCTTAAAACGCCCCCTCGATGAAAAAATAAATCCTGACTATCTTATTTCTTCAGGTTATCGACAATATCCTTAACGAACTTGCCGGCGATATCCTTGCAGCCAAGACCGAACGCGATCGCTATGCCCAGGCCGATCGACACCAATATCACATTCACTGCAAGCACTATCAGAGTCGACGCTATCTTCAGCTGTTCAATGGCTATAATGATCGCAAATATCACAATGACCATGTGCGTCACTTTAGCCAACAGCTTTGCCTTGTTTATACCGGCATTGCCGGCAGCCGTACGCACTATAGTAGCTATGAAATTAGCCAGGAAAGCCCCTACGATCATGATGAATATCGCGCCTAACAGGTTCGGCACGTATTCCACGAGCTTTGCCACAAGATCAGCGGCGATAGTTAGATTAAGCGTCCCTAAAGCCGTCGCCAACACTATCAATACGATGACCCAGTATATCACCGCCCCTATCAATTCGGACAGGGTTATCTTGATATCGCCGTGCGCCAGTACATTGGATATGCCTGCCTTATCGCTCGCCGAATCAAGCTGCGCGGCTTTAAGCACTCTTATAACTACCGCCTCTAACAACTTAGCGATAAGCCAGCCTATTACTAAAATAAAGATGGCGCCCGCTATAGTGGGTACGTAACTCCATACCCTCACCAGCATGGCCTTAACAGGATCGACCACAACAAACGTCAACCATTCCATACACACCTCCCCTTTTAAAGCTCTCGTCCGTCAAGATCGACAGCCGAAAGCCACCCCTTTTACGATCTTATGGTATATATTATTAAAAGTTTACCACAAAATCCGTTTTTGGCAAGGGTGGAAGGAAAAATTTTCCCGTTCGGGGCGCGGATCTTATCCGCACTTTGAATAACCGCAGGACTTGCAGATCATACACCCTTCGACATGCCATAAGGCGCTTCCGCAGTCCGGACATACGCCGACTATATTACCGGTCTTGGATTTTACGGCCTGCCCGCCTGTAATCGCCCCACCGGGCAGGCGGGCCTGCCCGCCTGACATTGCCCCCTCGGGCAGGCGGGCCTTTGCCACTCCTCCGGACCCTTCGGACGCTATCTGGGCGCTATTTTGGCCTGCTTGCGGCGCCGCAGTATCGGTCTCAGGCGCCTTTTTAGCCTTCTCATCCTGCATCCTTCTCTCTATAACGCGCGCTATGGCGTCGCTGCAGGAGAATATCCTGCCGCCTTTTTCCCAGCTGGGCGACGGGCACCTTATCCCGCGAAGCTGCTCGATGATGGAATTCGTATCTATCCCGCTCCTGAAGGCCAGAGAAACGAGCCTTCCGATAGCCTCGAGTTGGCTCATCGCGCATCCGCCGGCCTTACCCATGGAGGTAAAGAGCTCAAACGGCAGGCTCTTTTCATCTACATTTATCGTGACATAGAGATTTCCGCATCCTGTAGCTATCTTGGTCGTAGTGCCGGTTATGACATTAGGCCTTGGCCGCGGCACTATCTTCGTTTCGGAAGGCGCTTTTATATCAGGCGCAGCTGATCCGGATATATTCAATACCTGCTCTTCCCTGGATTTATCCCTGTAAATAGTCACGCCTTTGCAGCCGGTTTCATATGCCAGCATATATATAGAGTAGACGTCCTCCGTGGTAGCTTCGGTGGGAAGATTGACTGTCTTTGATACCGCGTTATTCGTGTACTTCTGGAAAGCCGCCTGCATCTTTATATGCCAGACGGCTTCTATGTCATGAGCCGTAACAAAAAGCTTCTGGGCGTCTTCCGGCACCTGGTCGAGTCCCCTGACAGTTCCCTTTTCCGCGATAATATTCATAAGTTCCGTTGAATAGAAGGACCTCTTTTCGGCTACTTCTTCAAAATAAGGATGGACTTCCACGAATTTCGTATTGTCCAGTATGTTCCTTATGTAGGAAATAGCGAATACAGGCTCTATACCGCTGGAACAATTGGCAATGATAGATAAAGTCCCTGTCGGCGCTATAGTCGTAAGCGTTGCGTTCCTGAGCGGCCTCGCGCCCGGCACATCGTATATGCTTCCGCGGAAATTCTGGAAAGCCCCTCTCTCTGCGGCCAGGTTCCGGGAAGCGGCCTGCGAAGTCTCCAGTATGAACTTCATTATCTTTTCAGCCATCTGTGTAGCGTTCTCCGAATCGTAGCTCACCCCTAACATCAGGAGCATGTCGGCGAAACCCATTACGCCGAGGCCGATCTTACGATTCGATTTGGTCGTATCCTCTATCCTCTTCAGGGGATAGCAGTTCATGTCTATGACATTGTCAAGGAAGTGGACAGCCTTTATTACGGTATTTCCCAGCTTTTTCCAATCTATCTCGCCGGAGGATATCATCCTGGCTAAATTTATGGATCCCAGATTGCAGCTTTCATACGGAAGAAGAGGCTGTTCCCCGCAAGGATTGGTCGATTCTATCTCACCCGCCTTCGGCGTCGGGTTATCCCTGTTGATCCTGTCTATAAAGACTATCCCCGGCTCACCGTTCTTCCATGCCATTCTTATTATCAGGTCCAGCACCTTCCTCGCGTTCAATTTCTGCACGCATTTCTTTGTGTGAGGATCGATGAGATCGTAATCTTCACCCTTTATGGCCCTCTTTATGAAATCCTCGGTGATCGCCACCGAGATATTAAAATTGGTTATCTCCTTGTCGCTCTCTTTACACGTCACGAACTCGATTATATCCGGATGATCCACCCTCAGGATGCCCATGTTGGCGCCCCTGCGCGTCCCGCCCTGCTTGACCGCCTGGGTCGCGGAATTGAAGACCTTCATAAAAGATACCGGACCGCTTGATATGCCGCCCGTTGACCGTACCGGAGAATTTTTTGCGCGCAGCCTGGAAAAAGAAAAACCGGTGCCTCCGCCGGATTTATGTATGAGGGCCGTATCTTTGATCGTCCCGAATATCGACTCCATCGAGTCATCTATGGACAGGACAAAACAGGCCGATAACTGCTGGAGATCCCTGCCCGCGTTCATCAGCGTGGGAGAATTCGGAAGGAATTCCAGGTTAGCCATCATATCGAAAAATTCGCGCTCGGCGCGCGCGACCTGCTCATCCGTTTTTCCGTAGTACTTATCGGCCGTCGCTATGTTCGACGCTACCCGGTGGAACAACTCCTCGGGCGTCTCTATGACCTTACCGTCGTCATCCCTTTTCAGGTACCTCTTCTCTAATACCTTCCTGGCGCTTTCCGACAACGCCGCCTTTCCGCCGCTCTTCTCTTCCATCTTATATTCTCCTATAAAATGATCGCTGTTTCTTGAATAAAATTATAAAAAAATACCGGAATATCGCTTTCCGGTCTTAGAATATACCATACATGACGTAATAAGTCAAGGGGAATACTATATATTGTGTTTTTCATGAGTGATGACACTATTAGTAGGGGCCTGTCTCCGGCGAGATTTTATGATCTATTTATGAATTCTTATTATTAAAATATAAAAGCCCGTGGTTTTAGTTCGATATCTCGCGTATCTAACAAATACCAAGGGCTCATTATTATAATTGTGAACTTTATTTTTTTTCTTCTTTTTTAAAAGCCTGTTCGTCTTTCATCTCGCTCACTCCGGCTATCACGGCTATGGCTCCCGCGAATATCATTATGGCTGGAACGATGCCTTTCAAGACAAGCATCGTCAAACCCCACCATCTGACCAGCCCTAACAGACCAAGAAGTGCGACAACGGCTCCGATAATCACGCTTAGATACTTACCCATCATCTCACCCCTCCTTTCTGATCGATCGCGAAAAAATTATATCACGCCGCAATTTCTGTTGCAAGAAAAAAGATTAAAAAAAATTTTCTGCTACTACTATTCTAACCTAAGCTTAGTTATGTGAGCACTGAAAATATTTCCCCTACGCTCTAACTACGGGGTCGGTCTTTGTTCAGTCGAAAAACGGGAGCCTGCGGCAACTCGGCCGGCGTCCCGCCTTCGGCGGGACGATAATCCGGCCTCGAACAGCCTTGGCTCTTTTAATATCAAAACATTGTTATATATAACCGTTTTTCTTCTTCACAAAGACCTAATATTTTCAATGTGCTCATCATAACGTCGGCTTAGGTTATCCAGCCTGCTGTAGCAAGAAAATTTTTTTACACACTCAGGTGGCAGAACTTTTGGGCGATTGCCGAAGCGAATGTCGTAAAATTTCGATACCTATTGGCGATATAGCAAGGACTCGCAAACCTGTCAACAGCATGCCCTCAGTCCGGGTTACGAGGCCATCGAAATTTTACCACAGCAAATTTACATGCCTAATGTAAATTTGCGGCGAGCGGAGGCAACGCCCGAAAGTTCACGCCGGACTGGGGTTGGGAGAAAAATTTTACGCGGATTATTTCTTGCGGGTCTTCTCGGTTACGTAGAACTGCATATACTTGCCCAGCATCAGGCGCGTCTGCGCGTCCACCGCGGGAGTCGAGCCGAGGACGGCCACGAAGAGCGGCGCGAAGAACCACTGGATTATCATGATGAGCCTCTTTTCGGGCTTCACATCCTTAGGCCGGGGAGGCAGCAACCTTATCGTTATGAATATGCAGACAAAGATCGTAAAGAGCGACACTCTGAAGAGCGCGGCAGAGACGCTGGGAAGGTTATATCCAATCGCCGTCTGCCTGAAAAGCCCGCCCCCGAAGATCAGCGGGAGCGGCGCTATGAACGTTATGATTATAGCCCATATCGCCCACGTATAGTGGCTCTCGAGGATATTGAACGCGCGCCTTATCTTCTTTATCAAGGGTATCTTCTTGTTATCCATAAAGCCCATCATCACATAAGGGAAATTCTCGACGCCCCATGCCCAGCGCCGTTTTTGTTTATACTGTTTTATTATGGTAGGCACTATGCCTTTCGCGGTAGCCACATCCATCGATACCGTCACGTATAGAGGTATAACGGAATAATCCCCGTCAAAATACAGGAAGCACTTCCAGTAAATCACCGAATCATCGGATATCATATCGACCGGCCAATACCCGACGTCAACCAATGTCTTGAAGCTCATGCTGTGGCTTGAAAAAGTGACGAACTTCTCCAGCCTCATAGTCTCTATCATCTGCATAAAACTCGATCCGAGCTCAAGGATGCGCGCTATCGACCGGGCATGCCAGATATTATTGTTGTAAACCGGTATCGGCTGGTAGCTCGAACGCGTCCTGTCGGGGTTGACAAGGTAATGATAAGTAAGGCATCCGAAATATTCTTTCTCCACGCACGTATCGGCGTCAAAACAGGATATTATGACATTCTCATAACCTATATTTTTGGAGTCCAGATAATCCTTAAGCGCCCTGGCGCCCCATGACGCGTTAGCGCCTTTGACCTTAACCTCGCCCGGTATATTATCGGGGTGTCTTGTTACCAGGAATCCCAAAAAGACGTCTTTATACTTATCCTTCAACAAAACGGCATTATCCCATACCTCCTGGCCGGCCCTTTCCTCTATGCTCAATACCACGGTCATCCTCTCTTTGGGATAATTTGCTTTCTCGAGCGCCGATATGGACGCCGTCAATATATCCGGCCCTTCTTTATATGCCGGAAAGAGGATTGCCTGATAAATACTATTATATTCTATCCCGTTCACCTTCTGTATGTTATTGCACTGGCCGATCCAGTCTATCTTCTTCTCTTTTTCCATCCTGCGGTACGCGAAGACCAGTAGCGTTGTCAGATAACATACCCTTATGACCCAGTACAGGTCGAACGTGATGACGAAGATGGCCACCCACACAGGCCTTACGAAAGCAAGCGCAAACAGGGTAATGAGCGTCGTCCATGTCAACAAACCAGGTATTATCTCGAAGAGGCGCTTATAAAACTTATCGTTTCTCATCCTGGGTCTCATCTTCCTTTTTCATTAAGAACTGCTTCAAGGAATCCAGAAACGTCTGCCGCAGGTCAAGCCTGTAAAGATGGCTCTTACCTGAATCTTTGCTTATATCCGTAAAATAAAGGGAGTCGGCGCTTCTGTCATAAAAAAGTCCCTGGGGCCTTTTATTGAATTTATAAAGCGTTATTATATTACGTTTCTCTCCGCCCCTGAGTTCTACCACCTTTATATCGCTTTCGGTGATCACTATAATATATCCGGAGCCGGAATACCAGAAGACGTCCCTGATCGGTTCTGTCGTGGTCATGACCTCTTCGACGCGCGCGGCGTCGCTTCCCTTTCCGTAGAGCGTCTTGTCCAGGTCAAGGTATACGACCGAAATAGCCCTTTCTGTATAATACAGGAATTTGTCGCTGTCAGGAGAGAATTTTTTTGCTATTATCCTGTCCGGCCAGTTTGAATACCGGGATATCCTGCTTGAAACGGTCCCGTCGATGCTCGATTTGAAGAGCCCTTTACCGTTCATATAATAGATATTGTTCTTGTCATACGCGACAAAATTGAATGTCTCGCGGTTACCTACCTTCTTTACATCCTGCGTGACCGGGAAGAGGACTATCCTGTCCGCCTTGGTCACCATATTAGGCCTTACCGCAAGCTCTCTTTCCCACGGATAAAAATCTTCCCGCCTTACCTCTACACGGTAATTGCCGGGCTTCAGCTCTTCCACCTGGGTAGGGGTAAGGGACGGGTGAAGTTTGCCGTTAACATATACGGAAGCGCCCGCAGGATGGCTATTAATATAAAGTATACCGGTCTTATATACTTTAAGCGCGTTGTAATCTATGTGATAGCCCAGCGAATACGATAATAATATAGGAAGCGTCACAAAAAACAGGACGACCGACAGGTAAAACGCCACCATCCTCTTCAATCTGTCGCTTTTTTTCACCTAAGCACCTTCTTCCCCCTGCTTATCCTTCCTTTGAAGGTGCAGGGTGGATATCCTGAGTTGGCCGCATCCGGCGTCTATATCTTCGCCTCTCGATTTGCGGTGAGTGGCATTTATGCCGTTTTGTTTCAATATATTGACAAAATCTTTCGCTTCCCTGCCCGAAGGCTGGCCGATCCCCGCCGCCGTCCGGTTATGAGATATGGTGTTCACCTTGCACTTAACTCCCTTTAACAATTTTGCGAGGCTGAGGGCATCCTGCGCGGAGCTGTTGACGTCTTTTATCAGAACATATTCAAACGTGATGACCCGGCCCGTCTTTTCGATGTAATCCACGCAAGCCCTCATGAGGTCTTTTAACGGATATTTTTTATTAACTGGCACGAGCTTCGACCTCACACTGTCATCGGCTGAATGCAGGGAGACTGAGAGCTCTACTTGAAGTCCCTCGCCCTTCAGCCTTTCTATCCCCGGGATTATCCCGCAGGTCGATATGGTCATCCTCCTTGCCCCTATGTTGAAAGCGACCTTGTCGTTAAAGACCCTGATCGAGCTCATCACATTATCAAAATTATCCATGGGTTCGCCTATGCCCATGAATACGAGATTCGTGATCGGAGGATCGGGGTTCTTCTCTCTCAAAAATATTACTTCGTCGAGTATCTCCGATTGCGCAAGGTTACGTATAAAACCCAGGCCGGCGCTGGCGCAAAAACTGCAGCCGTATTTGCAGCCGACTTGCGATGACAGGCAGGCTGTGGCCCTATTACCGTCCGGTAAAAACACCGTCTCTATCGTGTTTCCATCGTCAAGTTTCAGCAGATATTTTGTAGTGCCATCCAGCGAAGAACGTCTCGAGTCCGCCATCGCGGGATGCGTTATACGGAACTCCTCTTTCAGCCACTTGCGCAAGGCTTCCGGCATATCGGTCATCCCGTCGAAAGACTTCACGCCCGTTATATATAGATGCCTGAATATCTGGTTAGCCCTGTAAGGCTCCGCAGCCATTTTTTTTAACCTGGCCGCAAGCTCAGCCTTAGACAGGTCTTTTATATTTTCACGTATTTTATCCATGGATTAAGCGTTGATTGCGAAGGCGGACAAGAAAACATCTTGAATAATCTTTTATTTTAGTATAAAATCTGACGGAAGGCAAGGCTTTTAGTCATATGATATGATATACCGGATCCGTAAACGAGGCCCGATCGATGGGTAAGGTAACGCTCAAGGTCTTTCTTTTAATAGTAATGACGGACATCAATGAGTCCATTGCCCAGCTCTTCCTCAAAAAAGGTCTTGTTAATACCGGCGTTACGTCTGTAACGTTCCAGAACATGGCCGAATTCTTCTTAAAGGTATTCTCTTCTCCCCTTGTGTGGCTCGGCATACTGGTATTCCTTGTCAATTTATTGCTATGGTTGACCGTATTATCCCGCGTGGACCTTAGCGTAGCCTCTCCGGTCGGGAGCACAAGCTATATATTCGTTCCTATCCTGGCGGTATGCTTCCTCCACGAGACGATAAACCCCCTGCGTTGGGCCGGCATCGTATTGATAATAGCCGGGATCCATTTCGTATCCAGGAGCACTCACACGAAAGAAGACGGCGGTACATGATCAAGTTGAAGATAGTTATGCTGATATTGCTCGCGGAATTTTGGGGAGTCGCAGGGCAGATATTCTACAAGAAGAGCGTAAACTCCATAGAGACGCCTAATCTGCGCGATATTAAATCCTATGTAAAATTTCTCAAGAGTGTGCTGGCCGCGCCCGCTACGTGGATAGGTTTTTCTTTTATAACGGTCGGCTTCCTCGTATGGTTCCTGGTCCTGGCGCAGGCCGACCTCAGCCTTGCCTTCCCTATTGACAGCATGCAGTATGTGCTCACCCTGGTAGCCGCCCATATCTTCCTGGGGGAGAAAGTGAACCGCCTCAAGCTTACAGGCACCATACTCGTCATGGGCGGGATATTGCTGGTCGCTATAAGCTGAGGGCTTTCCAGACCTTCACCTTGCATAACGATCATCGATTATGCGAAGGAGTTTATGCTTGCCGGCCCTTAGAGTCGACGGCGGGTGGCAGGCAAACGCTATTTCGAATATGGCTATAGAATAATTTTTCCATAAGTCCGGGTAACGGTTCTTTATATTTTCCAATATCCTGGCTTCCGTCGCCTCCCTGAAAAAGCCATCCCTCAATTCGATATTAAATTCCATTATCTCTTTTATTCCGCGCAGCTTGAATACTATCTGCCAGTCGCTCGTCAGGCCATCTATGTCTTTTAGTATCTCTTCAAACATCAGCGGGTAGAGATTGCCGCCGGAGGCCACTATCAACTCATCCGACCTGCCGCGCATCTTCTCAAGCCTCCTGTACGGCATACCGCAGGCACAGGGTTCTTCCATTATCCTGCTTATATCCCCGTTCCTGTACCTGATAAGCGGCATCGTAGCGCGCCCCAAAGTCGTAAACGTGACCTCGCCGTATCCGTCTTTATCCGGTTCGGCTATCTCAACCATGAAATCATCCTCGTCGATGTGGTACCCGCCGCACTCAGGCGTCACCTCTCCGCCTATTATCCCGCCGGATTCGACGGACGCGTATACCATCTTCACCTTCGCTCCCTTCCATACTTTCTCCATCCAGGGCCTTGCCGCGTCAGGCATCTCTTCGGCGCCTCCTATAATGAGCTTCAGGGGGTAAGCGCCTTCCTTCTCCGCTATCTCGGTCAGTTTGATAAGCCACGTAGGCTCACCCAGGACGACATTTATATTGTAGATGGGGATCCTCTTGTAAACCTCCATGGGGTCGACCTTGCCTGCCGCAAGCGCGAAGATGCGCGACTTCTCGATCCCCTTCTGCGTCACCATGCCCGGTATCCATATGCAAAAGTCAAACGCGTTGACGAGGCGGTCTGTCGGCTTCAGCCCCCATAAAAAGAACCCGGCCGCGTTGAACCTGCCAATATGGTCGAGCTCCGCCTGCGTCAGATATATACGCTTATTCCTGCCTGTCGTGCCGGACGATTCGAAGACGGCCTCCGGCTTGCCGCAAATGAAATCTTCGGCCCTTTCCATTATATCTATTGGAGTCGTGTAGAAATCTCCCAGGTCCGATGGCTTATTTATTTTGCGGGGGTTAATCTTGAGGGAATCGAACTTTTCTCTGTAGAATCTCGAATTCCTGTAGGTGTACCTTACGATATGCTTGAATGACGCGTCCCGCTTCCAGTGAACGAGACGGCGTGGCGCTGCCTTTATAAAATTACTCAGGACTCTCGGAGGTGTGATCGAAACGATCTTATCCGCTATAGTCGAGAGCATATATAGCCTTAAACCTTCTTCAGTGCTTTTTGCAGCGCTTCCTCGAACAGATCCACTCCAAGGTCGATCTCTTTTTGCGTAATATATAACGAAGGCGCCAGCGTAAAAACGTTCTTATAATAACCGCCCACGTCCAATATTAGCCCGCGCCTCTTGCCGCCGGCAGTCAGCCTCCCGCCCAGGCCTATCTGCTCTATCGCGTCCGTCAACTCCTTATTAGGCGTATACCCGTCCTTCTGGCACATCTCTATCCTGAGCGCCATACCCAGGCCGTCTACATCACCAATAACTTGCGGATACTTCTTCTGCAGGCTCTTCAGGCGCGACACGAAATATTTGCCTTTCTTCGGCACTTCTGCGGCAAAATCCGACTCCGACAGCAGTCTCATCACCTCTAAGCCTAAAGCAGTGCCCTGCGGATTTGAAGAGAACGTAGAATGGGTAGACCCCGGAGGAAAAGCCTTAGGAGATATCAGTTTCTCTTTGGCCCATATGCCGGATATCGGGTTCATGCCGTTGGTAAGAGCCTTGCCGAATACCACTATATCCGGAGTGACGTCGAAATTCTCAATTGCCCAAAACTTCCCGGTCCTGAAGAAGCCCATCTGTATCTCATCGTCGACCATCAGAATCTTGTAATCATCGAGCACCTTCTTTAACCCCGGGAAATATTCGGCCGGAGGTATTGTATAACCGCCGGTCCCCTGGACCGCTTCAACGTAGAACGCGGCAAATTCGCATACGCGCGTCTTCTTATCGACTACCCCGTAATATTCTGATTCGAACAATTTCTCGAACTGTTTCAGGCAGTACATCTTGCACGTCTCTCTCTTCTGTCCGTAGAAACACCTGAAACAATAAGGGAAAGGTATGAATAGAGCCCTTTCCCCGAAATGGCCGTAATACTCCCTATATCTGAAACTGGATGTGATGGCGGACGCGCCGAGCGTCCTGCCGTGATATCCGCCCATGAACGCGAACATCAGGGATCTGCCGGAACTGCGCCTGACAAGCTTCAGGGAATCCTCAAGCGCCTGGGCGCCGCCCACATTGAAATGGACCCTGCCCTTCTCTTCAAATACGCGCTCCATCCTCTCCCCTATGCTTGCCGCAAGACGAATCTTCTCTTCATGGAGATACTGGCAGGCGAGCTGAGGAAGGCGGTCTATCTGCGCCCTGAGGGCGAGGTTGAAACGTTCGTTGCCGTATCCGAAATTCACCGCGGAGTAGATCATCTGTAGATCGAGGAACTCGACGCCCTCCCTGTCATATAGATAGCTGCCCTGAGCGCGCGCGAATATGTTGGGCTTGTCGACGTAATGGACCGTATCCCCCCATGAGCAATATTTCGCCTCCATCTTCAGAAGCTCGCCCTCGGTCATCCGCCTATCTGATATTAAGGCGTTAGTCTTTGATGTCCTGGTCATGGCATTCTCCTTTTAAAATATTCATAAATGTCTTTCAGGTTCTTGAAAGGAACATGCGGCAGCTTCTCTTCGCTGAAATGCTTCATCAGGTATCCTTTAGCGAAGACGATATCCGCCTCTTTGGACGCGCATACATCGGACAACCCGTCGCCTATATAAACCGAAACCGAGCCTTTTTTGAATTTTTTCACCAGCGTTGTCTTTTTGCAATGGGCGCAATCACCGCACCTTTTATTATTCAGCGGGAAAGACGGTATCAGCCTGTCTTTGGACATCCTTAACCTGTTTGAATAAACCGGCACATCTTTTATGCCGTTCTTGCGCAATACAGCGTTCAGGATATAATCAAAATTGTCGCTTACGATCATCGTCCTGATCTTTTTTGAGTCGAAGAACTTGATCAGCTTGTTAAAATAAGGATCGATCTCAACGGTGCCTATATAGTCATCCAGGGCTTCTTTCGTTACCCTGACGCCCTCCATCTGCCCCTTTAGGCAATCCCTTGAGCCGATCTCCCCATTCTTCCACTTCTTCTCGAGCTCAACCCAACGGTCATCGCTGGAATACCGTTCAATGAGGCCGTCCAACACATCTTTTGTGGTGATAGTATTATCGAAATCGAAAAACACGGTAGGTTTATTCATGGGATATAGTTTACACCAATTTATATCTTCTTACAAGTTGAAACAGAAAAATATGCGGGAAAAATATGTATCAACACCTGCCTGAAACCGAAACCATCTCTTTTATCTCTTTACAAACACCATGCTTTAAAAGCTCTTCCAAGTATAAGGGGATCGTAAGAGACCAATTGTCTTTGGATATGGTCCCGGGACGGTTTACCCTGTAAGCGTATAGATCCCCTTTATACAGGCCAGCCATGTTAAGATAATCCATAATAAGCTCAATGCAGAAGATCGAGCGGGAGCTAAGTGTTATCTTTAAGGCAGCGGCAATTGTGTCAGGGCTGGATTTTTCCTTCATTGACCCTTTAAGCTTAAAGCGCTGCCATAACTTCTCTTTCTCTTCATACGTGTTCTCATACATCTCTATAAAATCCCTTAACTCTTCCGGCCTTTTGCCCAGAATCCCTACTAACAAATCTACCGATCTTATACTGTCGAGCCATCTTAACCTGCCGTGTTTGGACCGGACAGGATCGAAAAGCCTGTCCTGCGCGGCTGAGTAATCTATATTACGGTCGAGCGATTTTCTTATGAATAGCGGTTGATCTACGGTTCCTGCCTCATTTTCCCACCACGCTGCCCAGTTCGTCGTATCGTGGGTAGACAACATCGCTACGGACATCTCACGATATTCTTCAGGATCAAGGAAATCATGCGTCTTTACCCAGTCTTTCGTCCAGCGCTGGACTTCATTGCCGGGAATAGCGAACTCTTTAAGCGTTTCAGGGCATGCCTTGGGTATCATGCCGAGGTCTTCGGCGCATAGGAGCATCCTGGTATTCCCGCACATCACCGACAGGATAGATACGCCGTGTTCCTTCCACAGGTGCTCATCGGAGGGATCAAATACGCCATTAAGCCCCTCATTCTCCTGCGGATCGTTATACGGGATACTCCATATACGGAAAAGGCCGACCACATGGTCCACTCTCAATATATCGTAAAAATTCTCCGCGAATTTGAGTTTCTCTTTAAGATATGTGTAGCTGTCCGCCGATATCTTGTCCCAGTCATACGTCGGCATCCCCCACCTCTGCCCTTTGGCGCAATACATATCCGGCGGCGCGCCTGCCGCAAAATCCAACTTGAAAAATTCCGGGTGGGACCAGACATCCGCGCTGTCCCTCGATATCAGTATGGGCAGGTCGCCGCACATCAGGACGTTCTTAGAGCCGGCGCATGACCTGGCTTCGGCAAATTGTCTATATGCGACCCATTGAGACCACTTCTGGAAATCGACCTCTTTTCCATGTTTTTTTGCGAATATAGCAAGCTCGCGGCCATCATGTTCTTTATAACGCTCTTCCCATTCATACCATGGCTTACCCTTATGGAACTCTTTCAGGACCTTAAATAGGGCAAAATCGTCAAGCCAATATGCGTTATGATCCGAGAATTTTTTAAGATCTTTAGCGTCTCCGGCCCCTTGCGCCGAATATATATGCCGCAGGAGTTTTATCTTTTCATCTTTGATCTTATAATCGACATGCTTTTGCCCGGAAGGATTGGCCTTTCTTGCAGCCTCTATTTTAGCTTGGATGGTTTTGTCGCTCGCCCCCGGGAGAGCGACTAAAGATATGTACATCGGCTCAAGCGCAAAAGAGCTCACCGCGTCGTAAGGGCAAAAGGTCGATCCCGTTTCGTTCATCGGCAGCAACTGAAGTATAGAGCAGCCCGACTTATGGCAGAATTCAATCAGGAGTTTCAGATCATCGAAGTCGCCGATGCCGATGCTGTTCTTCGAATATACCGAAAAAAGAGGCGCCAGTATACCGGCCCTCTTCTGCGTCCCAGCCTTATTCCAGGTATTTTTTGTCATGGACACTATATTATATAATTATCTCCTTTAGGTCAAGTTAAAAGAGGACAAGAAATCCTTTCGCTTCGTTCATCTGCACGTCAAATAAATTTTATGGGTCCTGCTTCTAACCTAAGCCTCGTTATTCGAGCACTGAAAATATTCCCCAGCGCTCTAATACTTGGGTCGGTCTTTGTTCAGTCGAAAAACGGGAGCCTGCGGCAACTCGGCCGGCGTCCCGCCTTCGGCGGGACGATGATCCGGCCTCGAACCCTCCTTCGTCCCGCCACCTTTGGCGGCGGTACTTCGGAGGGATTTCGCCGAAGCAATCTATGGTAATACTACGGAATGCGAAGGCGAACAGCCTTGGCTCTTTTAATATCAAAACATTGTTATATATAACCGTTTTTCTCCATCACAAAGACCTAATATTTTCAATGTGCTCATCATAACGTCGGCTTAGGTTTATAGCTGCCCAGACATCAGTAACTCCGGGACGTTTCTATCTGGAAATTTTTCGGGTGACGCGGCTTGAGACTTTTTATGATAAGGGCGAAGTATGGATGGGGTGTCCCGAATACAGCAAGTGTAGTTCGGGCATATAGATACGCGCTTATATATACCACGGGATTGTAAACCCGTTCCTGCCTTTATGCTTACGGGTGGCAGGAACGGATGGGGTGCCCGAATGTTAATGACTGTGGTTCGGGATACATAGATACGCGCATAGAATATACCGATATCTAATGACTGAGAGTCAAGTTAGACCGTTATCTACCCCGCATAGTATAAAGAAATAGGGAGATTGTAAACCCATACGAGCCCTTTAAAAGAAAAAGTCTCAGCCGCGGCAGGACCCGAAAAATTTAATCCTACATGGGCTAGTGTCCGGAAGCACGCGGCAGACTGGGGATGGGCGAAAAATTTCAAATTTCAAAATTTCTGTTGACATAACAGGAGTGCCGTGGTATATTATTACTGCAGTTAAGAAGGATAGGAGATCTTGGACCGTAAGGCTGGATTGACCGACCTTGCGGTTTTTTTATTCGCTGTCGCTGTCATAGGCGAATAATCCGCCAACGCTTTATGGCGGATGATCATTATCCCGTATTTGCTGCAATTTTCAGCGAAAGGAGGCAACAAGATCAATGGTTAAAGGAAAAGTAAAATGGTTCTCAAACGAGAAAGGTTATGGGTTTATTACTCCTGAAAACGGAAATGATGTATTCGTGCATCACACTTCGATTCAGGGTGAAGGCTATAAGTCTTTGGAGGAAGGCCAGGATGTCGAGTTAGATATCGTGCAGGGCCCCAAAGGCGAACAAGCTGCAAACGTAGTGAAGTTATAACCGGGTGAGAATAATAAACCATCTTCCTGATTTTATTCAGGAGGGTGGTTTTTTTATTTCAAATACCGCTCAATTGACAAGGCCGCTTTAAGCGTGCTATGATATCCCGTATGACACAGGCTATAGTCACTATAGCAAAAAATTTCATGAATCTGCTGTATCCTATGCGGTGTTACGCCTGCGGGAAGGATCTCGAAGCGTTGAACAAATACGGCGTCTGCGACGACTGCGTTAGCCGCATACGAAAGAATCCAGCGCCGTTCTGCCGCATTTGCGGCCGCCCCGTGGAAAAAAGTTCATGTCTGTGCGCCGAATGCAAAAGATCGGCCCCGTTTTTCGACAGGGCGTATTCGGCGTACCTTTATGAAGGCGTACTTAAAGAACTTATCCATAAATTCAAATATAATGGCAAGATACGGTTATCCCGCATATTGTCAAAACATACGGCTGACTTTATTGAAGATAACGGCGATATAGTTAAAGATATAGACATTATAACCTGCGTTCCGCTGCAAAATAACCGTTTAAGGGAGAGAGGCTTCAATCAGTCCAGGATACTGGCTTTCAATATATCCGAAAGGGCCGGGATTCCGTTTGCCGATACATTGGAAAAGCGCGTATCTACAAGACACCAGAATGAGCTGTCCAGGGACGAAAGGCTGTCCAACCTGAAAGGCGCATTCGCGGTCAGGGCTGAGGCAGACATCTATGGCCTTGCTGTATTATTGATAGACGACGTGATGACAACGGGGGCGACCCTGAGCGAATGCTCCAGGGCGCTCCGGGATGCCGGCGCCAAAGAGGTGCGTTGTCTTACACTGGCGCGGGGCGTTGGAAATTGACATCAACTTAATCACTTAATTACTTAATCGCTTAATAGCTAAGTCGGACATAACTCCATACATGAAGATAATAGATAAATATATAGTCAAGGGTTTCGTGGGGCCTTTTATATGGTGCACATTTGTATTCCTTATAATGGCCGTCATAATAGATATATTCTCGTTTATCGACGATATTGTTAAGTTCAAGATACCGGCGATGTCGATCTTCAATTTTTATCTATACTATTCGCCTACAATATTCATACAGGTAACGCCGATGGCGATACTCCTCTCAACCATATATATACTAAGCAACCTCAATAAGCATAACGAGGTGACCGCTATGAAATCGAGCGGCATAAGCCTGTGGCGAATAATGGCCCCCATACTGATAATAGGAACGATCGTCGCGTCAGTCATATTCATAGTCAACGACAGGGTAATACCGCCCACATCCAGGAAGGCCGCCGATATCAGGCGTTATGAGCTCGAGAAAGAAAAGCGCAAACAGAGCGCTCAGAAGATAGTGGAGAACGTCGCGATATACGGTTCCGGGAATAAGATAATTTTTGCGCGGAACTACGATACCGAAAAAAAGACCCTGGGGGATATAATAATACACCAGCACGACAAGGCCGAGAATCTCGTGTCCAAGATCACTGCCCAAAGCGGCACATGGACAGAGGACGGATGGAAGTTCAAAAAGGTCATAATGTGGAAGATAGATAATTCGGGCAGGATACTGCAGGAACCCTTATTCTTCGATGAGAGGATAATCGCCCTTAAAGAGAAGCCCTCCGATTTCGCTAACCGGGAATGGCGCGCCGATTACATGAGTCACAGGGAGTTAAAGAATTACATAAAAAATTTTGAGGGCACTGGAACAAGGCTGATTAAGAGCCTGCAGGTAGACCTGCATTACAAGGTAGCTTTTTCTCTCATAAGCCTTATAATCATACTGATAGGGGCGCCGTTCGCTTTGATAACTACCCGCGGCGGCGTTTTGATAGGCATGGGCATGAGCATAGCGATAGGCCTCCTCTACTACGCCTTTATCGCCATAAGCCTCGCGTTCGGAAAAGCGGGGTTTCTGCCTCCTGTAGTTGCGGCATGGTCCGGCAACGTCGTATTCACTATCCTCGGAATATATCTGATAAATAAGAGAAGTTAGTCCGCGCCTTCGTGGCTTATCTCTACTTTACCTTCGGGCATCTTACTCTTCCTGGATATGACCCTTCTTAATGTCGTATGTTTTAATACGATATCTTTTGTGTTCCCGACGTTCAATTTTTCAAAAAGGAACTCGAACTTCGCCTCTACCTCTTTCGCGATCGCGTCCCGCGTGTCGGCTGGAAGGCCAAGAATATCCTTCTTAAAAGCGCCGAGAGCTTTCTTCCTGGAACTGTATATGAACTGCTCGTCGGTCTGGTCGGCCTTCTTTTCTCCGGCCATGTTCTTCCTTATCCAGTCGTATATCCTATCCTTCAGTTCTTTCGGGAAATGGCCGGATTCATACACCATGTTCTGGAACTCTGTCGCGAGATGCACCTCCGCGGTCCCGACCTCGGGGAATTTTCCGAACGCCTCAGCGGGAAGGGTCGAGGCTCCGTGCTGGACGGCCCCGGCGAGGGCGTATTCTTCGCGCGCTATCTTGGACAGGTTCTTCAGGGTGTCAAAATCCAGTTTAACCTTGGCTATCGTGCCGTCAGGCAAAACGACCCCGCCATGCGACGTGCCGGTCTGTATGCTTATCTTCGATATACCACATCTGCCCTTGCGAAGCCTCTCTTTATAACCTTCCATAAATGCGCGCAGATCCTCGGGGGTCGAATTTTTGCTGCCGACCTCCCCTATCTCCCCGCCGACAGATACCTCTATACCGCGCGGCTGGTTCTGCCGGATAAAGTTAGTAAGCTTGGCGCAGACTTCGTAGTTGAGCTCCTGCTGTTTTTTAATAGAGCTTTTAGATAGATCAACAAGGGTGGACGAGTCTATATCGATATTGTAAAAACCGCCTTCCATCGCCTGGATTATCAGGGCTTTTATGCTCTCCAGCTCCTTTTCAGGATCCTTCTCGTAATTCTTGTGGCTTACCTGAAAATGGTCTCCCTGGATGAATATGGGGCCCTTCCATCCTTCTTTCATGGCCGCGGCCAGACATACGGCGGTATATTCAACCGCAGGCTGGTTTGTATATCCCATTTCCGATTTTGCTATTTCAAATATAAAAGGTCCGGCATTATTGCGCTTAGCCACCCTGAATATCGCCTTTGCCAGATCATAGGTAAGCGTCCTCAGGTTTATCGCGGGCACCGTGAAAGCCGCGGGAAATTCTCCCTTACCGCGCGCCATGTAGAACTCATTTATGCTCGACGGGTATACCCCGCCTTTGTAAGCCAGCCCCGCGATCTTCTTTGCGATTTTTTTCTTATCATCAATATTTTCCGTCAGCGCAAGATCCAGCGCCAACTTGTCCATATCTAGCGGTCTTCGTCCCATTTTAAGTCAATCTCCTCTCTTAAGTTAAATTCGAAATACGAATATCGAAATCCGAAACAAATTCTAAATCCTGATTTCCAAAACATCACTTCTTATCATTAGAATTTTCGAACATTCGGATTTGTTTCGAATTTCGGATTTCGAGCTTCGAATTTTACCCTTTATGTCCCCATCTCCCAGCTATCCAGATATTTCTCCTGCTCCTCGGTAAGAGTATCTATCTTTATGCCGAGAGACTCAAGTTTAAGTTTCGCGATGTTCTTGTCTATGAAATCCGGGACTTTATATACCTTTTTGCCGAGTTTTTTGTAATTCTTGGCTAAATATTCGCAGGCCAACGCCTGGTTCGCGAAGCTCATGTCCATTACGCTGGCAGGATGGCCCTCAGCGGCGGCGAGATTGATGAGCCTGCCTTCGCCCAGCAGGTTTACGCGCCTGCCGTCCTTCAAGGTGTATTCATCGACAAATTCCCTGACCTTGCGTTTTCCCTTAGCGATCTTTTCCAGGGCCGGTATGTCTATCTCAACGTTAAAATGGCCGGAATTGGCGACTATCGCGCCGTCTTTCATAAGCTCAAAATGCTCTTTCCTTATGACGTTTATATCGCCGGTCAGCGTAACGAATACATCCATCTTTTTGCAGGCCTCTCTAAGAGGCATCACATTAAATCCTTCCATGACAGCCTCGAGAGCCTTTAACGGATCGACTTCGATTATCGTCACATTGGCGCCCATGCCTCTTGCGCGCATCGCAACGCCTCTTCCGCACCAGCCATAGCCGCATACCGCGAAATTCGATCCAGCCATAAGGACGTTGGTCGAGCGTATTATGCCGTCGATGGTAGACTGGCCGGTCCCGTAACGGTTGTCGAACAGGTGTTTTGTATCCGCGTCGTTCACGGCGATTATAGGGTAAAGAAGGAGATTCCTCTTCTCCATGCTCCTTAAACGTATAACGCCGGTCGTCGTCTCTTCGGTCCCGCCCAGCATATTTTTGGCCAGCGAGCCCTTAGATTTGTGGACAGTCGAAACGAGGTCCGCGCCGTCGTCCATGGTTATGTTCGGCGAGGTTTCGAGGACGCTGTTTATGTGACTGTAGTATTTTTTGTTGTCCTCCCCCTTTATGGCGAAGGTGCTTATCTTCATGTCCTTCACCATCGAGGCGGCGACGTCATCCTGCGTACTCAACGGGTTAGAAGCGCATACGGACACAAGCGCCCCCCCTTCTTTTAAGGTAAGGGCGAGATTAGCCGTCTCTGTCGTTACGTGGAGGCAGCACGATACCTTCAACCCTGCAAGCGGCCTTTCTTTCCTGAAATGTTTCCGGACGAGCTGCAGGACGCGCATATACTCGTTCGCCCACTCTATGCGCAATTTACCCTTTCCAGCGAGTTTTAGATCTTTGACATCATATTGCATGGTATATCTCCGCGTTAGTTATAAGTTGTAAGTTTTAAGTTTTAAGTCGCAAGCTATCAACAATTCGCTTACGACTTACAACTTACGACTTACGACTACTTAACATACTTCTTTAAATCCTTCGCCACATCCGTCTTTTCCCAGGTAAACCCTTCTTCGGTCCTGCCGAAATGTCCGTAAGCGGCCGTCTTCCTGTACCTTGTGCCGTCGGATTCCCGCAACTTCAAAGTGGCTATTATTCCCTGAGGCGTAAGCTCGAAATGCTCCCTTATCACCTTCTCGATCTTCTCATCGCTTATCTTTCCGGTCACGTATGTATTGATCATCATGGATACCGGTTCGGCGCGTCCGATGACATAAGCAAGCTGTATAAAGAGCTTATCGGCGATGCCTGCGGCGACTATGTTCTTGGCTATATACCTTCCCATGTATGCGCCGGAACGGTCGACCTTTGTGGGGTCTTTTCCTGAAAAAGCCCCGCCGCCGTGGGACACGGTACCGCCGTATGTGTCGACTATGATCTTGCGGCCGGTCATACCGGTATCCGACTGCGGCCCGCCGATCACGAATTTACCGGTCTGGTTAATAAAGAATTCCGTCTCCTTATCGATGTAATTTTTCAGGACCGGAAGCGCCACCTTTTCGATTATCTCTTCCCTTGCCTTCTTTGAGAGCATGTCGGTCTTCTTATCAACAACGTCTTCGGTATGCTGGCTCGCGAGGACGACTGAATTCACCTTAACCGGTTTGCCGTCGTGATATTCCACCGTGACCTGCGATTTTCCGTCGGGTCCGAGATATTTCAGCTCGTTGCTCTTTCTCACCTCAGCCAGTTTCCGGCAAAGTTTATGAGCGAGCATTATCGGCAGCGGCATAAGTTCCGGCGTCTCCTTGCAGGCATATCCCATCATCATGCCCTGGTCTCCGGCCCCGCCTTTGTCTACTCCCATGGCAATGTCCGGCGACTGCGTATGTATGGCGTTCAATATGGCGCATGTGTGATGATCGAACCCGTATTTAGGATGTGTGTAGCCTATATCCTTCAGCAGGCTTCGACACAGTTTATGTATATCCACATATGCCGTTGTCGTTATCTCCCCGCCTACTATTATAAGGCCCATGGTAACATAAGTCTCGCATGCGACCCTGCCTGCCGGATCCTGTTTCAATACCTCGTCAAGGACGCTGTCGGAAACCTGGTCACATACCTTGTCGGGATGGCCTTCCGTTACGCTTTCCGATGTGAACAGATATTTATTCTTCGTCATCTTCCCTTCTCCTTTTTAAATGAGGCCTCAACTTATGGAGCGATAGCGAACATAAGTTGTCCGGATTGCTCAAACGTTGGGCCGAATTTAATGCCGAAAGATACATTTAAAAAGCCCATGCTTTTCGATACAAACTATCTTTCGGCGCTCTCCTTTTTCCTGTATTCCCTGTCCGCTTTCTCATAAGATTCGATATTCCCTATATCGTACCAATCTTCAAGAAATGTAAACCCGTAAACCCTGTCGACCTTGCTCATCCAGCTTATATAGTAACCGGGGGCGTCAAGCTTATTCTGCTGTTTTACATATTCTTCTATCAAGGACAATTTTTCTTTAGGAAAATAATATATTCCGCACGATATCAGGGTAGATTTCGGTTTCTCAGGTTTCTCTTCGAAGTCGACCACCTTTTCGTCAACGTCTATCTCGACAACGCCGAAGCTCCTGGCCGACTCAAACTTCTTTATGTCATGCAGAGCTACTGAAACGCCGTCTGCCCTCCCTTTGGCGAATTCGATAAATCTATCAAGGTCAAAATCGAACAGGTTGTCGCCCGCTATCACCAGGAGATCATCGTCTATCTTCTTTGACTTAATGGCAAATTCGAGGTCCTGCACGGCACCTAGTCTATTCTCGTTGGCCGTAGTCCCGTCGTTTAATAATTCGGTCTTTTTCCTGTGGAACGACGTCATAAGCCAGCCGTTGAAGCTGCCGTAGAACTTATCATTCGTAACTATACATATCGAACTCGCGGCGTTCTTCATTGCCGCGATCTTATCCAATATCCTGTCGATCATCTTTTTCCCGCCGACGCTCAAGAGCGACTTCGAAGTATTCAGGGTCATCGGATGAAGTCTGATAGCGTAACCGGCAGCCAGAATAACAACTTTCATAACTTTTCCCTTTTTACTTTTGCCTTTTACCCTTTCTTTGACAATTCTTTTTTAAGATACGTTATCCTGTCTACAGGTGTCGGGTCTGTCCTGTTCATTATGGCAAGATAGAAACTTGCAAAATCGCCCATATATATGAGCGAAAATATCCTCGCCAATAATCCGTCACCGGAAGAATGGACTTCCGTCGCTTCGATGCCTTCCGTCTTCAGCATCCTCTTGACGATATCCATCCTTAATCCTATGCGGGGACTATCCCCCTTATCTCTTAATAAAATGACAGCAAAACTTTTCAGTATACGTTCCGGATTTGCCCAGCCGACGATCTCATTATGGCACATCTCGGGAAAAGTATGGACGGATGAAACGGTTTTGGAATTTTCCGCAAGCTCGCCTCTCCATCTGGTAGCCGCGCAGTCTATATGTTCCTGGCCGGCATAGATCACAGGGTATTTAAGGTATAATTTCCCGGCGATCTTCTTTGCCGGGTTAACGCTCTCAGGAACGGCATGGCCCAATCTCTCCTTCAGGCGGCTTAAGACCTTTATCGTCTCAGAGATATCCTTTTCCTGGCTTCCCGCAAATCCTATTTTAGACAATAGGATAAGGAGAGGAAAGAACGAATAGCCTATAGCGCAGCGGGGCGGCAGCCCTCCGGGTATGATGACCGCGGGAAAACCGTCGGCTTCGGCCATCTTCTTTAGTTTCCCGCCGGAAGTTATGACTATGATATCGGCCTTTTTAGCCTTGGCGTCTTTATACGAGCTTATCGTCTCTTCGGTATTCCCTGAATAGCTTGAGGCTATAATCAAAGATCCTCTGCCCACAAAACCGGGCACGGTATAGTTCCTGTTAACAAACAGAGGGGCCCTCGCCTTATCGAAGAGATATGATCTTGCGATATCCGCGCCGATGGCTGAACCGCCCATACCCGCGCATACTATATTCTTATATCCGGATTTGAAACGCCGCGGCAGGTCGATCTTAGATCCTATACTACTGGCGACAAGGCACTGCTGAGGCAACAGCTCGATCGTCTCCAGCATACCTGCCCTGTCATATCTCGTAATATTTTTCGGATCGTCTAAGTTCATTCTGCTATTCCACTTCGATCGCCAGGTCCGGAACAATCTCTTTCAATTTTTTCTTAGCGAACCTCTCCACCTCTTTCCCCGTGGAAAGGGTCATAGCCTCCTGAGCTATCTCTTTCGCCTGTCTGATAGTCACGGACCTTATAATACGTTTTATCTCCGGGATGGCTATAGGCGAGGTGCTGAATTCGTCAAGGCCCAGCCCAAGAAGCACTATGGTCATTACTATATCGCCGGCCATCTCTCCGCACATACCAACCCACACGCCCGCGTTATGGCCGTTCTCTATCACGTTCTTTATAAGCCTCAACACGGCAGGGTGGGCCGGCTCGTATAGATACGCTATCTTTTCGTTCACCCTGTCGACAGCAAGCGAATACTGTATAAGGTCGTTCGTACCTATCGAAAAGAAGTCTATCTCCCTGGCGAGTATATCGCTGGTAAGCGCCGCGGAAGGGACTTCGATCATAGCGCCTACCTCTATATCCTCATCGAATTCGACGGCCTCTTTTTTAAGATCCTTCTTAGCCTCTTCCAGGAGGGTGTTCGCCTGCCTCAGCTCTTCTACGCCGGATATCATAGGGTACATAACTTTAAGTTTTCCGAATGCCGAAGCCCTCAGGATTGCCCTGAGCTGCGCCTTAAATATATCAGGCCTCGCGAGACAGAATCTTATAGCGCGCCATCCAAGAAAAGGGTTCATCTGCTGCGGGACATCGAGTTGAGAAAGGAACTTATCGCCTCCCAGGTCCAGCGTCCTGATTATGACAGAATTCGGCTTCATCTTCTTCGCGACGGATGAATACGCCTTGAACTGCTCCTCTTCGGTAGGAAGGTCCTTCCTGTTCATATAGAAATATTCCGTCCTGTACAGGCCTATGCCGGTGGCCCCGTGCGCTATGACAGAGGCCACATCCTCCGGCACCTCTATGTTTGCCGACAGCTGTATGCTCTTGCCGTCGAGAGTAATGGAGGGCTGGTTCTTGAGCTCGAGCAGGTGTTTTTCAATGACCGCGAACCGTTCCTTATCCTGCTCATATTTTTTCAGCGTTTTAGCAGACGGATTTATTATGACAAAACCATGGGTGCCGTCTATTATCACTTCGTCGCCGTTCTCGACCTTCTTGGTCAGGGTCTCCAGGCCTACAACAGCGGGTATCTCCAAAGATTTCGCCATGATGGCCGTATGAGATGTCCTGCCGCCTATATCTGTCGCAAAAGCGGTGACATTCTTCTTATGCATTGTGGCGGTATCGGACGGCGAAAGGTCGTACGCTACGACCACGACCTTCTCTTTCAAGTTTGACAGTATGTCCTCTTTCGCTCCTATCAGATTTTTCAGGATCCTCCTACCGACGTCGTTTATATCGCTTATACGTTCCTTTAGATATTCGTCATCCATCTCCGAGAATACCTTGATATATCTCTTCAGGACGTCCTGGAAGACGTATTCGATCGAAAGCTTCTCCCTCTTAAGCCTCGACACCACCTCTTCTATCAACATGCTGTCGTCTATTACCAGGAGGTGCGCGCTGAATATCTGCGCGTGCTCTACGCCCATCTCCTCGGAAATGCGTTTCTTTATATCGATTATTTCGTTCTTGGTCTGGATGAGAGCGTCCTTGAAACGCTTTATCTCCGAAGGTATGTGCTCATCTTTTATATTACGCCTGGAGATAGTATACTGCTCTCTTCCGAAAAGGAACGCCTTGCCTATGGTTATACCCGGCGAAGCCGGTATTCCTTTCAGCGCTGTCTCTTTCTTCTTATTCATAATATTCCCTCATCCTGGACGCTATATGACAAAATCCTCAATATCGTCGCTTAACAATAACTTCTCGAGTTCCGCGATCGCCCGCTCGGCGTCCTCGCCGTCCGCCGCTATCAATACTTTGACCCCGGCGCCGGCCTCGAGCATCATTATCCCCATTATGGACTTCCCGTTAACCTTCTGCTTTCCTTTGGATATGGTAATGTCGCAGTTGAATTTGTTGGCGATCTGCACAAATAGCGCGGCCGGCCTGGCGTGCAGGCCTTGTTTATTCCTTATCATTATCGTCTTCTCAACAGTCATACATTTTATCCTTTAGATTTCTTTAAACTCGTTACCAGGTCGATTATTATTTTTGCCAACCTGGCCGGGTCGTGCCTCACATAATCACTGCTGTTAACTATATGGGCTTCCACTACTTTGCATTTCATCTTCTTTAAATTATCGGAATCGGGAACGACCGGATATGACTCCTCCGCTTTATATTTTTCCGCCATCTCTTCCGGGATCTTCGCGGTATTTATAATGCAGTAATCGACGATGCCCGGAGCTCCGTGTTCCACCATGGCCTTGAGATGGTCACTCGCCTTGTAATCGTCCGTCTCGCCCTTTTGCGTCATCACATTGCAGACGTATACTTTTACCGCCCTGGACTCAAGTATCTCTTTGTAGATCCTGCCTACCAGCAGGTTCGGCATTATGCTTGTATACAGGCTCCCAGGCCCCAGCACAATGGTATCCGCTTTCCTGATGGCGTCTATAGCCTCATCGGTAGGCCTGCAATTTACAGGCCTTAAATGTATCTTTTTAATTGGGCTTCCGGCGGACGCAATACTGGTCTCGCCGATCGTCTGTCTACCGTCCAGGTGGTCCGCCACCAGAGTAACCTTATCCAGCGTAGAAGGCAGCACCCTTCCTCTTATTGCCAGGACCTTGCTGGATTCTTTGATAGCCGCGTCAAAATTTCCCGTAACTTTGGATAGCGCCGTTATGAAAAGGTTCCCGAAACTATGCCCGCCGAGTTCGCCGCCTTCTTCGAACCGGAACTGGAAAAGCTTGCCCATCAACGGTTCCGCGTCGGCAAGCGCGACGAGGCAATTCCTTATGTCTCCCGGAGGCAGGACGTCGAATTCCTTCCTCAATCTACCCGACGATCCCCCATCATCGGATACGGTGACTATGGCGGTAATGTTGCTGGTATATTCTTTCAATCCGTGCAGCAGCGTCGACAACCCCGTCCCGCCGCCTATTACGACTATCTTCGGCCCTTTTTCCAGGATCCTTTTCTGGTATATCTTGTCGACAAGTTCATCGTTGCCCTGGGGCAGAAAAACCAGCACGAGAGATTTTATTATACGTTTTATTCCCGTGACTACAGCCAATATACCTATTATTATAATAATGCCCGCAAATGTCTTGTTCTTAGGGTGTTGCTCCAGCAGTACGGTAACAAATCCCATCGATATCATTATGATACCGAAGACGGTCAATGTGATCCACCGCTTGACCCACATGCCCGGATACAGCCACTTAAAAGCATTTAATATTTTCACTATCTTCAGCGCCTTTTTAGAAAATTAAAAAAGGAGGATATTCTTCTTTTTTAATATTTTTTGGAGTCTTCTTCCTGAATTATGTGGAGTATCTCTTTTTCGTCCTTGGCCTTCTTGAGCATCTCCCTGAAAAATTTGTCTTTAAGCATCCTGGATATCCTGGCGAGTGCTTTCAGATGCGGGCCTGCAGACTCCTCGGGCGCTATGAGCAAAAAGAATATATAGACAGGCTCCCCGTCTAGAGAGTCGAAGTTCACTCCCTTCTGGGACAGCCCAAATGCGGCTACCAGGTTCTTCACATTCTGGGATTTAGCGTGCGGTATACCGATCCCCTGGCCGATACCCGTCGATCCCAGAGATTCCCTCATCATAAGGGCTTTTACAAGTTCCTCCTTGTTCTTTATCTCGTCTGCCTTAGCCAGAAGGTCTACCAGTTCCCTGATAACGCCTTCTTTATCCGTCGATTTCAGGCTTCCAGCGACGGCTTTCTTGTTCAAAAAATCCATTATCTTCACCCCGCACCTTCCTTCCTTAAATTTAACGTTGTATTTTATAAAGAGATTTTTTTACAATACCTTTCCCGCACCAAAAGATATTAGAAGGTGCGGGGTTTATGTGGATGCTGCCTCCTATTTTATTCTAGCGTCAGATTTGCGTACAAATTTGATATTGAGGCAGCGCTAAGAAATGCGAACGAATAGTGAGCATTTTAGCTGCCGAAATATCTTACCCGTCACCCCCGCGCGTTGTTATAGGTCCTTCGTCGGACTACTATCTAACCGTATCCTCCTCAGGATCATTTTTTACCCGAGTTAGACTATTGTAAAAAATGGAGCGGCGGATGGGTTTCGAACCCACGACATCGACCTTGGCAAGGTCGCATTCTACCACTGAATTACCGCCGCTTTTGCAAAGCAAAAGCGATGCTGAGCTAGCCATGAAGCGCGACGAACAGGAGCGCTTCAGGCGACGCGAAGCACCTATGCTTCGACTAAAATATAATTGCGCTAAAGTCTGACCGCTTGCCCGTGAACTGATCCTAGGTCCTTCGTTGGCCTACAGTTTGACTCCAGCCTCCTCAGGATCTTTCTCTTCATATTGTCTATAGGTATTTCAGCCGCTAAAATCCTTCCTTTGGTCGGATTTCTTTACGCGGCTTCAATATCAAAATTGCTTCGCAATTTTGGTGCCCGCACCAAGAATCGAACTTGGAACCTTGACATTAAGAGTGTCCTGCTCTGCCAATTGAGCTATGCGGGCAATCTCAGTCAGTTTTAGCGCAATAAATTGTTGAGCCTAAACCCGACCTTAAACTATTCATGGCGAAATCCGCCGAAGCACCTTCTAGCTTGCGCCTTGATTGCGGAGGCGGAAGCTATGCGGGCGTCGCGAAAACCGTCCTGCTATATCGCTCCTTAGAAGGAAACCTAGGTTTCCTTCTAACGTCCCGCCAGGACTATAACTCTGGGCGGGACTGTTTTCCTTCCTCTAACTTTAACACCAAAAACAAAAAAAGCATGGAATAAAATTCGCTATATCTAAAAATCCCTAGTTGCTTAGAGCGATAATTATATCAAAATCATAAATTAAATGCAATAAATTCTATTAGATATGGCAAAATACGTAATTTAGCCAATTTTATTCTGACTATTTCATTCCACTCGAGCTGATATAGGTCCTTCGTCGAACCGCAGTCTAACTCAATCCTCCTCAGGATCAAATTTTACCTGAGTGAGACTGCAGTAAAATTTGGTGCGGGCGAAGGGATTTGAACCCCCAAGCCTTGCGGCATACGGTCCTAAGCCGTACACGTCTGCCAATTCCGTCACGCCCGCGTAAGTCCACTTAAGTCACATCGTCAGAGTTTAGGTATTTTGTGCATTGCGCTGTTGTATTCGCTTTGCGCAAGGCCAATTCCGCCACTTCTATCTGACTGGATATCTCTTGCACTTCCAGCCTAAGTGACGGGCCACGTCCGCTGAAATTTATGTATAAATTTCATCCCGAGGCTGCGACAAATCGGAGCAGCCGAGGGAATACATCTTAAGTCAAATCGTCAAAGTATATTACAGTTTTTTATCTGTAGCCCCTCGCAGCTTGACTAAAATACATGCTGCTCGGGACAAATTTCGCCTGAGTTAGGCTGCGGCAAAATTTGGCGCGCCCGGGGTGAATCGAACACCCAGCCTACTGGTTCGAAGCCAGCCACTCTATCCAATTGAGCTACGGGCGCTTTTACTCAAATAAGCACAAAAATTGTTGAGCCTAAACCCGACCCTAAACTATTCATGGCGAAATCCGCCGAAGCTTCAACCGGTATCGCTGATTCAGCGAAGGCGGAAGCTACGGGCGCTTTTACTCAAATAAGCGCAAAAATTGTTGAGCCTAAACCCGACCCTAAACTATTCATGGCGAAATCCGCCGAAGCTTCAACCGGTATCGCTGATTCAGCGAAGGCGGAAGCTGCGGGCGCTCTTTAAAAGGTCCGCCTCTTTCAACCTGCCGCCGCGCAGGCCGCTATTCGCGGCATTTACGATCGCCTCCACATCCTCATTCGTTATGTCGCCCTGTTTTATCGTAATCATCCGGCAAAAGGCGCCTTACGCCTGATATTCTACTCTCTATTCGATCGATATATTCTCTTCGACCTTAAAATTATCCTGGAAAGTGAAGTCGCCGGACAGCTCCGGCAGTTTAAATTGCGTATCATGGGCGCCTTCACTTATCTTCTTCGCGCGATATCGTTCGAACTCCCCGCTTTTTACGACCTTCAAAAGCGGGGACCCCAGGAGTTGCGCCTGCCGTATCCAGCTGTATTCGCAATTCTGGCGGCAAAGTTCTTCTTCTATGGACTTTAGAAATCCTTTTTTCTCTTCAAGAGTGGGCACGCCGTCAAATTCCACTAAAAATATATAACGCGGCGGGTGGTCCCATTGGACGGAAGCGGAGAAGAGCTCCACTATCATCTTGTGAGCGTCGAGGGCTTTATTCACCGCCTCGTTCACCTGCGATTCGTATACCTTCTCTCCCGTAAGCGAAACGGCGTTAAGGCCTTTCTGCACGAATTCTATGACCGGCGTCTTGTTGAAAAAACCGTCGACGACAATAACGTCGTCTATGTTATAGCGGTATAACCCTCCGGGGGTGGTGACGACCAGCAAATATTCTCTGCCCTTTTCCAGTTCGTCGCAAAGAAAGACGCGCTTGTCCTTCTTTGACATATCTTCCCTGGGTATAAATTCATAAAAATTCGCGTTTATGGCAAGGACGCCTCCTGCCCCTTCATCGCTCATCGGTATGGAACTACGGGCTTCCGTGGAAAGGCAGCCGAAATCCCTTATAGGGACGTCCCCAAAATACTGAGGCAGCTCCTTAAGGTATATCTTGACCGTCCCGCCTTTCCAGCACTCTATGAGCTCCAGGCCCGGCCAGAAATATTTCGGCAATAGGGCCCCTCTCTCCTTCAGAATATCTTTCAGGACCGCTGCGCGCGCCGGGTTCGGCCTGAACGCCGCTTCTATCTCACGTCTTATATTCTCGGAAATATCGAATTCTTTATTTAAAGAACCGCGTTCGATATCGTCTATTATCTTATCTTTCCATATCTCTATTTTTTTGCACAGTAATACTAATGTGCTCGGGTTCAACGTTGCTACAGTCGTTATATTCTGCTCTATGCCGATCCTGAGTATGCAGTAATATCTCGCGTCGTAATCTTTTATCTCAAAAACCTGGTGCGGCAACGCGTAGAGGCTCTTAACGGCGATTGGCAGGTTCCTGTAACCGAACCCGCTCTCTGCTCCGTAAGGCAGCCCCGATCCCGTATATCCTTCTATCTCGGGGCTTATGACGGCCAGCACCTTGCCGTCCAGGACGCGCGGATGATCCCTTGAGATATAATATGACCACAGGGTCGAAACCTCGGCCTTCTTCTCCCGCGAATAGCCGGTCACGGGGATAAGCTTTTTGCGGCTGGTAGTGCCGCTGGTGGCGCCGAAGAATATCGGCTTATCCACGGTCAGGACACGATCCTCCCCTTTCTCCATCTTTTCAAGGTAAGGAAGAAAGGTCTCGAAGTCGTTCACGGGAACCGTATTCTGGTAATCCGCAATGGATCTTATACTGGAAAAGTCGTAACGCCGTCCATATTCTGTGTTACGGTTGCGCTTGAGGAACTCCAGAAGAATTTTTTTCTGGGCGCGCACAGGGTCTTTTGTAGACCGTTCAAACGCCATTGCCTTGAACGCCAATAGTTTGACAGCAAGATACGCTATATTCAAATGCCCGCCTTTTTTTGATTCATTATAGGTATTTTATCCCAATATATCAAGAAATATCACAGCGCGCGCCAAAAAAATGGCAGGCTAAAAAATATAGCCTGCCATTTCCAAATTACCTCTTCAAAGTCCTATTCTGTAACTGTTACCGACTTTGCCTTCTCGGTATTGCCTTCCTTCAGATATTCAACCACTACCTTCTGACCTTCTTTGAGTTGGTTGAAAGTAACAGCGTTGACCGTATCATCCACTATCTTCACGGTCTCGGTGAACGGGAATATCCTCGTCTCGCCGGTATCGCTCTTAACGGTGAGTTTCTTCTCGCCGGTGACAGCCTCTTCAGTGGCGCCTACCACGGTCCCCACAAATACGCCGCCTGCCTCGATCACTACGCCAACCGGTTCGGTGGCTTTAAGAGTATCATCCTGTGCGTAACATACCGCGCACAGGCTGATCAACGCTAATAATGCGATAAAAGTCTTCTTCATCTGCTTGCTCACCCCCTTCAAGGTTTACTTATAATTGTAAAAGTATACCTTCAAGTTGTAAAAAAATCAAGTTTTTTTGGTCATCTAGCTTTTGTTAGGAATTAATCGCCCGCTCAAACGCCTTATGGTCGTTAACCTTGGTACTCGCCTCTTCGACGGTCACCAATCCGTTCTTGCACAGGTTTTCGAGCGACTGGTCGAGAAGCTGCATGCCCTCCTGGCGCGCTGTCTGGATGGTTGAATACAGTTGGGAGGTCTTTCCTTCCTTAATAAGGTTCTTTACGGCGGGGTTGGCCAGCATTATTTCAAAAGCAGCTATCCTGCCGGCCCCGTCCTTCCGGCGCAGCAATGTCTGGGCAATTACCGCCCTCAAACATGTGGATAACTGCATGCGCACCTGCGGCTGCTGGTGGGGCGGAAAGACGTCCACTATCCTGTCTACCGTCTGGGCGGCGTCGTTCGTATGCAGGGTGGCAAATACCAGATGGCCTGTCTCGGCCGCGGTTATGGCGTTGGATATAGTCTCCAGGTCTCTCATCTCTCCCACGAGGATGACGTTGGGGTCTTCCCTGAGAGCGTCCCTGAGAGCGGACGCGAACGATTCCGTGTCTATCCCGACCTCCCTTTGGTTTATTTCGCAAAGCTTGTTCTGGTGGACAAATTCGATAGGGTCCTCTATTGTTATGACGTGGCGCTTAAAACTCGCGTTGATATATCCTATTATAGCGGCCAGGGTAGTCGATTTGCCGCTTCCGGTCGGCCCGGTTATCAATACCATCCCGTTAGGTTTTGCCGCCAGTTCCTTTACGATGGACGGCAGGCCTAAGTCTTCTATAGTAGGCACTTCGAAAGGGATGCATCTCATCACCGCCCCAACGCATCCGCGCTGCCTGTATACATTGACCCTGAAACGGGCTATGCCGGGCACCGAATATGAAAAGTCGAACCGGTGGCTCTCTTCAAATATCTTTCTCTGGCCTTCCGTCATGATGGAATACATATACTTCTCTATATCCTTTGAAGCCAGTATGCCGAGATCGGAGAATGATAGTTCGCCGTTAACGCGGAATATCGGCGGACTTCCCGCCTGAAAATGCAGATCGGAGGATTTTTTAATAACCAGAGTGCGTAAAAGGATATCGATATTGATCGCCATCGCTCTCTCCCTATCTATCGTCCTTCTTTTTCTGTTCGGATCTAACGTCCTTTAAATAAAGCTGGCTCGGCAGTTCCCCTGCCTTCGCTTTTGCCAGAAGGTTATCCACCTTGACGATGAGGTCTTTTTTAGAAACCGGCTTCATTATATAATCGTCCGCGCCCATTTCAAGGGCCCGGACTATATCGCTGTCTTTGTCCTTAGCGGTCACCATAACTATAGCCATTTGAGCATTACCCGGGTCTTTCCTTAACGCGCCGCATACCTGGATACCATCCATCTCCGGCATCATTATATCCAGCAACACCATCGCCGGACGCGCCTTACCAGCTATCTCTATCGCGTCTTTTCCGCTATATGCCTTCAACGCCTCGAATCCAAATACCGTCAGCAGCGTAACTAAAAGCTCCACATTTTCCTTGCCGTCATCCACGACCAAGATCTTGACCTTATCAGCCACTTTTTTCTCCTTGTAACATGTAATATTATACACCTAAAATGATCATTTGCCAAGAGTAGCCAAAATTGTTACCAAAATTGTTACGGCATGATATACTATTCCATAATGAACATCGCAAAAAACCTTGTAAAGATCTTCGTCGTCTCAGTGATCCTCATCGCGGTCACCATCGCTTTTATTTCGCTCTACATGCAATTATTCGGCAAGCGCGCTATCGAAGAGGCCGTCAGCAATATGCTGGGCTCCCGGATAAAGTTCACGGGCGTGGCGCTCGACATAAAGAAAAGCATGGTCAGCTTCCAGGGTTTTACGGTAATGAACAAGATGGAGTTCGAAGAGAATATCTTCATGGCCGATAAATTCACAGTATCGATAGACAGGGAAAAGTTCGAGAAAGAGAGGCAGCTCGTTTTTGAGGAGATACATATCGACAGGGGCACGCTGACCATCGAGAGGAACGCTAAAGGGCTGCTCAACCTTGCCGCATGGCCCGTGTATGATCCTCCCGGTCAGGCGGGAGTCGCGTATGCCGCGGAGGCTCCGGCTTCAGGCGGCATCTACAATTTCGCGAAGAGCATAAAAAAGATAACCATATCGAATTCCGTGCTCAGGTTCAAAGACTACTACATATCCCGGGAACCATTCTCGATATACGCCGATAATTTTAATTTCGAATTCACGCCTACCGGGATCTCCCGGGAAAAAATCGGGGCTGACTGCAGTTTCAAACTCAGGATCCCCGTGCTGAATTCTGTAAACGGCAGCGCCGAGTTCAGCGCCGGCATGGCTATCTATCCTGAAAGGGTGGATATGGAAGCGGCTTTATACACCAACTATATAAACATGGCGCTCTTCCTGCCGTATTTCGACGCGTATACGCCGTTCTCCGTAAAAGACGGCGTCTTCAGTTCGGACACCCGGTTCCGTATGCATGATAACATGGTAGATTCGCTCACAACGATATCCTTTCACAAACTGCATATCAAAGCCAAACCCGGCGCTGAAAATTCGCAGTTCCTGCAGACGTCTGTGAACAGGCTTACTCCATATCTCATGTCACGGCAGGGCAACCTGATATTTGATTTTGTGATAAAGGGGCCGGCGGAGAAACCGGAGGCAGGGCTGGGGCCGCGCGTGAAGTACGCAATCGGCATGGTAGCCCTAGAAGAATTCAGCAAGGCCATGCAGCAGCTGCAGAACCTCAAACAATAGACCCTATTCGTATCGAAGGGCTTCGATCGGGTTGAGCTTGGAAGCCTGCCTTGCGGGCCAAAGGCCGAAGAGCACACCGATTACAACGGAAAATGTCGTAGCTAGCACTATCGAAAACATGGAAACCTTTATTGCCCATCCCGCCAAGAGAGCCAAAAGAAGAGCGATGCCTGAGCCGGTTATCACACCCACTATACCGCCGCTAAACGTCATAACTATCGCCTCTATCAAAAATTGAATCATTATATCCGCATCGCGGGCGCCTATCGCTTTTCTGAGGCCTATCTCCCTTGTCCTCTCAGTGACGGATACCAGCATTATATTCATGATGCCTATACCGCCCACCAGAAGCGATATCGCGGCTATGGATCCCAAAAGCCATGTCATAGTCTGTGTAGTCTTTGTCATAGTCTCCTGTATCTCAGCCATATTTCGTATCTCGAAAGAGTCCTCGGCGTCTTTACTGTTTAAACGATGGCGTTTTATTATAGTCTCTTTTATAAGGTCCTGCGTCTCGTCCATCAATAACGGGTCGCTTACTTCAACGTCTATCGAATCGATATATTCTTTGCCCAGGACACGGTACATAGCGGTCGTTACGGGTATCACCATCAGATCGTCCTGATCGCGCATCATATTTGCCCCCTTGGTCGGCAAAACCCCTATTACCTGGAATATCACCTTATTCGCCTTAATAAAGGAACCTACCGGATTATCCTGCCCAAACAGCTCTTTTGCCACAGTCGCGCCTAACAGGGCCACCCGCGCCCGCGCTTTCAATTCATCCTCCGTAAAAAATCTGCCTATGACCGGAACAGAAGCGCGCATTTCGGCGTAGCCGACCCCTGTGCCCTGCACCTGCGTATTCCAGTTGCTATTTCCGTAAACAACCTGCGCCCTGCCGCTTACCGTGGGAGATACTCTCTTTGCGCTCGGGATCTTCGATATGGCGTCTACGTCCTGAAAAGTAAATCGCGTCACCGTCCCCGCTTCCAACGCCACACCGTGCGTCCTGTGGGAACCCGATCTCACCATAAGAAGATTAGAACCCAAGGAAGCCAACGCTTTCGAGACAGACTCTTTAGCTCCCTGGCCAAGCGCGAGCATAGCTATTACAGCCGCCACTCCTATAAGTATTCCCAGCATGGAAAGGAGCGAGCGCATCTTATGAGAAATTATCGACCAGAAGGCCTGCTTAAAATGATCGACAAACTCCGCGCCTTTCAGGTCGGTGTTCTTTTCCGATAATATATCGTCTATAGGGATATTAACCGGGGCCGGATGGGCGTTTTCGCCCTTACCCTTTTGCGTTTCATCGGAAACGATCTTGCCGTCCCGCATCTTGATGATCCTCTTGGCATGTTCAGCCACTTCCTCCTCGTGCGTTACCATTATAATGGTCTTCCCTTGAGCGTTCAATCCTTCCAGTATAGCTATTATCTCATTCTGGCTCTTCGTATCGAGATTACCCGTGGGTTCATCGGCCAGGATAACGAGCGGCTCGTTCACAAGAGAACGGGCTATGGCCACGCGCTGTTGTTCTCCGCCGGACATTTCATTCGGCCTGTGAGACACCCTGTGTGACAAGCCCACACTCTTTATCTTTTCCGCCGCCCTCTCTTTTAAATGGCGTTTCCCGGCATATATTAGAGGAAGCTCCACGTTTTCAAGAGATGTTATACGCGGTAGGAGATGAAATTGCTGAAATATGAAACCCATCAACCGATTCCTTAGAACGGCAAGCTGGTCATCGTTAAGGCCGGTAACATCCTTACCTCCTAAATAATATTTGCCTGAATCCGGCCTGTCAAGAAAACCCATGAGATGCATAAGCGTCGACTTGCCGGATCCGGAGGGGCCCATTATAGCCAAAAATTCGCCGGCATCCACCTTGAGGGAGACGCTTTGCAATGCCGCCACCCCCACCTTGCCTGTCCTGTAAGTCTTTGATATGTTCTTCAGTTCTATCATATATCGTTTATTTACCGCTCTTCTTGCGCTGAGGCATGAGAGGATTGGTGCCGATCTTAGAATTAGCTTCAAGATCATATTTCTGGCTCTTTATCAGGACCGTATCCTGCTCCGAAAGACCGGAAACGATCTCTATATTTTTTTCATCGGCTATGCCGAGCTCCACTTTCCGCTCCACTCCTTCTTTACGCGGCCCTCCGGATACAATCACGTAAGCCGCTCCGTCCTTATCTTTCTTGACCGCCTCAAGCGGCACAAGAAGAGCGTCGTCTTTCGTCTTTTCCACTATATTGACGGTCGCGGACATTCCCGAGCGGAAGACTTGCGGGACGCTGTCAGGCATGACATCGACCTCGTAAATGGTCACGTTATTCACCGTTGTGGACTCATAATATATGTGGTCTACCTTCCCGTCCACCTTGATCTTAGGATACGCGTCAAGGCTTATCATAGCTTTTTGCCCCACGCGCACCCCGCCTATATCGGTTTCGTCTACCTGCGCCTGCACTATCAGATGGTCCGACAGGACGATAACGGCGTCCGACGAGGTGATCGTCTGGCCCGATTCGCAGGTGCTGACTATGACCTCGCCGTCTATCGGAGAGATCAGGGGGGCCGCTTTATACACTTCCTGCCAGTATTTGACCTCTTCAGGCCCTCTGGCTCTAGCGGCGTCCAGGAGCGCCGCTCTTTCGGTCGAGCTCATCCACGCCAACGTCTGTCCCGCCTTCACCATATCCCCTTCCTTGACCAGGATCTCGTCTATCCGTCCGTTTATCGGAGGCTTCACCTCCAGCCTGTTCTCCGGCTGGACCGTCGCTGTCGAAGTTATCATAGTCTGGATACTGCCGATCACGGGTCTCACTTCCCTGGTGACTTCACCTGAAGATTTTTTATTTACCGCGAATAAAAATATCACCGCCAGGATGATTAATAATAAGCCAAGGTATAATTTCCATCTATTAATTTTGATCATAATCCAACGTTCCTCCCTTTGCCTGGATCCAATTGGCTTCGGCTATTAAAGAAGCCGCTTCCGACTCTACGTAACTCTTTTTTGCCGAGACAAGGTTGTCCTCTATGATTATCCAGTTATCGAACGACATCAAGCCGATTGAGTATTCGGCCCTGGCTATCTTTGCCCGTTCTTCAGTCGCATCCAGATATTTCTTCCGCACCCACACGTTTTCGATCGCGTTCTGCAGGTTCGTCCAGGTATTCGCGAGCGTCAGGATCACGCCGTCGCGTCCCGATCTCTCATCGTCGAGGGCCTGGCCTAATACGGCCTTCGCCTTCGAAACTGCGGCAACCCTGTTTCCGCCGTCAAAAAGCGGCAGCGATATGCTACCGCCTACAGTCCATTCGTTCTTATCGGGCGGCCATTGCGTATTAGTATTATCCAATCCTCCGCTTAAATAAACCTTTGGAGCGAAGTCGGCGTAAGTCGATTTCAATCCAAATTTGGCGGACTCTCTCTTCTCGATGAGCTGCTGCAGGAGCGGGGTCGTCCGGGCTAATTCCTCGAAGTCGGGCCTCAACTCAACCTTATCCTGGACCTCAAGGCTTCCGTTCGCCGACATTGGAATGAATGTCGAGCGGCCCATCTCTTTCGTAAGCTGTCTTTGCGAATAATAGACGCTTCTCCCGGCCTGGTCGACATCGTAAGTAGCCTGGGCGACATCGGCCTCTGCGGTCATCAGCGACCCGCGATGCTCACGGCCGCCTTCATACCGCAGCTCGACAAGACGGAGGTTCTGCTTGCGCCGGGCGGCTATTTCTTTCGTTACCTTAACGAGTTCCTGGGCCTTGAGGAGGTTTGCGAAAGCGGCCCTCAGGCTTAGCCTTATATTAGAGGATGTAACGTCATAATTATACCTGGAGGATAATATATTCCTCTCCGCGGCGGAAAGATCAAAAGAGGTCTTGAACCCGTCGAATAACAGTTGCTCTCCTGTAATGCCGTATTTGTAGCTTGTCTTGGGTTTAGCGCCTGTGGATGAATGGCTGACCATCGATGTACCTGTGCCGCCGCCGCTCGCCGACTGTGAGGTCGTCCTGGCAGCCGAGCCCGCTATTTGCGGCATTATAACACTCCTGGTCACCTCTTTCGACGCCTTGGACTGGTTCACCTGCTCCATGGCCGACATGAGGTTGGGGTGCTGGTTCTTCGCTTCTATTACGCAATCATACCATTCCATCGTCTCTTCGGGCTGCGCGATACCGAATGCGGCGGAAAAATGAATAATAAAAAATGATATTAAGAGTGTCCTCAATAGCATCCCGGCCTTCCCTCTCCTGCTTTTAATATCTGCATAGATAATATCACACTATTATTTATTAGACAATAATAGTATGCCGAAAAGTTCCGTTACTTCAGCTTTTCAGGGTGGTGTTTGACGACCTCGGCCTGGACCATATATATGACGTCTTCGGCTATATTTGTAGTATGGTCGCATATGCGCTCCAGGAAGCGGGCTATGAGCAGCAGTTGAACGGCCCTCGGGGCCGTAGAAGCATCTTTAACCATATAATCCTCTATCAACTCTTTTTGTATCGCGTTCCTAAGGCGATCGGCCTCGGAATCGGACAGCGCTACTTTTTTCGCCGACTCTATGTCCCCTTTGATGAACGCGTCTATCGCCATCCTCACCATGCCTTGCGCGAGGGCCGTCAATTTCGGTATATCCACCAGAGGTTTCAAGAAAGGTTTATCGACGATCTCCAAAGTGCGCTGGGCTATATCTACCGCTATATCGGCTATCCTTTCGAGTTCCGAATTTATTTTCATGGCGGTAGCGATGATGCGCAGGTCTTTTGCCATAGGCTGATAGCGGGCGATCAGGTCGATGCATCTTTCATCGACTTCCAACTCCAGTTTATCGACAAACTTATCGGCATCGACCACGGCCTGGGCCATCCCTCTATCGCGGTTCTTCAGCGCCTCTATCGACTTATAGATGGCCTCTTCGGCATAAGCCCCCATCCTCAGGATCTCAATATTCAGCTCTTTCAGTTCCTGGTCCATGTGGCGTTCCATATCGATCTCCTTTTCCCTTTTTACTTTTTAACCGTATCTTCCTGTAATGTAATCCTCTGTCCGCTTATCGCGCGGAGCGGTAAATATCCGTTCGGTCTTGTCGAACTCCACAAGTTCGCCCAATAACATGAATCCGGTATCGTCGGAGACGCGCGCCGCCTGCTGCATGTTATGGGTCACTATTATTATAGTATAATCGGACTTCAATTCACGCATTAATTCTTCGATACGCATCGTAGCCTCCGGATCGAGAGTCGAACAGGGCTCATCCATTAACAGCACATCCGGTTTAACGGCTATAAGCCTGGCTATGCACAGCCTCTGCTTCTGTTCCAATGACAGGCCGAGAGCCGGCTTATTCAGCCTGTCCTTTAATTCATCCCAAAGGAGGACGCTCTTCAGGCTCTTCTCCGCTATATCATCAAGCTCATCGCGTTTTACGTTATCGGCGTGTATCCTCTCTCCGAAAACGATATTCTCATATATGGACAGAGGGAAAGGATTCGGACGCTGGAAGACCATGCCGACTTTTTTACGCAGACGCACCAGGTCTGTGCAGGACTTAAGGATGTCCGCGCCGTCGATCAGGATCTCGCCTTTTGTCCTCACTCCGTCGATCATGTCATTCATCCTGTTGAAGACCCGCAGCAAGGTAGACTTACCGCAGCCGGAAGGCCCGATCACAGCAGTGATATTCCGCTCCTTAAAAACCGCGTTCACGTCTTTTAGCGCGCGAAAGCTGCCGTACCACAAGTCCAGTTTTTTTATCGCTATCTTATCCATGATGTTTAGGCCTTATCCGAATTTTCCTCTTACATATCCGTCAGTGCGTTTGTCGGACGGCGCGGTAAATATCTTTTCCGTCCTGTCGATCTCTACAAGTTCTCCGTTCAGGAAGAACGCAGTCCTGTCAGCCACCCTCGAGGCCTGTTTCACGTTATTTGTCACGAGCACTATCGTATATTTTTTCTTTAACTTGAGCATAGCGTCTTCTACCTTGGCCGTAGATATCGGATCCAGCCCCGAACACGGCTCATCGAACAGTATCACCTCCGGCCCTACCGCCAGGGTCCTGGCTATGCAAAGGCGCTGCTGCTGCCCTCCCGATAATTTGAACGCGGATTCTCCCATCCTGTCCTTTACCTCTTCCCATAGATAAGCTTCTTTCAGCGCATTCTCTGTTCTTTCGCCCAGCTCCCGTCTGTTCGTTAAACCGTGCCTCCTCAACCCGTAGGCCACGTTTTCGAATATTGACAGCGGCAGCGGCAGGGGCAGGGCGAATACCATACCCACTTTTGCGCGCAGCTCTTCAGCGTCGACCTTGCGGATGTCCTTGCCTTCGAACATTGCTTTCCCGCTCATCTTAAAATCGGCGGACAGGTCATTAAGGCGGTTGAGCGTCCTTAAAAAGGTCGTCTTGCCGCTGTTAGAAGGCCCTATCACGCCCAGTATCTCATTGCGGCGCACACCGAGGCTTACCCGCCTCAAGACATGCGCGCTGCCGAACCATATATCTAGGCCATTTATTTCAAAGACTTCGCTTCTCTCTACCATTTCTTCCTCTTCCTGAATTTATAACGTATTACGATCGCCACCAGATTCATAAACAGGACGAGCGCCAGTAGTACGAGCGCCGTGCCGTATCTTATCTTTTCGTCTACATTAGGGACCTGGGTCGATATGACGTAAAGATGGTATGGCAGCGCCATAGCCTGGTCGAAGATGGAATCCGGAAGCCGCGGCAGATAGAACGCCGCTACCGTAAAAAGAATAGGCGCTGTTTCGCCGGCCGCCCTCCCGAGGCCCAATATCGTCCCTGTCAGGACGCCGGGTATCGCGTTCGGAAGGACGATATGCCTTATCGTCTGCCATTTACTCGCGCCTAAAGAGAGGCTCACCTCCCTGAACGAATACGGGACGCTCTCCAGGGCCTCGCGCGATGTTGTGATTATAATAGGTAAGATCATGATGCCCAGTGTAAGCGAGCCTGAAAGTATCGAAGCGCCGAATTTGAAAAATACTACGAACATCGCCAATCCAAAAAGCCCGTAGACGACAGACGGCACGCCGGCAAGATTCACGATCGCGAGTTTTACGATACGCGTCAAAAGGTTGTCCCGGGAATACTCGCTTAAGTATACCGCCGCCAGCAGCCCTATCGGCAGGGCAAATATGATAGCGCCCGTTACCAGATATATTGTTCCGACGATCGCGGGGAATATGCCGCCCGCGCGCATACCCTGGCGCGGTATGTCCGTCAGGAACTGCCAGTTTATCGCCGGCAGCCCTTTCTGGATTATGATCACGACAATGAGCCCTACCGGCACGACTATCAAAAGAGTCGCCAGAAAGAGAAAGAAGAACGCTATTCTTTGAGACCTGTGCGGGTTTTTCATCCTTCGACGCGCTCCTCATTTCATTCGTCACTTGCTCAGGATGACCCTGAGCGAAGCCGAATGGGTCATCGCTGCCTTTTATGTAAAAACAGGTCCGCCGTCACGTTCACGGCGAAACTTATCACGAACAGGACTATCCCGACGGCGAAAAGGGCAAAATAATGTTCGCTGCCTACAACGGCCTCGCCCATCTCAGCCGCGATAGTCGCTGTAAGCGTCCTCACCGGGACAAGGATGCTCGCGGGGATAACGGCCGCGTTACCCGTGATCATCATGACCGCCATCGTCTCTCCGATGACCCTGCCTATACCGAGCATCACCGCGGCCAGAATGCCGCTTGACGCCGCCGGCAGCATAACACGCCGGATGGTCTGCCAATGCGTAGCGCCGAGAGCGAACGCTCCCTCTTTGTAACTCTTCGGGACCGAGTAGAGCGCGTCTTCGGCTATCGAGACTATCGTGGGCATGGCCATGAACGCCAGCATTATCGAGCCCGACAGGGCCGTCAATCCTGTAGGAATATGGAACAGAGTCTTCACCAGCGGGACTAGCGTCACCATACCTACGAATCCGAGGACGACGCTCGGTATGGCGGCCAGTAATTCTATCCCCGCTTTTAAGACCTCTTTTGTTTTGACGGGCGCGACTTCGGCTATATATATAGCGCATCCTACCCCTATAGGGATGGATATCACCGCGGCGCCGAATGTGACCAGAAGAGAACCGAGGATGAGCGGCAATATCCCGAGCTGCGGCGGCTCTGAGATAGGATACCAGCTCTTTCCAAAGAGGAATTTAAAAGGACTTACAGTATTAAATACCGCAAGCCCCTCTTTAAGCAAAAATAAAAATATCAGCACGACAAAAAATATCGAAGCTAAACCGCAAATAAGGATTAACTTTTCAATAATGAATTCTTTTATCTTACGCATTGAGTTTATTCATTAACAGGCACGAAGTCGGTTGCCAGGACAATTTCCTGGCCTTCTTTCGAGAGCGTATAATCGATAAACTTCTTTACCAGGTTTTCGGGATTGCCGTTGGTATAAAGGAAAAGGGGCCTCGATATCGGATATCTGTTATTCAGGACATTCTCTATCGTAGGCGCGACATATTCGGACTTTTCGTCTTTGGCCACAGCTACGGGCTTTTGCTTTGGCGATATATACCCCATGCCGTAATATCCAATGGCCGAGCGGTTACCCGCAATTTCATCGGCAATGGCCTGCGACGATGAGAGCATGAGCGCGGCCGGGGCGAATTCCTCGCTTCCGCCGGCGTTGCCTCCCCTCAATACGTGCTCCTTAAAATATACATGGGTCCCTGAATTAACCTCGCGCGACAGGACTACTATCTTCTCATCGACACCGCCGACGTCTTTCCAGTTTTTAACAGCCCCGGTAAATATACCGGCCAGCTGTTCTATAGTAAGCGCGCTAACCGGGTTCCCGGGATTCACCACGACGACAAGACCGTCGAGCGCGACTTTTATCTCCTTCGGATGTATCCCTTTTTTTTCCGCGATGGTTATCTCTTTCCCCTTGATATTCCTCGAGCTCATAGCGATGTCGCAGGTCCCGCTTATCAGGCTCGACAGCCCCGTTCCTGACCCGCCTCCCGTGACCGCCACAAAATCAGCAGGGTCTTTCTCCATGAATTTCTCCGCCCATGCCTGGCCGAGATTGACCATCGTATCAGAGCCTTTAACCTGGATAGAATTATTCTCTTTTGCCGCGAACGCGGATGACGCTAGCGTCAGCGCTATAAGAAATAGCATAAATTTTTTTAACATAAATCCTCCTTGATTTCACCCAAAGTATACTACTTCCGTATTATGCGTATATGAGGACGATGTTAAATCTGTGTAAATTACTGCCGGTTACGAGGAGATGTGATATACGCAGGTTATTTAGGAAGCGTGAAGTAGAACTTCGACCCGAAACCCTCGACGCTTTCTACGCCGACTTTCCCTCCGTGTAATTCTACGATATGCTTGACGATAGAAAGCCCGAGCCCGGTACCGCCCAGTTCGCGCGAACGCGCCTTGTCGACCCTGTAGAACCGCTCGAATATCCTGGGAATATCTTTTTCGGGAATGCCGGCGCCTGAATCTTCAACGGTGATCTTCACTTCACCGTCTTTTTCCTCGCCGACGATCCTGATGCTCCCTTTATCCTTATTGAATTTTATCGCGTTATCGATCAGGTTGGTCAATACCTGCTCTATCCTGTTCTCATCGGCCATGACCGAGATCCCCGGCGCCAATTCGTTCATCACTTCTATACTCTTCTTGCGCAGCTGCGATTTAAACCCCAGGATAATCCCCTCGGCCAGCCGTCGCAGGTGTATCTCTTTCTTCTCAAGCGCGATCTCTTTCGATTCGAGATGCGACAGGGAGAGCAGATCGTCGACCAGGCTATTGAGCCGCTCGGCGTGCTCCTGGATGATCCTTAAGAATTCGCGGCTATTTTCCCTGTCATCCACTGCGCCGTCTAAGAGCGTCTCTACGAAACCTTTGATCGATGTGAGCGGCGTCTTCAATTCATGGGATACGTTGGCGATGAAATCGCTCCGGATAGTCTCCAGCCTCCTGATCTGGGTTATGTCATGTATGACTACCAGGCATCCCGAAACGTCTTCATTGTCGAAGATCGGCGCGGCGTTCACCTCAAATATCCCGCGAATGGGATAGACAAGCTCGATATGGGCTGAGGCAACCTGTCCATCCCGCAAAACGGCGTTTATGACTTCTGAGATATCGTTATTGCGTATCGTTTCCAGGAATGCCCTTCCATGCGCGTCTTTCTTTAATACGCCGAATATCTTCTCTATAGTGGGATTGATGGAGACGATACGCCCCTCTCTGTCTATTATTATGACCCCTTCGACCATGCTGCTGAATATCGCCGCGAGTTTCTGATTCTGGGCCTTGATCTCGGTTATCTTACTTTCTATATCCTCTGCCATATTATTAAGCGTGTCTGCCAGCTCTCCCATCTCATCTTTGGGGCCCTGTATGATCCTGCGGCTGAAATCGCCTTTTGAAAATCTGCGTGAGATCTGGATAATCCGTCTTACCGGCTTCATGGTATTCTGCGCTACCAATGAACCCAGGACAAATGCAAGCGCCAGGGCAAATAGAAATCCCGCGGCGACTATCTTTCTTATGGCTGAAAGCGTCTGCTGTACGCTTTCCAGGGTAAGAGCTAACCTCAATACGCACTCGGGCCTCTCCTTATTTTTAAGCAACAATGCCGCATAGAGCATATCGATCTTCAGGGTCGGGGAATAACGGATATCCGTGCCTGTGCCGCCGTCCCGGGCGCTCCTCACCTCCGGCCGGTTCAGGTGGTTTTCCATTCTCGAGATATCTTCAGAGGTTTTCCCGGAATCCGCGAGGACTTTGCCGCGGTCATCGATGACGGTGATCCGGCATTTAGCCTTAAGACTGAGCTCTCTTACCAGCCTGATCAGAGAGGCATGTCCTTCCTCATTAAGGATATCTGCGGTGATCCGGCTCCCGATCAAATTTGCCTGCGTGATGAGGGTGTCCTTGATATTGCGGAGGGAATTCTCTTCCAGGTTCCTATCGAGGAAGAATGCCACCAGACCAAATGACGTCAATATTACAACGGCATACGATAGGATCAGTTTTGATTTAAAACTTATTTTTGCCGCCATCCGACACCCGGTCTTCGTCGTCGAACCTGTACCCGTAATTCTTGACTGTCACAATGCGCCCCGATTCGCCCTTCAGCTTCTTTCGGAGCGTCGTTATGTGCACATCCACCGTGCGCGTCTGTATCTCCGAGGCCTGGTCAAAACCCCAAATATTATCCAGCAGATAGTCGCGCGACAGGACCCTGCCCTTAGCCTTTATGAGCGTCTTTAGAAGTTCAAACTCTTTGGAGGTGAGCTCTATTGCCTTGCCTTTAACCGTCACCGCTATCCTGGACAGGTCGATCACGAGGTCGCCCGCTTTCAATATATCTTGCGGCTTGCCCTTATCGCCCGCCCTGCGCAAAACCGCTTTTATACGCGCTATCAATTCCCGAGGGCTGAAAGGCTTTGTAATATAATCATCGGCGCCCAATTCAAGTCCGACGATCTTATCCGATTCCTGGCTTTTCGCTGTAAGCATTATTACGGGGATAACTGTTGTTTTAGGATCCGCTTTAAGGACTTTGCATACCTCTAAGCCGTCAATGCCGGGAAGCATAAGATCTAGGATGATCAGGTCGGGCCGTCCGCTCTTTACCGCCGCCCCGGCGTCTTCCCCGCTTCGGACGGATATAGTCTTAAAGCCTTCCTTCTTGAGGTTGTACTCCAGCATCTTGACTATATCTTTTTCGTCTTCGACGAGCAGTATGGTCGCTTTCATCGCTCTCCTGAAAAATAGAGGATTCTCGTGGATATTCTATCAGACTATTATCCGCAAGACAATGGTATTGTTTCTGCGCGGTAATTTTATCGGTAGGCAGGTTTGAGTATAGCTCGCAAAAATTTCATTACGCGGCCGGCTTTATTTATCGCCTGTTAACTTCTCGGGATGATGTTTGACGACCTCGGCCTGGACCATATAGATCACATCTTCCGCGATGTTGGTAGCGTGATCGCATATTCGCTCAAGGAACCGGGCTATCAGGAGAAGCTGAACAGCCCTTGGAGCCGTAGAAGCGTCTTTAGCCATATAGTCTTCTATCAGCTCTTTTGTTATCAGATTCCGCAGCTTATCGGCCTCGCCGTCGGATAATATGACCTTCTTGGCCAGTTCCACGTCACCCTTTACAAATGAGTCCACAGCCATCTTAACCATATTTTGGGCTACTACCGTCAGTTTAGGGATATCGACTAAAGGTTTAAGCAAAGGTTTGTTGACTATCTCAAGCACGCGCTGCGCTATGTCTACGGCGATGTCGGCTATCCTTTCAAGCTCGGCGTTTAATTTCATGCCGGTTGTGATAAAGCGCAGGTCTTTGGCCAGGGGCTGGTGTCTCGCGATAAGATCTACACATTTTTCGTCTACGACCAATTCAAGCCTATCGATATTGTTATCATTCTCTATTACCGCTTTTGCCAGTTTCGCGTCCCTCCCCTTTAACGCTTCTATGGACTTATGGATGGCATCCTCGGCAAAGATCCCCATCTTCAATATATCCTGGTTCAGATCCTTTAATTCTTCGTCAAAATGTCTTTTCATTGAAATTTCCCCTTTTTTCGCTATGAAATTTCATCCCGAGCCGCTGTCATCTAATTCCCGCGGCGAGGGACTACCTTATCTCTGTTTCTGCAGGTCAAAATGTATCTTCCGCGGAAGCTCCGTTCTGATACGAAGCACGGCCTCTTGCGGCGGAAATTTTTCGTCTATCGGGATTGCCCGGATCTTCACGTAATCGTCCTTATCCAATATGCCGGTAAACCGGTAGACAAAAGGCGTTGTGCCTATTAATTTTCCGTCCCACTTGATCCTGGCCTCGCTCGGCCCGGCAGTGACCCGTATCTCGTATCCGTTATATTCATACGACTTGCCGTTATACCAATAATTGTTCGGCTCCACCGGATTGAGCTGAAAAGAGCCCAACGCGGAGACAGCATCGGAATTGCGTATTTCATCGACAGACGCGCACGACGACAATAATAAACAAACGGCGATACATGCGATAATTTTCATCCGAACCTGCCTGTTATGTAGTCTTCGGTAATCTTTTTACCCGGCTTGGTAAACATTATACTCGTAATATTATACTCCACAAGCTCCCCCAACATGAAGAAGGCCGTGAAGTCGGAGATCCTTGCCGCCTGCTGCATATTGTGGGTCACGATAATTATGGTGTACTTTTTCTTCAGCTGTTGTATCAATTCCTCGATCTTCAGCGTCGCGGTAGGATCCAGCGCCGAAGCAGGCTCATCCATAAGTATTACCTCGGGCTCGACCGCCAGGGCCCTTGCTATACAAAGCCTTTGCTGCTGGCCGCCGGAAAGCTCGAAGGCGTTTTTATTGAGCCTGTCCTTCACCTCATCCCATATGGCTGCGTCTTTCAAACTCTTTTCCACCCGATCCTGTATATAGTATCTATCCTTTACGCCGTTTATCCTTAAGCCGTACGCCACATTATCGAATATCGTCTTCGGGAAAGGGTTTGATTTTTGAAATACCATTCCTACTTTACGCCTTATATTTACAACGTCTACATCTTCATCGTAGATGTTCTTGCTATCCAGTATTATCCGCCCCTCAGCTCTCGCGCCGAGTATAGTGTCATTCATGCGGTTTATGCTGCGCAAAAACGTAGACTTACCGCATCCCGACGGTCCGATGATGCCGGTCACTTTATTTGTGGCGATATCCATCGACACATTTTTTAACACCTGCATCTTGCCGTAGTAAAAATTAAATTTCCCGACCCTTATTTTAACATCTTCCATTGGCTCACTCCACCCTGACCTTTCTTAAATGATACCGCAAAATCACGGCGCATAGGTTCATAATGAACACAAGCGCGATCAATACCAGCGCTGATCCGTACGCTATAGGCCTTACTTTGCTTATCGCATGGTGCTGGGTCGACATTATATAGAGATGGTATGGAAGCGCCATAAATTGGCTAAATACGGATTTTGGCAAAAACGGCAGAAAAAACGCGGCCCCCGTAAAAAGTATGGGCGCCGTCTCTCCGGCGGCGCGGGACAAGCCCAGTATGGTGCCTGTTAACATGCCCGGTACGGCATACGGCAATACATTCGTCTTTATCGCCTGCCATTTAGTCGCTCCCAACGCTAAAGCCCCTTCTCTATATGAATTTGGGACGTTCTTTAACGCCTCTTCGCTTGCCGTGATCGTCCAGGGCAGGGTCATTAGCCCAAGCGTTAACCCTGCCGACAGGATACAAGTTCCGAGATTCATCATCTGGACAAATAATATAACACCAAAGAGCCCATATACTATTGAAGGAACTCCCGATAAATTGCGGATAGCCATCCGGATCAGCCGCGTTATCTTGCCGTCTACCGCATATTCATTTAAATAAACAGCGCATCCCATCCCTAAAGGGATCGCCAGTAAAGCCGTTATAAGAGTGACTAAAAAAGTGCCCACTATAGCCGGCAATATACCTCCTTCGGTCATGCCGTTCCTGGGCATGGACGTCAGGAACTCCCAATTTATCACGCCGATACCCTTGCTTACAATGTCATACAGAATGACTATTAATACAGCCATGACGACGCCTATGCATAGCCTGAGGATATTGAAACCCAAGCCGTTCCTTAGCTGTTTTGTTTTAACGGAGTTCATTTTAATACTCTCTGGTATTTATGCAAGACAACATCCGATATCATGTTTATAATGAACGTTATTATGAACAACACAAGCCCTATGCCGAAAAGCGCGTAATAATGGGTGGTATCATACGGGACTTCGCCTAATTCAATAGCTATCGTCGCGGTCATGGTCTGGACAGATTGCAAAAAACTATGCGGCATAGCGATGGCGCAGCCAGTGGCCATTAAGACCGTCATAGTCTCGCCTATAGCCCTTCCCATCCCGAGCATGCTGGCGGCGATTATACCGGAAAGGGCGGCCGGTATCTTTACCCTGACGAGCGTCTGCCACTGTGTGGCTCCCAGCGCGAGCGACGCCTCCTGGAATGATTTGGGGACGCTGTTAAGAGCGTCTTCCGATAAACTTATAATCGTAGGCAAGGCCATAACGGCGAGAAGGATCGAGCCGTTAAGCGCGTTTAAACCGCTCGAGAGATGGAATACCCTGGCGATAAGGGGTCCTACCAATACTATCCCAAGAAAACCTATTACCACAGAGGGTATCCCCGCAAGTATCTCCACTATAGGTTTCGCTATCTCCCTGACGCGCTGGCTCGCAACGTCCGAAAGATAAGCCGCTGTCCCTATGCCCAGCGGTACAGCTATAAGAAGCGCGCCTATAGACACCATGAGTGTGCTCACGAACATAGATAATATGCCGTACGAAGGCTTTACAAATGTGGCCGTCGGGTTCCATACCGCGCTGAATAGAAATTCACCGAGTCGCACATCTTTAAAAGCGGGAAGAGCCTTAGTGACCAGCAGTATAAATATGCCGATGAGGATAAATATTACCAATAACCCGTTAAAAAAGAACAGGCCATGGATAAGCTTCTCCTTAATACTTCGACAGAGCTCAGTATTAACCCTGAGCGAAGTCGAAGGGTTAAGATTGTTATGTTTAGCCATGGCCTGTTATTACCTTTACTATTTATTATCCGGCTCCCAGATTCGTCTCTAAATCTTTCGGCCTCATCGGGCTTTCCCTTATTCGTCCCGACCTGCCCAATGTCTGGTCGTTATACGTCTGGTATTCGTCCGGTATGGCAAAAAAGCCTTCTTTCTCGACTATCGCCTGGCCTTCGGCGCTCAATTCAAACTCGAGAAAACTTTTAGTCAATCCCTTGGGGGTATTATTGATATACTGGTTCAACGGCCTGGTTATCGGGTACCGTCCGCTCTTGACGTCAGCCATATTGAACGGATCGTAATAAGTAGCGCCGACCTTGGTCGCTACCTTTAATACTTTTATGCCCGTTGCTTCTCTGGCGTAGCCTACGCCGACATATCCTATACCTGAAGCGTCCTGTTTTAAGGCCTCGGCTATCTGCGCGTTGCCGTTCATGCTCTTCAGATTTGGCGAGTACTCCCCGAACATGACGTTTTCTTTCATGAAGTCATATGTTCCGGAATTCGATTGCCTGCCGTAGAGAGCGACAGGAAGGTCATTCCCTCCCACCTCGCTCCAGTTTTTGATCTCTCCCCTGTATATCTTTCCAATCTGATCTACCGTAAGCCCATCGACGGGGTTCCGGGCGCTTACTATTATGCTGAGGGCGTCTATAGCTACGACTATCCTCTTAGGATCGACGCCTTTTTTGTTTGCCTGCTCCACCTCGCTGGCCTTTATCTGGCGGGACGCGTTCGCGATATCGCAGTTTTTGTTTATAAGGGCGGCTATGCCTGTGCCGGACCCTCCTCCTGTAACCGCGATACCTGTGCCGGGTTTCTTATCCATATATACTTCGGCCAGTTTCTGCACCATATTGATAAGGGTGTCGGAGCCCTTTATCTGCGCCATATCTTCAGCCCTGAGACACAAACCCGGCGCTAAAAATAGAAGCGCCGCCATCGCTAATGTTGTTTTAAGTCTACTCATCGATATTCCTCCTGGTTAAGTAAACGAGCCTGCTAACACTTTAATATTACTATTTAATTGTTACGATCATGTGACGCGCCTGTAAATTATACGTAAATTTACCAAAGCGCTAGAACTTGGTTACAAGGTCGATCTGAAGCTCATGCCACGGGTCAAGCTTGTCCCATGACTTGATCGGCTTCATCCAGTAATATTCGATGTTTAAGCCGGTATTCTTGAATAACTGGTATTCGAATGCCAGATTAATACCTTTACCGTTCGTGCCGCCTTCGGACGGTAAGCCGTTTGTGTTAGCGCTTGTTCCGGCCGCGGTATAGGTGCCGAATCCGTAGAAGTCCGAATCCGGGGTAAAGTCGGTAACAGCGTCGCGCTCTATGTAACGCCATTCCGTCCTGAACTTCCAATCTCCAGGGGCCTTCAGCTTCTTTTTGCCTATGTAAGTTCCCAATAAGAACCCGTTGTTCTGATCGGAACATCCCATATTGTGCACGAAATCGGCGTAGAAACCGTGCGGGAACGCGATATCCATAATCTTCGCGTTGTCCACTTTGAGCAGGATATCGAACAGGTAATAGTTGAACCTGTCTGTATTCGTCGGATTGTCAAGTCCGGCGCCGTTCCACCAGCGCGAGTTTGTGCCGGCTGATCCGGTAGGGGCCTTGTTTTTAAGGTGCGTGAAATCCCACATGGTGAGGGCCAGGTTCACTTTTGTATCGAGCGGTCCGAACGGCGCCGTCTTCCCTCCGACCTGGTATCCGAATAAGAGAGGATCCGCGCTCATGCTGGCGGCCTCATCTAACCAGTGAAATCCAATATTGGAGTAGAGATTTATGTCGGGCAGTATGCCGCTCTTCAGGTCCGGGGATACATACTGGAACGCTATACCGTTCAAATTTATGTCCGAGTCCCATACGAGCTCGGAGTTTTCATATGGATTGACAAACCTTCCCAGCCAGAGCTTGGCGTCGCTGAAATACTCTCCGTAATCCCTGACGATCTCGCTGGGCGCCTCGGCCCTGATATAGTACTGGTCGAACATTACATAATCTTTAGTGAAGTAGCCGTCGAGAGTGTCGTTCGTGGACCTGGCGCTCGTCGCTCCGCCCGCGAACCTCACCCCGCCGTACATGAAGTCATTTATCTTCCCCTCCATGTAGAACCGGCCGCGCACCCTCTCCCTGATCCGCTGATGCTTAATAGTCGAGCTGCTGCTGGAAGTGGTGCTTGGCTTCCCCCAGTCCGCTTGCGTCCTGAATCTAATATCTCCGCCCCACTTTATCCTCTGGGTCCATTCAGGCACAGAAAGAGACTTCGCCTGGGCCAGGTCTTTCGATACCTGCAGCTTCGTTTCATCCAGGATGATCTGCGCTTCGGCGGGTGACAGGACATTCTTATCTACCAGCTTTTGCACCAAAATGTCGACTTCGCCTGCCTGAGAGCGCGTCTCGCACATTAACAGGAACAGGCCCCCTAAAACAGCCGCTAATAATATCCTTTTCATTATTTATCCTCTCCTCTTTTTATCACTAATATATTTTTAGGTTATTCAACTGTTCCTATATATAGGCTCAAAGTCCGTTTTTCGGATCCTTCTCAGGTTCCTCTCGATATCATGCATCTCTTTGGCATAATACGAGCTGTGGTCTTTCCATTTTTCATCATTCTCTATTTGAGACAGGATATCTTTAAGACGATTGACTTGAGCTCTAACGCCCCCTATTATAAGTTCTTCTTCAAACAAGGATTCACCTCCTTCCTTATGATTGTGGAGCTGTCTTAAACATACGCCATTCCTTCTACCAGGTAGCCCGCGCCTTTGATCGTTTTTATGATCTGCGGATTTTCCGGGTCAATTTCGAGTTTCTCCCTTAGGTGCCTTATATGGACGTCTATATTGCCGAATTCAATTTCATCTTTATCGCTCCATAAGAGTTTACAAACTTCCCAGCCGTCTATTTTGGGGAGCATTAGATCGAGGATTATAAGATCCGGGGTCTCTCCCCTTGCTATGGCCAACGCTTTTTCGCCGTCATTGGCGGACAAGACTTCGTAGCCGGACATATTCATGTGCAGGCCTACCAGTGACACCAGTTGCTTTTCATCGTCAACGATCAGTATTTTCTTTTTTTTCTGCATATATGTCTCTCCCTTAACCGGTTTTTTCCGCCGAGTTCATTCAAGAGTTCTATAATAAACTCCGGACGATTTCTGCGGGGCTTAACATAAATAAACAGAATAAAAAACAAGGTCAAGAATAAGGCGGCCGCGACGGGTATTTGAATGGTATCTTTTATCATCTTGCCACCGCTCCTTATTTGTACAATGAAAGTATAGCGTGGCGAGGTGACAAAATCTTTAAGAGAATGTGAATTATGTGTGAACTTTATTGGGGTATTATTTACGGGATTTAAGCTATCGGAATGGTAAAACTGAATGTGGAGCCCCGGCCGGGCGTAGATTGGACCCATACCTGGCCGTTGTGGGCTTGAATGATATGTTTGACGATGGAAAGTCCTAAGCCGGTCCCTCCGAGCTCCCGGGAGCGGGCTTTATCGACCCTGTAAAACCTTTCGAATATCCTGGGCAGGTCTTTTTCGGAAATGCCGATACCTGTGTCGGAAATATCGATTTGGACAACATTTCCTTTGTCCGATGCGTTTATAGCTATCGACCCTCCCTCAGGAGTATATTTAACGGCATTATCTAAAAGATTCAAAAAAACCTGTAATAATCGTTTATTATCTCCGGCTACTTTAGCGGCATTATCCGGGATATTTACCTTAACGGAGAGGGATTTGTCCTTGGCTGGTCTTTCCAGCACATTCACGCAGTGGTTTACAATGGGCAGGATTTCCAGCGTTTCAAATTCCATCTTCATATTACCGGATTCTATCCTGGAAAGGTCCAACAGGTCATTTATAAGATTTGCCAGGCGGTCACTATCCTGATAAATGATGCCGAGGAATTCTTTGACAGTATCCTCATTATCGACCTTACCGTCTAAAAGCGTTTCCGCGTAACCTTTGATGCTTGATATCGGGGTTCGTAGTTCATGTGAAACATTCGCCACAAAATCCTTACGTATATCCTCGAGACGTTTCAATTCGGTAATATCATGGAAAACGAAGACGGCGCCTTCGACGATATTCTCTTTGACTATAGGCACTCCGTTTATCATTATCGTCTTCTGTTCCGGCGCGGCAACCGCGACCTCCTGCGTTAGGACCTCCCTATTTTCATTTAAAACCCTGTCCACGATCTCTTGTATCGCGTTATTCCGTATCACTTCCAGGGGTTTTTTGCCCTCCGGGGATGAGTCGATTAAAAATAGTTTCCTGATCGATGGATTCATCAGCAGGATCCCGCCTTTTTCGTCCGTGAGCATTATCCCCTCGAACATGCTTGAAAGTATCGCCTCCAGCTTGGCCTTTTCGGACGATATGCTCTTAACCTTGGCATTTATTTCGTCCGCCATATCATTCAATGCCCCGGCGAGATCCCCCGTTTCATCGCTAGAACGCACTATCACCTTTCTTGAAAAATCTCCCCCTGCAAGGCGTTTTGCGATAGCGGACATTTCGGAAAGGGGCTTTGATATCATGATCGAGACAAAAAAACTCGCAATCAAAGTGGCAAGGATGGCAAAAATGACCGCGATGCCTATAGTCTTTAGCATCTTTGACTTCATAAGCTCTATGTCCTGGAACGGAATGGCCAATCTCAATATGCCGGCAAGACTGCCCTTCCCCAGGGGAACAGCCATATACAGCATATCTTTCCTTATGCTTGTGCTAAAACGCTTGCTCCGGCCAAGACCTTTTTTTAGAGCATCCTGGACTTCCGGTCTTGTTATATGGTTCTCAAGCCTTGACAGATCATTTCCGTCTACTTCGGAATCGCCGATAACAATACCCGCGGGGTCAATTATTGTCGCGCGCACGCTTAAACTCCGGCCTATCCTGTCGGCAAGATCGTCCGCGCCGGCGGAGGTTATCTTACGGATCAGTTCGTTATCGATAAGATCCTTATTTAATAGGAGGTCTTTCTTAAGGTTGTCCTGTATGCGGGTTTCAACGTAGGTCTTAAGGTGGGTATTAATATAAAAATATGTAGCTGTAAGTATGAGGAGTACAATCGAACAAAATATAAACGTCAGTTTCCAATATATCCTAATCCTCATTCATCCTCTTCCCTGAATTTGTAACCAAGGCCCCTTACGGTTTCGATAAGACGTCCGAATTTGCCCAGCTTCTCTCTGAGGCGCTTCACATGCGTATCGATAGTGCGCGTATCGACTCCTGTGCCCATATCCCAGACATCGGACAAAAGCCTATCCCGCGTCTGGACCCGGCCGCGCCGCTCAAGGAACGTCACTAACAGCTTGAACTCCATGTGTGTAAGCTCTATGGCCCTTCCCCTTACGGTTACTTTATGCTTCGAAAGGTCGACCGATATATCCCCTGCCATCAGGATGTCTTTTTTCGATTCTTCGACCTTACCTCTTTTCAGGATCGCTTTTACCCTTAGCACCAGCTCCCTTGGGCTGAAAGGCTTGACCATATAATCATCGGCGCCGAGTTCAAGGCCTACTATCCTGTCGACCTCTTCGCCTTTAGCCGTAAGCATTACTATAGGTATATTTTTAAGCTTCTCTTTCTCTTTTATTGCGCGGCAGGTCCCGAAACCGTCTATACCCGGAAGCATTATGTCGAGTATTATTAAATCTACCGGCCGGTCATTCAATATCTCCAGGGCCTTTTCTCCTGTCGCGGCAACTATGCATACGTACCCGGTCTTATCGAGGTTAAATTTAACCAATCTGGATATGTGCTTATCGTCTTCGACTATTAGTATGCGCTCTTTCACCCCGCCCATCCTTCCCGACCCCTAACCCATCATAGGATGGGCGGGGTTCATAGATATCTGTCTTTATTAATTACGTGAATCATCTCGCAGAGCCTGCCGTAATCACGCAGATTGAAATTCATCGCTATCCTGGGCAGGTCAAGAAATTCCTCTTCCTGGATCTCCTTGTCCGTTGGGGTCGAACGCCTGACATCGCCTCTTGTCAATCCCTCGACGCGCTTCGCTTGCCCGGGATTGATCCCGAGCTTTCGCCGAGGGATCAATATGTCTTTAAATTTTCGATTAATAAGCTTTAGAGTATTCCCGGATATCTCTTTATTCAGCCTTATCACGGTCAGGCCGGAAACGTACCTTATAGAGTGATATATGCTGTAAAAATCGTCTATATATTTTACCGCCTCATCAGCGGTTTTAGCGATATGGAAAAGCTTGAGATCTTCCTTTTTAATGAAGCCGTTCTTAAGCAGGTGATCTTTAACGTAACGTTTCCAGGCCTCCCAGTATGTCGAACCTTTCGGTTCCATTAAAACTATCGGCCTGGGCCTGGATTTACCGGTCTGCACGAGGGTAAGCATCTCGAATCCCTCGTCATGCGTGCCGAACCCCCCGGGGAAAAGGGCGGTGGCGTCGGTCTCTTTCACGAAGATCAGCTTCCTGGTAAAGAAATATTTGAAGTTTATTATCTTGTCTTTTTCGTAAATGTACGGATTGGGCTTTTGTTCGAAAGGAAGCCTTATGTTTAACGCGAACTCTTTCCCCGGCTGGGCGCCTTTATTACCGGCTTCCATAACTCCGGGGCCGCCTCCGGTTACAATCATGTAACCCTTGGCTGTCAGCTTCCTTGTAAATTCCTCAGCCATCTTATATTCAGCCGATCTCTTAAGCGATCTCGCCGACCCGAAGATTATAACCTTTTTAACATCTCTATAAGGAGAGAATATCTTGAAAGAATAACGCAATTCTTTCAGCGCGTTATTCACCAGCTTCAGATCGCCTCTATCGCCGCATTCTTTTCCAAGCTTTACGGCGGTAGTGAGTATTTCACGCAATATCCGCTCTGTCCCGGCAGAACCCGACCTCTTCGCAAGCTCATCTATTAAGCCGTCTATCGCGCTGTCCCCGATCTCGTATTCTTTATGCGTGTTTTTCATCGTTTTCCTGCGGGTGGCTGTATTTTAGGTTATTCTAGCAGACAATCGCATGTAAGACAATTGCATTATTTCAGCGCAGTCAGTAAACCTAATCCTTGTTATGTGAGCACTAGTCTCTACATAAAATTTACGGGGCCTGCCACTCCTTCGCCTTTTGTTCAAAAGGGCTCGTATGGGTTTATCCCGCCATCTGTTTAGCTCGGGGCGGGATCCCGCCTCAAGTCTCACTCCGGGCGGGACAATCTATCACGAGTATATTCTATGCGCGTATCTATGTATCCCGAACTATAGTCTTTAACATTCGGGCACCCCATCCGTTCCTGCCACCTGTAAGCATAAAGGCAGGAACGGGTTTACAATCTGTAGTCGTAGGGGAGGTTTAAACCTCCCCTACGACATAAGCGCGTATCTATGTGCGCCGAACTACACTCTTCTGTATTCGGGACACCCCATCCCTGCCCGCCTGACTTAGTTTGCTGCGATCAGGCGGGCATACTTCGCCCTTATCATAAAAAGTCTCAAGCCGCGTCACCCGAAAAATTTCCAGATAGAATAAGGCTGAATAACCTAAGCCGACGTTATGATGAGCACTGAAAATATGGGTAATTTGGAAAGCGTCTCTACTATATATAATCTATATTCTTCGAGCGAGGCCGAAGGCCGAGTCGAGAAGTTCCACGAAAGATGCAGAAAGTTCTCGACTCGCCAGACTTAGATCACAGCTCACTCGAACAATAAAGGGAATCCCGCCCGGAGTAAACCAGGGGGCGGGACCCCACCCCGTGCTATACTCCGGGCGGGGAAATTTCGCCCTACTTGTTCCTGAGCGCCGCCTTGATAAAATCCCTAAATAGCGGATGCGATTTATCCGGCTTTGATTTGAATTCGGGGTGGAACTGGCATGCCACGAACCACGGATGGCCGCGCAGTTCTATTATCTCGACGAGGCCCTTCTTTGGATAGATGCCGCTGAATGTCATTCCCTTCTTTTCTAAAGACAGCCTGTATTTATTATTAAATTCGTATCTGTGCCTGTGCCTTTCACATACCTTGCTCTTCCTGTACGCGTCATGCGCCTTCGTCCCTTTCTTAAGCGCGCATTCCGAAGCGCCCAGGCGCATCGTAGCGCCCATAGCCTTGACATGTTTCTGCTCTTCGAGAAGGCTTATTACGGGGAATCTTGTCTTTCTTTCAAATTCAGTCGAATTAGCGCCTCTCATCCCGCAGACGTGCCTGGCAAATTCTATTATCGCCGTCTGCATGCCTAAACATATCCCGAGATACGGTATCCTGTTCTCGCGCGCATACTGGATGGCCATTACCTTTCCTTCGATGCCGCGGTTGCCGAAACCGCCGGGAACGAGTATCCCGCCCACGCCTTCCAGATGGGCATGCGCCCCGTCTTTCTCTATGTCCTCGGAATCGACCTTCCTTATTACCAGTTTCGCGTCATTCTCTATCGCGCCGTGGACCAGCGCTTCATATATGGATTTGTAGGCGTCCTGCAGAGTCATATATTTACCGACTACCGCTATCTTGACCTCTTTCGAAGGGAATTTAACGCGTTTTATTATTGAATTTTCCCATCCGGATATATCGCCGTCCTGGCACTTCAGGTTCAAGAGGCGCACTATAAGTTTGTCGAGTCCCTCTCTCTTAAGGCATATTGGAACCTCGTATATGCTTTCTACGTCTACCGCCTGCACCACACCTTCTACATCTACGTTGCAAAAGAGCGCGATCTTCGCCTTTGTCTCGGCCGTAAGATATTTTTCGGTCCTGCATACTATGATGTCGGGTATTATGCCTATTTCGCGGAGCGTTCCCACGCTGTGTTGGGTAGGTTTGGTCTTGATCTCTCCGGCGGATTTTATATATGGGACAAGGGTCACGTGGACGTTTATGGCGTAGTCCCTGCCCACTTCAAGGCGCAGCTGCCTTATAGCCTCAAGGAACGGCAGGCTCTCTATGTCTCCGACGGTCCCGCCTATTTCCACGATAACGACGTCCACCCTTTTATCCTCCGCTACTTTTTTAATGCTGTCTTTTATCTCGTCCGTGATGTGCGGGATTATCTGTACGGTAGAGCCCAGGTAATCGCCCCGGCGCTCTTTTGTTATTACGGAATAGTATATCTTACCGGTCGTGATGTTATTGTCCCGCGTGAGGTGAGCGTTCGTGAACCGCTCGTAATGGCCGAGGTCGAGATCGGTCTCGGCGCCGTCGTCGAGGACATAGACCTCTCCGTGCTGATATGGATTCATAGTGCCCGGATCGACATTTATATAAGGATCGCATTTTATCAGAGTGACCTTCAGCCCTTTGGACTCCAGTAATTTGCCGATAGACGACGAGGTTATCCCTTTCCCGAGACTTGAAACGACGCCGCCGGTCACGAATATATATTTTGCCATTTCTATACCCTTTCCTTTCCGGCTTCAGGCTTTTCTTTCTTCCCAGCCGAAAAACATACTATCCTCTGCGACACGACATCAGACATTATTTTTAATTCCCTGGCGCCCACGTCATACACGCTCACGATATCTTTAAACCTTGGAGATTGGGGCGCCATCTTCAGGAACAGGTCTTTTGACTTTGAGAGCCATCCGCGGTTAAAGACAACCTCTTTCTTTTCGGGAAATAGCGCTACGTAGAATATATTCGTCTCCACAAGGTCCTGGAAGAAATGAGTGCCGAATGAAAGTTCCGGCATGAGATTACCGGCGGTAAATGCCATCTCCGCCAGTATGGCGACATTGTTTATCTCGGCGAATTTCACCGGTATCCCGAGAGACGGCGTAGTCGAGCCCCATCGTCCGGGCCCTATCAGGATGACAGGCATCCTTTCCCTGTTATCGATCTCTCTATTCAACGCGCCGATGAGCCGCGCAACCTCATATTTATCCGATTGCGTAAGGGCGGAATAACCTTGCGGATCGACGTAAATAACCCTTCCGATCTCCTGGGATATGTTGCCTCCCAGAAAATATCCGCGTGATTCAAAGAGCGTCTCTTCTTTTCCGGCGTGGTCCGGGATAGCCACTTTCCTGCCCAGCCCGCGCGTTTGAAGCGGCCTGCACTGAAGAAGATTTATCTTGAACTTGTTCCCTTCGGTGAAATTTACCGTAAATTCTATCTCGACGGGATAATCATAGTCCTGCTCGAGGATCTTCAGCATCTTCTTAAAATGCTCTACCAGGGAATTGTCGCGCAGCGCATTATCAAGCGTCAATATCCAGTATCTTTTACCTTCCGGCGCATTATCGCCCATGATGAGCTTAGCCTCATCGTCTTCGGCGGCCACGCGGCGCGTGTGGGCGTAAGATATCCCGCTTATCAGGTCTTCGAAGGGGACCGTCTTCCACGTATTATCTTTTACGTCTATCAAGTCCACATCGTGCTGGGAGAACTTTCTCAGGTCGTCCCTCTCCGAATACGGCCTCCTGAACGGATCGTCGAGGGCGACCATCCTGGGATAATCGCCTTCGACGCGGTTCACAGCCCTGGTGCCGAGGCCGAATACGAGCCTCAGCATTCCCGCTTCCGGGTTCATCTTATCGCTCCATACATAAGTGTTATGGGACACGCCTACTCCGGCCAGGTCAGGGAAGAAATAGTTCTTGTGATGGGCGCCGGAAACGCGCTGCACCAGGAGCGCCATCTGCTCATCCATCTTATCCAACCCTCTCTGCTTCCTGTACACAAGCGCGTCTTCGTTCATGGTGCTTGCGTATATCCTTTTGACGGCTTCCGCGAACTGGATATACCTCTGTTCCGGGCTTCCCTGGTTGGCCAGGAATATGCTCTCGTATTTCCCGGCGAACGCGTTGCCAAAACCGTCTTCGAGAAGCGAACTCGAACGTATTATGATAGGCGACGAGCCGAAATATTCTATGATCTGCTGGAAATGTTCCATTATCTCTTCCGAGAATACGCCGTAGAGCATCTTCTCTTTCAATATCTTCGCTATCGGAAAATATCCCTCTTCGGTCTTCTGCTGCATCCTGAGCTTCCACCAGCGGTTCTCGACTATGTAAGAATAGAATATGTCCGAACCTATATAGAACGAGTCGTGCGGCTCGGAAACGGTCCGCCAATCCGACCATTTCTCGGACAATATCTTCCTCGCGAGCAGCATACCCACGCTCTTTCCGCCTATGAATCCCGTCCCGATCAGCCTGGACTTTATCTCTATCAGTTCCTCAAGCGTGAAATTCTGCGTCGCGAGCGAAAGGACCTTCTTGTTCTTCGTTATCATTATCCCGCAGAGCTTCTTTATCATTTCCTTCGCTTTGTTCTTCAATGCGCCCGGTCCCGCCAGTTCCTCCGCTTCCATGAAAAGGCGGTCCCAGTAATCGAGATTCCTCTTTGCGCTCTCGGCCCCCTTTTCGCGGATGTACGAGAGTATCTTCACCGCGTTGACGCTGTCCGTGATCGGGATGAACCTCTCCCCTTTCTTCTGGTGAGGGAGGAACATCGTCGGCGAATATCTGTTCCATACCTTTAACGGATGTATATACAGGCTGCCCTCGCAATGGTATACGTCCATGAGTAATTGCGTCGTCTCGCGAATGCGGGCTATCGATTTGAAAGAATGATTGTTCCTCAGTATCGAGAAATATGTGAAGGTCTTGAGCTCGTAGAGGTAAGGGCATGTGACCATGAAAAAATTCCCGACCATAAGGTCGGTTGCCCATGCCGAGCGGAGCTCCGACAGGCAGTCGAAGACATAATAGGCGCCGTCGCCTTCCTGCGAGATGATATTATTCACTTTTGTCGTAAACGATTCGAATCCCGCGTCGGCGTTAAGCTCATACCGCTTTACGCGCTTCGAGCTTTTCAGGAGCTCCTTGTGCGAGGCAAACCTCAAATATATTACCCTCTTGCCGCCTTTGAGAGCCTCATCCACAAAAGGCTTCACGAGGTCGATATAATCCTTTATGTCGTCTATCTGCCAGACGACATTATCCCCGACCCTGAGGCCGGTTATCACATTATCCAAACCTTTTATTCCCGTGCTTATCATATCGGTATCCTTTTATCCCGCCCGCCAGTCAGCCGTGGGCGGGATTTCAAATCAGCGGCAAGTCGCTGCCGCCCATTAAAAATTTATCCACGCAATAGGCCGCCCGGCGGCCTTCTGAAACAGCCCATACTACCAGAGACTGGCCGCGCCTCATGTCACCCGCGGAAAATACTTTTTTGACTGATGTCATATAATCGGCATCCGTCTTCACGTTTCCGCGCTCGTCAAATTTAACGCCGAGTTCCGCCAGAAGCCCGGAATGCTCGGGATGCAAAAATCCTACGGCAACGATGACCATATCCGCGTCTATCTCGAATTCGCTCCCCGGAACCTCTTTCATTACAGGGCAGGAATTTCCCTCAATCTTTGAAAATTCCACCTTTACGCATGAAAGCTTCTTCACGCGCCCCTTTTCCCCTATAAAACGTTTCGTGAGGATAGCCCAATGGCGCCGGGCTCCTTCTTCATGGCTCGACGTCGTCTTCAAGAGAAGCGGATATCTCGGCCATGGATAGTCGCTCGTGCGGCATTCCGGCGGTTTAGGCATGACCTCTATCTGGACAACGCATGCCGCGCCCTGCCTGTTCGCGGTCCCTACGCAGTCTGAGCCCGTATCGCCTCCCCCTACAACGACCACCGACTTACCTTTCGCGTCTACCTTCCGCCCCTGCGGCGCTTTTTCGCCCGCGGCCCTCTTATTGGCCTGGCTGAGGTAATCCATCGCAAAATATACGCCTTTCAGGTCCCTGCCGTCGATCTTAAGATCTCGAGGATCCCGCGACCCGCCGGCCAGGACAACAGCGTCGAAATCCTTTAAAAGTTTTCCGGCAGGATAGTCCTTCCCCACATTAACGCCCGTCTTAAATACTATGCCTTCTTTTTTCCAGATATCCACTCGCCGGTCTATGGCCTTTTTTTCCAGCTTGAAATCCGGGATCCCGTAGCGCAATATCCCGCCGGGCTTATCGTCGCGCTCAAAGACAGTAACGTTGTGCCCCGCCTTGTTAAGCTGCGCCGCGCAGGACAATCCTGCGGGGCCTGAACCGACAACGGCTGCCTTCTTGCCGGTCCGGGCCTTTGCGCGGTTCGCTTTGATGATGTTATTCTTAAAACCATATTCCACGAGCGCAAGCTCGTTCTCCCGTATCGTTACGGCATCGTCGTTCAGCCCGAGCACGCACGCGTATTCACATAGAGCCGGACAGACCCTTCCCGTTATCTCCGGCAGGTTGTTCGTCGATTCCAAGAGCACGAGAGCCGCTTCCCACCTGCCGCTATACATATGGTCGTTCCATTCCGGGATGTAATTTCCTATCGGGCATCCCCAATGGCAAAACGGCGTCGCGCAGTCCATACAGCGCGAGGCCTGTTCCTCGGACTGCTTCTCGCTCCTTGGCTTAGCGACGGGAGCGAAATCGCGGACGCGTTCGCATACCGGCCTGTATTGGGAGAGCTGTCTTGCGGCCTTTAGGAATCCTTTCGGGTCACCCATCTAATGACTCCTTGAGATCCAGCTTCTCTTCTATCTTCACGCCTTCCAGGATGCGCTTATATTCAAGAGGTATGACCTTTACGAATTTCTTCAACTCTGCATGCAGATTATCGATCACCTGTTTTGCCTTCGCGCTCCTTGTATATTTCAGGTGGTTATGGAGCAGATTATATATCGTATCCCTATCGGGCTCTTTGACGCTCTCGAGGGCGACCATATCCATATTGCACCTGTCCTTGAACGCGCCATCCTCGTCATATACGTATGCGATGCCGCCCGACATGCCGGCCCCGAAGTTCCTTCCGGTCGTCCCGAGTATGACCACTCTTCCGCCTGTCATATATTCGCACGCGTGGTCGCCGACGCCTTCCACAACGGCCAGGAGCCCTGAGTTCCTTATACAGAACCGCTCTCCCGCCACGCCGCATATATACGCTTCACCCGATATGGCGCCGTAAAAAGTGGTATTGCCGATGATCATGTTCTCATCGGGCTTATATTTTGCCGCCGAGAACTGGTATATTATTATCTTCCCGCCGGATATGCCCTTACCTACATAATCATTCGCCATCCCTTCCAGTTCAAATGTTATGCCTTTCGCGAGGAAAGCGCCGAAGCTCTGTCCGGCAATACCTTCGAATCTGCATCTTATCGTATCTTCCAGGAGAACTCCGTCCCCGCACCTTCTCATCACCTCGCCGCTCAACATCGCGCCTGTCGTCCTGTTCGTATTGTTTATCTTTAGCGATACCCTGACGGGCGTCTTCTTATCAAGCGCGCCGGCGCACATCTTTATGAGCTCCCTGTCGAGGACGAAATCGAGCCCGCTCTCCTGCTTGGAGGCGCAATATCTAACGGCATCGCCGCCTATTTCAGGCTTATAAAGGATCTTCGAGTAGTCCACGGCCTTAGCCTTCGAGGGGATGATCTCTTCATTCACTTCCAACAGGTCCGATCTCCCTATCATCTCATCTACGGTCCTGATGCCGAGGCTCGCCATGATCTGTCTCAGCTCTTCGGCCACAAAACGGAAATAGTTTACGATATATTCAGGTCTTCCGCTGAAACGCTTTTGCAAAATATCATCCTGCGTAGCCACTCCGACGGAGCAGTTATTCAAATGGCAATGCCTTAACATGACGCATCCGCTCACTATAAGCACTGCCGTGCAAAAGCCATATTCTTCGGCTCCCAAGAGCGCCGCTATCGCGACGTCGCGGCCGGTGCGCATCTGCCCGTCTGTCTGAAGCCTGACCCTTGTGCGCAGGCCGTTCAACAACAGAGTCTGGTGCGTCTCTGAAAGACCAAGCTCCCACGGAAGACCGGCGTATCTGATCGAGCTCCTTGGGGACGCTCCTGTGCCGCCGTCCCCGCCCGAAATAAGTATCATGTCGGCGTGGCCTTTTGCTACGCCCGCGGCCACAGTGCCTACGCCTGTCTCGGATACCAGTTTTACGCTGACGCGGGCATATGGATTTACGTTCTTAAGGTCGAATATAAGCTGCGCCAGGTCTTCTATGGAATAAATATCGTGATGCGGCGGAGGCGATATCAGAGTGACGCCGGGCGTCGTGTATCTGGTGCGCGCGATTATCTCGCTTACCTTATGGCCGGGCAGCTGGCCTCCCTCGCCGGGTTTGGCGCCCTGCGCTATCTTTATCTGTATCTCGTCGGCGTTGACAAGGTAGTTCGCGGTAACGCCGAATCTTCCCGAAGCGACCTGCTTTATGGCGCTCCTCCTGGAATCCCCGTTCGGCAGGGTTATGAACCTGTTCGGGTCTTCGCCGCCTTCGCCTGTATTGGATTTCCCGCCGATCCTGTTCATGGCGATGGCTATCGTCTCATGGGCAGGCCTCGAGATGGAACCAAAGCTCATAGCTCCGGTCGCGAACCGTTTCATTATATTTTCGACAGGCTCGACCTCTGCGAGCGGTATCTGTTCCGCGCTCTTGAATTTGAAGAGCGCCCTTATAGTAGCGGGATTTGCCGACTGGTCGTTTATCATTGCCGCGAATTGGCTGTATCGGCCGTAGTCGCTTGAGCGCGCCGCGTCCTGCAAGGAGGCTATCGTCTCGGGATTCCAGAGATGGTGCTCTCCGTCCTTCTTCCACTGGTATACTCCGCCGCTTTCCAGATTCTGGGTCTCGGCATTTCTGCGCGAATACGCCCTCCTGTGCCTTGCTATGGCGTCATCCGCGATCCCGTCAAGATCAACTCCTCCTATACGCGACACAGTGCCTGCGAAATATTTATCGATAAATGCGCTGTCCAGCCCAAGCGCCTCAAAGACCTGAGCTCCCCGATAACTCCTTAGCGTAGATATGCCCATCTTCGATAATATCTTCAATATGCCGTCTCTTAGCGCTTTCCTGTAATTTTTCATGGCGGACTTCACATCCGGGGATATCTCTTTTTCCCGCGCCAGATACTCTATAGCTTCATAAACAAAATACGGATTTACGCAATCGGCTCCGTAGCCGAATAGAAGCGCAAAATGATGCACTTCCCTGGGTTCCGCGCTTTCGATTATCAGGCCGACCTGCGAACGTATCGTCTTTCTCACAAGGTGCTGGTGGACGGCGCTCGCGGCAAGGAGCGCCGGAAGGGCAACATTGTCTTTGTCCGCGCCCCGGTCGCTCAGTATGATGAACGAATAACCTTTTTCGATCGCGTATTCCGACTCAAAGCATATCCTCTCCAGGGCCTGTTTAAACCCATCCCTGCCGGCGGACACGTCAAAAAAAGTATAAATCGTCTTCGTCCTGAAGGCGTTTATACTTATATCGCGTATCCTGGCAAGCTCTTCGTCCGTAAGTATCGGATTCTCCACTCTCAGCTTATGACTGTGCTCCGGCGTCTCCTCAAGTATGTTCTTTTCCGGCCCGATAAAGCTTTCAAGGCTCATCACGAGCTTTTCCCTTATGGAGTCTATGGCCGGATTCGTCACCTGCGCGAAGAGCTGCTTAAAATAGTTATAGAGGATCTGGTCCTTTTTCGACAGAAATGCGTGAGGTATATCGCTTCCCATAGAGCCTACGGGTTCTTTCCCTTCCTGAGCCATGGGCTTGATAATGACCTTCATGTCCTCCCGGGAATACCCGAATGCCTTTAAGCTCGATATGATATCCTCGCTCTTGTTGTTGATAGCTCCGCCGGCGGAAAGCTTATCGAGATCTACCATATTCTGGGCATTCCACTTGCCATACGGACAGCGCGCGGAAACGCTCTTCTTTATCTCGGAATCATGGACTATCCTCTTCGCCTTCGTATCTATGAAGAATATCTTGCCCGGCTCAAGCCTGCCCGAGATCTTTATCTCGGAGGGGTCTATATCAAGGACGCCGACCTCGGAAGCCATGACTACAAAACCGTCATTGGTGACTATATAACGCGCCGGACGAAGGCCGTTCCTGTCGAGAACAGCCCCTATATTTTGCCCGTCCGTAAAAGCGATCGCCGCGGGGCCGTCCCACGGTTCCATGAAGCAGGCGTGATATCTGTAGAATTCCTTAAGCTCCTTAGGCATAGAGCTGTCATGTTCCCATGCCGCGGGGATCAGCATCATCATGGCGTGTTCAAGAGACCTCCCCGATAAGACGAGAAGTTCAAAGACATTATCTATTACGGCCGAATCACTGCCGCCTTTTACTATGACGGGTTTAAGCTTATCTATGTCCGGGCCGAATGACCCGCCCGATATCAGACGCTCGCGCGCGCTTACCCAGTTCACGTTCCCGCGAAGGGTATTTATCTCTCCGTTATGAGCCAGAAAACGAAAAGGCTGAGCCAGGTCCCATGTAGGAAATGTGTTCGTGCTGTAGCGCGAATGGACCATGCATAGCGAGCTCTCTATGGAAACGTCCCGCAGGTCGGGAAAGAAACTTTTTAATTGCGTCGGTTTAAGGAGCCCTTTGTATATAAAAGTCCTCGATGAAAGGTTGGTAATGTAAAAAAAGGATTTCTGCCCGACGGCGGATGACCTGACATAGTTCTCGACCTGTTTTCGTATGACATACAACTTCCTTTCAAAATCAAGCTGATGGGCGAGGGCCGGGTCTCTTCCTATAAATACCTGGGAGATGAACGGCATGGTATCTCTAGCAGTCTTGCCTATTACAGAGCTATCTACCGGGATATCACGCCACCCCAGGAATCGCTGGCCTTCTTCCTCTATAACGGTCCTGAATATCCCTATGCAGGCCTCCCTGTCTTTGGCGTCCTGCGGCAGGAACACAAGCCCTGCCCCGTAATGTCCGTATCCGGGAAGCTCTATGCCGGCCTTCTTACATTCCTTCGCGAAAAATTTATGCGGCAGCTGTATCAGTATGCCCGCGCCGTCGCCTGTCTCCGGGTCCGCGCCGACAGCGCCGCGGTGGCTCAAATGTTCGAGCGCTTCGATGCCTTTCTTTACTATCTCATGGGACTGCGAGCCGTCAATATTGCAGACGAACCCGACTCCGCAGGAATCATGCTCGAATTGCGGATCGTACAGCCCCTGTTTTTCGGGATAGCGGTTTGATTTCACGATCTATACCTCTCTACGTCTATGTTCAACTTCTTTATCTTGTTTGACAGCGTGTTACGATGCAGCCCCAGTATCTTTGAGGCCGCCACCTGGTTGCCGCCGGAACGTTCCAGAGCCTTCGCTATTACCGCCTTCTCGATATCGTCTATTATACTGGCGTATATGCGCTCGGAATTACCCGTATAAAAATAACGGTTTATTATATCATAGAAATCGTCTGTCACATCAATGCCTATTTTTTATGCATCCGACAACAAAAAAATTTTGCAACCCCTGCCGCGTAGTCAAATACGCCGCGGCAGAGGTTACAAAGATCCAATCAATTACAGGACCGAAAGGTATTTCTCCAGCTCATGCTGCGGCACCCGGATCCTGTACTCGTCCCACTCCTTCTTCTTTAATTCAACGAACCTGGGGAATATATGGCTTCCCAGGACTTTTTTGACCAGTTCGCTGTTCTCGGCTATCGCGATCGCGTGCCCCAGGCTGTCCGGCAGAGTCTCGATGCCCCTCTCTTTCCTCTCGGCGTCGGTCAGATGATAGAGGTTCGTATCCATAGCCTTCGGCGCCTTGTACTTCTTTTCAATACCGTCGAGGCCGGCGTGCAGCATGGCCGCGAACGTCAGGTACGGATTGCATGCGGGGTCGCAGGCCCTGAACTCGCATCTGGTCGCCTTCTCTTTGCCGGGATAGTAGAGCGGCACTCGGACAAGAGCGCTCCTGTTCCTGCGGCTCCAGGCCACATATACGGGCGCCTCGTAACCCGGCACAAGCCTCTTATATGAGTTTGTCGTCTGGGCGAATATGGCGCAGATCTCCTTGGCATGTTTCAAGAGCCCCGCTATGTAATTACGGGCGGTATCAGAAAGATTATCCTCGCTCTTCGCGTCGAAGAACATATTCTTCGAACCTTTAAATAGCGATTGATGCGTATGCATGCCTGAGCCGTTCTGCCCGAATATAGGTTTCGGCATAAAGGTTGCGTACACACCGAACTTGCTCGCTATCTCCTTCACAACTACTTTATAGGTAATAACACTATCGGCCATCTCGAGCGCGTCTTTATATCTCATATCGACTTCGTGCTGTGAAGGGGCCACTTCATGGTGCGAATATTCGACGTCTATACCCATCTTCTCAAGGGCCAATACCGTCTCGCGTCTAAGGTCGCTGGCAACGTCGAGCGTCGTCAGGTCAAAGTATCCGCCCTTATCGAGGACTTCGGTAGCCGAATCACTCTTAAAATAGAAGAACTCGAGCTCAGGACCGAGATAAAAATGGTCATATCCCATCGCGGTTGCCCTCTCAAGGGCTTTTTTCAGGATGTAACGCGGGTCACCCTCATACGGCTTCTTATCCGGCGTCAGGACGTTGCATATCATCCTGGCAACAGCCTTCTCGGAAGGCCGCCACGGAAGTATGGCGAACGTGTCGGGATCAGGGAAGGCTATCATATCAGACTCCTCTATATCCTGGTAACCCGTGATAGAGGATCCGTCAAATCCCATGCCGTTATCAAGAGCGTTTTCCAGCTCTTTGTCCGTTATAGCGAAACTCTTTACCTGCCCCATTATGTCGGTAAACCATAACCTTATAAACTTTACGTCATTCTCCTTAACCAGCTTCAAAATATCCTGCTTCGTCTTCTTCGCCATCTGTATCCCCCTTTGTTTTGGCTTGTTAAATAAAAAATGGTATTTTAGCCGCTTCGGCTTAAAACACCATTGTTTTAATACGCCTCATGCACAAACGCTGTGCTCTCCTGAATACAACAATTACGTATATATAAGTAAAAAAATGGGGCTCTTGGTAACTAAAATTTTAAAATATTTACCCTATCGCCAAAGGCCCTTTTTCACCGGTGCGTATCCTGAAACACTCTTGGAGATCTATAACGAATATCTTGCCGTCGCCTATAGTGCCTGTCTTCGCAGCCTTCATTATCGCCGCTACAGCAGGTTCGACATAGCTATCGTTAACTGCGATCTCAAGCCTCACCTTTTTCAGCAGGTTGCCCGTCTCTTTCCTGCCTCTATACACCTCTGTCCGCCCTTTTTGCCGCCCGCACCCGAGGGCATTCGATACTGTCCTTAAGTGTATCTGGCTATTATCGAGCTCCTGCAATACATCCTCAAGTTTATGCGGCTGAATTATGGCTATTATCAGTTTCATATTGTCCTTTCTAATCGAGCAGCGTATAAGCGCTCTCTTCATGCTGGGTTATGTCTAATCCTACAACCTCTTCTTCATCGGACACCCTCAGGCCCATAACAGCGTCGAGAACCTTGAGCAGGATAAATGTTATCGCTACCGAATACACCATGGCCGCAAGCGCTCCTATAGCCTGCACCTTGAACTGCGCGGCATTCCCGAATAACAGGCCGTTATTGCCTGCCGGGTTTATGAGCTTTTGCGCGAAAAGCCCCGTTAGCAGGGCTCCTATGGTCCCGCCCACGCCATGGACTCCAAAAGCGTCGAGCGAGTCATCGTATCCGAATTTCAGCTTCATGACCGCGACCGATGTGTAACAGACCATGCCGCCTATAATACCTATGCATATTGAAGAGATCGGAGACACAAACCCCGCGGCGGGCGTTATCGCGACAAGTCCCGCGACAGCTCCCGTAGCCCCGCCGAGGATCGTCGGCTTTCCTGTCACCTTCCACTCGATCATCATCCATGTAAGGGCAGCGGCCGCGGCGGCTGTATTCGTCGCTATAAATGCCGATACGGCAAGCCCATTCGCCGCCAAGGCGCTTCCGGCATTGAAACCAAACCACCCGAACCACAGAAGGGACGCGCCGAGAACGACGAGCGGCAGGTTATGGGGAGGCATCGGCTCTTTCCCGTATCCGCGCCTCTTACCTAATATAAGAGCGCACACCAGCGCGGAGATACCTGACGAAATGTGGACTACCGTACCTCCCGCGAAGTCAAGGCATCCCATCTCCCTGAGCCATCCGCCCGTGCCCCACACCCAGTGGCAAACAGGGTCATACACAAGGGTCGCCCACAATAAGGTAAAGACTGCATAGGTCGAGAACTTCATCCTCTCCGCGAAAGCGCCGGTTATCAGGCCCGGCGTAATTATCGCGAACATCATCTGGAAGGCCATAAATAACAGATGCGGGATCGTAGACGCGTAATCCGGATTCGGGGCCATCCCCACGCCTTTCAGCCCGAACCACGCGAGGCTTCCTATAAAATGGCCCTGGTCAGGCCCGAACGACAGGCTGTATCCCCACAGCACCCACTGGATGCTTATAAGGCACATGACGAAGAAGGACTGCATCATGGTAGCAAGCACGTTCTTCCTCCTCACGAGCCCGCCGTAAAACAGAGCCAGCCCCGGCGTCGTCATAAGCATGACAAGCGCCGTCGACATCAAGATCCACGCCGTATCCCCCGAATTGATCATATCCGCTTCCTTTCCATAAAATTTTTACATCTGTTTACACAACTGGGAAAAAATTCACATAAAAAAACATACACTATTCACCCGAATAATATTCACCGGATACCTAATCTGGCCCTCATCACCTCCGCGTAAACCTTATTAATACGCCCTGTTTTTAACCACCTTTCTAATGTGGATACCTGGATATCTATCCTTTTTGACAGGTCATGCAGCGTATACCTGTTCCTCTCCTTAAACTGCCTTAATTTTTCAATCAGTTCTTTATCGACCATCTAAATCGCGCTTTCGCCTTTTTCGCCCGTTCGAATTTTAACCGCGTCTTCTACGGGATATATAAATATTTTCCCGTCTCCTACTTCACCTGTCCGGGCATATTCCATTATAGTATTCACTATCTTATCCACTTCGCCGTTCTTAACGATTATCTCTATTTTAATTTTCGGCAGCAGCTCCATTTTATACTTTTCGCCGCGCCACTGCTGGACAACGCCCTTTTGCTTGCCATGCCCTTCGATTTCGCTGATCATGAGCCCCGCGCAGCCAAACAGTTCCAGCGCGCGGCGCACCGGATCAAGGCTTTCCGGCCTGATTATGGCCTCGATTTTTTTCATACCATACCTCCTCAATTTCCATTCCGCAAGCCTGAGAATGAATAGGCCGGCTTGCGGGTTATGAACTCAGGGTATGCGGAATTGCCATGTTCCCCTATATCCAGGCCTTCTATCTCTTCCTGCAGGCTTACCCTTAATCCCATAACCTGCTTTATTAAAACCCATGAAACAATGGAAGCAAGGAAAACATACGCCCCGCAGGATAATACGCCGATAGCCTGCGCCGCCAACAATTTTGTGCCGCCGCCGAAAAACAGGCCGTTGCCCGTAGCAGTCCCGGTTATCTTATCCTGAGCGAATAAACCCACACAGAGTGTTCCGAAAACGCCGTTCACCAAATGTACGGATAACGCGCCTACAGGATCATCCATTTTTAACCTGTCAAAACCTATAACTGCCAGCACGACCAATACGCCTGCGATCAGTCCTATGATAATTGAGCTCGGAACGCTTACAAACGCGCATGGCGCCGTTATCGCGACAAGCCCGGCAAGACAGCCGTTCAGTGTCATACCGAGATCAGGCTTGCCCAGCATAAGCCACGATAATAAGGTGGCGCTCAATATTGCCGCCGCGGCAGCCGTATTCGTAGTAACCGCGACGTGGCATATGGCTAAAGGATCCGCCGCCATGGTCGATCCGGGGTTAAAACCAAACCATCCGAGCCACAGCACAAAGGTACCTATAGTCGCTATAGAGAGGTTGTGGCCCGGGATTGGGTTGATCTTCCCGTCGTCCGAATACTTTCCAAAACGGGGACCGAGCACCAATACGCCGGCCAGCGCCGCCCATCCGCCTACAGAATGCACTACCGTGGATCCGGCAAAATCATACATTCCTAATTTAGCCAGCCATCCGCCCCCCCATATCCAGTGCCCTACGATAGGGTAGATTAGCATTGTCATGACAAAGGAGAAGACTATAAAGGAAGCGTACTTTATCCTTTCTGCTACCGCGCCGGATACTATCGTAGCGGCGGTCCCCGCGAAGACCAGCTGGAAAAAGAATTTTGCGAGTAACGGTACGCCCGTCCACGAGAGCGCCGAATATACACCTTTATATGCCTCGCCTGTGGCGGGAGAGTTATCCGCGCCTGACAGGAAAAACAGTCCTTTCAATCCTACCAACGGCGTCCCGTCTCCAAACATCAGGCCATAGCCTAAAACCAGGAAACCGATAGAAGAGACCGCGAAGACTACGAAATTTTTTGAGAGTATGTTAACGCAGTTCTTCACCCTGGCAAAACCCGCCTCCACCATGGCAAAACCCAAATTCATAAAGAAGACGAGCATCGCTGTAATCAGGACCCACAGCGTATCCAGGACAACTTTTGTATCCATGAGACAACCTCCTTATTTAGTCTTATCGGATTTAGAACTTCGCGATCACTTCCGCGGCTATCGTGTTTTGGTAATTGGACGTTACCTTATCTTTCGTGAACGCCTGGCCGCTCGCCTTATCGTATCTGTATTCAAAACGCGTTATTAGATTTTTGTAAATCTTAAACTCATTTGTCAGGGTAAATTCAAAAAGGCTGAGATCGGAAATAGGCATGGTCGAACTTGTGAGATAACCCGTCCGGACACCGTCTCTATCATGAAAATATTCTCCTCTGCCGGCGATCGACCACCAGTCGAATATATCGTATTTTGCGTAACCGGCTATTCCGTCCCACGCGGCGTCTTTGCCGATATCGTATCCACCCAGCACAGAGGCGGCGTTCTTCTCCCAGCCGTAATCATAGTTGACCTTAAAGGTCAATTTATCGGTGGCTTTATATGTAGCCACGAAATCTATCAGATTCCTGAAGTCCTTATCGGAATCGGCGCGCTCCGGTCCGAACATTCCGCCGACGCTGAACGAAATTTTGTCATTTGGCGTCACTGTGACCTGCGCTTCGACCGTCTTTGCCTTATTAAGGTCCACCGTTTGATCCCACCCGTTCACTACACCTATATACGCCTCGACCGGGACGTTCGCGAAAGGCTTATCGTATATACGTATACCCGTGTGCGTAAACGGTATCGCGTAGCCGAACATATACGACCGCGAAAAATTCCAGTTGTTCATCGATTCGATGACCTCCGCGCCGTGCAATGTCGCGAACTTGCCTATCTTAAAGGTCATCGTATCAGCCAGCGGAAACGAGAACGGCAGCATGACTTGCGCATATGCCTGCTGAAGATCAAACGCGTCATTTGATGTCCCTAATCCGCCGTCGGCAGTACCCAGGCCGTTAGAATGTATCAGCTTGGCGTCCTGGCCAAAATCCAGGTCGATCCTGAACCCGACCGGAGATTCTTTAGAGACAAGTTTCTCCAGGTTTATCTGCGCCATATTCAGCATGAAACCGTTGGCTTCGGTATCGAATACACGCAGCCTGTTTGTCCGCGTGTTCGGAGGTACCGGGGTGTTCGTATTAAATATATAGGAGGTGTCGACAAAACCATGGACCTCTATCTCCCTGGCAAAAGAGGTTACGGCGGCCGAAATGCCGCTGTCCGGTTCTACATTTTGCGCTTTAATAACCGGTGTCCGCGTTTCGGATTTTTCCAACCTGGCCTCAAGCGCGACCAGCCGATCTTTCAGGGCCGCTATTTCCTTTCTAAGCTCTTCGGTTTCGCTTGGTACAGCATCGGAAAAGACCGGCAATGGATTTGCCAGCAAAGCAAAAAGCAGTATAACTGAAATTCTCTTCGACGCGCATATCATTGCCGCTACCTCCTATTGTCCCGGTGTGTGAAAATAGAAAAGCGCCTTTTAACACCACCATGGTGCCAAAAGACGCCTTCGTCTAATAAATCTCACTTGCTACAAGTAAAAAAGCTATGTCATTGGTAACCTTTTCTTTTTACGCCATTTTGTGATTATGCTCTTTTTGTGCTTCAGTACCATGACATGCGAGATGTCCATCTGGGCTGCCGTCTCCCGCACAGTATGCCCTTTCAACAGGTAAGAGAGCACAGCCCTCTCTTTATCGGTCAGGCCGAGCCCCCTGATCTCATCGACGGTAAGCTCGCTCTCTATCCGTGACCCCGGAGTTTCTCTCTTATCCTCCAGTATATCGCCTAAAGTCAGCCCTTCGGGGGTCACAAGCTCATCGATGCTCGAGAAGACGACCTTGGGCCTTCCTTTTCGCAGAAAATTCTGTATATGGAATTCGCACCCCTTGATGACGTATGACTCATTTATACCTATGGGAAGGCCGTTAGCGTAATGCTGCCACAGGTAGATACACATCTCCTGATACAGGTCCTCCTCGTCGTAATAGCCAAGGAGAAGATGTTTACGCGCGATAAACCTTAGCGCGGGCGTTATCTTTTCCAGCAGTACCCTGAAATACATGGATCACCGTCCCTGAAAATAAAAAAATCCTTTCCGGCGTTTTCTTCGCCGAAAAGGACGTCCCTCTGCTTTGTCCTTCTAATAAGCTCTACTTCGCGCTTACCATCATATTAAGTTTACCACAAATCCGGCAAATGTCAATAAATAATCATTATTCCGCTATCGGTCAGGAAGTAACCAGCTTTGTGACCAATACGGACATCTTGATATCTGCGGAACTCTTTTCTTTCAGGGAGATGCGCACTTTTTCCGCGCGCAAAAGCTGGAGTGAATTATTCAGGTTATGCAGGAACTTGACAATAGACTCTTCAGTGCCTTCCGCTTCCACTTCAACGCTGTACTGTCTATAGCTGCCTATTGTCCTGGACGGCTGAGGCTTCATATCCGAAACGGACAAGGACGACATCCTGGCTAACCCTTCTATCTCACCCAGCATCCTCGCTATATCTTCCTCGTCGGATGGCGCCTTTTTTATATGTTGTATATATTTCTGGTATTCAACCGATACGGTATCTTTCTGCTCCATGTTGCGCAAAAGCGCGCTCAATTGCCGCACCGCCATCTTGCTTTCCCGGTCAAGCCGGCTGAACGTGCCTGCTATAGGAGAGACCACCAGCCTGTCCGTGAGTACCACAAGAACAAAGGCAAGGGCTATGAATAACCCCATCCGCTCTTTCCCGGAAATTTTTTTTATAAATTCTATCATCGCAGCCTCTCGTATGAACAGACTATCTCGAATTCCGCGAACTCTCCCGACTGGTCTTTCTGGGTCGTGGTATACGTAGGTTTTACGCCGCTAAACATACGGGAACCTTCCAGCGTGGTAACGAATTTGAATATGTTCGACATTGCGCGCGCGCGTCCTTTCAGGACAACTTTCTGTTTTTCCTCTATGCTTATAAAGGTAAGGGATATGTCGGGCGGGGTAAGGTTCAGTATTTCGATAAACATGTCTATGGAAGAACCGTTGGCATCCAGCCTCTTTTCGATTAGGCCCATGCGCGTGCGCATCCTGTCTACCTCGTTCGCCCCGCTCTCGATCTGGCTTATCTTCTTCTTCAATTGCGCAAGGTAAGAATTTTTGTTGCTGATATTTGTCACGAGGATCATACAGGCCAGCATTATTATGGAAACGGACAATATGCCGGTAAACATAAGCTCCCTGCGCTTATTCTCCATCATCCTCCGGAGGCGTATATCCTGCGGCGTAAGATCAAGCTCTATATCATTATCCCTGACGGCGATCCCAAAAAGCGCGGATGTGGAGATGTTTTTATACCTGTCCTCATCGAACACAGCCATATCGCCGCTGAATCGCAGGTTCTTCCTGGGATCGGTAAACGAGGACGGTATATCCAGCCTGGAGCTTAGCGTCGTATCGAGATATTCGACATTCCCGGCGGCTCCGCTTAGGAGGATCTTCGAAAGTTTAACGTCCCTCTCCTCGTTTTGATACAGGCCCATGGAATGTTTCAGCTCTTCTATGAAGCTCTCCCGCCAATCCTTCTTTTCATCCGTCAGCTGGTTAGCGCCGATCAGGATATTCCTTGTGAACGACAGCCTTCCGTTCCGTATCACTATGAAATCGGAATAGTTGGAATCGACATCCAGCAATATAAAAGCCGGCGAATCGGGCTTCAGCTCTTCCGGATAAGCAGAACTTAACCAATTGTAAATACCTTCCGTGCTGAGCGCGACCCGGTCCGAAGATATGCCCGCCCCCTTCAGCGTCTCAAGGCGGTCAGCGATAATATTCTGCCGCACAATAACCAGCATCACCTTAGTGTAGCCTTCTTTCATACAGCTTATTGTCTTATAGGCGGAGACTATCTCTTCCTTGGAATACGGCGTCTGTTTGATGGCCAGCAGGCTCACCATTTCGTTTATCTCTTTCGGGTCCGTCGCGGGAAGTTCGAGTATCCTCACCGTAGCCAGATGCCTGGGTATATATGAGATAACGGAATGTTTATCAAGCTTCAGTATACTGAAGATCTTTGAAATTGCCGCGGTCATAGAACCATCGATATCGGCGATTTTTTTAAAATCAAGCCTCGACACTATCCTGGATCCCGCCGGATACCGGTTTTCGGCGATCTTAAGCCAGTCGTTGCCTATTTCGATAACCACTATCGGTTTCCTGAGAGCAAACCGTTTAAATGCCATAAATTTCGGCAACCTGAATACCGGCAGCTTGTACTTTGTACCTTTTGCGATTTTAAGATGCAAGTTGTCCTCTTTTTTAAGATTAAACCTGTCCCCTTACTCTTCTCTCCAATATCTCAACGCCTTCTTGTTCCTGTCATAAACGAAAGTAATGCTATAATAATCCGTCCTATTCTTTACCCGGCCGATTGCCCGGCCGGAAAAGACATCCGACTTTACAGTAATAAGGCCCTGGCCAAAGATCTTATTCAGGGAGGCAATTTCGCCATTAGACAGGGTCTCCACGGCGTTAAGCGCCAGAGCGGCCGAGCCCGGGTCCTTAAAAACATTCACAACGGCTTCGGGGTCATCGCCGTTGCCGCGAAACCGCAGGATCTTTTCCGCCAGGGGTTCCTCTATCCCCAGGGCATTCATAACGGTCTTATCGATCGTGTTTATATTAACAGGGCCCTCGCTGTATACTGTAATACTATCTTTGATCCTTTTATATATATCCGCCGTCATATTTTTTAGAAGCAGCAGCTCTTCAGTGACATTGAACCTGGCGTTTTTGCAATGATATGAGGGGCTTAAAGAGTTGTAATGCGAATTCTCGGCTCCCACATCCATATAAGGGTTATCGTCTTCGTCGCGCCAATCGATGATAGCGGCCGCGATCGAGGCGGCGGTTTCGGGCTCGACTTCTTTGGCCTCGAGCAGTCTTCTAAGTATATCGTAGGACGACTTGTTAATATTTATCTTCCGCTCCTCGTCTATAAGCCCGTAATTAGTGAGCGGGTTATCGGGTGTGCGGGTGTGCGGGTTTGACAAATCCTCTAACCCGCTTACACGCTCACCCGTTGACCCGTTCACCGTACTGAATGTCCCGTCACCCAGATCAACCTCTTTGAATGCGCCGGTGTTATTATTCCAGGTATCGCCGAATGCGTCGTAATCGGCCGTCTTATCGCCTTTTTCCAGTTCCAAAATCGCCCTCTTCACGCCCGCCCGGGCAAGATACTGCGCCTTCACCCTGTTTATGAACCTGGAACCGCAATCAAGCTGAGGACGCGCGTACGCGTATATAGCGACCGCAAGCATTCCCAAAAAGAAGAGCGACCATAACGCTATAATGAGAGCGCTGCCTTTTTCAGGGAACAGGGAACAGGGAACAGGGAACAGTTTTTTTCTGAACCCTGACCCCTGATTACTGTCCCAGCGGCAGAAAAACCGTCCTGACTGTCTTAACCTCTTTACCGTCATCTTTGTATGTAAGCCCTATTTTAACCGCAACCGGCAATTTGCCGTCCTTCTTATCTTTATCCAGGTTCCAGGATTCTTTCCAATTGTACTTATCCGCTTCTTTATCAAAATAAAGATAACTGAAGCTGATATCATTTACGCGCGCCATTTCGCTTTCACAGCTGTTTCCCGTCCCTGTCTCAGAGGTCGCGCCGGCATAGTCCGCGCTTTCCTTCATAAGCGTATCCTTTACAGTATCTAAATAATACGTTACTTTCCCGACCGTCAGCCTGGAATCTTCCTCCGATCCGCGCGAAAAAACGGCGACCGTCAAAGACGGTATAGAAACCTTCTTTTTGTCGCCGACAAAATCAATATTCGCGCAATCGAGAGCGTTCCTGAAAGAGCGCTCCATCTTTTCGAGAGAGATAAAAACATCCTGGTCCAGCGCCTTGTAATCGCGAAGTCTGTAATATATATTCATCCCGCCGGAAAACGTCGAAAATATGGCCGTCGCGATGATGCCTATTATCGCGGTGGTAATGAGCAGTTCAATAAGCGTAAACCCTCTTTTCAGGGGACAGGGAACAGGGGACAGGGGACAGTTTTTTTCTGAACCCTGATCCCTGATCCCTGATCCCTGATTATTTCTTGACCGGCTCATTGCTCTCCATATAAGTCGTAACTGAAAAACTCCTGGATTGGTTTGTCCGGCCGTTACTGACCGTAAGGGTGGCCTCGTTCAAACAATCTTTCAACTCCTCCACGCCAAAATCCACCGGCTTTATCTCCAGCCTCCACCTGAACCCGTTTTTCGATTCGCCGAACTCCCCCTCGCACGCTCCGGGGAGCATATCCTTCTTCTCCAGCATATCTTTTTCGACGTCTCCAATCTTTTCCTTTAATAAAAAGGCGGCATCTATGCCGGCGCGGCCGGCGCTAAAACCGTTTATCGCGGCAACGTAAGCATGCAGTATGCCTATGATCCCCACAGCCAGTATAGAGACCGCGATCATTACCTCGATGAGCGTAAAACCGTGTTTAGTGTGCGGGTGAACGGGTGAACGGGTGAACGGGTTTGGCGAACCCGCTAACCCGTTAACCCGCTGACCCGCTAACCAGCTAACCAGCTCACTCCCAGTTTTTAACATCATCGGCTGTGCCGTCCTGTCCGTCTTTTCCAAGCGAATACAGGTCATATGTCGCGCTATTATGGACACCCGGACATTTATACTGATATGTATTACCCCATGGGTCCATGGACTTTTTTTCCAGATACGGTCCTCGCCAGGATGTAGCCGACGCCGGTTTCTCATAGAGCGCGTTAACGCCCTCTTCCGTAGAAGGAAAACTTCCATTATCAAGTTCGTATAGCTTTAAACCCATACTTATATTGGAGCTTATATCGGCCTGCGCAACTACGATCTTAGCCTGCTCGCTCCTTCCGGACAGCCTCGGGACTATCATAGCCGCCATAGCCGCGATTATCACGATCACAATCATGAGCTCGATGAGCGTGAAACCGTGTTTAGTGTGCGGGTGAACGGGTGAACGGGTGAACGGGTGTGGCGAACCCGTTAACCCGCTTACCCGCTTACCCGCTAACTTATTCAGTTTTCCCATTTTACCCCCTCCCCCTCATAATATTCGACCCATCTCTTTTCCAAATCTCCCATGTTACCCATGTAACCTGTATAAACAGATGAAATCGCCTCATCGATAGATCTGCCGTCCCTAAGCTGGCGGCAAAACAGCGTGAACCTCGAGACGCCGTATTTTTCCATCAGAAAATTCACTATCGACACGGCTTCGGCGTAAAATTTTCGCGCCGCTTCCGCGTTGGGCTCATTCCTTATGTCCATTTTTGTCAACAGCTCGATGGCTATATAACTCTTTTCCCTGACCAGTTTTTTCACCAGTTCTATGTCGCCCGGCCTCCTCCCCTCCTCTTCCCGTACCGCCACTCCCTCCTCCAGCCACAAAGGTATATTGTTCTTGTCTCCCACAAAATCCCTGAAGACAAGATGCGTTATTTCATGAGGCAGGAGCGATTCGACAAATCCGGCGCTCCATTTATAGCTGATGATCTCCTTTTCCTTATATCGAGCCATTCCCACGGGCCATTCTTTTGATATCCCCGCGGCCTTCCTGAACTCTTCGGCTGTCCTGTAAATATAGATCTTTACTCTTTTATCCCATTGCCAGAAGCTGTCATATCTCGAATATCCCAGGTCTGAAGCCACCGTATTATAATATTGTTCGGCGCGCGTCATGACATCGCTCGCGAATTCTCTATCATCGAGATAATAGACTATGAAGTGTTCGCCCTTCAGTTCCTTCCAGTCCTCGGCCGCCGCCGTAGAGCAGCACAGAAGAAAGCACGCCAATGTCAAATATCCAATTACCAATTTCAAATTAATTTCCAATTTACCAATTCCCAATGGTTCGATTTTACTCACCATTGGCACTGAGCTTTTGCCGAAGTGCCAATTGGTCATTGGACATTGGTAATTTATTTGACATTGGAAATTGGTCATTTGTCATTATACCTTAACTCGCTCACCGCCCGGACCCCATTCCCATATTGAATATCGGCAAAAGCATCGCAAAGACAATGAACCCCACAACAGCGCCTATTACCAATATAAGGAGCGGCTCTATAAGCGAGGTCATAATCTTTATCGCCTGCTCGACCTCCCGCTCGTAAACATCGGCCACCTCGTTCAGAGACTCTTCCAGTTTCCCGCTTTCTTCGCCCACGGCTATCATGTTTACGGCAAAGACCGGAAAAATATCTATCTTTTCTAAACTGGACGACATCGTGGCCCCCTGATTAACGATCACTTTCCCGACGCCCGAAAGTTTCTGCTTCAGTATTTCGTTCTCTAATGTGCTCGCCGACAACTCTAACCCTTCAGTGACGGAAATACCGTTCTTAAGAAGCAGCCCCAGCGTCCTGGCGAATTTCGCTATCTCTGAATTCTTCACAAATTTATTTATGAATGGTATCCGGAGTTTTATGCCGTCAAATAATAGCTTCTTTTTAGAGCCGGGTTTTACCCTGAAAACAACGGCGGCGGCTAAGCCCAATAATATCAATATGCCGGCCCAATTAGCCGACATGAATTTGCTTATCACAAGCAATATCTGCGTCGGCAAAGGCAGGGCCTGTTTAGTATCGACGAACATCTTCATCAATTTGGGTAAAAAATAGGTAAGCATGACAAAGATCGTGCCGAATCCGACCACCGTTAAAAGCGCCGGATACGCCATCGCCGCCTGCACCTTCTGCCTTATCTCCTGTTCTCTTTCGCGGTGTTTGGCAAGCGTGGACAACACTTCATCCAGGGCGCCGCCGCGCTCTCCCGCCCTGACTATATTAAGATAGAGGTTATTGAATATATCGGGCCGCAGCTTCATTGCCTCGGAAAGCATCTTACCCTCTTTTACCTGAGACTTGATATCATCGACAACCTTTACCATAGCGCGATTTTCCGTCTGTTCCGCTATAAGCGAAAGGCCCTTAAGCATAGGCACACTCGCCCTGACCAGGCTCGATAGCTGATGGGTGAACGTATCTATATCCTGTTGACGGATCCTGGTGAACAGGTTAGCGGGTGAGCGGGTGAGCGGGTGAGCGGGTTCATCCTTTAACCCGCTGACACGCTCACCCGTTGACCCGCCCACAGACAAATCGCCCGGCTTCTCGGCAACGCTCAAAGGAAAAAGCCCCATCTCTATGACCCTGGAAGTCGCCTCATCCTGGGTTTGCGCGTCGATTTCGCCGGCTATTATCTCCGTAGGCCCTTTTTTGGCTTTGTATGTGTATGTAGGCATGTGTGTAACTCCGATTTATCAACGCGCCAATGACAAATGACCAATGTCAAATGTCAAATAAATTACCAATGTCCAATGAACCAATTGGCACTTCGGCAAAAGCTCAGTGCCAATGGTGAGTAAAATCGAACCATTGGAAATTGAATAATTGGTCATTAATTTGAAATTGGTAATTGGACATTTGTCATTATTATCTCACTCTTCCAGCTGCGTCACTCTCATGACCTCTTCCGGCGTCGTAATGCCTGCCGCTACCTTGTCCCATCCGTCTTCTTTAAGCGTCCTCATTCCAAGGGCCGCCGCCTTCTCCTTTATTTCGTCAACGGAGGCTTTCTGGGATATCAGCTTCCGCATCTCTTCGTTCACAGGCAATATCTCATATATGCCGGTCCTGCCCATATATCCGGTATTGTTGCACGCCTTGCAGCCTTTGCCCCTGTAGTAAACGGTATCTTTCCATATTCTTCCTTCTTTTTCCTTATCTATCCTTACCTTTCCTTCTTTTTCCTTCTCACTCCGCTCACCCGCTAACACGCTTACCCGCTCACTAACCTTCTCCTTGCACTTCGGGCATATAACGCGCACCAGCCTCTGCGCGATGAATGCCTCTACGGAAGACGCTATAAGATACGGTTCCACACCTATATCTATAAGCCGCGTTATACCGCTTGCCGCGTCGTTTGTATGCAGGGTAGAAAATACAAGATGTCCCGTAAGCGCGGTCTGTATCGCTATCTCGGCAGTCTCGAGATCCCTCACCTCTCCGACCATCATTACGTCCGGGTCGTGCCTCAAGGTAGAGCGCAGGACCTGGGCGAAGGTCAGCCCTACTTTAGGCATAACCTGTATTTGCGAGATCCCTTTCAGCTCATATTCGACCGGATCCTCTATGGTGATTATCTTCCTGGCGCGCGTGTTGAGCTTGCTCAGGCACGTATAAAGCGTGGTCGACTTACCGCTTCCCGTCGGACCCGTTACAAATATTATTCCATGAGGCTTCTTTATAAGCTCTTCCAGCATCACGACATCCTTTTCCGACATGCCGAGATCGGCAATGCTAAACAACATCTTGAGCGCCAGTATCCTTATCACTATACTCTCTCCGTATATCGTCGGTATGATAGAAACACGCATGTCGTATTCGCTCTCGCCTATCTTCACCTTAGCCCTTCCGTCCTGGGGGATCCTGCGCTCGATGATATCGAGGCCCGACATGATCTTTATCCTGGACACGATCGCCGGATAGAGATAGCGGATATTTTCGCTCACCTGCACGTCTGCGAGAACCCCGTCAACCCTGTAGCGCAGCGTCACGTCATTCCTGAAATGTTCGATGTGAATATCGGTCGCCCTATCTTTGATCGCCTGCTGCATGATCTGGTTAACGAGCTTTACCACGGAGGCGTCGCCGGCCATCTTCTCGAGATCCTGGACATTTTCCTCGTCCCTCGCCCCTCGTCCCTCGTCCTTCGTCCCTCGTGAGGGGCCGCTGCCGGTTCTCTGATTCTCTTCTCCGGCGAGGATCCGCTCTATCGTATCCGCGCCCACGCCGTAAACCTTCTTCACCATCTCTACTATATCCGACGACGTCGCGAGGACCTTCTCGATCCTGTATCCCAGATGTGTCTCAAGGTCATCTATGGGCCACATATCGAACGGGTTGGATATGGCAATGGTCAGGACATTGCCGTTAATAGCTATAGGCATGATCTTATAATGCCAGGCGAATTTCGGAGGGACCTTCTTTATGGCCTCGTCCTCGATATGCGTATCCTTTAATTCTACAAAGGGTATGCCCTGCTGTTCCGCAAGCACATGCAGCATCTTAGACTCGCTGACAAATCCCATGCTTATCAGGATCTGCCCAAGCATCTCGCCTGTCTTCTTCTGCTCGGCGACCGCCGACTTCAGTTGCTCCGGCGTTATCAGCTTCTTCTCGACGAGTATCTCGCCTAATCGCAGCGCCATGGTAAACTAACTCCTGTTTGCGGGTTAGCGGGTTTGACTTAACCCGCACACCCGCTTACCCGCACACCCGTTCACTCACTACACTCACTCACATCCCCTATCATGTAAAACTTCTCCTCCGGCGCGGAATCGAGCCGGCCCTCTATTATCTTATCGCACCCTTCGAGCGTCTGCCTCAATGGGACGTATTTACCCTTATGGCCCGTATATATTTCCGCCGTGAAAAACGGCTGCGTCAGGAAATACTGTAGTTTTCTCGCCCTCTCATACAACGTCCTGTCGGCCCCGGACAGTTCCTCTATGCCTATGACCGGGACGATCTTTGCCAATTCCCTGTATTTAGCGAATACCTTCAATACTTTCTGCGTAATGTCGAAGTGCTCCTTTCCCACAACGGCCGGATCCAGATTTGACGAAGACGAAAGAAGCGGATCTACCGAGGGGTATATCTTCAGCTGGACCTTCTCTCTCGAAAGGACAACGATGGAATTGAGATAACTGAATATCGCTACGACAGCCGGATCGGTAAGGTCGTCCGCAGGGACATAGACCGTTTCGATGGCGGTAATGGAACTGCCTTCCCGCGAGCGGATGCGTTCGTGAAAATCGCTCACCTCGGACGCCAGCGTCGGCTGATACCCCGTCTCCGAGGGGACCCGGCCCAAAAGCGTCGAGACCTCGGATCCTGCCTGCACAAACCTGTAAACGTTATCTATGAAGAAGAGGACGTCCTTATTCTGGTCCTGCAGGTATTCGGCAAGCGTTATCCCGGTGAAAGCCACGCCGAACTTCGCCCCGGGCGGCTCGTTCATCTGGCCGAACGCGAACATGATCTTGTCCAGCATATCCTGTTTTTTGAATTCGAAATAAAGCTCGTTTCCTTCCCTGATCCTCTCGCCCGCCCCCGTAAAAACGCAGGCGCCTTCATGCTTGGTGATAACATTATGTATTAATTCCAATATCAGGACCGTCTTACCCAGGCCGGCGCCTCCTATCAATCCCATCTTCGAGCCTTTCACCAGAGGGAAGAGAAGATCGACCATCTTGATCCCCGTTTCCAGTATCTCGGGCCTCTCCCCGGTAAGCCTGTCCGGATTCAAATAGATCTTTGAAATATCTTTTTCCACTACAGAATCGGTCCCGCCTTTTATCGCCCCCTTTTTATCTATTGGGTCGCCTGCGGCGTTGATGATCCTGCCAAACAGGTTATCGCCCACCTTTATCTTTAAGGCGGACCCGGTAGTCTCCACTTTCGAGTTCCTTCGCAGCTTTACTGTCGATTCCAGAGCGATACACCTGGCGATATTGCCTTCCAGGTGCTCGGTAACTTCCAGGTGGATCTCTTTTTCGTCGACGGTCCCGGCTATCAATATATCGTATAACGACGGGAGACTTTCCGCGTCGTCGAATTTCACATCGACGACCGGCCCCTGCGCCGCGATGACTCTGCCATGTTTAACCATAATAACCCTTTGTTTGTTAGCGGGTGAGCGTGTAAGCGAGTGTACGGGTTAAAAACAAAACCCGCTAACCCGTTGACCCGCTAACCCGCTCACACTTTTCTCCGGATAATCTGCGTCGAGAAAAGCTCCCTCGTCCCTTTGTCTATGATCTCATGATACGCGTGAAAGAACTTCAGTTTAAGGTACTTTTCCTTGTCGGTAAGGTCGCGTGTCGACTTCTCGAGATGTATCGCCCTGGCGGCGAACTCGGAGAGTTTGCTTTCCTCGAACACCTCGACCAGCTTATTCAGGAGCGTCTGTTCCGCCAGATACTCTATCATGCCGTCTATCGGGGATTCGACGATTACGTCATCGATGGACGTATCGTCCCTCGTCCCTCGTAACCCGTTCACCCGCTCACCCGCAAACCCGTTCACCCGCTCACCCGCCAACCCGCTCACCCGCACACCCGCAACCCCGCCCACCCGCTCAC
>Ga0265297_10000540_pt1 | contig 109736 bp, 106 predicted proteins | sample Munlanlwell13791_FD_192502 | JGI IMG/M metagenome (GOLD analysis project Ga0265297, IMG submission 192502) | Leachate microbial communities from a municipal landfill in Southern Ontario, Canada - Leachate well 137-91 | ecosystem: Engineered > Solid waste > Landfill > Unclassified | place...
TCCGACTGGATAGATGTCAACGCGCCTAAGTTCTAGGACGGATCAAGCTGCAGCTTACAAATCCTGCAGCGGGTGTTCCGTAATTATGCCAAGAAAAATACTAACGGTATTGCTCCTGACCGTGTCAGTGGTTGTTTCTTCCTCTTTTGCGGCGTCACAGGGTCCGTATTCGCCGGATACCGTAGAAGAAGAGTTCTGGGGTGATTGGCCCATGGCAGAAGAGATGAAGATCGAGGACGATGTCTTTGCCCGCAACGATAATGGGGCCTATGCAAAATGCAAAGGATTTGGTTTTGGCATACCTAGCGGAGCTATTATAGACGGCATTCTTGTCGAGATCAAGCAAAAAACCATTTATGATGATGCAGAAAACTGGGTAGTGGACAAATCCATAAGATTAGTCAAGGCCGACAGCCTGACGGGCAGCGATAAAGCCAGACCCGATACCACCCACTGGCCGACGGTGTCCACCTACATTCCTTACGGAGGCTCTGATGATCTTTGGGGAGGATCATGGACTGCGTCAGATATAAACGGTTCCATGTTCGGGGTCGCGCTAAGCGCGACCGTTCACAAGGATTGGATACCTTCAGTGCTGGCGTTAGTAGACCATGTTAGGATCACAGTGTACTACACTGAGCCGCCCCCGCCCACCTCGCTGCGCAACGCGGTGCTCAAAGGAGCGGTCATAAGGTGAAAACAAAGTGAAATATGTTCCTTGTGCCCTAGGCCTTGCCGTAATGCTTGTGTTTGCCGCCCCCTGTTTTGGCGCGTCGCAGGGGCCTAATTCACCCGGCACAGCAGCAGATGATGCTGTCGTAGGAACTGAATCGTGGGCAAATCCTAATAATAGTAAGGTGAGTGATGGTATTTATGCGACAACAGTCCTTAATAATTACAGAGCGAATACAAGAGATAAGTATGTGCAAATTGTTAAGTCTGACGGATCCATAGGTTCTGCGAACAAAGCGGCGTCGGATTATTGGGTATATCGAACGGACACATACGCCTCTTACGGCGGTCCTGCCGATTTATGGGGTGAAAGTTGGGATGCCGACAAAATTAATGACGCCGATTTTGGCGTAGTAATTTCCGCTTATTCAATTAAGGAAGATTATGCTGAGAATATAACTCATTACCTTAGGGCGACAAATTTTGGGTTCTCTATTCCTGCAGGGGCAACAATAAACGGGATATTTGCTGAGGTTGAAAAACAAAGGGGCGGCGGAGGATCGAGTGAAACTATATACATCGACCATGTCCGCATGACGGTTTATTATACCGAAGCCACTCCTCCGGTCACCCGCCTTCGCAACTCTACCTGGAGGAACGCTACTATAAGATGAAGGTGAAAAAGGCAAAAACCTTGCAATTATTATGCGCCGATAGTATATTATTAGTTGTGCTTGTTATATATAGAGGGGCATCGCAGACAGCCGAAATGATAGTGTGATATGAAAAAACTTTTGCCGGTCTATTTTATTCTATTTTTGCTTCTTACCGCAGCGGCCTCAAGGGCTGTGCAGCTCGGGGGAGCAGATTCCACTTACCCCGAAAAGGTCCCCGGCACCTTTGAAGTGTCCGGCCAGACCACTTTTAACAGCCAGTCTTACACCTGGCCGTCTCTGCAGGGGGAAACCAACACTTTTCTCAAGAACACGGGGTCCGGTGTTCTTACCTGGGAAGGCGTAAGCGTTACTCCTGGAGGCGACAGCGGGGCGGTTCAATTTAACGCAGGAGGTTCTTTGTCGGGAGAGGCTACTAACTTTTTCTTTGACAGCACCAACAAACGCCTTGGAATAGGCACGGGAGCTCCTACTGCCACTCTTGAAGTAGCGGGGGACCTTTTGCTTACCGGCTCGGGTGATTCCAGTGTGGGAGGCAATCTGTCTATCGGTTCCGCCGGAGCCTCAATAGAGGCCTCCACGGGCAAGTATTACGGGGATGGTTCCGAACTTACCAATGTGACGCCTTCGGGAGCCGCTGGAGGCTCGCTTTCGGGCACATATCCAAATCCAACTATAGCGGCCGGAGCGGTTGCAACAGCAGAGATAGCAAGCGGAGCGGTAACGGGACCTAAACTGGCAGACGCACTTACCGGAAGTTTTAGCATTAACACTACCGGCGCGGGAACCTTTGAAGAACTAGTTCTTTCAGGTTCAGGCAATTCCTCTTTCAGCGGGGACCTTGCCATCGGTTCCGCAGGAGCCTCTATAGAAGCTGCCACCGGCAAATATTACGGGGACGGTTCCGAACTTACCAATGTTACGCCTTCGGGAGCGGCTGGAGGCTCTCTTTCCGGCACATATCCAAATCCAACTATTGCGGCCGGAGCGGTTGCAACAGCAGAGATAGCAAGCGGAGCGGTGACGGGGCCTAAACTGGCAAGCTCTGTTGATGGAAGCTTCAGCATCAATACTTCAGGAAAGGTCACAGCCGAAGCTTTTTACGGCAGCGGAGCGGGGCTTACCGGTGTTTCTGCCACTCCCGCGGGCGGGGAGGGGGCGGTCCAGTTTAATTCAAGTGGCACTTTATCGGGCGAAGCTACAAATCTGTTTTATGATGTTACGAATAAGAGGCTCGGCATCGGTACGGGGACGCCAGCTTCGGAGTTGTCCGTTAAAAGTTCTTATTCTGAGATCAGGCTTCATGTATCCGGATTCAATCCTTCTGTAAAGCTATATGACCAGGGAAGCCATTCATGGAACATACACTCTGATTATATAGCCGGTGATTTGAAATTTACAGCAGCGACAGGCACCAATGATGATCGTTTTATAATTAAACAATCCGGTAACATTGGCGTAGGGGCAAGTGCTCCGGGTTCAAAACTTGAGGTCCAGACCGGTTCTGCGGACACAAAGGGTTTGATAGTCAAGGCCTATGATTCGCAGTCGGCAGATCTGACGGAATGGCAGAATAGTTCCGGGACGATAATAGCTTCGGTGGATGCCTCGGGCAATTTCAAGTTCGGCTCGGGAGCTTCCACCGAAGCCTCGACCGGAAAGATCTGGGCAACTACTTTCTACGGCAGCGGAGCAGGGCTTACAGGTATAAGTCTGGGAACTTTTACCCAATACGGGGTAGCCTATGCCGATACAACTTCATCACTTTCCTCCACTGTGGCGGGCTCAACAGGAAAGCTTTTGAAAGGTGTTACTTCGGGAGCTCCGGTGTGGTCAAACCTGTATTACCCGGACAGCTATACAAGGTACGCTCTGGTGTATGCTACAACAACGAGTTCTCTGGCTGCCACATCGGCAGGAGCAACAGGAAAACTTTTGAAAGGGGTTACTTCGAGTGCTCCGGTGTGGTCAAACCTGTATTACCCGGACAGCTATACAAGGTACGCTCTGGTGTATGCTACAACAACGAGTTCTCTGGCTGCTACCGCAGCGGGGACGTCGGGAGCGGTATTGAAAGGAGTCACTTCTTCTGCTCCTGTCTGGGGGCAGTTGTCTCTTGAAACTGATATGACAGGGATACTGCCCGTAGTAAGAGGCGGAACCAGTGTAGGGACTTTTACGCAATACGGTCTGGTTTATGCTTCGACAACTTCTTCGCTTACTGCTACTTCGGCGGGTGCAGCAGGAAAGCTTTTGAAAGGGGTTACTTCGGGTGCTCCGGTGTGGTCAAACCTGTATTATCCGGACAGCTATACAAGGTATGCTCTGGTATATGCTACAACTACGAGTTCTCTGGCGGCAACGGCGGCGGGTACAACCGGAGCTGTATTAAAAGGGGTAACTTCCGGGGCTCCCGTATGGGGACAGGTTTCTTTGTCCGATGATGTAACCGGTGTGCTTCCGATAGCAAAGGGAGGAACAAATGCTTCTTCCTTTGCGATAATCGATAATGATGAGGATATTAACGATGGAGCCCTGATATTTTATAAAAGAAGTACTCCTGTTTTGTCGGGAGAAGCAGGAAGCGTGTATTTTGACGCATCAAATAAACGCCTTGGCATTGGGACAAGGTCTCCCAACAACCTTATCCAGGTCAGGGACCTGATCAATTTTAAGGACAGCAATTACAGCACTTTTCTGGGATTGCAAGCCGGAAAAAGCAATCTTTCAGGAGGCACTTACAACACGGCGGTGGGATATCAATCTCTCTATTCTGCGACCACAGGGAACTATAATACCTCTATAGGTTACCAGACGCTGTATTCAAATGTAACGGGAGTTGCCAATACAGCCGCTGGAACGAAAGCACTTTATTCAAATACCTCAGCCTACCATAATACTGGTTTGGGCTATAATGCCCTTGCTTTTACTACTACAGGCGGATATAACACGGCAATAGGAAGCGCGGCACTTTATTCCAATACATCGGGGATAAGCAATACTGCAAGCGGGTATGGAGCGCTGGTTGACAATACCACGGGAGCCGGTAACTCAGCTTTTGGAAGAGAGGCTTTGGCCAGCAACTCTGAAAAAAGCCATAATACGGCAATGGGCTATAGGGCTATGTACAGCAACAGCGGGGGCGTTGATAATGTTGCTGTTGGGTCGGAGGCTCTCTACAGCAATACTTCGGGATACTACCAGACCGCTATCGGGAGAAGGGCGCTTTATAACAACACTACGGGGATCCGCAATACTGCTGTTGGTTATTACGCGCTTTTTAATAATACCGAGGGCATTAACAATGTTGCTGTTGGCGGCGTAGCGCTCAATAGCAATACAAGCGGAGATAGCAACACCGCGCTTGGCTATGCGGCTCTAAATTACAATCAGACCGGAAACTACAATACTGCCGTGGGACACCAGGCTTTGAGCCAAAACACAGCGAGCAACAACAACGCTTTTGGCTACAGGGCTCTTTATTCCAATACGACAGGCCGCTACAACAGTGCTTTTGGCTATAGGGCTCTTTACTTAAGTGTTACTGCGACAAATAATGCCGCGTTCGGATATGAGGCAGGCAGGGATACCACGGGGAATTCTAATACATTCCTCGGTTATAGAGCGGGAGATCAGGTCACAACAGGTTCTCAGAATATTGTGATCGGCTACAATATTGATGCACCCTCCAATACGGGGAATTCTCAAATGACGATAGGCAACATTATTTTTGGAACAAATATTGCCGGGACCGGAACAACCATAAGTACCGGGAACATAGGCATCGGCATAAACAATCCCTCATACAAACTTGATGTGGCGGGTGGATTAAGGGCAACAGGGGCGGATGTGGACCTGACAGGCCTTGGCAGCGGCACTGGCACGGCTCTTTACCTTACAGGTTCAAACCGGGTGGTCAAACTTTCTTCAAGCAAAAGGTATAAGACGGACATAAGGGATTATGACCGGGATATGTCCGACCTTGGAAAGCTGTCCCCGGTCAGGTTTAAATGGAACGAGAGCACGGCCACTCCGGGCAAAGAAGATTTTGGGCTGATAGCGGAGGATGTGGAAAAAGTCTTCCCTGAACTTGTCACCTACAATTCAAAAGGCCAGGTGGAAGGCGTTGATTATGCAAAATTGTCCGTGGTCCTTCTAAAAGCCGTTAAGGAGCAGGCAAACAGCATCGGCAGGCAAAAAATGACCGTTTCGGTCAAGACCTCGGACTGCCGCTTGTCGGCCACAGACGAGGCTGTCATCTGTGATTCCGGATCTCCTTTAACAGTGACCCTTCCCCAAGCTACGGGTTCGGGAAGAAAGCTTTATGTTAAAAATGTCAATGCCGGCGCTGTATCGGTCATGCCGTTTACGGCAGATACCATAGACGGCCAACCGGTAAAACACCTTAATCAGTGGGATTGCATTACTGTGGTGGACTACGCATCTTCAAAATGGGCCGTACTGTACTGACCCGCCTCTGCGCCTGACCATCCTCAAGGGCTCTTTTGTCTATTGACATTGTTTGATATATAACAAATAATAGAACTGTTAATACGAATTACCGGGGTGCTTACTTTTGAAGCGCATAATTGCGTGGATAATATTATTTGTCATGGTCAATTCAACCGCGCTGGCGGCATATATGTCATCGGGCAGGCTCTCGAGCACCGGGGCGGAGGAGCGGCTTTCCCGGAGCTTCAAGCTTTCGGGATCGCTGTCCGGCAGGGCAAAGAACACTCTGACAGGGAAAAGCTATATCCTTGACGGCGGAATAGGAACCTCGGCGGTCATGTCCCCTGTCAATGTGGCATCGATAACTCCGTCTTACGGGTATAATTCGGGTGTTATAAGCATTTCGGAGATAAACGGCGACGGGTTTAGCGCCGGCGCCTCAGTAAAACTTGTTCTTGACGGGGAGACCCCTGTGGAGGCTTCAGAAGTTAGTTTTGTGTCGGGTTCGCTTATGTCGTGCAGGATAGACCTGACAGGCAAGAAAAAGGGCAGGTGGGACGTGGTCGTGGAAAACCCCGACGGTTCAAAAGGAGAGCTCAAAGAAGGTTTTGAGATCATGACCTGGGCCTCGGCCGGGCTCCTGATCTGCTATCCAAATCCTTTCGATCCTTTAGCAGGCCGGGCTTCGCTTATCTTTGAACTGGAAAAGGATTCTGATACATCCCTGTATCTTTTCAACATTTCGGCGGAACTCGTCTATCGGCGCGACTTTGCTTCAGGCTCCAACGGGGGTAAGGCAGGAACTAACAGCATAGAATGGGACGGTGTTGATTCGTTCAGCCGAGGGGCCGGCAGCGGGATCTACTTTGCCAGACTGATAGAGCGGCCCACAGGAAAGGTCCTGTCAAAAGGGAAAATAGCGGTCTTAAGGCGCTCCGGCGCGGCTACTCCGGGCAAAGGGCCCGACCTGGCGCTTTTGATATCTTTGGCCCTTATGGGAATGGCGGGACTGGCGGGGCTGGGAAGATATTACGGCATCTTAAGGCGAAGAAAGAAATAACATGAAAAAAGCGGCTTTCTTGTTCCTGGTGTTATTGCTTTTAGGCGCCACGGCGCTGGCGCAAAGCTATACAGAGGACATTACAAAAATAGGCGCGGGGGCCCGTCCCATGGGCATGGGCAAAGCATTCGTTGCTGTTTCAGACGACATAAACTCTCTTTTCCTGAATCCGGCCGGACTTGGACAGGCGGACAGGTTCCAGTTCACCAGCATGTACACATCGCTGTTTGACGGAGAACTCAATTATGTGCTGTTCGGAGCTTCCAATCCTTTCAATTTCGGGAGCCTTGGCTTTGGCTTTATTTCCACCGGTACGGGGCAGATCCCGTCGCCGGGGCCTACTTCAATCACTTATTTTGACTATTATGACAGGCTTTTTCTCCTTTCCTATTCCCTGCGCGGTCCCGTCCGCTTCGGCGGCGGGCTTTTAAGGGCCGGGGTCAATGTGAAATATTTTGCCAAAGGATTCACCGACACTGTCAACAAGCACGGCTCAGGGGTGAACGCGGACCTGGGTATAAAACTGGACTACGAAGACGGGCTCAGCTTTGCGGCCAACGCCCAGAATCTGCTCGGCAGCGGGATCTCATGGGATACGGGGGCTGTGGACAGCCTGCCTTCGGTCCTAAAGATAGGGGCCGCAAAACGGCTGTTTGACAGCAAGCTGCTTCTTGCGGCAGACTGCGATGTTCCCGCTTCAGGCTCTCTTCCGGCCCCGATGCACGCGGGTGTCGAATACAGGTACAGCAAATATCTTACTTTACGCGCGGGACTCGACCAGTCGATCAGCGCTTCTTCTTCTCTGGTCAACAATCTGGCCGCCGGCATAGGCCTTACCCTTGACTCTTTCCGTTTTGATTACTCTTACAGGCTGTACCAGGAGAGCTCTATGAATGCTGCGCATTTTGTCTCTTTTTCGGTGCTGTAACATGAAAAGAATGATCATTGTTTGCGGGGTCTTTTTGATCGCGGTGGTCGTGCTGTTTTCGGACGCGGGAGGTCTGGCACAGACAAAATCCTTGGGACTACTTGCCAACCCGCCTTCGCCCAAGCCTGTTACCGGCATTGCCAGGGCTTCGATGACCGCGTCCTGGGGGACCAACGGCAATCCGTCGGGAACAGAATATCTGTGTGAAAACATCACCACGATGTCTAATTCGGGATGGATCACCGATACCTCCTGGGTTTGTACGGGGCTTGCATCCGGCTCCGCTTATAGTTTCACGGTCAAGGCCAGAAATGACGACGGGATTGAAACAGTGGCTGTCAATCTCGGCGCAAAAAAGACAATGTCTTATATCGAGATCAACGATTCGCAGCCAAGCGACGGGGACCTCATCTCGAGCAGGCCGGCGATCAAGTTCAGGATAGATCACTCTGTTGCTCTTGACACTGCCCAGTGCGGAGCCGTGATAGACGGGACTTTTTATGTCCATGACAGCAGAGAGGAAGGTTCGGGGTATACCGTTTTTACTTATACAGCAAAAAGTTCCTTAAGCTCAGGAAGGCACGAGATCGGGGCAAAAGCAGTTGATTCGGACGGTTCGGTATACCAGGATTCTATCAGGAACCTTCAGGTAAAAGGCGATACGCCGGTCCTTGCCGGAAGCCCCCTCTGTTATCCAAACCCGTTCGATCCATCCCAGGGAAATGCTGTAATAGCATATTCTCTTTCGATGGATTGCGACATAAGCGTGTACATTATCGATGATGCCGGAATGGTGGCGGTAAAGAAGGAATATTTGTCAGGCAGCGCGGGCGCCCGAAGCGGCTATAACGAGATCGAATGGGACGGCAGCAGCGTTTCGGGGTCAAACCTGCGCAACGGTGCGTATGTTGCGGTAGTAACGGCATCGGGCACACTACTGGGGAAGGCAAAACTTATGCTTTTGAGGAGCAGATAAGCACAAAAAATGAGGGTTTTAGTCCATAAAGGGCTGACTGCAATTTTTCTGACGGCGCTTACGCTGTTTTTGTGCGGCGGCGAGCTGCCCGCGGCGGAAATGTGGCTTACCGGCAACAGCGCCAGGCCTATATCGATGGGAAGGGCCTACACAGCGGCTCAGAACGACATTGGTACACTGTTCTACAACCCGGCGGGGATATCGGAAGCCGTCTCTTTTGAGATGTCCTCGCTTTCAACAAAGCTGGGGGGGGATTTTAGTTATTCTTCGTTCGGCTGTGCCATACCTTTGCCGAGGGGTGTTATAGGGCTCGGTGTAATGTGGGAAAGTTCAGCGGGTTTTTATGAAACAACAAGAGAGGCATCGGGAAGAGTGGCAAGCACCCGGTCGTTTGATTATTCCGGCAATACACTGTTCTTTACTTATGCCGACAGGTTCAACGACCAGTGGAAATACGGTTCCAGGCTCAGATATGAGGGAGAGAATGCTCAGGGAGTGTCGGGCGGAACAGGGTCAAAACTGGTGGTAGATGCCGGACTGGTATATGACAGGAGCTCCGATATGTCGCTGGGGCTCAGCGTTTCGAACCTGCTGTCGGGCCGTATGTTGTGGAGCAACGGTTATGCTGATGAACCCTTGCAGGAGATCAAGATGGGAGTTTCTTACAGGCCCAGAAAGAACATGGAGCTTTTGCTGGACCTCATCAATTCGCCCGGGTCTCCTTTTTTAATTAAGGCAGGAATGGAATTAAGGCAGAACCAGATGTTTTCCTTAAGAGGCGGGATAGAACAGGTCCCGGCCGGGGACGCCACTTCCATGAACTTTACCATGGGGCTGGGAATAGAAATGAGCGGGTTTGGATTTGATTACGCGTATCTTTCGGACAGCCAGGTCCCCGGCAATACCACGCAGTTCTTTTCTGTCAAGCTGGTCATTCCGTCGCTTTCCAAAGAAAAATATGTCGAAGCCGACTTCAGCAAATGGCTTAAGGCCTGGATAGATTCAGCGCAGAGCGATCTCAACAAAGGAAATCTGGCCGATGCTTACGAGAAACTGGTGATAGCTCAAAGATCATCGCCTGCCAATGACAGAGTGACCCAGCTCCTTAAGGAGGTTGAAGAAGGCCCTGTTTCCCAGCCTACAAAGGAAGCGGCGGCAAAGAAACCTCTTGAAAAGCCCAAACAGGCGGCGCTTACTCCAAGCGATATGGAAAGGATAAAGGATTCGCTGGGCAACGCCCTTAAGTACTTCCATTTTGGCGAATACAATCTTGCCATAGAGGAATGCAAAAAGGCTCTGGCTGTTGATCCCGAAAATGTCCTTGCCTATAAGCGGCTGGGCTCCATTTATTACTTCCTGGGAGACATGAAGAGCGCTTCTGCCGCCTGGGAAAAGGCTTACAACCTGAACAAGAAGGACGCTAATTTGAAAAAACTGATCGACAGCATCAAATCGCAGCTGACAAAGGGCAAGCGGTAAATGCCCGGTTACAGGATCGGAATAGATGTCGGAGGCACTTTTACCCACGCGGTGGCCCTCGATAACTCAACTTATCAACTTACAGGCCAGGTAAAAGTTGCGACCACCCACAGCTCCGTTAACGGAGTCGCGCAGGGTATAATAGAATCTCTTCAGACCCTCATCTCCTCCTGTTCAATAGACCCTTTATCCGTTGTCTTTATTGCTCACAGCACAACTCAAGCTACGAACGCGCTGCTTGAAGGAGATGTTTGCCCAGTGGGGATAATCGGAATAGGGTCAGGGGTCGAAGGGTATAGGGTCAAGGGGGAAACAAATGTCGGAGATATAGACCTTGGCGGGGGGAAGAAGATCAAGGTGTTTTATGAATATGTTGAAAAAGGTGATCGTAGGGGCGACTCACGAATCGCCCCCACAGTGGCAATTAAAAAATTAATGGGGCGTGGCGCAGGTGCCATTGTTGTTGCGGAGGCATTTTCTGTTGATGATCCCGCGGGTGAAAAAGAAGTAATTGAAGCTGCCGGAAAGATGGGGATCCCCGCAACGGGGACCCACGAGATCTCGGGGCTTTACGGGCTGAGGATAAGGACAAGAACGGCTGTCATCAACGCGAGCATCCTTCCCAAGATGCTTGAGACGGCAAAAGCCACAAATGACTGCGTAAAGAAGTCCGGGATAAAGGCTCCGCTTATGATAATGCGCTCCGACGGAGGGGTCATGTCCATTGATGAAGTGAGCAAAAGGCCGATACTTACCATTCTTTCCGGTCCCGCTGCGGGTATAGCATCGGCCTTGCTGTATGTGAAGATCTCGGACGGGATCTTTCTGGAAGTGGGTGGTACCAGCACCGACATAGCAGTGATAAAGGCGGGACGGGCTGCTGTAAAAAGTGCGCAGATAGGCGGACACAAGCTGTATCTAAGGACCCTTGATTCCAGAACTGTGGGGATCGCGGGAGGTTCTATGCCTGTTATTTCGCAGGGCAGGATGCTTGATGTGGGGCCGCGCAGCGCGCACATAGCGGGACTTAAATATGCTTCATTTTCATCCCCTGATGAGATAACTGCCGATACTCTTGGCAGTAAGATAGCCGTAACAACCACCTGCGCGGCCAACGCGCTTGGGATCGTGAAAGAGGGGGAGTGGGCTTTTGGCAGCCGGCAAGCAGTGAAAAAAGCGCTGGAGCTGCTTGGGCTTTCCGCGGAAAGGCTCCTGACCATCGCATGCTCAAAAGTGGTCAAGGTCGTGGAGGACCTTGTTAAGGATTACAAACTTGATAAGGATTCCATAACTCTGATCGGCGGCGGAGGGGGAGCCGCGGCGATAGTGCCGTTCACTGCAGGAATGATGAAGCTTCCCCACAAGATAGCAGAAAACCACGCTGTTCTGTCGGCGATAGGCGCCGCTCTGGCAATGGTCTGCGATACGGTAGAAAAGAACATTGTGGACCCTTCAAAAGACGACCTTTTGAGGGTGCGCAGCCAGGCCAGGGATTCTGTTATCAGGATGGGGGCTTCTGAAGCCAGTGTGGAGGTGACGGTAGAAATAGATAAACAGAAGAACCTGGTGCGCGCCTGCGCCAGGGGTTCTATTGAGCTTAGAAAGAGGGACCTTCTCAAAAAGGAACTGCCGTTTGAGGAAAGGAAGAAGATCGCGGAAGCATCTATGAAGATAACTTCTGCCGAGCACGGCGCAGATAACGGCTGGTTCGAGGTCTTTAACGGCACAATTGACGAGAAGACATTTTTCGGTCTGCTTTCCAAAAAGGTGCAGGCGCTGCGGGTTGTTGACAGGGAAGGCGTTATAAGGCTCTCGTTTGGCAGCGCACAGGCCTTTGAGGGCCGCCCGCTTAAGGAACTCCTTGAGCAATACTCTTCTTTCGGGGACGGAGGCCAAACGGTTCCCGGCGTTTATGTCCTTGCCGGTCCCAGGATAATAGACCTTTCCAACCTTGCCTCAGCGGCCCAGATGCTGGACCTTTACGCGATAGAAACACAGGGATTGGACCCGGGGGATAAGGTTGTTATAATACTGGTAACGGAATAGGGTCCCGACCTTAAAAGGTTGGCTCCTTGGAAAGCAAGGCAGGAGCCGAACATTCATGTTCGGGTCAAAGAGGAACCATGGCAAAAGAAGTAAAGCCCGGGAAAAAGTTCGATTATCCCCTTGAGACGGTGCTCAAGGTAAAAAAGATCAAGGAAAAGAAAGAGCAGGAGAAATTTGCCGAATCCCAGAGAGAGTACTACCTGGAAAAACAGCGGGAAAAAGAGATCGAGGACGAAAAAAAAGCAAAAGCGACCGAGCTCAAGGGAATGATGAAAGGCGCTATTTCCAGCATGGACAAGATCATGCAGCGCAAACAGCACCTCAACCTCCTCAAGGAGCATCTGGACGCCCAGATAGAAAAAGTGATCGAGGCCAGCAAAAAACTGGAAAAACAAAGAGGAAAACTTCTTATCGCCATGAAGGACCGCAAGATCATAGACAAAGACAAAGAGCACAAGCTGGACAAATACAACGAAGTGATGAAGCAGCTTGACATCAAATTCATGGACGAGATCGCGACATTAAGGTTTAAGAGAGAAAAGATGAAGGGCGAGGGACAGATCTAGATTAGACGGCCTTTTTTACTTTGCCGGCCTTCATACATTTGGTGCAGACATACTCTCTTTTGACCACGCCTTTGACTATTATGCGGAGCTTTTGAAGGTTTGGCAGCCACAGCCTTTTTGTCTTTCTGTTGGAATGGCTGACCCGGTTGCCTGTTACCGGCCCTTTATGACATATAAAACATCTGCGTGACATGATTTTATTCTCCAGATACAAATATATCATATAGGACAGCCTGCTGCAACGCAGTTATTGATTTTATCGATATTCTTTGTTAGAGTTTAACCGGAGGTAGAGGGATGAATATTAATCCGGAATATCTGGTGGACAAGAAGGGGAAAAAGAAATCCGTGGTTTTCTCGCTGCGCGATTATGAGCGCCTTATGGAGTATCTTGAGAACATGGAAGATTCTATGGACCTAAAAAGAGCAAAGCGTTCCGCCAAGAGCTTTAAAAGTCTAAGCGAGATCGCATCTCACTTTAAAAGGGCCGGCCGTCTGCGCTGATAATGTACAAAGTCATTATCGAACGCAGGGCCTACAAAGAAATGGACCGCCTGCCTCGGCAGACTCTGTCCCGCATCATAAAGTCCATCAGCGCGCTTAGCCTTGATCCAAGACCATCAGGAGTTAAGAAGCTGTTCGTTCATAATGGCTGGAGGATCAGAATAGGCGATTACAGAGTTCTGTACTCGATAGATGATTCAAAAAAGGTTGTTGCAGTTTATAGGATCAAGCACAGGGGAGATGTCTACAGGTAAGTATTTCCTGTGCTAAAATTACTTCATGACCCCAGATCTTGACACCCCTGTCCAGTACCTCAAAGGAGTCGGCCCCAGCCTGGCAAAATTGTTCTCAAAATTGGGAGTGAGCACGGTCAGGGACCTGCTCTTTTATTTTCCCAGGGACTGGGAGGACCGCAGAAATATACAGCCGGCGGCAAAGCTTTCTGCCGGAGAGGACTGCCTGGTAAAAGGCATTATAAAAAGCGTCAGGGCCGAGAGGACAGGCAGGGGCTTTAACCTTGTTAAGGCCGTAATAAGCGATGACTCCGGCTCTGTGCTTGCCACCTGGTTCAACCAGCCTTTCGTAGAAAAAACGCTCAATTCAAAAAAAGGCAGCGCTGTCATTATTTCCGGCAGGGCGGACATAAACCCTTATTCAGGCGGGCTGGAAATATCAGTTAAGGACTATGAACTGCCGGACGGCTGTGAAGAAGCTTTGGCGGTAGTGCCAAAATATCCTCTTACGGCAGGGCTATACCAAAAGACCGTAAGGCGCATCATGAAAAAGGCTCTTGAACTGTGCCTGCCACGGGTAAAGGACCCTCTTCCCGAGCAGGTCTCAAAAGAACTTGGAATGGGATTTTCTTTGGCCGTAAAAGGCCTGCATTTTCCGTCGGTTCCCGAAGAGGCCGAAAGATGCCGCCAAAGGATAGCCTTTAACGAGTTCTTTCTTTTGCAGAGCGCGATAGCCATTAGGCGCAAAGAGATAAGACAGGACACAAAGGGTATAGCTTTCGACACAGAGGCCGAGCTTGTGTCAAAATTCCTTTCTGTCCTTCCATTTGAGCTGACCGGCGCGCAGAAAAAGGTCCTGGGATCGATAAAAAAGGACATGGCGTCTTGTAAGCCCATGAACCGGTTGGTGCAGGGGGATGTCGGCTCCGGAAAAACAATTGTTGCCGTTATCTCCTGCGTAACTGCAGTGTCCAACGGGTATCAGGCCGCGATAATGGCGCCCACAGAAATACTGGCCCAGCAGCATTATTTTAAGATCAAGGAATTGGTCTCAAAATTGGGGATCAAGGTCCAATTGATAACTGCAGGTGAGAATAAAAAGAGCAAGAGGCTTAAGAGCAAGAGTGAAGAAGGCAATGCAATCGACGGGCCGTGCATTGTTGTGGGGACGCACGCGCTGATCCAGGAGAGCATCAAATACTCTAAGCTGGGGCTTGTGGTGATAGACGAGCAGCACAGGTTTGGCGTGATGCAGAGGACCCAGTTAAGGGCAAAAGGCAATAATCCAGACCTGCTTGTAATGACCGCGACTCCCATACCGAGGACTCTCGCTTTCACTATCTACGGCGACCTTGACCGCTCGGTTATAGACGAACTTCCCCCGGGCAGGACCCCTGTAATGACCAAATATGTCAGCGAGGGCAAAAGAGCATCTCTTTACGGGTTCATGGAAGAAGAAATATCCAAAGGGCGGCAGGCGTATGTGGTCTGCCCGTTGATAGAAGAATCCGAGAAAATAGACCTTAAGGCGGCAAGGCAGACCTGCGACACTCTTAAAGCGGTCTTTTCCGATCATAATGTTGAACTGATGCACGGCAGGATGAAACCCGCAGAAAAAGAAAAGATAATGAAAGCTTTTAAAGAGAACAAGATACAGGTCCTGGTTTCCACCACCGTGATAGAGGTCGGCATCGATATTTCTAACGCCAGCATAATGCTGATAGAACATGTGGAACGGTTCGGCCTTTCGCAGCTGCATCAATTGCGGGGCCGCATCGGCAGGGGAGCGGAGCAGTCTTACTGCTTTTTGATGGGAAAGGCCTCTTCGGAAGAGTCAAAGGCAAGGGTTAAAGTGATGCTCGAGACCAACGACGGGTTCAAGATAGCCGAAGCGGACCTTAAACTGCGCGGGCCGGGAGAATTTTTAGGCGTGAGACAGTCCGGCCTGCCTGAGTTCAAGGCTGCAGACATAATACGCGACGCGCAGCTGCTGGAGAAAGCAAGAAAAGCAGCTTTTGATATAATCAGTAATGACCCCGACCTGGCAGAGCCTCAGAGCCGGGAACTGAAGACAGAGGTGTTTGGCAGGTACGGGAAATTCTTTGGACTGGATGTGATCAACTGATGAGAGTGATAGGAGGCTCGGCAAAAGGGCGAATGCTTAAAACGGCTGTTTTAGGGGGAGGCAAAAAAATACGGCCTCTTTCTGACCAGGCAAAGGAAGCTCTCTTCAACATACTTGCTCCTGTCATAGAAGGCAGCGCGTTTCTTGACCTTTTCGCGGGGTCCGGCCAGGTGGGGATAGAGGCTCTTTCCCGCGGGGCCGCTTTGTGTCTGTTCTGCGAAAAAGAAGGCAAAGCGGTCCATTTTATAAAAGAGAACCTGGAGCTCTGCGCCCTGTCCGACAGGGCCGAGGTCTATGTGCTGGATGTGCTGCGGGCAGTTGATGTCCTGGACAAGAACAAGGCTCTTTTTGATGTGATCTTTATAGGGGCCCCTTACGGCCAGAAGATACTGATAGAGACTTTGGAAAAACTGTCAAAAAGTGCTATATTAAGGGAAAAAGCCGTGGTAATAGCCGAGCATACAAAAAGGCAGGAAGTCAGTTCCGAATACGGACCGCTCAAGAAATTCAGAGAGAACAAGTACGGGGATACGGTGTTCTCGTTCTACAGGATGGAACAATGAAGATCTGTGTATATCCGGGCAGTTTTGACCCGATAACCAACGGACATCTTGACATAATCAAGAGGGCGCTTAAGACCTTTGACGAGGTCTATGTGGCAGTCTTGCACAATCCCGAAAAAGAGCCCAATTTCTCTTTTGTGCAGAGGATGAAAATGGTAAAAGAGTCGGTTTCCGGCATGAAAAAAGTGTCTGTCGAGAGCTTTGACGGGCTACTGGTGGACTATGCGGCCTCAAAGGGGGCCTGTGCTATAATTAGAGGGCTGCGGGCTGTTTCGGATTTTGAATTTGAATTTCAGATGGCCTTGACCAATGCCAAAATGCAGCCCAGGATAGAGACCGTGTTTTTGATGACAGGATATAAATATTCTTATCTAAGCTCGAGCCTGGTGATGCAGATAGCAAGACTGGGAGGGGATGTGTCGGACCTGGTGCCTGCTGCGGTGAACAAAGAACTTAAGACCATTAAAAAGACCGAAAGGGGCAAATAATGGACAAGATCCTGGGACTGCTGGACACTCTGGAATCCCTAATCCTGGACAGCCTAAAGATCCCGATGACCGGAAAGACCCTGATCAACGAAGCCGATGTCCTGGCTGTCATAGACAAGATAAGGCTGGTGCTGCAGGGAGAGCCCGGCATTACAATGAGAGCCCCTCAGGAAAGACAGGAAGCCCCCTCCGCAAGGATAAAAATGCCGCAGGTTAATGATGCCGCGGAAGTGTCCGGACAGGACGCGCAGGCCAAGGCCATGGAGATAATACAGCAGGCCTATCAGGCCGCGGCGGAGATCAAAGGGGGCGCCAACAAATACGCCGATGATGTCCTTTTAAGCCTTGAAGCCAACGCCAACAAGATAATCAGGACCATCAAGAACGGCAGGCTGCGCCTCAACAAGACCTTTGGAGGCCAGATCAGCGCGCAGTCCTCTTCCGAGACCGAGGGAAGCTCTGTTGAGAACTGACAAAAGGAACAACTCTCAGCTTAGAAGCGTCAGCATAACCAGGGGATTCATCAAGCATCCTGCCGGCTCCGTTCTGGTGTGCATGGGCGATACCAAAGTCATCTGCACTGCCACAATAGAAGAGAATGTTCCCCCGCACAAAAAGGGCTCCGGCTCCGGTTGGGTGACGGCAGAATACGGCATGCTTCCCGGCTCTACATCCCAGAGGAACAAAAGGGAGTCTTCAAGCGTCAGAATAAAAGGAAGGACCCAGGAGATACAGCGTCTTATCGGCAGGAGCCTGCGCGCCGTTATGGACCTGGAACTGCTGGGCGAGCGCACTATCCTGCTTGATGCCGATGTTATACAGGCGGACGGGGGAACGCGCACGGCCTCAATAACCGGTTGTTTTGTGGCGATGCATGACGCGGTCCAAAAACTGCTTAAGGACGGCAAGGTAAAAAGAACCCCGATAAAGGACTTTGTTGCAGCGGTAAGCGCCGGCATAGTTGGAGGAGAAGTTCTGCTGGACCTTAATTACAGCGAGGATTTTCAGGCCTCTGTTGACATGAACATTGTAATGACAGGCTCTGGAAAACTCGTTGAAGTTCAGGGCACCGCAGAAACCGAGCCTTTTTCTAAAAAGAGACTGCTTGAATTGATAGAGACTGCTGCCGTCGGGATCAAAGAACTGATCGAATCTCAAAAGGAAGCTCTAAAATGAAAGCCCTTATCTTATCGGGAGGAAAAGGCTCAAGGCTGCGGCCGCTTACCCACACAAGCGCCAAGCAGCTTTTGCCGATAGCCAACAAACCGATAATCTTTTACGGCATAGAATCGATAGCAGCGGCGGGCATCAAAGAATTTGCGGTCATAGTGGGGGACACCGCGGAAGATGTCATGAGAGAGGTCGGCGACGGCAGCAGATGGGGGATAAGCATAACTTATATCAGGCAGGACCAGCCGCTGGGGCTGGCACATGCCGTCAAGATATCCAGAGACTTTATGAAAGACGAGCCTTTCATAATGTACTTGGGCGACAACATGCTAAAAGAGGGCATCCCCGAACTGGTAGCTAAGTTCAAGTACGAAAAGCCCAACTCTCTTATTCTCCTGACAAAAGTACCCGACCCCCAGCAGTTTGGCGTGGCGGAGCTGGATGCCTCAGGAAAAATAGTAAAGCTGACCGAAAAGCCGAAAGAACCAAAAAGCGACCTTGCCCTGGTCGGCGTCTATCTTTTTGACAAAACTATCTTTGAAGCGGTCGATCTTATCAAGCCTTCGAAAAGAGGCGAGCTGGAGATAACCGATGCGATCTCCCGACTCCTTGAGACCGGACACAGGGTTGAGCATCATGTGGTGAGTGGCTGGTGGAAGGACACGGGAAAACCGTCGGACCTGCTTGAGGCAAACCAGCTGATACTTAAGGACCTGCCGTCCAAAATAACAGGGAGCGTTGACAGGCCCTCCGAGATAAAAGGAAATGTCGTTATCGAAGAAGGGGCCAGGATAGAAAGCAGTATCCTGGAAGGCCCCGCGGTGATAGGCAGGAATACCCTGATAAAAAAGGCCTATATAGGTCCCTATACTTCTGTCTCAAGCGATGTCGTGATAGAAAAAAGCAAGGTGGAAAATAGTATAATAATGGAAGAAGTCTCCATTTCCGGGGTCCACCATAAGATAACGGAGAGCATCATCGGCCGAGGGGTCAGGATAGTCTCTACCTCCGGAAAGGCTGCCGACCACAAGTTCATAATAGGGGACAAAAGCGAGGTGGTTTTGGCATGAGAAAGGTATTGATAACAGGAGGCGCCGGTTTTATCGGCAGCAACTTTACCAGATATCTCATCGGCAAATACCCCGATTATCAGGTGACCGTGCTTGATGCCCTGACCTATGCCGGCAACCTTGACAATTTAAGCGGCCTATCCGGAAATCCCAGTTTCCAGTTCTTTCACGGGGACATAAGGGACAAGAATATAGTGGGCAACCTCATGGCCAACCATGATGCCGTTGTTCATTTTGCGGCCGAAACCCATGTGGACCGCTCAATTGTGGATGCGGATTCCTTCATTTCTACCGATGTCTACGGCACCTATCTATTGTTGGAAGCGGCAAGAGCGGCAAACATCAAGAAATTCGTACACATCTCTACCGACGAGGTCTATGGCGAGGCTCCCGGCAGGCCCTCGCTTGAGGACGACGCGCTGTATCCCAAGAGCCCGTACGCAGCAAGCAAAGCCGGCGCCGACAGGCTGGCCTATTCATACTATACAACTTACGGCGTTCCCGTGGTCATCTCACGCTGCGCCAACAACTACGGGCCTTACCAGTATCCGGAAAAGCTTATCCCGTTCTTTTTGACCAATGCCCTTGAGGATAAGCCGCTTCCCGCCTACGGCACCGGAAAGAACACAAGGACCTGGATACACGCTCTTGACCACTCAACGGCCATTGACCTGCTGCTTCACAGCAAAAGCAATGCCGACGGCAAAGCCTACAACATCAGCTCCAGAGAGGAGTTCTCGGTCCTTGAGATAGCCGAGCTGATACTTGATGCTGTTAAAAAACCGAAGTCGCTCATCAAGTTCGTAAAAGACAGGCCTGGCCATGTGGTGCGCCATGCTGTCGACCCTAAAAAGATGGAAGAGGACTTTGGCTGGCAGGCTAAGACAAAATTTTCTGACGGCATACGCGATACCATAAAATGGTATATTGACAATAGGGACTGGTGGAAAAAGATCAAGGACAAGCAGAAAGACTATGAAGAATTCAGGCAGAAATGGTATGAAAAGAGGTAGCCTTTTGTTCAAGAGGATAATTAAACCTACAGCAGGCCTTTTGGTCCTGACCTTTTTTATGATGCCTCTGAGCTCTGCGGCGCAGGATGCATCCCAGGGTTCCTTTGGTACGCAGTCGCAGTACCTGTATTCTCCGGAGGAGATGAAGGCCTATACGCTTAATCCCGGGGATGAAGTTGCGTTTTCCATCATTGTGGGAGATAACGCAAAGACCCTCAATTACAAGTTCATTATCACCCCTATGGGAGAGGTGTTCATTCCGAGCGTCGGCGTGATAGAGATCATGGGGCTATCCATAAAGGAAGCCAAGGCCAAAATAGATGCCGAGATAAGAAAGCATTTTAAGGAAAAATTCAGGTCCTACCTGGTCCTGATACAGCCCAAGGTGACCAGGCTTAGGATGGAAGGGGACGCCATCTCTATCCCATATACCCAGCGCTATGTTTATGTGTACGGCGAAGTGTCGGCTCCAGGCAGGTTCGCTTTTCTTCCCGGCTCCCAACTTTCGGATTATCTCAATTTTGCCGGGGGTCCCACCCGCAGGGCAAATCTTTCGGGAGTGGAAGTGGTCAGGAACGAAAAAGGAGTTCCGGAGGTATTCAAGGTCAATGCCAACGATCTTGTCTACAAAGGAATTAAAGACCATGATATTGATATTATTTCCGGCGACATAATTAAAGTGCCGCAGAACTTTTTCTACTTTGACGATTTTGCTACCTTTGCGAACACTATCATGCTCGGCATAACGCTCTACTATACTGTGCAGAACTTTATAAAAACGAGGTAAAGATGGAAGACGAGATAAATCTAAAAGACATTCTGGCGGTCCTGTACCGTTGGCGCAGTCTGATATTACTGATCACTTTCCTTTTTGGCGCTGCTGCTTTTATCGCTTTTTCTTTCATGGACCCTGTGTATGAGGCAAAATCAAGGATATTGATGAGATCATCATCATCTTCTTCTATCGGTTCAGTGGCGGGACTTGCGGCTTTGGCGGGAATCAACATCGGTTCGTCCGGGGGCGGACTGGGGGATATACAGGCGCTTATAGAAAGCAGAAAGGTTAACGATTATGTTTCTAAGGAAGCGGCAGTGTTGTCGAAAGACGGAAAACCGGTCGGCCTTGGCAAATTGAAGTCAAAAATTGACGGGGTGTTCCTTGTCATTTCCGTAAGCCATCGCGATCCTAATGCGGCGCAACTCATAAGCAACGCTTATATACATGCCCTGGCGATCTACTGGAACAAGCTCAATTATTCTGAGGCGCAGAAAAAGATCGATTATATTACCGCTGAACTGCCAAAAATACAGGCGCAGCTTGCGGCTGCCGAAAACAAATTGAAAAGCCTGATGTACCTTACGGATCAGCAGGGGGCTGTTGAAACCGTAGATGTTCTGAGAGCCAAGCGCGAGGTCGAAATACTCAACAGCGTTTACACAATGCTGCGAGGCCAGCTTGAATCCGCTAAACTGGACGCCGCAAAAGAGATGTCCCCGTTCTCCGATGTGGAAGAAGCCCTTTTGCCCGAAGCGCCGGTCTCGCCCAGGCGCGGCGTGAACACCGTCATCGGCCTCATTATGGGGCTGTTCGTTTCTGTTTTTGCGGCTTTCCTTCTTGATTATCTGATGCCCCAAAGGCGCAAGTAGACCCGACCTTAAAAGGTCGGCTCCATTGGGAAGCAAGATCGGAGCCGAACCTTCAGGCTCGGGTGGGTAGCGAGGACCCGACCTTAAAAGGTCGGCTCCATTGGGAAGCAAGATCGGAGCCGAACATTTATGTTCGGGATACACATCCCTTCCTTATCGTTCAACCATTGAACACCTGTGCTATAATTGTCCTATCCTATGGACGAGAACGAACTAAAACTCATCGCTGAACTCTCAAAAAATTCGCAGGCTTCGCAGAGATACCTGTCAAAAGCGTTGGACCTTTCGCTTGGAATGGTCAACATCATACTCCACAGGCTGATAGCCAAAGGCTATATGAAGGCAAAACAGCTTGACGGGCGCAGGGTAAGCTATATCCTAACCCCGAAAGGTTTTTCCGAAAAAGTAAAACGCTCTTCCGAGTATATCGCAAGAACGATAGATGCCTTTACATCCATAAAAGAGAGGATCAAGGATAAAATAAAAGGTTTGTACGACAACGGGCACAGAAAATTCGTTATACTTGGTGAAGGCGAACCCGCGGCCCTTACCGGTATGGCGCTTAAAGAGCTGGACCTTATGGACGCTGAGTATGAGCTGCGTACAGCGCTTGATAAGCCGGAGGATGGAACAGCGGTGATCAGAGTGGAAGACCTTTACCGGGAACTTGCAAAGGAACTATAGGAGAATAAAGCGTGAAGATATTGATGCTGGACCTGAAAGCGGAATACGCCGCCCTCAAGAGCGAGATAGACGGGGTTCTGGACAGAGTTCTTGAGAGCGGTCATTTTATTCTGGGGCCTAATGTGGCCGCGCTGGAGGGGGAATTTGCAAAATACACAGGCGCAAAATATGCGGTAGGAGTGGCATCCGGAACTGATGCCTTGTTTTTGGCTCTAAAGGCACTCGGCGTCAAAGAAGGGGATGAAGTCATAACCACGGCGCTTTCGTTTATTGCAACGGCCGAGGCTATTTCTTACACCGGCGCAAAGCCGGTCTTTGTGGATGTTATCCCGGACACTCACAATATAGATCCGGCAAAGCTGGAAGCAGCAATAACCAAAAAGACAAGAGCGATCATTCCCGTACACCTGTGGGGTCTGTGTGCCGATATGGAGCCAATACTTGCGGCGGCAAAAAAACACGGCCTTCTGGTAGTGGAGGACTGCGCGCAGGCTGCCGGGGCCTCTTACAGGGGACAAAAGGCAGGTTCCTTTGGCGATGCCGGCTGCTTTTCCTTTTTTCCGACCAAGAACCTGGGAGCCTACGGCGACGGAGGCATGATAACTACAGATGATAAAGAGACTTATGACAGGATCAAGCTTTTGCATCTTCACGGAAGCAAAGCGAGGGGCGTCCATGAGATCATCGGCTACAATAGCAGGCTTGATGAGATGCAGGCAGCGATCTTGCGGGTAAAATTGAAGCATTTGGACGCATGGAACGATAAAAGAAGGAATAATGCTGCCATATATAGCAGTCTTTTTGGAAAGAGCGGGATCAAGCACCCCGTTGAAAAAGAGGGTTTTAGACACGTTTACCACCAGTACACGATCGAGTTGGACAATAGAGATGACATGATGCAAAAGCTTTCTTCAAAGGAGATTCCTTCATTTGTGTATTACCCGAATCCTCTTCATCTGCAAAAGCCGTATTTGGGACTTGGTTACAAAGCCGGAGATTTTCCTGCAGCAGAAAAGATAGGACGGACAATGTTGTCTATTCCTGTGCATCCTTTCTTGTCAAAGGAAGAAGTCCTTATGGTTGGAAATGCAATTTTGGAAGCGATGTAACAAATGTCCAATTTCCAATGTCTAATGTCCAATTAAGGAGTCGCCTGCGGCGACGACATTTTAATGCAAGACAGCAGAAATGTCCAATGTCTAATTTCCAATATCCAATGTCTAATTTTGGGGATAAGAAATGACCGGTGATGGGAAGAAGTTTGATATTAAAGAAAGAGTGCTGGAATTTGTGGTTGATGTGGCAAGACTTGCTGATAAACTCCCCAGAAAATATTCCGCTCAAACTTACGCAAAGCAGTTGATAAGGGCCAGCTCTTCGATCGGGGCAAACTTGGAAGAGGCTGATGGGGCTGTATCAAGGAAAGATTTTTTGAACAAGCTGGGTATCGCCAGAAAAGAGGCAAACGAAACAAAATATTGGCTGCAATTAATTGACCGCACAGGCCTCTTTATGAACAAGGCTAATATTGCCGAGCTGCAACATTTGCTGTGTGAGAGTGTGGAGCTCAAATTAATCCTGAGCGCGATCATAAAAAACACGAAAGCGAATTCATAATTGGTCATTTGTCATTGGAAATTGTTAATTGGAAATTATTAGAAAGTTTTCATGGATAAAGTAAAAGTTTCAATAATCGGCGCAGGTGTAATTGGTCTGGCGGTTGCATATGAACTATCACAAGATCCGGATGCGGATATCGCGGTTTTTGAGAAATACCCATCATTTGGTCAGGAAACAAGCAGCCGCAATAGCGAAGTTATTCACGCAGGGATTTACTATCCGAAGGGCTTATTAAAAAGCAAATTGTGTCTGGAAGGAAATAGACTTCTTTATGAGTTCTGCCAAAAGCATTCTATAGATCACAAAAAATGCGGAAAGCTGATCGTCGCGGTAAATGACGCGGAAGCAGATAAGATCAAGAGAATATATTCAAATGCGGCCTCGATCGGTATTTCAGAATTAAGACTGACAAACTCAGATGAGATCAAGGACCTTGAACCGGATGTTTTTGCTGTTAAGGCGATCTATTCCGGTTCCACGGGAATAATTGATTCTCACGGTCTGATGCAGAAGCTGCATGACCTGGCAGAAAATAGCGGGGTTATGTTCTCTTTTGGAAATGAGGTGACAGGCATAAGCAAACAAAAGGACGGGTATATTATCACGACTTCGAAAGGCGATGAGGTTATGTCGGAGTTTGTGATCAACTGCGCCGGGCTTATGTCTGACAAAATAGCACAGATGGCCGGCTTTGATATCGAACCTCTCGGTTATAAACTGCATTACTGCAAAGGTGATTATTTTTCAGTATCAGGCGCTAACGGGAGATTATCTCATTTGGTCTATCCTCCTCCACACGAAAAAGGTTATGGCCTTGGTGTCCACGCGACCATAGACCTTACCGGCAGGATCAGGCTCGGTCCAGATACGACATATGTTGATAACATCGGCTACGATGTTGATCTTTCAAAAGCGGGCGAATTTTACGCGGCCGCAAAAAGATATCTGCCGTGGTTGGAAGAAGAAATGGTTGTTCCTGACACATCAGGCATGAGGCCGAAGCTCCAGGGGCCAAATGACCCGGTCGAGGATTTTGTCATAAAAGAGGAGTCTGCCAACGGGTTTCCGGGATTTGTGAACCTTATTGGGATAGAATCGCCCGGGCTGACATCGTGTTTAGCGATAGCAAGGATGGTAAAGGGGACCGTAGACCGCCTACCGTAGACCGGGGACCGGAAAGACAAATGTCCAATTATCAATTTCCAATTTCCAATGTCCAATAGTAAATTGGCAATTGGATATTGGTAATTGGAAATTAGACATTTCTTTGACAGGATCTGTCCAAGTATTTAAGCGCCCTTTCTCCGGCCTCTGACATGTTCTTTCCCAAAGAAATGAAGCCATGATTTTTCATTATCACAAAATCATTGTCTTTAATTATTGCAAGGACTTCTTTGATAAGCGCTTTCGTTCCGTAAGGCTGTTCTTTTGAGGTGCAGGGGATATTTAGTCTGGCCGCGTTGTCCATTATTTTGGTGCAATGGCCGTGAAAGATGGCGTTAATTTCCGGCCGTGGCTGATAGATGACATGGTGCAGAATACTTTCGGAAGACGGGGCTCTTGAACCTTGTGCTTTTACCGTAAATGCCTCCGTATCGGCGCTGTCTATCTCGACAAAATCCCGACCTCTTAAAGTTTCTTTTGAAATAAGTCCGGAAGCGGTAATAATAAATTGTTGAAAGCCGGGCTCTATCCTGTAGCTAAGATTCCCGAAGGTTCCTTTCCCATAGCAGGGGGCGAGCTCTTTTTTATGAAAGATGCCGCACCATTTGATCAGCTCTTTTATCCCTTTATCGTTTGGAGGCGTGTTTGAAAGGAATATCGTTTCGAATTTAGGGGCCGCGGCAATTTCATTCATAAGTTCTCCGGTTTCACGATACCTTTTTCCGTTATTATTCCCGTAATGTATTTTGCGGGGGTTACATCAAATGCCGGATTTCCGGCATTTGAGCCCGGATTGCAGACCAAAACTTCTCTCATGGTACCTTCTTTGTCGCGGCCGGTCTGGTAAAGGACCTCTTTATCGCTTCTTTCTTCGATAGGTATGTCCTTGCCTGTCGGACAATCCTTATCTATGGTAGATGTAGGGGCTGCTATGTAAAAAGGTATCCCATATTCTTTTGCGCAGATCGCTTTTTCAAGTGTCCCGATCTTGTTGCCTGTGTCGCCGTTTGCCGCTATCCTGTCGGCTCCGACGATAATGATATCAATCTTTCCCTTTGACATGAGATGTGCGCCGGCATTATCGGGGATTATTTTGTGAGGAATTCCTTCGTTTAATAGCTCCCATGCGGTAAGTCTAGCTCCTTGTCCGCGCGGCCTTGTTTCGTCTGCATAGACAAATACATTTTTGCCCTTGCGGGCAGCGGCGTACACGGGTGAAAGAGCAGAGCCCCAGTCAACAAAAGCAAGCCAGCCGGCGTTGCAGTGGGTCTCAATATTCATGCCGTCCTTGATCAGTTTTTCTCCGTGTTCTCCGATCAGCCTGCAATGTTGCGCGTCTTCATTTGCTATAGCCAAAGCCTCCTCAAAAGCCGCTCTTTTGGGGTATTTTGAATTAATGGCTTTGTCGAAGACCCTTTTAACCGCATAAAAGAGGGTTTGTGCCGTGGGGCGGGTGGATTCAATTTCGCAGCGGCCATCCGGATGGTTTTCTATGAATGCCTGCGCCATCGCAAAACCTGCAGCTGCGCCTATCGCGCCGGCGCCTCGGACTATCATTGTTCTTATGGCATGGCAGGTGTCTTTATATGTTTTTGCTTCGTGTATCTTGAATTCAAAAGGAAGGAGGTTCTGTTCGATCATGAATACCGAAGACCCATCCATCCAAATTGTGCGGTATTGTTTGTCTTTTACTTTCATTCGCCTTCAAATTCTGTCTGGGCGTAAACAGAATAACCGGCGGCTTCGAGTTTCTTTCTTCCCCCAAGCTCGGGCAGGTCTACAATAAAAGCGAGTTCGATTATGTTTCCCCCGAGTTTTTTGACGAGTTTGGCGGCTGCCGTTGCGGTTCCGCCTGTTGCCAAAAGATCATCGATTATCAGTACTTTTTGCCCCTTTTCTACCGCATCCTTATGGATCTCTATGGTATCGGTCCCGTATTCAAGGCTGTATTCCTCTTTTTCTGTCTCGGCGGGCAGTTTCCCCTTTTTCCTTACCGGAACAAAGCCTTTGCCCAGCAAATAGGCAACGGCCCCTCCAAGGATAAAACCCCTGGAATCTATCCCGACAACCACATCGATCTCTTTTTCCTTATATCTTTTAACAAAATCATCAATGCAGAGCCTTAACCCGACGGGGTCTTTTAAAAGAGTGGTTATGTCGCGGAACATGATCCCCGCTTTTGGCCAGTGGGGCACGGTCCTTATCCTTGATTTTATCGGCATTATATCCTCCTTATCTTTACAGTGTTTGGATTTCCTTGATATGCTTTTTAAGTTGAGGGAGGTTTTTTTGAATTGTATCCCAGACTGTTTCCAAAGATACGGTGAAATATCCGTGGATGAGAAAATTTCTAAATCCGACACATTCTTTCCATTCGACTTTTGGATGTTTTGATTTGATCTCCTCGGGAATATTGTTTGCCGCCTCGCCTATTATTTCAAAATTCCTGATCACAGCGTCAATAATCATGCTGTTGTTTTCAAAACCCTCAAATTTAATGCCAGAAGTATATTTTTCAATTTTATCCATTGCGCTTATAATATCTTCAATGAAGACTTTATATTCCCTTTTTGCGCTAAACATACATAACTTCCCCCAAAATCCTGTCTCTCAAAGCGGGTTTAATGGAGTTTTTGATCACAAGATCAACCCTCTTAGATAAAAGAGCTTCTAAATAATGTTGTAGCCGCACAATATTGAATAAATCATTATGCCCGTTTTCCAGTTCCACAAGAATATCAATATCGCTTTCAGTAGAAAAATCGTCCCTGACACGGGACCCAAAGATCCCTATCATCTTAACAAAGAAATTCCTTTGCAAATATCTTTTTTGATCTCTTAAAGTTTCTTCAATGTTCATATATATCCTCCCAGTATTAATTCTGACATAATATTACAAATCTATCAATGCTTTTCTGGTTGGTTTTTCAATGGAGGGGACCGCAGACCGTGGACAGGGGACCGTTAGGCAGGCATTATATTCTCCCCACAACTTTTATAAGCAAAGTCTTGACCTTTTCGGCGTTCTCTTTCATCCTCTTCAGGATCATTTCGTATGTAACGGGATCTTCGTCATCCTTCCAGCAGTCGTAGTCCGTTGACATGGCGATAGTCTGATAGGGGATGCCGAGTTCATTGGCAAGGATGACCTCGGGACAGGTGGACATGTTTATTATGTCCGCGCCCCAGGCCCTGAACATATGGCTTTCGGCTTTGGTGGAAAATCTTGGGCCTTCTATGGTTATAACGGTCACATCGCGGTTGTATTCGTACTTCATCTCATCGCAGGCCTTGCACAGCACATCGGTCAGATGTTCGTCGTAGGGATGGCTCATCGGGGTATGAAGGACTTCGTCTACATAGTATGTCAGGTTGCGGTGTTTTGTGAAATCTATGAACTGGGAGGGAAATACCAGGTTGCCCGGTTTTATCTCCTGCCTAAGCGACCCAACCGCCGTTGCCGCGAGCACATGAGTGCAGCCCTCGTCCTTAAGCGCTCTCATATTGGCAAGATAGTTTATCTTGGTAGGCGAGATGCCGTGGTCTTTTCCGTGGCGGGAAAGTATCACCACATCGACCCCGCTCAATTTGCCGCAGGTAAGCGTCGAAGACGGCTGGCCGTACTTGTTATTGTGCTCTTTTTCGACGGGGTCCTTAAGAATATCGGGATTATCGAGTCCGGAGCCGCCGATTATGGCTATTTTTTTCACCTTTTGATTATAGACGCGTCTGTATTATAATGTCAATTGTGGATACTGGTAGGTCGTTTTATCTGAGAGGAATGTAAAGAATGCTGTTCAATTCTTGGGAATTTGCCGTGTTCTTTCCCGTTGTAACATTCCTGTATTTCTTTTTGCCGCAAAAATGGAAATGGTTCATGCTTCTTGTGGCAAGCTGTGTTTTTTACATGGCCTTTATACCTGTTTATGTGTTGATCCTGGCCGTTACGATAGTCATAGATTATTTTGCGGGGATATTCATTGAAAACTCAGCAGGCAGGGCCAGGTCTTTTTTTCTTATTGCCAGCGTAATAGCCAATGTGGGTTTTCTGGGGTTTTTTAAATATTTCAATTTCTTTAACGCAAACTTTGATAGACTGGCCCAGCTTATTCATTGGAATTATCCGATACAAAGCCTGGCCATCATACTGCCTATAGGTCTTTCGTTTCACACATTTCAGGCAATGAGCTACACTATAGAAGTCTTTCGCGGCAGACAAAAGGCCGAGCGCCATTTTGGCATATACGCGCTGTATGTTATGTTCTATCCGCAGCTTGTTGCAGGCCCGATAGAGCGTCCGCAGAACCTTCTGCATCAATTCTATGAAAAGCATTCCTTTGAGTACGGGCGAGTCTCTGACGGTCTGAAACTCATGGTGTGGGGAATGTTTAAGAAGGTGGTCATTGCTGACAGGCTGGCTATACTTGTAAATACTGTCTATAATGATCCCACGCCGTATTCCGGCCTCACCTTGATAGTCGCGACCATATTTTTTGCCTTCCAGATATACTGTGATTTTTCGGGTTATTCTGATATTGCGATAGGCGCGGCACAGGTAATGGGCTTTAAGCTGATGGACAACTTTAACAGGCCCTATTTTTCAAAGTCGATATCGGAATTCTGGAAACGGTGGCACATATCACTGTCTACCTGGTTTAAAGATTATCTCTATATTTCTATGGGCGGCAACAGGGTCCCCAAATGGAGATGGCAGTTCAATCTGTTTTTTACATTTGCGGTAAGTGGATTGTGGCACGGGGCGAACTGGACTTACATAATATGGGGCGCCTTGAACGGCTTCTACCTGATCTTTTCACTTTGGACGGAAAAGATAAGGGAAAAGGCTGTGAAACTGTCAAATATCAGAAGGTTCCCCCGGATTTACAAGTATATACAGGTGCTGGTGACATTTTCTCTTACATGTTTTGCCTGGGTATTCTTCAGAGCAAGGAGCATGCATGATGTCAGGCACATATTAACTCACGCTTTTTCCGGCTTGTCCCAAGTGTTTGATATCCGCTATATTGTATCCAGTGTTTCGGGCCTAGGTCTTAGCAGCTACGAGTTTGCGGTTGCTTTAGCCTCTATCGCGCTCCTGTTGTTCGTGCATTCTATCCAAAGGCATGGCAGCATAAGGCACATGCTTGCGGGAAAACCGGCATGGATTAGATGGACGCTTTATTATTCGCTGCTGTACGGAATACTGTTTTTCGGGGTCTTTGAAAAGGCTCAGTTCATATACTTTCAGTTTTGAGGACAATAATGGATAAAGACTTAAAACGGCTGCTGATCAAGATATCTATGATGCTGCTCCCGGGGATAGTTCTGTTCCTGCCTGTTTATACTCTTTTGTACTATTCCAGAGAGCTAATGCCCGTGAAAGAGATTATAGAGATCCACGATAAAAAAAACCTTGTAGGTCTCTCGTACTCCGATCCGGCCGTAAATTTTAAATATTCGATGTTCATAAAGAAAAGACCGTCCATTTGTGTCCTTGGGACATCCAGGACAATGCAGTTCAGAGAAAAGTATTTTAACAGACCGTTCTACAATTGCGGGGGAGGAATCAGCAGACTTGGCGATCTCAGGAAATTCATTGAAAAGGCTCAGATCGAGGACCTAAAATTATTGATCATCGGACTTGACCAGAACTTCTTTAATAAAAAATGGGATGATATGAAGGACAACCCGTCTTACTCTTATTTTCTGCTCCATGACAGGAATATATCAAAGATACCTCTTTTGCAATACACAAAGGTCATCAATGATTTTATTGCGGGGAAATGTACTATTGGAAACGTGATAAAAAGAAGGTCTAACATCGGACTAAACGCTATTGTGAACCAGAATGGCTTTGCAAGCGACGGGAGTTACCATTACGGTAAAGATATTAGTGATAAAAAGGACACCTCTTTAGAGATAGATGCCGCATTGAGGTCATTCGGAAGCGGAGAAAGCTATAGATTTGAGTTTGGCGCTAAAGTCAATAATGATGCGCTGGGTGAACTTGAAAAACTGCTGGATGACTGCAAAAAGTACAATTATCATGTTGTTGCCTATCTTCCTCCTTACCCGGGAAGGGTGAATGATAAATTTTTTGAATATAGGAGAAAATACGCATACCTATTCAACTTGAAAAATGAAATCTCTCCTATTTTTGCTAAGTATGGCCAAGAATTCTACGATTATTCCGATGTAAGAAGGCTGGGGGCTTCTGACAGAGAATTCTTTGATGCTCTACATGGATCTGAAAAGGTTTCTCTTCGTATTCTTTTGGACATGATAGATAAAGGATCAGTGATAGGCAGCTTTTGCGATCGAGCTTATTTGAATGCTTTGTTGCGCAATTCAAAAGAAGACCTTTTCATATTTGATGAGTCATACTAGGTCGTAAGGTGCAACCCCCGGGAATTGCCCTCTATTTACCTGCATGTGTTGACATGCCCTTGATACTCGTCTACAATGTTCAATAATTGAACACATGGCAGGCAATATCAAAAAAACCGTCTTTTTTGACAGGGATGGGACGCTTGTAAAGGATGTAGGCTATCTTTCCGATCCTGAAGATATTGAGATACTGCCAGGAGCCGCGGAGGCTATAAAATTGCTTAACAGATCGGGATATCTGTCAATTGTCATCTCTAATCAAGCCGCTGTTGCAAGGGGGATTTTGACGGAGGAAGCTCTGAAAAAACTTAACACTGCTATCCTTAAAAAATTCAGCGAAAAAGGCGCAATAATCGATGATGTCTATTATTGCCCGCATCATCCTACCGCTGGGGCTTCAGCTTATACAATCAAATGCGAATGCAGAAAACCAAAGCCGGGCATGATACTAAGGGCCCAAAAAGAGCATGATATTGACCTGTCTTTGTCCTATATGGTTGGAGACAAAAGTATTGATGTTGAGGCCGGCAAAAATGCAGGCTGCCGTTCGATCCTTGTCCTTACGGGTTATGGCAGTGAGGAAAAGAGTAAACCAGGGTTTTCTGCGGACTTTATAGCAAATGACCCGCTTGAAGCTGTCAAATGGATCTTGAGGAAGGGGCGATGAAAGATATGATCAAGCAGCACATAATAGGATCTATCGAGGTTAAAAACCTGATGTTGAGCGAGGGAGCTCTTGTCTCAAGTATCGGGCAGATATCCGAAGTGATAGTAAGCGCGTATAGAAACGGCAATAAAGTACTTATTGCGGGCAACGGAGGAAGCGCGGCTGACAGTCAGCACATGGCGGCCGAGTTCGTGAGCAGGTTCAATTTTGACAGGCCTGCGCTGCCTTCGATAGCCCTTACCACCGATACATCCATGCTCACGGCCATCGGGAATGACTACGGTTTTGATAAGGTTTTTTCTAGGCAGATCGAAGCTAACGGGGCAAAGGGGGATGTTTTTATCGGGATATCGACCTCCGGCAATTCACAGAACATTATTGAAGGACTAAAAACGGCAAAAGCCAGAGGACTCCGCACCATAGGCTTTACCAATAAAACCGGCGGGAAGATGGCCCAGTTCTGCGATCACTGCATAAAAGTCCCTTCGATGAACACCCCCAGAGTGCAGGAATGCCACATATTGATAGCACACATCATCTGTGCGGTTGTTGAAGACAAAATTTTCGGGAAAGAATACAAAAAGTGAAAAAAAACTCAAAGATCTATGTGGCCGGACATACGGGACTGCTGGGATCAAGCCTTATGAAAAAGCTGACATCAGAAGGATACAGCAATATCGTTACCAGAACACACAGGGAACTGGACCTAATGCAGGCGCAGAAAGTGACGGACTTTTTTGATAAGGAACGGCCGGAATTTGTTTTTCTTGCGGCGGGAATGACGGGAGGCATCCTGGCCAATTCCACTTACCCTGCGGATTTTTTCCACAGGAACATCTCTATACAGGACAATGTGTTCGAAGCCGCGAAGAAATACGGTGTTGATAACCTTGTCTTCTACGGCTCATCATGCATGTATCCCAAAATATGTCCACAGCCGATGAAAGAGGAATATCTTTTCACCGGACATACCGAGCCCACAAGCGAAGCATATGCCGCTGCCAAGATCGCCGGCATCTACGCCTGCAGGGCTTATAATAAACAGGCTGGCCGCAACATTTTTATAGCTCTGGTGCCCAATTCGCTTTACGGCATCAACGATAGTCATGATCCGCAGAATTCGCATGTCATTTCATCGATGATGGCAAAATTCAGCAAAGCCGCGAAGGAGAACGCCAAAACCGTTGAGTTGTGGGGCACAGGGACTCCGCGCAGGGAATTTCTTTTCAGTGACGACGCGGCCAAAGCCTCTGTCTTTGCCGTCAAGAACGCGGATAAGCTTGAGAACAGTCATTATAACATCGGTCCAGGTTCTGACCACACCATAAAAGAACTGGCAGGCTTGATAGCCGCTGAAGCAGGGTTTAAGGGCTCCATTGTGTGGGACAGTTCGCGGCCTGACGGCACACCAAGAAAACTTCTTGATAGTTCAAGGTTCCGCGCCCTTGGCTGGGTGCCGGAAACCATGCTGAAAGAAGGGATCAAAGCGGCATACAAAGCCTATATTGAGGCGCAGAAATGAAAGAAGATAAGATCAAAACTTTCAAAGAAAAAGCTCTCCGGGTCAGAAAAGAGACGATGAAGATCCATTCCATCGCGCCAGAGACCAGGATCGCGTCTTCTCTGTCGTGTGTTGAGATCTTAACGGTCCTGTTTTACGGTGGATACATAAAATTCGATCCCAAAAAGCCGGAGTGGGAAGGCCGTGACAGGTTTGTCATAAGCAAGGCCCACGGATCGGTATCGTTCTATCCCGTGCTCGCGGATCTGGGGTTTATTCAGGAAAAAGAGCTTTCAAGGGTCTGTTTCGAAGGCGCACAGCTTCCCGGAATACCGGACATGCTGATCCCGGGATATGAGACCATAAACGGTTCTCTGGGGCACGGAGCCGGGGTCGCGTGCGGGATGGCGGCAGCTCTAAAGCTGAAAAATTCAAATTCAAAAGTTTTTGTCCTTATTGGAGACGGGGAACTTTACGAAGGCTCGGTTTGGGAGGCGGTAATGTTCGCCGGAGAACATAAGCTTGACAATCTGGTGATGATCCTTGACGCGAACAAGGCCTGCATGCTCGATTTTTGCAAGAACATCATAGACATGAGCCCGCTGGAAGACAAATTCTCCGCTTTCAGATGGGATGTACAGAGAGTTGACGGACATGACATGGAAGCTCTCTGCCTTGCTCTTGATAAAACCGCGTCTTCATTAGTAAAGCCCAAAGTTATAATTGCGGATACCGTAAAGGGCAAAGGCATCCCTTCTCTTGAGACCGATCCTCTAAGCCATATCAGGACAGTAAAAAAGGAAGACATAGATAAAATACTGGAGACCCTTAAATGAACATGACGATGAGGGACGCTTTCATAGAAAAGATACACGGGGAGATGTCCCGCGACGACCGGATCATGTTCATTGCTGCTGACCTGGGTTCGCCAAAGCTCGACGCGCTCAGAAAAGAATTCCCTGACAGATTCATCAATGTCGGGATCGCCGAACAGAACCTTGTCAATGTTGGCGCGGGATTTGCCCTTGAAGGGTTCACGGTCTATTGTTATGCTATTGCTGCTTTCCTCACCATGAGGGCGTTCGAACAGATAAGGAACAACGCTTCTCTTCTGTCAAAGAACAAAAAGCTTAACATCAATTTCGTAGGAGTCGGAGCAGGTTTAAGCTATGATGTTTCGGGTCCTTCTCATCACTGTCTTGAAGACATTTCGATCCTCGGGATATTGCCGGGCATAGAAATACTGTCTCCGTCGGATTGGACCGGGGCGCGCGCAATGGCGAAGTACTCGATCGATAATTCCGGCCCCAAGTATTTCAGATTTGACGGCAAACCTCTTGAAATGATATACAGCCCCGATAAAGGAGCCCCGGTCAAAAAGGGATTTGGAGAACTTGTCGAAGGACGGGATCTCTGTATCATATCCACGGGTTATATGACCCATGCGGCGCTTGCCGCGGCGCGTCTTCTTAAAGAAGAAGGCATCAATATAGGAGTGATAGATCTGTTAAGGCTTAAACCTGTTCCCCGTGAATTGGCCTTCGCATTAAAAAAATATAAAAGTATCATAACTTTGGAGGAAGGGTTTGTTTGCGGAGGGGGAATGGGGCATCTTCTTTGCGATGTTGAAGGACTTAACGGAAAAATTGCCGAAATAAAAGGGTTCCGGAACGGGTATGTGTTTGATGTGGGAAACAGGGAATCTCTGCATAAGAAGTGCGGACTTGATCCGAGGGCGATAGCCGACGGCTTCAAAAAATATTTTAGAACGAAAGGAAGTAAATGATGAAGATACTGGTTACAGGTGGCGCGGGATATATAGGGTCTGTGATGGTCCCCAAACTGCTTGAAAAAGGACATGAGGTCACGGTCCTTGACAATTTTATGTACAACCAGTCCCCGCTTCTTGAATGCTGCTCCAACCCAAAGTTCAGGGCAGTCCGCGGGGATGTCAGAGAAAAGGATGTTATGGAAAAGCTCATTAAGGACGCGGATGTAATATTTCCTCTGGCGTGCCTTACGGGCGCGCCCCTCTGTAAAAAAGACCCCTCGGGCGCCCAGACGATAATAGTGGACGCCATAAAGATGATGTTGAAGATTAAAAGCAAAGACCAGATGGTCATCTTCCCCAACACCAACAGCGGCTACGGAATAGGCGAAAAAGGCAAATTCTGCACTGAAGAAAGTCCTCTGAGGCCAGTATCGTCCTACGGAAAGCTGAAATGCGAGGCGGAGGACATGATACTAGAAAGCGGCAATGCCGTAGCGTTCAGGCTGGCCACCGCTTTCGGCGTAAGTCAGAGAATGAGACTGGACCTTCTTGTCAACGATTTCACCTACAGAGCCTTCTTTGACAGGTTCGTCGTCCTGTTCGAGGCGCATTTCAACAGGAATTACATCCATGTCAGGGATGTTGCCAAGGCGTTCATGCACGCTCTTGATAATTTTTCCAAGATGAAAGGTCAGGTATACAACCTGGGGCTTAGCGACGCCAACCTCACCAAAATGCAACTGTGTCAGGAGATAAAGAAACAGATACCAGATTTCTATTTTGTCGAGGCGGCAGTGGGCGAGGACCCTGACAAACGCGATTACTTAGTAAGCAATGAAAAGCTTGAAAAGACCGGCTACAGACCTGATGTGTCGATCCGGGATGGAATAAGAGAGCTCATCAAGAGCTTCGCGATCATAAAAAGGAACCAGTACGCAAATATCTAATGGAGGGATATCGTGATCATAACAAGGACGCCGTTCCGCATTTCTTTTTTCGGTGGAGGCACCGATTATCCGGTCTGGTTCGAAGAGAACGGCGGAGCCGTCCTTTCCACCACCATAGACAAATACTGTTACATAACCTGCAGATATCTGCCTCAGTTTTTTCAGCACAAGCACAGGATCGTCTATTCCAAGGTCGAGAACGTAAAAAAAATATCTGAAATAAAACATCCCGCCGTCAGAGCGGTGCTCACAAAAATGAAGATGAAAGAGGGGATAGAGATCCATCATGACGGGGATCTGCCCGCCAGATCCGGGCTGGGATCGAGCTCTTCTTTTACTGTTGGGCTCATCAACGCAGTCTATGCCCTAAGAAGCAGAATGGCGACCAAATATGTCCTGGCAAAAGAAGCCATAGATATTGAGAGGCATGTTCTAAGAGAAAACGTCGGCTCCCAGGACCAGGTGGCGGCCTCTTACGGAGGGCTCAACAAGATCAGCTTTAGCAGGAACAATAAATTCTGCGTTGAGCCCGTAATACTTGATCTGGCCAAAAAAGAGGCGCTGCAGGGACACCTGATGCTTTTCTTTACCGGACTTTCAAGAATAGCCTCACGGATAGCGAAAAAACAGATAGCTTCCACCCCTTCAAAAGGAAATGAGCTGCGGCAGATGTACAGGATGGTGGATGAAGCAAAGGACATATTGACCGGGAGTTCGGACATCAGCGAATTCGGGAATCTGCTCCACAAGTCCTGGCTTCTCAAAAAATCGCTTACAGACAAAATATCCAATCCCGACCTGGACGGCATTTACTCCGACGCGCTGAAGGCGGGTGCTACAGGCGGAAAAGTCCTCGGGGCCGGCGGCGGCGGCTTTATGCTTTTCTTTGTTAAACCCGCGAAACAACACAGCGTCAGAAAGGCTCTCAAAGGACTTCTGGAAGTAAAATTCAAATTCGAGAATGCTGGAAGCCAGGTGATATTCTGCCAGGACCAGGGAATGAGATAGAAAAAGGAGGACAGTGATTTGAGCGAGAAAATGAAGGTCCCGTTCGGAACAATGTCTGTGACCGACAAGGCAAAGAACCTTCTGTCGCAGGCCATGGAATCAGGACTTTTGTCCTCAGGTAAATATGTTAGGGAATTTGAGGAAAAATACGCCGAGCTGATAGGGACGAAAGAGGCGGTGGCAGTGAGCACCGGGACGGACGCGGATACTCTTGCCCTTGCGGTCCTTTACGATTACGGCGCAAAAAGGGGAGATGAGATCATAATCCCTTCTCTTTCATTTGTTGCCACCGGCAATGCGGTCCTTCACGCGGGATTCAAGCCTGTTTTTGTTGATGTGAAACTTGATACTCTCAACATTGATCCAGACGGCATTGAAAAAGTCATAACAGAAAGAACAAGGGCGATAATGCCGGTGCATTTGATGGGCAAACCGGCCGAAATGGATAAGATAACGGCTATCGCCAAAAAGCATAAGCTTTATGTGATCGAGGACGCCGCGGAGGCCCACGGAAGCAAGTATAAGGGACATAACATAGGTTCAATAGGCGACATGGCCGCTTACAGCCTGTATGTCGCGCACATGATCTCGACTGTTGAAGGCGGAATAATAACGACCGACAACAGCGAGTTTGCCGAAATACTGAGGTCTCTTAGATCTCACGGCCGCTCCTGCAACTGCCGCTCCTGCGTGATGAATAAAGGCCAGATCACCTGCGAAAAGAGGTTCAAGAGCGGAAAAGATATCAGGTTCATTTTTGAAAGGGTCGGCTACTCGTCAAAGATGAACGAACTTGAAGCGGCTGTGGGGCTGGGGAACATAGAGGCCTGGCCAAAATACCTGGCAACAAGAAGAAAGAACCTGGAATATCTTCTTGCGAATTTCGGAAAATATTCTCCAAACCTCTTTTCTATAAAAGAGGATAAAGACGAGTTCATAGGGCCTCACGCGTTCCCTGTGATCATCGGAAAAGACGCAAAATTCACGAGAGATGAGCTTGTGGATCATCTCAGCAGGAACGGCATCGATTCGAGGAACATGTTCCTTTCTATGCCCACCCAGTGCCCCGGATTCGCATATCTGGGATATGAACTTGGCCAGTTCCCGGCCGCGGAGTATGTAGGCAACAACGGTCTGCACATAGGACTGCATCAGGACCTTGATCTGCGGCACATGGAATACTTTATAAAAGTGGTGGATGATTTTATGGCCGTGAACGGTAAATGAAAATATATAAGATATTAAGAGCTCATATACTGCTCATCACGCTGCTTGTGGCGGTAAGCATAATCGCGGCGCTGCTTGAGAGCGTGGGCATTTCCATGGTCTTTCCGATACTGCAAAGCATGACCAATATGTCCACTGCCTCGATCCCGTTCCCCTTTAATAAATTGTCAGACCTCTTTGCCGGGATGTCTTTGAGCACAAGGTTCCAGCTGGTGGCGGTGATACTGTTCGTTTCTACTTTGATAAAAGGTATCTTTACATATTTGAGCGGTATCCTGACAGGCAAACTTCAGATAGTTGTGACAAAACACGCAAGGATGGATTGCGTCAGGCAGCTGATGAGCGTAAGCATGGGATATTTTAACAACAGAAGGGCTTCGGACCTTCAGCTGATCATAGACGGATACACAAGCTCAACGGCAGGAGCGCTGGTTAACCTTATCGGCTCGGCGCTCCCCCAGCTTTTTACGGCTTCAATAATGCTGGCGCTTCTTTTTATGCTTTCGTGGCAGATGACGCTATATTCAATAATTCTTGTTTCAATTGCGTCTGTTGTATTGAACATTTATTCAAAAAGGATGAGGCTTGTTGCCCAAAATCTCATTGATGCCTCTTACGATTTTAATAAAGTGCTTTTTGACATTCTTCACGGGATGAAGATCATAAGATTGTTCAGCCGTGAAAGGTTTATGGTTGAAAAATTCGAAAATAAAGTGGATTCTTTTAACAAGGCCACATACGGAGTTGTTGACATATCCGGAAGGATAGGGCCTCTTTTTGAAGTTACGGGGATCGGGGTCCTCGCATTGATCCTGTTTTTTGGGGCGTTTTTTGTGCGCTCGCAGGGAACAGCCTGGGTCGGGATACTGCTGGCATTTCTTGTCTTTTTGACAAGGATCATCTCTCCGGTAAAGAGCCTGAACCAGACGCGAGCGGCTATCATCTCTAAATTGCCGGCGCTCCATGAACTTGAGAGCTTTCTTAATTCCGATAACAAAAATTATATTGTTAACGGCTCAAAGACCTTTGAAAGCCTAAAGGACAGCCTTGAATTCAAGAATGTTGAGTTCGGTTATGTCGCAGGAGAAGTAGTGTTGGACGGCCTTGATTTTAAAGTAAAAAAAGGATGGAAAGTGGGGATCGTGGGCCATTCCGGGTCCGGTAAATCGACGATTTCGGAACTTCTTATGCGTTTTTATGATCCCCAAAAAGGCGCTATCCTGCTGGACGGCCTGGACCTTAAGGAATATGACCTGTATTCCTGGCGCCGGCATATCGGCGTGGTCTCTCAGGATATCTTCCTGTTCCATGAAACTGTAAGAACTAACATATCTTTTGGCAAAGAGAATGCTACGGACTCTGAGATCGAACTGGCGGCAAAAAGAGCCCACGCTCATGACTTTATCCTGGGACTTCCCGACGGTTACGACACATTTATCGGGGACAGAGGTGTTTTGCTCTCTGGAGGAGAGCGGCAAAGAATAGCGATCGCGCGCGCGATCCTGGCCGAGCCGGAGGTCCTGATATTTGACGAGGCTACCTCATCGCTGGACACCAGGTCAGAACAGATAGTGCAGCAGGCGCTGGATGAGATAGGCAAGGGGAAAACAGTCATAACTATAGCGCACCGGCTTTCAACCATTGTAGATTCGGACATGATAATTGTGGTCGGAGAAGGCAAGATCAAAGGCATGGGGACCCATCCGGATTTGATGCAAAATAATCCTGTCTATAGAAAACTGGTCGAAATGCAGAAATTGGATCCCAAAAACAAATGCTTAGCATAATAAACTTTTGGAATTGTTTGATCGCGGTATCTCTGATATCCGCCATCCAGTGCGTTATATTCTTGTTTCTTACAAAAGGAATAACATACTTTGGCAAAGATACGGACAACTCAAAACAGGTGGCTTCGGCAGCCCAGTCGCCTAAATGGAGATGGCCCTCCGATATGCATAAGTATTCAGGAGGAAAATCCCGCATGAAAGACATTGTGGTGATCCTGCTCGCTTTTATGCAGAGATTGACTTTTGACAAAAAGAGCGATTATCCTCTGGTTGCGCTTTGCGCCGCGACAAATTCCATATCCTCGGTCCTGCTGTTTTTAATTGCCTGCAAATATTTTGGCCTGCCGATCGCACTGGTTGTATATCTGTTCTTTATATTTAGTGCCTGGCCTTGGCAGAACGCTCTGATGGGCTTTCATATTTCAACCGCCCAGATGTTCTTTCTGCTAACAGTCCTTTGTATCCAGATGCCGTGGTACCTGGCATCGGGCGCGGTCTTTGGCCTGATGCAATTTTCTTCGGCCTCATCCAGAAAGTTCAACGTTTTTGTTGTTGCGGCCATTGCTTACAGCCAGGTGCGGTTTTTTGCTTTTCCCGTAATGAACGGCTTATCGGGATTGGCGTCGTGGATATTCCTTGCGGCAGCGTTAATATGTTTAACTGCAAACGCGTTCATTAAAACAAAAGGAAGATTCTTTAAGATCATGTCTTTATTGATAAAGTCCACGGCTTATTCTTCATTGTATTGCGCGGTGTACATTTTATGTTTCGGGTTAAGAGCACTTATTTCTTCTCATGTACCGTTTGTTTTGGGGTTTGCCTGTGCTGTTTTACTTTTGTTGCTACCGAATGTCAAGAAAAACCTGGCAAGTTTCTTTGAATACTGGGACCTGGCCAGCAGCCTTGGCCATTTTAGATTGTACAGGACATATTTTGCAAAGACGGGAAAACCGATTAGCGATGATATGAGAGGCGCCGGCTGGATATGGGTCTATAGATATTACGGCAGGATCTCTTTGTTCACGTTCGGATCAAGCTTTTTAGGAGTGCTTGCGGTCATGTTCAAAGCTTTTAACGGGGGCAATGCTTTGTACGGTCTTGGGGAGCTGCTTTTAATCGTGCTCCTTAGTGCTTCTCCTGTGATCTGGGGAGAAGTTACCCGCGGCCCGCAGATAGGCCGGTCCTATTATCCGGGGTTTTACGGGCAATTGCTTGTGATCGCCTATTCTCTGGCAAAGATCGGAGTGTCTTTTGGGCATCCCCGGATCGTTGTGCCGCTTATACTTGTGCTGACCGTTCATGCTGTCTGGAATTACAGCATATTCTTTGGCGACTTATATCCGTCCAGGATGGCGGCGGCATGGCTGGCAAAAAAAATAAAGGCTCTAAATGTTAAACAGATCTACACATATGATACTCCGTACAATGATTCGCTTTTGGGAGTTGTTAAGCCTGAAGACCTGAAAGAAGTAAAGATAAATTATATTAAGAGCATTGATGAAGTCCTTAGCGGGCCTGGTGAAGAGGACAGCGCCGTTGTTGTTCCGGGGACGAGTTCCAAGTCCCTTGTCATGGAATCTCACGAAGAAGCTTTCACGGACAGGGATTTTCGTTCGGACCCTGCGCTCAACAAGCTCATCGATTCGCGCAGGATCAGGGATGCTGCTCTGGCCTGTTTTAAGACCTTTGGGACCAGCAAGAACTGGATTAATGAAAGCGAAGTTCCCAGCTACCGATATTTGATCCTTAAAGAGATCAGCGATGAGGACAGATGGAGAGGGCATGCATGGATATTGTCTGTCGCTAAATTGAGAAAGGTCGCGTGCTAGATTGTTAACTATCCTAATATCTACAATGAACAGATCGGCATTCCTGATAAGGCTGCTGAAATACTTTAATGATACGGGATGCCGCTATCCTGTTGTTGTGGGCGATTCAAGCAATACCGAAGAGTTTGAAAAAACCAGGACAGCGATAGAGAAAGATTTGTCCGGACTTGATGTTGTGCAAATTGCCTGCCCCGGAATGACTAACGGAGCATGTCTTAGAAAGATATCCGGAAATGTCAGGACTAAATATGTAGCTTTTATCGCGGACGATGATTATTTGATACACAGCAACTTTGCCGAATGCGTTGATTTTCTGGAAAAGAATCCCGACTACAGCTGCGCCCACGGTCTTGGCGTCATCCTGTGGCTGAAAAAAGACGGGGTTTACGGAGAAATAAAGGCCGCTATAAGCTACAAGATGCCCGTCATAGAGGACGGCACAGCTGTTGAGCGCTACCTGCATCTGAACAGGAGCTTTAATACCGGGATATTTTCTGTCCACAGAACGGATGTCTGGGAAAAGATGTGGGAAGAGTCTGAAAAGGTCGTGGACCGGAGCCTTGGCGAGGAAGTCTTAGCATGTTCGATAGCCGCGATAAGAGGCAAGGTGAAACAGATCGATAAATTGTACCTCGTGCGCCAGGACCATGAAAGCCGGTATCTTTTGTCCGGACCTTATGAATGGATAACCAGTAAGATATGGCATTCTTCATGGGGAAATTATATTGATATTATTTCCAGATCTATAGCGCAGACCGACGGCCTGGATATTGAAAAGGCGGTGCAAACCGCCAATTTGGGGTTTAAAGTATATTTGCAGCAGATCATGGGGGCAAGCAATGTGCGCTCAACCCTTCCGAATGAATATTTAGATGTGTTTACAAGAAGGATCTGCAATCTTTTTCACAGAATAATGCCTCTGCGAAGCATCTCGTTAAGATCGCTTATGGATAAAAGGTCCCCGTATCATAAGGATTTTCTGCCCGTGTTAAGATCGTTAACGGGATCAGCCGAGACCCGTAAAGAAAGCGAATAAAGGGGGATTAATGATGGGCGATTTTAATTTCTTTGTTTCGACAAATCTCAAATACGGAGCGGGCCAGAGCGAAAAAATAGCGGAACACATAAAGGATCTTGGATGCCAAAAAGTCGCGGTTATTATTGATAAGGGAGTTGTTAACAATACACAGATCAAAAAAGCGCTTGATGCTTTGAAAATGTCAGGGCGCGCGCCAGTTGATATCTATGTAAATGAATCCGTTGAGCCGACATACGATTATCTTGAGGAATTCAGGAAGCAATTCTTGGGCAAAGGATATGACTGCATGCTGGGGATCGGGGGCGGAAGCGCGTTGGACCTTACAAAAGGCATAGCTACACTGGTGACCAATGAGGGGACGGCACTCTCTTTTAGAGGCTTTCCAAAACTTAAGAACAGGCCTTTGCCTGTGATAGCTATCCCCACAACGGCAGGCACCGGCAGCGAGGTTACCTATAACGCCGTATTTACCGACTCAAAAGAAAAGAAAAAACTGGGGATAAATTCAACCCTCAATTTTCCGGTCTTGGCGATAATCGACCCCCTTATATATGTAGGCACTCCGGAAAAGGTGGCCGTGTCATCGGGGTGCGATGCGCTTGTACATACCCTGGAAAGCTATGTCCACAAAAATCATACTCCTGTCTCAAGGATGTTCTCAAAAGAAGCTTTCAGGCTCTTGTTCAATAATTTAAGAGTTATGCTTGAAAAGCCGCAGGACCTTGATGTCTGGGGAGGACTTGCTTTGGGGGCGTATCTTGCGGGGATAGCGCTAATAAACGCCGGCTCCGGCCCTTCGGGGGCTTTTTCATATCCGCTTGGCGCTGTTTATAAAGTTCCGCACGGATATGCCGGAGCGGTCTTTATAGCGTCCATAACGCGGACAAATGTTGAGAAAGGCTATCTTGATTATGCCGATCTCTACGACCTGATAGAGGGCTCTGATAAAAAACTTCCGGTCAAAGAAAAGAACCGGAAATTTTCTGAAGAGATACAAAAATTAATGGATAAATTAAAGGTCCCCAGAAACCTAAGGGATTTTGGGCTAAAAGAAGAGGACATTGAATTTATGGTGTCGCAGCATGATGTGCTCAAGGGAGCTATCGCCCAGAACCCGATAGAGATAACAAAAGAAGACACAAAAAAGATATTCAGCGGATTATTTAGATAGGAAAGGAGAAAAGCATGCCGGGATTTGAACTGATAGGTGAAGAGGAGAGAAAGGCTGTAAACGAGATATTTGATAACGGAGGCGTCTTGTACCGTTACGGGTTGAACGATAAAAGAAAGAACATATTCAGAGTGGATATGTTTGAGCAGCAGATAGCTGAAAAGCTGGGGGCAAAATATTGTTTATGTATCAATACAGGGACTGCCGCGGTCAAGCTTGGTCTTGTGGCTCTTGGCGTAAAAGCCGGGGACGAGGTGATAACCCAGAGTTTTACGTTTATCGCAACGGCAGAAGCGATACTTGAACTGGGAGCAAAACCAGTTATATGCGAAATAGACAGATCCCTGAATATGGACCCGTTGGACCTTGAAAAGAAGATAACAAAAAGGACAAAAGCGATAATACCCGTGCATATGGCAGGGGTCGCGGCAAAAATGGACGAGATACTTAAGATCGCCAAAAAACACGGTATCCCGGTCCTTGAGGACAGCTGTCAGGCGATGGGTGGGATGTATAAAGGAAAATATCTTGGGACTATCGCAGACGCGGGGACATACAGTCTTGATATCGGAAAGGTTATTACAGCGGGGGAAGGCGGACTCCTTGTCACAAACAGCCAGACGGTCTATCAAAAAGCGAAGGAATATTCTGATCACGGTCACGAGAACAATCCCTCTCTGCCCAGAGGCGAGGACACGCGCACAACCTGGGGATTTAATTATAAGATAACTGAATTTGCAGGGGCGGTAGGCATGGCCCAGCTGAAAAAACTTGACTTTATCCTCTCTAAGCAAAGGGAGAACAAGAAAAAGCTCAAGGACGGGATAAAAAGCATACAAAAGATCGAGTTCAGGGAGCTGCCGGATGAAAAAGGCGATGCAGGGGACACGTTAATATTTTTTGTCGAATCAAGGGAAAAAGCATCCGCCTTTGCAAAAACGCTTGTCTCAAAAGGCTTTGGCACAAAAAATCTTCCTGACGCGATCAACTGGCATTATGCCGGGACCTGGACTCAAATATTCCATGACTTCCCGGAATATAAAGGCAAGGACCTTGAAAAGGTCTGGGCGCAGTCAACAGGATATCTTAGACGCGCGATCGCGCTTCCGATAATGGTGAACATGACAGATGACAGGATAGAAGCAATCATAACCGCCGTAAAAAACACTGCCAAAGAGGTGCTGTAGGTGGAAAAATATAAATTCCTTGCAATAATCCCTGCCAGGGGCGGCAGCAAGGGCATTCCGAAAAAGAACATAAAGATGATCGCGGGCAAGCCGCTTATCGCCTGGACCATCGAAGCCGCAAAGTCATCAAAACTGCTTGACGCATTTGTTGTGTCTACCGAGGATCCTGAAATAAAGAAGGTAGCTCAACAATTTGGAGCAGCAGTCATAGACAGGCCCTCGGAGCTTGCAACAGATGAATCAACCACCATCTCGGCGCTTCAACATGTGCTTACAAAAGTCGACGCGGAGAATATCGTGTTGCTTCAGCCAACTTCTCCTGTTAAGGACAAAGACCTTATCGACAGCTGTATAAAAAGGTTCATAGAAACAGGAGCGGACAATCTTGCAACGGGTTTTATCTGCAAATTCATGGAATACGGGTCCTACAGCCAGAGGAGACAGGAGTTGAAAGGCTTCTTTTATGATGACGGCAACGTTTATGTAATAAAAGCGGACCTTGTTAAAAAGGGGACGCTTCACGGGAAAAAAGAGGAAAGATTTGAGATATCAAAAGAACAGAACTTTGAGATAGACGATGAATTTGATTTTTGGCTGAACGAGAAGATCCTGCAAAAAAGAACGGGGGCTTAATAACATTGGCAGAAGAAAAAAAATATCACAAATATGTCTTTGACGCGGTTGCACGCAAGTTTGTGGGCAAATTTGAAGAGATGTACAGCAATGAGGACAAAGAAAGCTTTGACAGCTGGTCACAGGAAGATATGTTGCATATAACCAAAGTGATCTCACTTGCGGTCCTGGGAAGATATAACTTTGATCTGATCTTTGATATAGGCTGCGGGAAAGGTGCTTTTACCCACATGCTAAAAAAAGCTAACAATGCCGTGATAGGTGCCGATATGTCAAAAACAGCCATAGCCAAGGCACAAGCAAAATATAAGGACATAGACTTCAGGGTAATGACGGCGGACCAGTGCCTGGATTCAATTGACGGGAAAGCAGGCCATGTGGTGATGATGGAAATATTGTCATATATTGAAGACTGGAAGGCGGTAATCAAAAAGGCGGCAAAGAGATCGAAATATATCTACATCTCGCTCTATATCCCTCCTGATCCTATAGGTTTTGTTAAGAGCTTTGATGAACTTACGGATGAATTGAAGAAATATTTCCGCATAGAAACCGAACTGATACTGAACAAAGAATGCATATATGTCATGGGGGAAGCGCTCTAATGAAAAAAGGCTCTGTGTTCATCATTGCCGAAGCAGGCGTCAATCATAACGGCAGTCTGCGCCTGGCAAAAAAACTTGTTGATGCGGCCAAAAAGGCCGGTGCGGATGCCGTAAAATTCCAGACCTACCGCACGGAGGATCTTGTGACCAGGCGGGCGCCAAAAGCCGCCTACCAGAATAAGACTGTTCCGGGAAAATCGCAATATGACATGCTTAAGTCTCTTGAACTTTCAGTCCAGGAATTTAAAGCGCTTTCTTCTTACTGCCGGAAAAAGAAGATCTTGTTTCTTTCAACCCCGTTCGATATCAGGAGCGCGGATCTTTTGCGGAGCCTTGGCATGAAGATGTTCAAGGTAAGTTCCGGAGATCTTACCAATATCCCGATGCTTAAGCATATCGCAAAATATAAGCGGCCGATAATCCTTTCTACCGGAATGGCGACCATAAATGAGGTAAAAGAAGCCGTAAAAGCGGTCTATTCCGCGGGCAACCGCAAGATCGTCCTCTTGCACTGTACTTCAAATTACCCGGCAAGATATGAGGATGTAAACCTTAGAGCGATGGATACCATGGCAAAGGAGTTGGGACTTCCGGTAGGTTATTCCGATCATACGCAGGGTCTGGAGATCTCTATCGCGGCGGCGGCAAGAGGGGCAAGCGTGATAGAAAAACATTTCACCCTTTCAAGGAAAATGAAGGGGCCGGACCATATGTCATCCATTGAACCAGATGAACTGTCAAAGCTGGTCAGTGCAATTAAGAAGGTTGAGCTTTCGATGGGGGACGGGGTAAAGGCCCCAAGAAATTCCGAAAAGGCCGCTTTAAGGGTAGGAAGAAAAAGCCTGGTGGCGTCAGTTGACATCCCAAAAGGATCAAGACTAACAAGGCAAATGATAGCCGTAAAAAGGCCGGGGACGGGCATGTCTCCATCCAATATCGGAAAAATTATCGGCAGGACGGCAAAGAAAGATATCGGAAAAGATAAACTGATAATGGAAGGAGACATAAAACGATGAAAGTATTGGTCATAGCGGCCCATCCGGACGATGAAGTGATCGGTTGCGGCGGAGCCATCGCAAAGCATGTTGAGTCAGGAGATATTGTGGACCTTTTGATCCTGACGCAAATATATTCCCCTGAATGGAACATCGGGGAAACGGAGGGCAGAAAGAACGAGGCCCTTGCCTCCGCCAAGGTCTTGGGAATAAATGAGGTGTATTTTGGAGGGCTGCCGACCGTAAAGATCAATACAGTCCCTACAATAACTTTGACAAAGACGATAGGAGATGCCGTTAAAAAATGCGGTCCTAATGTGATCTATGTCCCTCCCAAAGGGGATGTGAACGCGGACCACGACCTTATTCACAAGGCAAGCCTTGTGGCGTGCCGGCCTTTCCTGCAGACAGGATTAAGGCAGGTCCTGGCTTATGAGATCTTTTATACTACATACCTGAACCATGATGCGCAGGGGTTCCGTCCCAATGTATTCATTGATATCTCGGACACATTTGCAAAAAAGATATCGGCGATGAAATGCTACAAGCTTGAGCTGAGAGAATATCCGCATCCAAGATCGCAGGAAGGGATCGAGATCTCAAGCAGGGAAAGAGGCCTGTTCATAGGTACAAAGTACGCCGAAGCTTTTTCTCTGGTATTTGAAAGGCATTAATATGACCAAAGGAAGTGTTCTTGTAGTAGGCGCCGGGGTAATGGGGACAGGGATCGCCTCTGTCTTTAACGATGCCGGCTATTCTTTGATCCTTTGCGATGTAAAAAGCAAAATAGGCGGGGCGCCTGCCTTTGGCAAAGGGATGGAAAAGATAGCGATAGAAGAAATTGAACAATTAAGGGGAAGGGATATAACTCTTGTTATTGAGGCTGTCAACGAGGATATCAACCTTAAAAAGGCTATTTTGAAGGAATTGAGCGCTGTCATTGACCCCAAAGCCGTATTTGTCTCAAACACATCGTCATTAAGCATAAAAGAACTTGCGGAGGCCTCCGGCAGAAAAGAACGGTTTGCCGGCATGCACTTTTTTAACCCCGCCAAAGACATGAAGCTTGTAGAGCTTGGGAAGACCGGCTATCTGGATGAAGCAGTGCTGGCGTTCCTTAAGGATATATGCGCATCTATTAACAAGACCTTTGTCGTTGTCAGTGACGATCCCGGGTTTATCGTTAACAGAGTCTTGTTCTCTATGCTTAACGAAGCCTTTGACCTTGCATATAACAAGACGGCTGATATCGAGAGCATTGATAAAGCGATAAAGCTCGGACTTTCTCATCCGATGGGGCCGTTCAAGCTTGCAGACTTTATCGGGCTTGATATCTGCTATTCGATACTATCTTCTCTTGAAAAAAGCACGCAAGATCCCAGGTTCAAGCCCTCGCAGATATTGGCGGAGAAGTTTGCAAAAGGCGAGTTTGGCAGAAAAACAGGAAGAGGATTTTATGAATATTAAAAAAGCGGTCAGAAAGATAGCGGGGTTCCTTCCATCTCAATTAAGCGTCATGGCTTACAGGATGATCGGCGCAAAGATCGGCAGGAACGTTAAGTTGGGACGGGGCTGCGATATTGCGGCCTTAAGCATTGAGATAGGGGATGATGCGGTCATCGGGGAGTCAAGCAGGATAAAATGCCTCAGATTAAAGATTGGAAGGAACACTCTTATCGGCAGGGATGCCGACATGAGGGTTGCAGGAGACCTGTCAATCGGTTCAAATTCGGTGTTCAAAGACGGGATGAAGGCTTATTGCAGAGAGCTGATCATAGGTGACCATATGTATTCATGCGACGCGGTCGACTACGGCTACAGCAGTTCGTCGCATGAGTCCAGGATCAGAATAGGTGACCATTGTTTTGTGGGGTCGCGCACGGTGATCAATGCCGAAAGAGAGGTCACCATCGGAAATGATGTGGGCATCGGCTCGGAGGTGATGATATGGACCCACGGAAGCTGGCTGCCGGTGCTAAAAGGATTCCCGGCAAACTTTGCCGGTGTCAAGATCGGAAGCAGGGCCTGGATCCCTTCACGGGTCGTGATACTTCCGGGTGTTGAAATAGGTGATGATGTCGTTATCAGCATCAATTCCGTTGTAAATAAAAAGATACCTTCCGGATCTTTGGCTGCCGGCAATCCCGCGCAGATCGTAAAGGAGTCTTTCTTTCCCAGAGAATACAACGCTGACAGGAAGACAGCCGTTATAAAAGCGGTCTTAGAGGATTATTCAGTGCTGCTTTCTGATAAAGGGCTGACCGCGGATGCCGGCCTGCTGCACCCCGGCGCAATATGGAGCAGGTCTTTTGAAAAGAACAAATATACTTTGATCGTGACCATGGGGCAAGCGGCAAGCGCGGCGGGCAGCACTACCGTATATGACATTGACAGCATGACTATGTCGGGCTCCAGCAATAAATATTCCGAGGACCTCAGGGACTATTTAAGAAAAAGGGGCATCAAGTTCTTTACCGATAAAAGGTTTGTTTCGATAATGCCTTTGGACTTTAAGAAACTGGAGCAGATCTGATGAGAAAGATATGCGTGGTCACCGGAAGCAGATCGGAATACGGACTTTTGAAGCCGGTGATAGAAAAGATATCAAAAGAAAAGAATTTGAGGCTGCAGCTGGCCGTGTGCGGGATGCATTTTTCAAGGAAGCACGGCCTTACATACAGGATCGTTGAAAAGGATTTTCCAAAGCATGTCGTCAGAGCGCCGTTTGTCATGAAGGGGGATTCCGGTTTTGATATGTCCATGGCGGTGGGAGAGGGGATAAAACAATTTTCCGGACTTTTTAAAAGGATCAAACCTGATATCCTGCTGGTTTTGGGGGACAGGATGGAAATTTTGTCAGCGGCAACGGCAGCATTATATATGAACATCCCCATTGCCCATATGCACGGAGGAGACAGGGGCTTTGGGTGCGTGGATAATCAGGTCAGGGATGCTGTGACAAAGATGTCAAGCCTTCATTTTGCCGCTACCAAAAAGAGCGCAAAAAGGATAATAAAAATGGGGGAAGAGCCTGAAAGAGTGTTTGTGACGGGAGCTCCCGGACTGGATGCGATAAAACATTCAAAACTTCTTTCCAAACCGGAGCTCTTTAATAAGTACGGGCTGGACGCTCATCAGCCTCTGCTGATCGCTTTACAGCATCCTGTAACGACGGAGACCGGATCGGCAAGAGGACAAATGAAGGAGACAATGGATGCTTTGACTACGGTCGGGCTGCAGACGATCGTACTTTATCCCAACAACGATGCAGGCGGAAGGCAGATGATAGATGTCATAAATTCATACAAGGGAAAAGAGATATTTAAGATATTTACAAATGTTGAGAGAACGGACTACCTTAGCATGTTAAAACATGCAAATGCGCTGGTGGGAAATTCCAGCTCAGGGATCATAGAGACCCCTCTGTTCGGCATCCCTGTGGTCAATATCGGATCAAGACAAAAAGGAAGAGAAAGGAGCACAAATATTATAGATGCCGGGAGCAGAAAAGCCCTTATTGTTAGAGCCATAGCAAAAGCGCTCCGCGACAGGGCGTTTATTTCTTTGGCAAAAAAATGCAAAAACCCATACGGGGACGGGCGCGCGGCGCAGCGCGCGGTAAAAATATTAAAAGATATCAAGCTTGACAAAAAACTTTTACAGAAAGAGATCGATCGATGATACAGGAGAAAAAAATGAAAGCGGTTGTATTCGGCTCCGGGGGGCACGGAAAAGTGGTCCTTGATATCCTGCTTGAATCGGGAGTTGATGTCAAAGGTTTTATTGACGATGATGTATCAAAACACGGTGCTGTCATAAACGGCAAAAAGATCCTTGGAGGATGGGACTATCTTATGAATAACAAGGGTGTGAAAATAGCTCTTGGGATCGGCAATAATAAGATAAGGGCGTCTGTGTTTGAAAAAGCAAAAGAACTTGGGATCGAAGTCGTTAACGCCATACATCCCAAAGCAGTGGTCTCAAGGTCGGTAAAGCTGGCCCGGGGGATCGTAATAATGCCGGGAGTTGTGGTGAGCACGGATACCGCGATAGAGGACGGGGTCTGCGTCAATACATGCGCTTCCGTTGACCATGACTGCCGTCTTAAACAGTTCTGCCATATCTGGCCGGGCGCAAATCTTGCCGGTGCCGTGGAGGTGGGAGAATATTCTTATGTTGGAACAGGTGCATCGGTGATACAGAATCTCAAGATCGGAAATAATGCGATGATAGGTTCCGGAGCGGCAGTGATAAGCAATATTCCTGACAGAGCAACCGCGGTAGGGGTTCCGGCAAAAGTGATCAAGGAGGCAAAATAATGGCGGATAAGCCGGTCAAGAACGTGACAGCCTCGCTGGAGGCGTCAATAAAAGATGTGATGAGAGTGATAGACCATTCCGGTCTGCGCGTTGCCTACATAATAGATGAAGGCGGAAAGCTTGCCGGAGCGGTAAGCGACAGCGAGATCAGAAAAGCGGTTCTTAAAGGACACGACATAAAAAAACCGGTAAGGGACATAATCAATACCGATCCGGTGGTGCTGACCCACGATGAAGCAAAAAGCGAGTACAGCTCTATGAAAAAAATAAGAAAACTTATCAAGAGGATGCCTGACAGCAGGTTCATTCTTGCCCTTGATAATAACGGAAAGCCTTCAAAGCTGCTTCCTGCTGCCGCTCCTCTGGCAAAGGATTCTAAAGTCAGGGACGCAAATAACGGAAAACATGTGCTGGTGGTGGGCGGCGCGGGATATCTTGGCTCTGTTCTGGTAAGGCAATTGCTGAAGCGCGGTTTCAAAGTCAGGGTCCTGGATATCCTGATGTACGGAGAGGCGCCGTTAAAGGAACTGGAGAAAGACAAAAACTTTGAACTTGTTGCGGGCGATATGAGAAATATCTCAACGCTTGTCATGTGTCTTGACGGAATAGACTCTGTCGTTAATCTTGCCGCGATAGTGGGAGACCCCGCATGCAAGGATAAGCCCGAAGCCGCAATAGAGACTAATTTTCTTGCCAACAAGGCTCTTGCGGAAGCCTGCAAATACAATCAGATAAACAGATTTATCTATGCCTCAACATGCAGCGTGTACGGAAGCATGGAAGGCGACAAATTGCTTACTGAAGAGTCGCCTCTTAATCCCGTCTCTCTCTATGCCAGGTCCAAGATACAGTCCGAAGAAGGGATACTGGCAATGGAAGACGAGAACTTTGCTCCCGTAATACTTAGGATGAGCACTCTTTACGGGTATTCGCCCAGGATGCGTTTTGACCTGGTTGTGAATACGATGACCAAGACAGCCGTAGCCGAAAAGAAGATCTTTGTTCACGGGGGGGGCACGCAGTGGAGGCCTCTGCTGCATGTGGCAGACGCGGCAGCTGCTTATGTTAAATGTCTGGACGCTCCGTTAAAGAAGATAAAGGGGCAGATCTTTAATGTGGGGTCGGAAAAACTTAATATCCAGATACGGGATATAGCAAAAGCGGTTAAGACCCAGGTCCCGCAGGCCGATGTGATAATGGAAGGGGACACGACCGATCCAAGAAATTATTTCGTTTCTTTTTCAAAGCTGAATAAAAAGCTCAGGTTCTCTATAGCTCAAAAGCTGGATACATCAATAGAAAGGATGAAAGATGCGCTGACAAGCGGCGAAATAAAAAATGCGAACGATCCCAAATACTACAATGTGGAGTATAACCAATGAAGAATTCTAAGCTGCCGGCATTTTTAGGTGGAGAGCCGTTCTTTAAGGAGCCCGTGCCCATAACGCTGCCTACGCTTCCGGACCCCAAAGATCTGTTTGAAAGATATTCAAAGATCATAAGCAGCAGGATGCTGACCAACGCGTCCACCGTTCGGGAATTTGAGGCGATGTCGGCCGAATACCTTGGTGTCAAATATGCCGTTGCCCTGAACAGCTGCACCAGCGGCCTAATGCTTTCGATGAAGATATTCGGCCTTAAGGGCGAAGTGATCCTGCCCAGCTTTACATTTCACGCAACTGCTCACTCTGTAGTGTGGAACGGCTTAAAACCCGTGTTTGTTGATTGTGACGCGGAAACATATAATATCGATCCCGCGCAGGTGGAAAAAGCGATAACTCCTCAAACATCGGCTATCCTGGGAGTGCATCTTTTTGGAAACCCCGCAAATGTTGAAGAGCTTGAAAGGATCGCTAAAAAACATAAGTTGAGATTGATGTTCGATGCAGCCCATGCTTTCGGATCAAAGAGGAACGGAAAGAATACAGGCGGTTTTGGAGATGTGGAATCGTTCAGCCTTAGCCCCACAAAGCTTTTGACAGCTGGGGAAGGCGGGATGGCTACCACCAACAACAAGGAGCTTGCCGATGCTTTGAGGGTCGCCAGGAACTACGGGGACAGCGGTGATTATGATTGTGCCTTTGCCGGGTTCAACGCAAGAATGAGCGAGGTCAACGCTTTGATGGGTATAGAGACGCTGAAGATGATCGAAAAGAATGTTGTAAGAAGAAATGAGATTGTAAAGCTCTATAAGGATAGACTATCCCGTATGCAGGGAATAAGCTTTCAGTCCATCGATCCAAAGGACAGGAGCACATTCAAAGACTTTTCCATCTATATTGACGAGAAAGTATTCGGCATGACTCGGGATGAGCTCTATGACGCTCTCCTTAAAGAAAATATCATCGTTAAGAAATATTTTTATCCTCCGGTCCACGCCCAGAAAGCCTACAAGAACATAAAGCAGGCAAATAAACTGGACAATACTGTAAGGATAACGGACAGGGTGTTCAGCCTGCCGCTTTATTCGCATATTGAAGAGGATACCGTCAGAGATATTTGTTGCGTACTGCAGAACATATATGATCATAAGAACGGCAAAAAGTAAGGGGTAAAGCAGATGGATCGTTTTGCATTTTTGATCCAGACGCCTTTTAGCGAGCGCGACTACAAAAGGTTCGGCGTTGACCTTCTTTTGAAGCGCGGGATCAAGGTCGATATTTTAGACCTTACAAAGGCGATAAACCCGGGATATTGCGCCTCATATCAGGTGAATGGAGCTTCTGACTATAAAGGCGTCCACAAGATCGGCTCCGCACAGGACCTGGACCGTTATGTCCAAGCTCATCCCGGAACAATGTATATTGATTTTATAGGCGGCAGGGCAAAGACATATTTTGTCTACCAAATATTCAAAAAATTCAGGTCTGTATATGCGGTCTTTGCGGCAAATCCATTGCCGGGGTTTGCAGGCAAGCATAAGAAAAGACCGTCAGCCATATTAGGCAAACTGCCCGGCATTCTTAAGGTGCAAAAATACAAGGAAAAAGCGTTTTACTACCTGTTTTTGATCGCTGACAGGCTTGGCCTTGTTCAAAAACCGGCCTATATTCTGGCTGGAGGCCTTAGCCCGGTCAATTGTGTGCCGTCAAAGAACAGGAACACAAAGACTATCTATGCGCACACACTTGACTATGATATCTACCTGGACCAAATAAAAAAGGGTCCTGCGGAAAAAAGCCGTGATTATGCCGTGTTTTTGGACGAATTTTTTCCTCTTCATCCGGACTTTTTAGTGCAGGGAGATGAAAACAACCCTTACAAGCAGGACGCGGCAGGGTATTTTTCACAGATGAGGGATATATTCGGCAAAATAGAGAACGAATTAAAAGTGCCTGTGGTGATCGCCGCGCATCCGAGAGCAAAATACGATGGCGCAAAATACGGATATGGAGATAGAACGATAGTGGAAGGCCGGACCTGTGAACTTGCGGCAGGCGCAAAATATGTGCTTCTGCATTCAAGCACTTCGATCAACTTTCCTGTTCTTTTTAAAAAGCCGATGGTCTTTATCATGGCTCCGGGGATCAAAGGCAGTTATTATGAGTCCCAAATATCGGGGATGGCCGGTATGTTCGGCGTGATCCCCTATACGGGAGAGCCTGGGCTGGGTTTGGAGGAGACGATGGCGAGACCTGCCGGATCATTTGGCGTGTACAAGGAAAGTTATATAAAAACGGAGGGATCGGAGGAAAAATATTTTTGGGAAATAATTGCGGATAAAATACTCGGGGAAATAAAGGAGAATAACTGATGAGCGAATTAAAAGGCAAGGCGGTTCTGATAACGGGAGGTACGGGTTCTTTTGGGAAGAAGTTTTGCAAGATCGTTCTTGACGAGATCAAACCGGCAAAACTGATAGTCTACAGCAGGGACGAGCTGAAACAATTTGAGATGCAGCAGCAATTCTCCGAATACAAGAATATAAGATATTTTATAGGCGATGTAAGGGACAAAGAAAGGCTGTTAAGGGCGCTTAACGGCGTTGATTATATTGTGCATGCCGCCGCGTTAAAACAAGTCCCGGCTATGGAATACAATCCGTCGGAAGCAATAAAGACCAATATTCAGGGGGCTATGAACGTGATAGATGCTGCTTTGGACAGGGGCATTAAAAAGGTCATTGCTCTAAGCACCGATAAAGCCTGCAATCCCATAAACCTGTACGGAGCGACCAAATTATGCTCGGACAAGCTGTTTGTTGCCGCAAATTCATATTCGGGAAATCACGGCGCAAGGTTTGCAGTTGTGCGGTACGGAAATGTTGTTGGCAGCCGGGGCAGTGTTGTACCGTTCTTTCAAAAAATGAAAGAAAGCGGTGTTCTGCCGATAACCGATCCGCAGATGACCAGGTTCTGGATAACGCTTGAACAGGGCGTCAGATTTGTGATAAAGGCCTTTGAAAGGATGCACGGAGGAGAGCTGTTTGTTCCAAAGATCCCCAGCATGAACATAATGGACCTGGCAAAAGCTATTGCTCCTGAGTGCAAGACAAAGGTTGTCGGCATCAGACCGGGAGAAAAGATGCATGAGGTCATGATATCGGAGGACGATGCCAGAAATACAAAGGAACTTGAAGATTGTTATGTGATACAGCCGGCATTTAACTGGTGGGACGATGAAAATCATTCTGACGGGACTCCGGTGCCGGAAGGCTTTAAATATTCGAGCGGGGACAACAAACAATGGCTTGAAGTTGATGAGCTTAGAAAGATAATAAAAAACATATGAAAAAGATCCCTTATGCCACGCAATATATAGATGACGGCGATGTTCTGGCGGTCTCAAGGGCGCTGAAAAATGATTTTCTTACTCAGGGGCCGCTGGTAGGCGAGTTTGAGAAAAAGATCGCCAAATACTGCGGGGCAAAATATGCCGTTGCCGTAAACAGCGGGACATCCGCTTTGCATATTGCCTGCCTGGCCGCGGGGCTAAAAAAGGGTGTCGAAGGCATAACCACTCCGATAACCTTTGCCGCCTCCGCCAACTGCATGCTTTACTGCGGGGCAAAACCTGTTTTTGCGGACGTGGACCCGGATACGATATGCATTGATCCTGTTGAGATCGAAAATAAGATAACCAAGAAGACCAGAGTAATCATTCCGGTGCATTTTGCCGGGCATCCGTGCGACATGAAAAAGATAAACGCGATAGCAAAGAAACACAAATTGACGGTGATAGAAGATGCCTGTCACGCGCTGGGCTCAAAATATTACGGGGAAAAGATAGGCTCCTGCAGGTACAGCGACATGTCCGTTCTTAGTTTTCATGCCGTAAAACACATCACCACGGGAGAAGGCGGGGCTGTTCTGACGAACAATGAAAAACTATACAGAAAACTTGTTTCACTACGGACTCACGGGATAGTCAGGGATGAGGCGCAAGCGGCCAGGATAGGGGCCTGGTATTACGAGATGAGAGACCTTGGGTACAATTACAGAATAACGGATTTTCAATGCGCGCTGGGGATAAGCCAGGCAAAAAAACTTCCTGCATTCATAAAGAAAAGAAAAGAAATAGTAAATACATATAATAAAGCTTTTTCAAAGATCCCGGGCATATCGGCTCTCAAGAAACAGCCATGGGCGGATCCTTCCTATCATATTTATGTGATTAGGAACGACAGCGCAAAGACCGGCGTCACAAGAAGGGCTCTGTTTGATATGTTAAGAAAAAACAACATCCTGGTCAATGTTCATTATCTGCCCGTTTACATGCACCCTTATTATCAGAAATCGGGATATAAGAATACATCCTGTAAGCATGCCGAGAATTATTATGGTGAGGCAATAACACTCCCGCTTTTTCCGAAGATGAAAAAACGGGACACAGACAAAGTAATAAAGGTTTTGATATCAGCTGTAAAAGGCAACAAAAAGGCATGAGAGGATTCCGGTATGCAAATAAATAGCTTGATCAGATCGGTGAAACAATTGATCTTTAAGGACCCTTTTTCTTCTGCGGATTGGCAGTCTTGTTCAATTACCCAGAAGAGCAAAGAATATATGGAATGGATAAATTCCGACCTTCTGCGCATATCAAAGGAATATATTGAGAAGAACAGTTTGAAAAAGACGGGTTTTGCCGGAAAGATGAACACGCTGTTCCATACAGACGGGTTTGAACAGCTCGTTGGAAGAAGGGCAACCGAGTATTTTCTGGAAATGTTCAGGATGTTTGATCAAAAATGCAGCAGTGAAACGGCCCCAATTAAAGAGATCACTCTTGAAGACAGCCCTATCAACAGGACGGCTTTTGGGGAATACACGTCCAGGTTCGGGAGATGTCCCAATATCAGATGGGTAAGGAAAAGTAATCTGTTTATAAGATTATTGGGGGTCCTTATCTGCTTTATGTCGATAGTAAAGAACTCGGTTAAGCCGGGTATTGCTCTTTATCAAAAGAAAAGAAAATTTAAGGTGCTGCGGGAATCATTGTGGGGATTAAAAACCAGCGGAGGAAAATATTTTCACGACGATTTCCTGGTTGACGGGAACATGATAAAAAGAGATGATATGCTCTTTTTCTCAAGGGGAGTATCGGGTAAATGCGACTCAAGATCGATGGCAAGGCAGGACGCATTAAACTCTCAATATAGCAGTTTTTATCTTCCATCTCTGCGGTTAAGCGCAGCAGACTTTGCGGCAAGGATACTGCCAAAATATCTCATCTCAAATATCCTTATCCTGCTGGGTGAAATAACGTCTAACAACTTTACCTTTATATTAAATACCAGTGTCTTTTTTACGGGGATCGCTATTCCGTATGAAAAGATCTTTTCTAATTATGAGGTCATTTCAGAATTGGGCCACGACTATTTTTCTGCCAACCATATCCCTGAATCCATCGTCTGCAAGGACCACGGAGTTAAATATTATTTGATGCACTGGTCGGATAACTCAATAAACATAGACACATATCTGCTCTCGGATCTTGTTTGCGATAACTTTTTAATGTGGGGAAAGGCCCATCTGATAGGTGTTGAAGGCGAAAACGCTAACCCTTATTTTGCCGGTTATGTTTTTAAGAAGTTTATCCATGATATCAAAAACTGTAAAAATGATGTAATAGCGCAAATGGGGATAAAGCAGAAGGGGAAAATAATCACATTCATAGATGAAGCCTTTGGCGGTGAGATAAAAATGACGCAGGACAACTTTGTGAGCTTTTGGGAAACTATTCTCAAGACCGCCCAAGATCAAAGGCAAAATACGATAATTATTAAGCCGAAAGGTAAATACCTGTTTGTAAATCTTACAGGGCACTATAGAGAAAGATATGAAGTGTTAAAAGTGCAGATGAGCGGCATGGATAATGTTTATATAATAGATGAGACCAAGTGGTCCTTTATCGAGGCGATAGGGATCTCGGATATCGTGATAACGCAGGGGATGACAAGTTCCGCGACGATAGCGATAATATGCGGTATAGAGGGGCTGTATTTTGACCAGGCGTCATATAATCATCCTTTCAGCAAAAAATATAAGGATGCTGTGGCATTTGACGACAGTGAAAAACTGATCAAGAAGATATCTTTGATCGTTAACGGACAGGATTCGGTCTTTGATGTTATTCCTGAAAAGGAGATCAGAGGATTTGACGAATTTGCGGACGACAGGGGGATAGACCTGATCAGACACCTGTTGGCCACCGGCAGGCAAAACCGATGAAAAATAAAATAAATATTATTGACTGCGGCCTTGGCAATATCAGCTCCGTAAAGAACGCTTTTGAAGAACTGAAGTGTGATGTCAAGATCCTGACGCGGGCAGACCAGGCCGGGGATGATTGCCGGTATTTGATCCTGCCGGGAGTGGGTGCGTTCGGGGACGGCATGAGGCTCCTTAAAGAGACGGGTTTTGACAAAAAGATCAAAGACCTTGTATTGTCCGGGACCAAACTATTGGGGATCTGCCTGGGCATGCAGCTGCTGTTTGACAAAGGTTATGAGTTTGGAGAAAACGAAGGGCTGCATCTGATAAGCGGAGAAGTTAAGAGGATGATGAGCGATAACTTTGGGCTAAGGCTTCCTCATATCGGATGGAATGACACGACTATCGTAAGGCCTGATGACACCTTTATGAAAGACATCAAAGACAGGTCATGCTTTTACTATGTGAACAGCTATGCCTGCTTTCCGAAGAATGAAAAGAATGTACTTGGCTATTATGAATACGGCGGTAAATACGCGGGCATTGTCAGGAGCGGAAATGTGATGGGAGTGCAGTTTCACCCGGAAAAGAGCCAGCAGACCGGTCTAAAGCTTTTAGAGAACTATATTAAGGCATAAAATATGTTAAAGACAAGGCTGATCCCTATATTATTATTGAAGAACGGGTTTTTAGTGAGAAGCTATAAGTTTACCCGGCACCAGTCAATAGGCAATCCTTTGATACAGACGGCCAGGTACAATAACTGGTCCATTGATGAATTGATATTTATTGACATCACAAGGGATGATGTCTACGATCTTAAGAGGGATGACCAGAAATTAGAGGGTGTTTCTAGTATTATTGAGGTGTTGCAGGTCATAAGCAAATCCTGTTTTATGCCTTTGACGTTCGGGGGCAAGATAAGGACGATCGATGACATGAAGATAAGATTTGAGAACGGCGCGGACAAGATAACGGTCAATTCGGTGTGCTTTGAAAATCCGGAAATAATAAAGCAGGCGGCCCAAAGGTTTGGAAGCCAGGCCATAGTGGTAAGCATTGATGCAAAGAAAAATCCGGACGGCACATATGAGGTATACAGCCATAACGGAAAAAAACCTACCGGCTGGGCCCCGGATAAATGGGCAAAATTTGTTGAAGAGAGCGGCGCGGGAGAGATACTTTTAAACAGCATAGACAGGGACGGCACAGGGTCGGGCTATGAGATAGAGATGGTAAAGCAGGTCGTAAAGGCCACAAATCTTCCGGTCATCGCGCTGGGAGGAGTGGGGGAATACGAGCATTTTGTTGAGGGCGTGGTTGAGGGCGGGGCTTCGGCTGTTGCCGCGGCAAACATCTTTAATTTTAGGGAGTTGAGCGACAGGAACGCAAGAAGGGTTATGATAGAAGCGGGGATCAATGTGAGGGAGCTGAACGATTATTTAGGAAAGGAGTCAGTAGAATGAACCAGGCCCAAAAGAAAAGGTATGAGGCGGGAAAAATATTCTGGTGCACGTCGTGCGTGGTGCCGTCAAACTACGCGCAGGGGATCGAGTTTGATGAGACGGGGGAGTGTTCCGGTTGTACGGTGGGAAGAGAGCATTATCATGAAATAGACTGGATCCAGAGGCAGAAGAAGTTCAAAAAGATAATAGAGCCCTATGTGAACAAGGGAAATCAATACGACTGCATTATCCCGGTAAGCGGGGGCAAGGACAGCTATTACCAGGCTCATATCATAACAAAAGAGCTGGGGCTTAAACCTTTGCTGGTCACTTTTCACGGGGACAACTATCTTCCCGAAGCGCAGGGCAATCTGGACAGGATGAAGCATCTTTTTAACTGCGACCACCTCATATTCCACGTTGGCAGGCCCGCGTTAAAAAAACTTCACAGAGTGGGCTTTGAAAAGACCGGGGACATGACATGGTATATGCACTCCGGCATATTTTCATTCCCGGTCCAGATAGCCGTAAAGTTCAACATCCCCCTGCTTTTTTGGGGCGAGCCTCCCGGCGTCTACAGGAACGGGATGTATTCATACAATGACTTTATTGAGATGACAAGAAAATTCAGGACGGAGCATGCGCAAAGGGGATATGAATGGTTTGATCTTGTAAAAGACAACAAAGAAGGATTGACTGAGATGGATATGCTTTGGTCGAAATATCCTGAGGATAAGGACCTTGACAGGGTTGGGGTCAGAGGAATGTATCTTGGCAACTATTATTTGTGGGAACAGCATGAGCTCACAAAGTTCGTGGTTGACAATTACGGCTGGGAACCCAAAAGGTCGCCGTATCAGAGAACGTACAGGATCTTCGGAGGAATAGACGACATGCATGAGATCGGCATACATGACTGGTTAAAATTCATGAAATTCGGTTACGGAAGATGCACCGATGATGCGAGCCTTGACTGCAGAAGCGGCGTCTTGACCAGAGAAAAAGCCATTGAACTTGTAAAGGTCCATGATCCGGCATATCCTTCGGAAGACCTCCCGAGATGGTTGGATTTGACGGGATATACAAAAAAGGAATTTGATGAGATCTGCGACAGGTGGAGGAACAAAAAAGTGTGGAGAAAAGACAAGAATGACCAGTGGGAATGCGACCATATCTGGGACAATCCCAATAATGAGCTCTAAAAAATGAAGATCGAGGAAGTGTTTAACAAAAAGAACAACGGCGTTTATGTCATTTTAGAAATGGCCAACGCCCACGACGGCAGCGCGCAGATAGCCGGACAGATCGTAGATGCCGCGGCCGATGCGGGAGCTGACGCGATAAAATTCCAGCTTTTTACCGCAGATGAGCTGGCGGTCCCGGATTTTTCGTATTATGAGCTTTATAAAAAGCTTCAGATGCCGCTAGAGACGTGGAAAGGGCTTGTCAAACATGCCAAAGATAAAGGGCTTGACGTCCTTTTTGATGTTTTTGGCCTTGAGAGCGCTAATACAGCGTTTGACCTTAACGCTGCCGGGATCAAGGTGCATAACGCGGATATTTCAAATTATGAGCTGCTTAGATCAATAGCAAAAATGAAATTGCCTGTGATCCTGTCGTGCGGAGGATCTTACGTCAGTGAGATACACAAAGCGATGGACATTCTTAAAAAGAACGGCACGGACAAGATAATGCTGATGTTTGGTATCCAGTCATACCCCACGCAGCCGGAGGACAGCTTTTTGGCAAAGATACAATTATTGAATGATGAGTTTTCTGTCCCCGTAGGATTTGCTCCCCATCTTGAAGGCGGCTCTCAAGAAGCTGTCCTGGTGCCGGGGCTTGCGGTTGCGGCCGGCGCAAAGGCTGTGGAAGTGCATTTAACGCTTGACAGGTCAAAAAAATTACCGGATTATTTTTCTTCGCTTGAGCCGGGGGAATTGAAGCAGATGCTCTCTGCCGTGAATATGGCATCCAAATCCAGAGGGGAAAGATCTTTGGAGCTTTCAAAAAAGGAAACCGAATACAGACAAAAGCACAAAAAATTCCTAACGGCTTCCGAAAGCATCAAGGCGGGGGAAAAGATAAGTTACAAGAACGTGGCTCTCAAGCGCATAAATGATTCCGGTGAAGACAATCTTACAGAGATAGACCCATTTATCGGGAAAACCGCTGTTGCCGCAATTGAAAAATATTCGCCCGTAAAAAGAAAGGACCTTAAATAATGAAATCGACCGCTGTTCTGGCTTGCAGACTTGAATCGACCCGCCTGTTCGGAAAGCCGATGCAGCTAATCAACGATATGCCGATAATCCTTCATCTTATAAGCAGGCTAAGGAAAGCAAAAAAGCTTGATGAGATAGTGCTGGCAATAAGCGATGAACCCGGACAGCATGTGTTCATTGACCTGGCAAAAAAGAACGGCTTAAGATATGTGATCGGCGATCAAAAAGATGTCCTTGGCAGGCTGATAAAAGGCGGAGACCTTGCTAAAACCGATATTGTGGTCAGAACCACTACCGAAAACCCGTATGTGTACTGGGAAAACCTTGACGAGCTTATATCCCTGCATATTAAGAATTCGGCGGACATTACCGTTACTGAACATCTGCCTCTGGGTGCTTTTCTTGAAGTGATAAGCCTGTCTGCAATGAAAAGGGCACACAATGACGGGGAGGACAGGCACAGAAGCGAGCTGTGCACCCTTTATATCTCGGAAAACCCGGATAAATTCAAGATACAAAAGATCAAAGCGCCCGAAAAACTCTGTAGAGCGGACATCAGGTTGACCGTGGATACGCCCCAAGACCTTATTCTGGTCCGTACGATCTGGGAAAAACTGCATGCAAAAGATCCTCTGTTCTCTATATCGGACATAATTGAACTGTTTGAAAAAGAACCGGGTCTTAAAGAGATCAATGCGTCAAATAATCAGACCTTGTATCTCTGGAAATAAAAATAGCATGTTTAATTTTGGATTAAAGATATGGTCAAAGAATGAAGATCAGTACAACAGCGCGGCACAGCTCTATAAAGAGGGTGTGTACGGCTATATCGAGCTTTATTCAGTTCCGGGCACTTTTAAGGACCATTCGGATATATGGAAAAAACTTAAAGAAGAACAGGGGGTTCCGTTTGTCATCCACGCGCCCCATTACCTGGGAGGCATGAACCTTGCCAAGAAAGAGATGAGAGAGAATAATAAAATACTGGCGCAAGAGGCTGTCAGTTTTGCAGACAAGCTGGAGGCCGGTATCATAATCTTCCATCCCGGGGTTGACGGTGATGATAATGAATCCGCCGCTCAAATAAAGGCATTGTCAGATAAACGGATAGTAGTTGAAAATAAGCCCCGCCTGGCACTGGACAGCGACCTTATATGTAACGGCAATTCTCCTGAAGCCATAGAACAGATAATGAAAAAAAGCGGAGCCGGATTTTGCTTGGATATTGGGCACGCGATCTGCTCTGCTAATTCCGGAAATATAGATTATAAGATCTATCTAAAACAATTCATTAAACTTAATCCCAGGCTGTATCATTTTAGCGACGGGGACGTTTTTGGGCAAAGGGACCAGCATAAGAATTTTGGGAACGGGAACTATCCTGTTAAAGAGATCCTGGCATTGATCCCGCAGGGATCAATGATCACGGTTGAGACAAAGAAGAACAGCAAAAATGATCTGGACGACTTTATTGCCGATATATCTTTTCTGAAGAGGAAGATGTGAAGTGGGCATCATATTAAGAAAAGCGGAAATTATGGACTGCCGCGATGTTTTTGAATGGAGGAACGATCCTGCAGTAAGAAACATGAGCCTGGATCAAAGACCCATTAAAGATACCGACCACGACAAATGGTTTAATAATTCTCTCAAAAATCCAGACAGGGACCTGATCATTGCCGAATCCGAAGGAAAAAAGATCGGGGTTGTGAGGGTTGACAGGCTTAATGAATATTCCGGAGAGATAAGCATCAATCTGGCCCCTGATTCAAGAGGAAAAGGATTTGGCCCTGAAATCTTGCGGCTTTTTAGCCGGACAGAGTTAACAGCCGGCGGCTACAAAATACTGATAGCCAGGATAAAGAACACCAATCCGAATTCGGTAAAAGCGTTTGAAAAGGCGGGATATAAAAAGCTTTTAGAGTACACTTCAAATTCCGGAGAATTGATAATAATCATGTCAAAGGCGGGCGAACTTTATGATGAATAATCGTCCCTTTATCATCGCAGAAATGTCGGGTAATCATAACCACAGCCTGGAAAGAGCCTTGAAAATCGTTGATGCCGCGGCAGATTGCGGCGTTGACGCGCTAAAGATACAAACATATACGGCTGATACTATGACAATTGATTGCGGCAGGGACGAGTTTATCATCAATGACGATAAAAGCCTTTGGAAAGGCAAGAAGCTGTATGACCTTTATAAAGAGGCATCAACGCCCTGGGAGTGGCACAAGCCGATATTTGAAAGGTGCCGCCAAAAAGGAATAACGGGTTTCAGCACTCCTTTTGACGGGACCGCGGTGGATTTTCTTGAGGCCCTGGGCTGCCCGATGTATAAGATAGCTTCTTTTGAAATAGTTGACCTTCCCCTGATAGAAAAGGCCGCTAAGACAAGGAAACCGATGCTTATCTCTGCAGGGATGGCCGCGGCAGAAGAGATAGAAGAAGCGGTAACTTGTGCCAGATCGAACGGCTGTCCCGAGGTTATGATCTTGAAATGTACAAGCACTTATCCCGCGGAGCCAAAAGATTCAAACCTTTTGACGATCCCCGACATGGCGGCAAAATTTAAATGCAAAGTCGGGCTTTCGGACCACACCGTTGGAATAGGAGCGGCCATAGCATCTATAGCGCTGGGCGCCGTTGCGGTAGAAAAGCATTTTACTTTGTCGCGAAAAGACGGCGGAGTGGACTCCGCGTTTTCAATAGAGGCTGAAGAAATGAGAAATCTTGTTAAAGAAGCCGCAAGAGCCTTTGATTCCTTGGGAAGCGTTAAATACGGTCCCGGCGATAATGAGAAAGCATCTTTAATGTTCAGGCGGTCGGTTTACGCGGTCAAGGATATTAAAAAGGGCGAAAAATTAACAAATACAAATGTCAGGATAATAAGGCCGGGGCATGGATTGTCTCCAAAATACTACGGGGATATATTGGGGAAGACCGCCCGGAAAGATATAGCTTTTGGCGAGCCGATATGTAAAGATTATTTTAAATAGAAAAAAGGAGGACTTTATGGATTTGAGAAGAAAGCTTAAGAGAAATGTGCTGTCGCTGGGCTCATGGATACAGGTTCCAAATACATTTATTGCCGAGACAATGGCAGGTTCAGGTTTTGAATGGCTTGCCATAGATATGGAACACGGCTTGATAGGAATAGAGGACGTTTATAAGCTTATCCAAGTCATCGACCTTTCAAATTGTTCAGCGCTGGTAAGGCTTAATGAAAACGATCCCAGCACTATAAGGCGGGTTATGGACGCGGGTGCCGGCGGAATAATAGTTCCTATGATAAATACAAAGAAAGATGCTGTTAAAGCCGCTGAAGCCCTTAAATACCCTCCCGAGGGAAAAAGGAGCTTTGGTCTGGGCCGAGCGCACGGATACGGCAGGGATTTTAACGGCTATATAAAAAGAAGTAATAAAGACAGTGTTTTAGTTGTACAGATAGAACATATCGATGCGGTAAACAATCTTGATGAAATATTATCTGTTAAAGAGATAGATTCGGTAATAATCGGGCCTTACGATCTAAGCGGTTCAATGGGGATCCCCGGCAAGTTCAACGATAAGAGATTTGAACAAACAGTCCGGACAATAATTAAAAAAGTTAAAGAGAACAAGAAACAGTTGGGCATACATATAGTTAATGCAAATCCGGCAGAGTTAAAGAAAAGGATAAAACAGGGTTTCAGATTTATCGGATACGGAATGGATACGGTGTTTTTGCAAAAAGGCATAGAGGCGTCAAAAGGACCCAAATAAAATGAGGTATATCACGGTTTTGTCCAAGATCCTGAAAAAAGAAATAACTTTGGCGGATATGAACAGTCACGCCTATTTTGAAACGTTCAAGCGGTGGAGCGGGTTTTGGGGCACGGTCAATTTTAGGATAAAAGCCCGGATATTCGGAGTTAAGGCCGGAAAAAAAGTGAAATGTTACGGACCGATAGATATTTTAAGAGCCATGAAAAGCACGATCGAAATAGGCGACAACGTTTCTTTTGTTTCGTCTTCTAAAAGAGGAACGGCCAGCTCGATCTATTCCCCCGTCAGATTGAGGACTTGGAATCCAAATTCCAAAATATTGATCGGAAGTAATTCGGGCCTAAATGGAACTTCCATTACTTCAAGGTCAAAAACGATAAGCATCGGCCAGGGCGTGATGATAGCTCCCAATGTTGTTATAGTTGATTCCGATTTTCACGCTTACTGGCCTCCGGAAAACAGAGCTGTTAATCCGGGGTTTGAATCTGATGCTGACGTGACAATATCCAGGAATGTTTGGGTAGGGATGAACTCTATAATCCTCAAAGGCGCAAATATAGGAGAAAATTCCATAATAGGCGCCGGAAGCGTTGTTACAGGAAGTATTCCTGCCAATGTAGTGGCTGCGGGAGTTCCTGCGAGAGTGATTAAAAATCTATCCGGAGGAAGTAAATGAATATAATAGGAATAATCCCTGCAAGAATGGCATCATCCCGCTATCCCGGAAAACCTCTTGAGAAAATACTGGGAATGCCCATGATAGGCCACGTTTATTTTAGATGTAAGATGAGCAAGTCTATGAATGAAGTTTATATCGCTACCTGCGACAAGGAAGTAATGGATTACGCAGCTTCTATCGGCGCAAAAGCGGTACTGACAAAAGATTCGCATGAGCGGGCCTCCGACAGGGCCGCGGAAGCTATGACCAAGATAGAGAAAGAGACAGGTAAAAAGATCGATATCCTTGTAATGATCCAGGGGGATGAGCCAATGACAACGCCGAAAATGATCGATCTGGCTCTTGAGCCGTTTAAGAATGATCCTTCAACTCTGGTGTCGAACCTGATGTCTCCGCTTCGGACAAGACAGGAGCATGAGGACCCCAACGAAGTCAAAGTGGTAGCGGATATTCACAACAACGCCCTGTATTTTTCTAGAGAGGCCATCCCGTCATGGAAAAAGGGAGCAAAGAGCGTACCGATGATGAAACAGGTGTGCATAATACCCTTTAGAAGGGACTTTCTTATAGAATTTAATTCTCTTGAGCCGACCCCTCTGGAAATAATTGAATCTGTTGACATGCTAAGAGTTCTAGAACACGGCTATAAAGTGAAGATGGTGTTTTGTGAGGACGAAACATACAGTGTTGACACGCCCGAAGACCTAAAAGAAGTTGAAAAAGCCATGAAGGACGATCCTTTATGTAAAAAATATCGTGAGGAGAAATGATTTGAAGGAAGAAGAAATAAGAAAACGGGAAGTATTTAACAAATATCTTGAACTTGTGGAAGAGGATGTGAAAACCTTTTTTGATTTTTCAAGATTTGAAGTAGGCCCTTGTCCCGCATGCGGAGATAAAAGATCTGTTGAGCAGTTCAAAAAGCTGGGATTTAATTACGTTTCCTGCAAAAACTGCAATACTCTTTTTGTTAACCCAAGGCCTCCTTTCTCCGTGCTTGACGAATTCTATTCAAGATCCCCGTCGACAAACTTTTGGGTAAATGAATTCTTTAAACCGGTTGCGCAGATAAGAAGAGAAAAGATCTTTAAGCCCAGAGCGCAGGACGTGGCTCCGATGATACCCGCGACTTCGCATTTGAATGTGGGGGACATTGGCGCGGGGTTTGGGCTGTTCCTGGAAGAGCTTAGAAAATTGAGGCCGGACTCGACATACTACGCGATAGAGCCGTCCGTAGAAATGGCAGGTATATGCCGCAGCCTGGGGTTAGAGGTAAGACAGCAAAGTGTAGAAGATGTAAAAGATCTAGACGGTTCTTTTGACATTTTGACCGCGTTTGAACTGTTTGAACACCTGCATAACCCCTCGCTGTTCTTAAAAAAGATAAACGGCCTTTTAAAGCCGGGAGGCCATCTGGTCCTTACCACTCTTAACGGAGAGGGGTTTGATATTCTGCTTTTATGGGAAAGATCAAAGAGCGTCAGTCCTCCGCATCATCTGAATTTCTTTAACACCGGTTCGATAGCCGGTCTTATGAAAAATAATGGTTTTGAAATAATTTCTGTCACGACTCCCGGAAAGCTTGATTGGGACATTGTGGATGGGATGATAAAAAAAGAGAAAGCGAGCACAGGAAAGTTGTGGGATAAAGTTGCTTTGCTTGACGAAAAAGCAAAATCCGCCCTTCAAAAATGGATATCGGAAAGCAATATGAGCTCTCACATGAGAGTGGTCGCAAGAAAGGTTAAATAATATGACGAAGATCGCCGTTACTACAACATCATTTGGAAAATATGACCCCACCGTTCTTGATCCGGTCAAGAAGCTTGGGATGGAAATAGTTTTTAATGAACTTGGAAGGCAGCTTAAGGAAGAAGAGATCCCCAGAATATGTTCAGATTGCATCGGAATAATTGCCGGGACCGAAAAACTGGACAAAAGATCCCTTGCCGCCTTGAAGAGCCTTAAGGCGGTATCAAGGTGCGGTGCCGGAATGGACAACGTTGATGTTGAGGCGGCAAAAAGTCTGGGTATAAAAGTGGCAAACACTCCCGATGCCCCGACGGACGCGGTAGCCGAGCTAACCCTTGGAGTTATGATAGATGTGATGAGAAAAGTGACAAAGGCGGATAGAGATATCAGAAAAGGAATTTGGAAGAAACCCATGGGGAATCTAATTAAGGGGAAAAAGGCCGGGATAATAGGTTTTGGAAGGATAGGCAGGGCGGTTGCGGCTCTTTTGCTTTCTTTTGGCGCTGAAATATATTATTTTGACCAGGTGAAAAATGATATTGTAAAAAACGCCAAATTCATGCCTTTTGAAGAGTTGCTGTCTTCATGTGAAATATTATCCCTGCATCTTCCTTATGACAAAACAAAAGGAGCTTTGCTGACAAAGGATAACATCTCAACGATCAAGAAAGGCGCGTTTTTATTTAATATTTCAAGGGGCGGACTTGTGAGCGAAGAAGCTCTTTTTGAAGCGCTTAGATCAGGACATCTTGCCGGAGCCGGGATAGACACTTTTGAAACAGAACCGTATAAAGGCAAACTTATAGAGCTTGAAAACGTTGTGCTTACTCCGCATATAGGATCTTATGCAGTTGAGTCAAGAATATTGATGGAGCGCCAATCGGTACGGAATTTATTAAAATTACTGGAGGAGAATGTATGAAAATAATAGTATTCGGAGGTTCCGGGTTTTTGGGCAGCCACGTGGCGGATGCTCTTACCGAAAAGGGGCACCAGGTGACGGTCTTTGACAGGGAGGTGTCAAAGTATCTTAAGGAAGGGCAGAAGTCAATAACCGGGGATATCACTGATGAAAAGGTGGTCCTTAACGCGGTAAAAGGTCATGAGATCGTTTACAATTACGCGGGGATGGCCGATCTGGGAGAAGCTAAAGCAAAACCGCTTGAAACTGTAAAAAGCAATATTTTAGGAAGCACTGTGATACTTGAAGCCTGCAGGGCAAACAAGGTGAAAAGATATGTTATGGCCAGCACTCTTTACGTTTACAGTGATTCCGGATCGTTTTACAGGGCGAGCAAGCAATCATGCGAGCTTCTTTGTGAATGTTATAAAGAAATTTACGGCGTTGATTTTACTGTCCTGCGTTACGGCTCTCTTTACGGACCAAGGTCAAATGATACCAACTGGATACACAGGGCTCTAAAACAGGCACTCATGGAGAACAGGATCGAGCGCCGCGGCGACGGAGAGGAATTGAGGGAATATATTCATGTAAAGGACGCGGCCAAGATGAGCGTTGATGTTTTGAGCGATGAATACAAAGGCCAGTATGTGATCATTTCTGGCCGTAATCAGATCAAGATCAAAGACCTTCTTGTAATGGTCAAAGAAATGCTTAAGAATAAGGTCGAGATCCAGTATAAGCCCGTTGAATCAAACGAGCACTATGAGATAACACCGTTCACGTTCAATCCAAAACTTGCAAAAAAGATCGCGAGTGAGAACTATATAGATCTTGGGCAGGGGATCCTTTATATGCTTAAAGATCTTTATAAGGAATATGCTCCCCACAAAAAGCATTTGGGAGTTTATGTCAAAGATTAAAGCAATAATATTTGATTTTGACGGAGTAATTGTTGAATCCATGGGCATCAAGGCGGACGGCTTTGCCCATATCTTTAGGGATCGTCCCGATAAGGTCGCACAGATAGTGGAATACCATCTGGCGCACGGCGGGATGGGAAGGATGGAAAAATTTGAGAATATTTATAGACTATTCCTGAATAAGAAGATAAACGAGAAAGAAAAATTGTCGCTAAGCAAAGACCTTACCGACTATGTTTACAAAAAGGTCGTCGAGTGCCCGTTTGTTACAGGAGCAAAAGAGTTCCTGCAAAAGCACAAAGATGAATATAAGTTCTTTATTGTTTCCGGAACGCCTGACGGGGAGATCAAGTCTATAGTAAATGACAGAGGTTTGAGCCCGTATTTTATAGAAGTTTTGGGATCTCCCGACAAAAAATCGGTACTTAACAGAAGGATCCTTCAAAACTACAGCCTAAAGCCTGACGAAACCGCATTTGTAGGTGATTCTATAGATGATTATGAAGGGATCAAGGATACGGGCATAATATTTATTGGCAGGATAACCCGGGGAAGTGACCCTTTTAATACTCTGCCGGTAAAACTTAAGATAAATGACCTTGTTGGAATGGAAAGATTGGCAGCCGATGGCAAAATATAGATTTCTATCGCACAACCTTTCAAGAAATACGCCTTCATACGGCAATTCTTCCCGTCTTACGGTCTCTGCCGGTAAAAGCCTGGTGAAGGGGGATTCGTGCAATACGTTTTCCTTTTCTATGGATAATCATTTGGGCACGCACATTGACGGGCCAAGGCATTTTTACGGAAAGGGCGACGATATAAACATGTTTGATGCAGGTTCTTTCGTTTTTGAGCGCCCCTTTGTCCTTAACTGTTTTAAAAAAGCAGGAGGATTTGTCACAAAGAACGATCTTCTTAAAGTCAATAAAGAATGCGACCTCCTTATCTTGAACACGGGATTTTCAAAAAAACGCAAAACAAAGGATTATTCGTATAATAATCCGGGAATTTCGATTGAAGCCGCCGAGTATATTGCAGCAAAGTTTAAACTTTTGAAAGCGGTAGGTATTGATTCAGTGTCTGTATCCTCTTATTCGGACAGGCCTGCCGGAAGAAAAGTCCACAGAATACTTCTTTCTAAGAGAAATAAAAACAGAAAACCATTGATGCTGATCGAGGATATGGACCTTTCAAAAAGCCTTAAAGGTTTAAAAAGAGTGTTCGCATTCCCCCTTATCATAAGCGGGCTCGACAGTCTCCCCTCAACAGTTGTTGGAGAGTTTAAATAATGATCGGCAAAGAGACCATGTTAAATGCGCGCTCAAAATACATCGACTTTATCTACCGCTGGCCAAAAGAATACACTCAAAACGGAAAGGATTTCAGGCAGCTGTTTTTACTCGACGGGGGGCTTTCTCTCTGGTGGGCCAGCGAAATGCACAAAAAAGAGATCGAGGACAACGGCTTGTTCCAAAGATTGTGCGAACTGGAGGCAGGCCAAAAGATCTCGGTTGTTAAGATCTCCGGACTCAATTTGCTCAAGGATTTTATTCCCAGGCTCAAGTTTGTTGTTAAGATGGCAGTTCGGGTAATTCTTATCAGGATATTTGTTGGAGTTAAACGCGAAAAAGCGAAAACTCTTTTTTATACCTTGTTCGGAATAATATCAAACGGGACCCCAAAGGGCCTTTTTGACAGATATCTGTTTGATATCCCCGAAAGGACCGCAAAAGCTTCTGGAGAAAATGCACTTTGTTTTTCTTTCTACTATGGAAGCATAAAAAAAATAATATCGGACAGGGAGATCCTTAAAAAATCGGGTGTTGTGTTCTTGGAAAACTATATCGGAATAAGGGACCTGATAGATTCATTGGGAGCAGGACAATACGTCAGATATTATTTTATGGAGAAAAATGATCTGTTTCAAAAATCCTTTGATTATTACGGCGCTGATCTTTCTTTCTGTTTTAAGCCTCAATTAAGAAAGACGTATGCGGGGGAAGGATTTTCGGAAATGCTTCTTCTGACAAGGTCCTGCGGCAGGATGTTTAAATCAACAGGTGCCAAGGTCCTTGTCTCATCCCATGAGACATATCCGCAGTCCAGAGTGCTCTTTTATGAGGCAAAGAAATTAGGTGTTTATACATATGCGCTTCAGCATGCTTCGATCACACCTATGAAGCTGTGGTACGCTTTTAGCCCCAGCGAGTTGTCGGAAGGGATGCCTGTAAGCGACGCATTCATATTTCAGGGTGAGATGGGCAGGAGAGTATTGATCGAAGGCGGTTATCCGGAAATTAAAAGTTTTGTCTTGGGCTCTCCCAGATCCGACAAATTGTTCTATCTAAAACAAGAGGGCATAGAAACTGAATTGCCAAAGAATAAAAAGATAGTACTGGTCACCACGGTTCTGTCAACAGGCGATACAAAAGCCATAATAGAAGCTGTTGTGCGAGTCGCGGCAAAAAGGAAAGACCTGCACTTTTGCATAAAGCCCCATCCTAACTGTCCGGTGGCCGGTTTACTGGATGAAAAACTATATGAAAATATTTCTGAATCACATGACAATGTCCATCAGCTGATCCTTCGCTCAAATGTCCTTGTTACCACATATTCGATAACAGCCGACGAAGCTATAGCTCTTGGATGTCCCGTTATTTGTCTGCGCACCGATAGTATAATTGACATGAGCAGTTTTTTTGAGGTTCCTGCAGCGCCTTACGCTGCCAGCGTGGATGAGCTGGAGACTTTTATTGACGAAGCTGCCCTTAACACAGGAGATTTTCCTTCTTACAGGAGGAATTGGCCGCAGCTGATAAAGGACACCTTTTTCTTGTTGGATGGAAAAGCAACGCAGCGTATAGTAAATTTGATAGCATTAAATGACGGGTCATTATAAAAGGAGATAAACATGTTGCTAGTTACCGGCGCCAGAGGGATGGTTGGATCATATGTGGAAGAAGTCTTTGACGGTGAAAAGCTGGTCATGACCGACATTCCCGAGATGGATGTGACGGATAAGGATAAAGTGTTCGGCCTGGTATCAAAACATAAGCCGGATTTTGTTCTTCATCTTGCTGCGGAGACAAATGTTGACCTCTGCGAGACCCAGATAGATCATGCCTACAGGGTCAACGCAATGGGTGCCTATTATGTTGCTCTTGCCTGCAAAAAGTACGGGGCAAAAATGATCCACATAAGTACGGGAGGCGTATTTAACGGCAAAGGCAGGTATGTGAACACGGAATTTGACATGCCTGACCCGCAGAACATTTACAGCAAGGCCAAATACGAGGGTGAAAGGCTTATAAAGGATCTTTTGAATGATTTTTACATATTCAGAGCGGGTTGGATGATAGGCGGCGGACCCAAGCTCGATAAAAAATTTGTCGGAAAAATGATAGAACTGTTTGGTGCAAAGGATAACTTAGAGGTTGTAAATGACAAATTCGGGACCCCGACATTTGCAAAAGATCTTTTGGAGGGTATCAAAAAGATAATAAAAACCGGGAATTATGGGTTGTACCATCTGGGAAACAGTGGAGGCTCTTGCACAAGATATGATATCGCGCTTGAAATAGCAAAGATAATCGGTAAAAAAACACAGATCATTCCTGTTTCATCCGACAGGTTCCCTTTGCCCGCCCCCAGAGCCGAATCGGAAGCCATGGCAAATTATAAGCTGGAGCTTATGGGCCAAAATCCCATGCCGGATTGGCGCAAGTCTTTAAAAGCCTATATCTCAGAATGGGGCAAATAGCTTGCCAAAGTTTAGTGTAATAATCCCGCTTTATAACGGGGCTAAATATATCAGAACCGCGCTTGACAGCGTGTCCTCACAGACTTTCAGGGATTTTGAGATCGTAATATGCGATGACGGCTCAACGGATGATTCAGCTGACATTATTAAAAAATATTCACAATCCCATCCTGAACTAAAAATCAAATATGTCTATCAGAAGAACAAGGGACTTGGCGGCGCTAGGAACACGGCTATTCGCAGTGCGGAAGGGGATGTTTTAGCTCTTTTGGACCAGGACGATATCTGGTATCCTGAAAAACTTGCAATGACAGCGAAAGTGTTTGATTCGGACAGCGATTTGATGATTGTTTGTAATGACGAGGATATTATCAAGAATGGCAAAAAATACTCGGTTTCAAAATATGGTCCTTATTCAAAAGACATGTTCAGACAGCTTTTATATAAAGGAAATTGCCTGTCCACTTCTGCAACATCCATAAAAAGAGCAGCCTTTGATTCAATAGGGGGGTTTTCAGAAGATATTAGAAACATACATTTTGTGGAAGATTACGATTATTGGCTGCGTCTTGCGCTCAATTCTTTTAAGTTTTCTTTCTTAAAAAAGCCGCTGGGATGCTATGTTTTGCATGAAGGCAACTATTCTTCGAACAATCTGGGGATGATGTGCGACCATGAAGGCCGCGTTCTTGATATAAATTACTCAAGGCTTAAAAAAAAGGGGCTTGCGGATCTTATCGCTATCAGAAAAAGAATGTTCAGATTGTATCTTTCCAATTCAAAAATGATGTATCCTTCAGATCTGCGCGGATCTTTGCGGTATTTTATTAAAGCGCTGATGTCCGTATTGTTTTAGGAGGCGGCTATGTCTATTTTGTCAAAAAATAATTGCTGCACTGTTCTTATGTATCACAGGATAAGGCCCCGTCTTTCCGGGGGAAAAAGATATCCGAATACCGGTTTAGCTGTTTATTTGGATGAATTTGAAAAACAGATGGCGTTCCTGAAAAAGAATTGTAATGTGTTGTCGAAGAATGAATTCATAGAATGTGTTAAAAACGGCTTTGTTTTTCCAAAACGATCGGTGCTATTAACATTTGACGATGGCTCAACGGATATTTACGAGCACGCATATCCGATATTAAAAAAACACGACATTCCCGCTATTGTTTTTATTCCAACTGATTTTATCGGATCGAACAAGGTTTTCTGGTGGGAAGAATTAGAGTTGTATTTAATGGATTCTCCGGAGGCCTACATAAAAGAAGCTTTGTATATGGTGGAACTAAGTGATGAGGAAAAGGTCAAATACTTAAAAGAAGTTAAAGCCAAGTATAAGGTGAAGGGGCAAAATATCGGCAGGTCTGCCCTGACATGGGAAGAGATCAGAGAAATGATCGGTTCGGGGATATCTTTTCAACCACACACAAAAACACATATCAGGCTTACAAATATTTCAGATAATGAGGCAGAAATTGAAATATTGGGATCCAAAAAAGCGGTTGAGGACAATCTAGGATCCAAAGCGGATGTGTTTTCATACCCGCACGGCGGGATATCGGATTTTACCAATGTTCATGAAGACATCCTAAAACGGAATGGTTTTAAACTGGCTTTTTCCACTTTTGAATGGGAGGTCCGCAAGGGATGCGATATCTATGCTTTGCCAAGATTAGCTGTTACCAGCCTGGATGGTTTTATTATGTATAGAATAAAGATATCGGAAATGCCGGTTCTGTTCAAAAAAATACTAAGGAAGATCCACGACAAATGCGTAAAACCCTGATCACTCCCATATTGGACCTCAAAACATTTGTTGCGGCAAAGAAGGGGTATCCGCAGCCGCTAAATGACGGGGATGTTTTTTTCTTTGGTTATGCAAGAACAGCGCTTATGTGCGGATTAAAGGCGTTGGGCATTCAAAAAGGGGACACTGTGCTGCTTCCTTCATATATTTGCAATGTTATGCTTGCCCCTCTTAACTATTTGGGTATTAATGCGGAGTATTACGGCGTGCGGCGCGATATGTCTCCTGATATGGACGATCTGTCTTCAAAAACCGGAAAAGGTGTTAAGGCGGTTATGGCAGTTAATTATTTTGGTTTTCCGACAAAGCATGATGAAATTAAACAGTTCTGCAGGACAAAAAAAATATTTTACATTGAAGATAACGCTCACGGTTATTTGAGCTGCAGCAAGGACAGGCCTTTAGGCAGTTTTGGGGATATTTCTATCTTTAGCATAAGAAAGACCCTTCCGGTACCAAACGGCGCTGCACTTAAGCTTAACAATCCGTCAATACCGTCTGATATCAGTCCCGTTTTAAACAATGACAGAGGGGAAGTGAAATACTTGTTTGGACAGGTCAGGGCGGCATTTGAGAATCTGTCGGGAATCAGTCCGGTTAAAATTGTAAAAATGATCATTGGAAGGAAAGAATCTTACGAGCCAATGGATGAAGGGATAGAAGAAGAAAAAGATCTGGACAAATACTTGATTAAGCAATCAGCGGTCAGCCAGGCCATAGCAAAAAGAAGCAATTATGACGAGATCAAAAGAAACCGTAGAAAGATGTTCTTAGCTCTCATTAAGGAAATAAAAAGTGCCGAACCGGTATTCAAGGAACTACCGGATGGGGTTGTCCCTTATGCGTTTCCCGTTTATTCAAAGGATGTTAAAGGCTTTATCAAAGAAATGTATGATAAGGGCGCATGCTGCTGCCCCTGGCCGACCCTGCCGTCCAATTTGACCAAGTATCCCGATTTCTACAAGCAGGTGGTTTTGGTCCCCGTCTGGAGAAAATATGGAAATTAAGGTCATTAAAAGCTTTGACGAGTTTGAAGCGTTAAAAGACAAATGGAATCTTGCCCTTAAAAAGAGCTCTTCAAACCTGTTTTTTTTGAGGCATGAATGGCTTTTAAACTGGTGGAAGCATTACGGGCGCGGCCATGACCTGTTTGTCATCCTGGTCATTCATGACGGGGAAATAGCTGCTGCTGCTCCGATGATGATCCTTAACAAAAAGCTGTTTCGCATAATAAAAGTGCGAAAGCTTCAATTTATCGCGCATGATGTTTCGGATTATATGGATTTTATGATAGTAAGTGACCATGCTGCGAATTTTAACAGATTGATGGCGCAAATTAAATCCTCTTCTTCATTATGGGATTGGGCCGAATTTATATATTTAAAGAACGACTCATCTAATTTGAAGTATTGGCGTAATATTGGCGCAGATGTAAATGATATGGTTTTTGACAAAAAGGATGTGTCTGTGATAGTTAATATTGGTGCTCATGACAGCTATGATAAGTATTTAAGAAGTTTGAATAAAAAAGTAAGGCACGATGTTACCCGTCAAATGAACAATATCGAAAAGACCGCGAAGATCAAATTTGATGTTTATAAAAATAGCAATGAAATATTGTCGTTGCTGCCGAATTTCTTTTCTTTGCATAAAAAGAAATGGAAAGACCAGAAAATGGCCAGCCAGTTCTATGACAGGGCCCTTACGGAAAGATACACATCTCTTGCAAAAGATCTGGATGACACCGGCCTGCTTGAGCTGTCTGTCCTGCGGCTCGACAACAATATTGTTGCCATGCATTACGGGTTTACATATGAAGATAGATATTATTGGTATACGCCGACCTATAATCCCGAGTACGCAAAATATTCTCCGGGCAAACTGCTGCTGGCCAAACTGATAGAAAATGCGATCAGCAGAAGGTTTAAGATATTTGATCTATTAAGAGGGAATGAGCAGTACAAGTACTTTTGGACCAAAGATCAGCAGGACCTGTATGGCGTTATTATGCTAAACAGAAATATATCTTCAAGGATCAAGGTCTTTATGTCAAAATCGCTAAAAGAAATGCTGTTAAAAACAATTATCGGTAGAACCTACTCAAGGATCAAGACAACATCAAATCTTATTAAAAAAGAAAGCTAAATCGTGCGCCAAATGCAATATTCCGTATCCGTGATTGTCCCCACAAAAAACAGGAAATCGGATCTTGAAAAATGTCTGAATGCTGTTTATTGCCAGACATATTTGCCTGAAGAAGTGATCGTTGTTGAAGGGGGGAAGAAGGGGAATAAACAATATTTTGAGAGCAGATACAAAGGCTTGAAATATCTGGAGTTCAGAAATAGCACCGGACTTACTCAATCAAAGAATTATGGCATAAAACAATCCAAGGGTGATATTCTGATCTTTCTTGACGACGATCTTTTTATAGAAAGAGATTTTATTTTTAAAATATTGGAGCTCTTTGAGGAAAAGAGATCGGAAAATATCGGCGGGATATCCGGCAACATTATAAATCAAAATACCGAAACGGAAAAAGGCTTATACCGCGTATTAAAAATGGTCTTTTTGATGCCGATGTTCGGGAACGGAGCTTTTAGGATCTCTGGAATGCCTACATTTGTCTACGGGGATAAAAACGTTAGGAAGGTAGAATTTATCGCAGGTGGAGTGACCGCCTATAAACGGAAGGTGTTTGAAGAATTTATGTTTGATGAGAAGCTTATGGGGTACTGTTACGGCGAAGACGCTGATTTTTCATACAGAGTGTCCAGAAAATATGTCAATTATTACACCCCTTTTGCGAAAGCCGCGCATAAACCGTCGTCTGAAGCGAGGGGCAGGGGAATTAAGTCTCTTCTTGGTAATATCTCCGCGATGATTTACAGAAACAAAAAGAACCTGGGAATAAAAGGAATGCTTTTTTCTGTGATCGTTGCAATAGGGATGATCATTGAATCCATTTATTTAAAAATGAGAAATTATCCCAGCACTCCCAGGAGCTTCAGATACTGATCCGATATCTTTTCTGCGGAAAAATCGCGCGCGCGGTTTTTTAAAAAAATTTCATCACGGCGAGCATCTAAAGACCTTTCAATTGCATCCGCAAGCGACTTCGTATCCGACTTGGGCGTTATTATTCCGTATTTTCCGTTTTCCAACACTTCTCGTATACCGCCCGGACAATCTGTTGCAACGATCGGAAGTCCAAGAGCTAGAGCCTCAATCAGCACTATCCCGAACGCCTCATGATCAGATGAAAGCGCAAATACCGAAGATTGTTTCATATAAGGATAAGGGTTTGGATTAAAACCTGGGAGATCAACATCCTTAATAATGTTGAGTGCTTTTGCCTTTTCAATAAGCATTTTTCTTTGGCTACCCTCCCCGATAATAAGCAGTTTTGCTTCATGGTGTTTTCTAATAATAGAAAAGGCTTCAATGAGGCGTGAGTAATTCTTCTCTTTTTCAATCCTGCCGACAGAAATGATGACAGGCGGATGGCCGGTGCTGAAAAAACGATGTTCAAATCGGGCAAAGGATTCTTTTGTTATATCTTCTATTGGTACTGGATTGTATATTACATCTATTCTCGTTCTTGGGATCCCCGTAGTTTTAGAAAAATCTTCCGCGGCAAAATTGGAAACTGCTATGACCTTATAGGCAGCCCAATAAGTCAGCCTGCTTAATAAAGGAAGGAGGCTGAAGGTTATCCCTCCGGATTCCTTTAGCTCGGAAATAATGCTGTGCACTCCCAAAATGATATTGGTTTTTGAAAATGAGAGTATCTTGGCGAGCGCGGCAAAAAGATTTACTGTTAAAGAGCCGGAGATCAAATAGTCCGGTTTTTCCCTTGCCAAATATCCAATGAGAGCAGGAAGTGCTTTTCTTAGCCGTTTTGCCTTTAGATTTACAATGTTATATCCGGATCCCTTGGGTATTCTGGGATACACTTCACCTTCAATGTCTGTAAAGACAAGGTCTATCTGTTTTACATGGCTTGACATGGCATTTGCAAGAACAAGGAACACTCTTTCTATTCCGCCATATCTTCCTCCGGTCACAAGAAATGCTACTTTCAATTTTGCCGCTCCTGTCACAATTATACATAATGTTGGCAGCTATTACTTATTTCATGCCAATATGTTTGTTATAATTACTTATAATACCTCATGAATAAACCAGTCATATCTCCCGGCAGGACATATCGTATTTTAATCCTGATCCTGATCGCGTTGACACCGATCTTTAATTTGGGGGAGATTCTGGCTTTGCTTAGCAATTCTTTGCGTGTTTCAGATATTTCACTCACGCCAATATACATAAAACTTATAAAGGATGCAGGATTTATCGCCATCATTTGCGTCGGCATTTTAAATTATCTCAAGAACAAAAGACTGTTTCTCCATAAGAATTTTGTGTATTTTATGATATCCATATTGTTTTCCGTCGTTATTTCTGTCATTGCAGGGACCGGGATCTCATATATCCTTTATGGTGCGAGATGGATCCTTCCGCTTCTGACATTGTTTTTTGTATATAAATATATTGATGAGAGATTTCAGGAAACACTGACCAGGCTTCTTCTATGGCTTTTTTTATTTGCATTCGTTCTTCAGGTTTGGGAATTGTTCCATTTAAAGACCTGGTTTGGCCCGGGTTTTATGGGGCTAAGTCTGCGGAACCCGGGGTTTTTTATTGCTCCGACATTGATGGCGGTGTTTGCTTTGTTGACCATGTATTACACATATCACTTTGTAAAGAACAGTTTTATTAAGAATGGGGTCGTATATCTGCTTGGCCCGGCAAGCGTAATATTAGCCGCGTCCGGCACTGGGCTCATCTCTCTGATGCTGTTCTATTTTGTAAATTTATACTGCTTTACCAGGCAAAAAATGCTGATATTGATCCTTTCTGTTCTGATAATGTTTTCCGGAGTCATTATGCTTCCCACGCTCACCAATAGAGGGGATATCTATAAGTCTTTTTATGCGCGGGTTGGAATAATGGGGGATAGTATCGGTTTTCAAAATCTGGTCCTATCCCAGAAATTCGGGATGGCGTCAAATGTGGCATCCACCGCAAAAAGGATGTCAACGGATGATGATGGTGCTTCTTTTGTTGCCGATTCTACGGTAACATCGATCGCGTATAACTCCGGATTGTTCTCTCTGGTCCTGTTCTTTTCGTTTGCCCTGGGTCTGTTTCTCAAGAGGCAAATATGTTTTCATCTGTGGGCAATATATCTGCCTTTTATGATGACTAATATTCTATTTGAGTCTTTTCCCGCTAATCTTTTGTTTGTGGTGAATATGGCTTATTTTTATTATCTGAAACAGCAAAACAGGCAGAGGTTGCTGTCAAAGAGCGTGAGCAAATGAAAAAATTAAAGATAATGCAGGTGATCCAGTTCTTTTCTCCGGAGATGGGAGGCTCGGTGGGCAATGTCTTTGGGCTTTCAAAAACGCTGGCAAAAATGGGGCATGAGGTCACTATCTGCACAACAGACTTTGCTTTTGACGAAGGCTATGCTAAAGAGCTAAAAGGAGTTGAAGTTAAAAAGTTCGCGTCAAAATTCGGCAAATACAGATATACCCCGGAAATGAAAGACTGGCTGGAGCAAGAGACAAAAAATTATGATGTTCTTCACTTGAATAATTATTGGGGATATCAAAACATGATATCTTCTGCTGCAGCTACAAGAGCGGGTGTCCCATATGTTGTTTCTCCGCACGGCAGCATTCCTATAATAATGAACGGTTTTATCAAGAAGTATCTGTTTGATATTATTTTCGGGGCAAGGATACTTAGGAACGCCAGCAGGGTGATAGGCGTTTCTGACCTGGAAAGGCGACAGATAGCGTCAAAAGGCGTTCCTGACAGCAAGATCGTCACAATATCAAATGCCGTAATACTTCCTCCGGAGGATATCAAGGACGGACAAGAGTTTAGGAAAAGATACGGCATACCGGAAGACAAAACAATTCTTCTATATCTTGGAAGGGTACACAAAAGAAAGGGAGTTGACATATTGATCAAAGCGTTCTCAAAACTGTTGAAAGATAACTATAACGCCATTTTGATCATAACAGGGCCGGACGACGGTTTTACAAAAGGGGCCGAGGCCTTGATCAAAGAACTAGGGATAGAAAAAGATGTGCTTGTGACGGGGCCGCTTTACGGCAGGGACAAATATCTTGCCTATTACGCCGCGGACATATATGTCCTTAATTCAAGCTATGAGATCTTCGGAAATACGATACTGGAAGCATGTTCCTGCGGCACTCCGGTGGTGATCAATGACAAAGGTGGAATAGCCGGCGTTGTTAAGGACAATTGCGGTGAAGTTGCTCGGTATGATGATGAAGACCTTGCACAAAAGATCAAACTGCTTCTGGATTCTCCGCAAAAACGCGCTGCTTACGGTGAAAAAGGCTATAAGATGGTCAGAGATAATTTTACATGGGATAAGATCGCAAAACTGTACGAATCAGTATATATAGAAGTTACCTGTTCAAAACGCCCCTTTTGATTAGTGATATAATAATATTCATAAATGAGCAAGTTCTTTATCAAAAAGACCTCCGCTGCGTCATTATTTGAGGACATACGCGCGGGTATGGAATGGGCAGGGTATAAAAACCTCATAAAAAACGGCTCAAAAGTCGTTCTTAAGCCAAACTACACTTATCCCGGATACAAAGAAGGTGTTACAACTTCAACCCCGGTTCTTGAAGCCGCGGTTAGAGCGCTAAAGGATATAACTGACGATATAACGATAGTTGAATCTGACGGCGGCAACAAAGCCTGGGCAACTGAAACGGCCTTCAAACACCACTGCCTTCCCGAATTGCAGAAAAAATACGGGGTAAAGCTGGTCAATCTTACTAAATCCCCGCTGCGAACGGTTGAAATAAAGATAGGCAGAAGAATTGTAAAAATAGAGCTCCCGATCCTTTTATTGGACCAGGCGGACACCTTTATAACAGTTCCGGTACCTAAAATACACATGATGACAGGATACACCGGAGCTATTAAGAACCAGTGGGGCTGTATACCGGGAGTTATGCGGCTGTATTATCATTCGGATTTCAGCGAAATAATAAATGCCATCAATAAGTTGTTCAATATAAAAATGGCCGTATATGACGGGACTTTTATGCTCAACAGGAGCGGTCCGATGTTTGGCGATTCAATAAAGATGGATATTGTGGCGGTTACGGACGATCACGCGGCTGGAGACCTTGTCATGACGAATATTATGGGTATCAGGTCCGATAACATCGAGCATTTTAATGTCGCAAAGAAAAAAGGGATAATGCCAAAAGACATAAGCGCAGTTACATTCAATGATGATATCTCAAAATTCAAGACGGTCAAGTTCTACTTAAAAAGAACGCTTCACAACTACGGGGCTCTGGTGCTGTTCAAGAGCAGACTTGCCAATCAGATATTCTACGGAACATTCGTGTCAAAATTCCTGCAGAGGGTCAACAGGCTGATCAAGGGAAATAAATTCAAGATCGAGCAGTATTGATATAGGGGTAATAATGCGGATTTTATTGATAGATCCTCCATTTAAGGTCTTTACGGGATACGCGAACAATTTTTTCCCGATCGGCCTGGCCATACTGGCCGCTGTCCTTACAAAAGAAGGGCATGAGGTCAAGGTCCTTGAAGTCGATAAGATCACAATGACCAATGACATCAACTACAGCGACGAGTACAAGCGGCTTCAACTCTATGTGGATGGCATCAACAATGATCATCATCATATCTGGGGGGACATCAAAAAATATCTGGAGGAATTCCGGCCTGATGTCATAGGTCTTACGGTCATGACCCAGAAACTGGGGGCAGCCGTCAAGCTGGCGCAAATCTGCAAGAAATGGGATGCTTCTGTTCCCGTCATCGTAGGAGGAGCCCATCCGACACTTGATCCGGAACAGGTCTTGTCAAGCAACGATATAGATTTTGCCGTTAGAGGCGAGGGGGAGCTGGTTCTGCCTCAATTAATGAAGGCTATTGCGGCCAAGAGCGGATTTTCGGGGATCGGGTCACTTTCATATAAAAAAGACGGAAAGGTCATCAACAACCCCAATTGCGCTCTGATCGAAGATCTTGATATTGTTCCGCTTCCTGCGCGCGAACTCTTGATGAACGCCCAAAATTATTCATCAGAGGATATGGGAGTTATAATGACCACCAGGGGTTGCCCCTACGGCTGCACCTATTGTTTTCATATGTGGGCAAGAAGGGTAAGATACAGATCTATTGACAGCGTGATAAAAGAGATCAAACTTGTAAAAACCAACTACGGGACAAGACAGTTCGCTTTTAAAGACGATACATTTACAATAAACAGAAAAAGACTGTTCGAGCTTTTGCAGCGGATGATAGATGAAAAGCTGAACATAAACTGGGAGTGCACTACCAGAGTGGATGTTCTTGACGAAGAGATGCTCAAAAAGATGATCGAGGCGGGGTGCAATGTGGTCAAGATAGGAGTTGAGACCGGAAGCCCAAAGATACTTAAAGAGACAAATAAGGGCGTGACCATGGAGCAGATCAGAAAAGCCGCGGCGCTGCTGAACAAATACAATGTTTTTTGGAGCGCATATTTTATGATGGGGCTTCCTCAAGAAACTGAAGAGGATATCCGCAGCACATACACTTTTATGAAAGAATTAAACCCTTATTACGCGGGGCTTGGCGTCTATAACCCGATGCCGGAAACGGAACTGTACGATACTGGCGTAAAGATGGGGCTTTTGTATGAAAAAGTGGGGCTGGACCACTTTTTCAAGGTAAATCCCAAAGACATGTATTTTAAAGACCCTAAAAAGAGAGTGGCGCAAATCGATAATGAAAAATTTGAAAAACTTGCGAATTTTATGATGGATGCATTTCACAAGCACAATACAAAGATGATCAACCTTGTCCGCCGGGGTTGGGCAAGAAGAAGGGCATACAGGTCGGAGCCAAAAATGTTGGCTTCAGATATAAGAAAGGTAATCAAATGGGTGGTTAAAGTATGAAACAGATAATCCAGAACTATAAGTCAGGAGAGCTCCAGCTTGTGGAAGTCCCGGACCCGATACTCCTTCCGGGAGGAATGATCCTTGATACAAGGAATTCGCTTGTAAGCGTTGGCACTGAAAAACTGATGATAGATTTTGCCAAAAAAGGATACCTGGGAAAGGCCCTTGGCAGGCCCGATCTGGTCAAGATGGTGATAAACAAGATCAAGGTTGACGGGTTGATGGAAGCCTACAAAGCCTCCATGAGCAGGCTGGACTCACCGGTGCCTTTGGGCTACAGCTGCTGCGGAAGCGTTATAAAGGTCGCCGACGGAGTCCCTGGTGTCGCAGAAGGGGACCGGGTCGCATGCTATAGCGAACCCTACGCGTCACACGCCGAATATAACTTTGTACCCAAGAACCTGTTCGTAAAGATACCGGAAAATGTCTCCTTTGAGGAAGCCTCTTTCGTTGGGCTTGGCGCTATCGCTTTGAACGCGATAAGAGTTGCGAACCTGTCGTTCGGTGAAAATGTTGCCGTCATCGGTCTGGGCCTTCTTGGCCAGCTGACCGTGCAGATGCTAAAGGCTTTTGGCTGCAAGGTTATAGGAATTGATATAAGCGAGTCAAAAGTAAAGATGGCGTTTGAAGCAGGCTGCGATAAAACTGCCGTTATCGGCCGTGACGACATTTCGCAGGCTGTTCTTGATTTTACGGGCGGTGTTGGAGCCGACGCGGTAATAATAATGGCCGGTTCCCAGGACAATAAACCGATAGAGCTTGCTGCAGAACTGAGCCGCGACCACGGCAGGATAGTTGCCTGCGGAATGATCTCCCTTGATGTTCCCAGGCAGGATTTTTTTAAGAAAGAATTGAGCGTTATTGTTTCCCGCGCAACGGGTCCGGGTAAGTTTGACCCTCTTTATGAATCCAAAGGCATTGATTATCCTCTGCCGTATGTAAGATGGACCACCCAGAGGAATATGGAATATTTCCTGACCCTTATCAGCCAAAAAAAAGTAAATGTAAAAGGACTTATCTCCCACAGATTTACCATCGACAATGCTCTTGATGCCTATGACATGATCTTAAAGGGCAAAGAGCCGTATTTGGGGGTCATACTGGAATATCCTAAACAGCTTAAAAAGGAAACAAGGTCCGTTAAGCTGGACCTTCCGGGGCGCAAAAAGGCATCATCTAATCCTTTAAAGAAAGTCGGGGTCGGTCTTATCGGCGCCGGACTTCACGCTAATACGGGGATACTTCCGTCAATAAAGAAGATCAAGAATATCGAGCTTGTCTGTCTTGCGGATGCGGACGGTTATAAAGCACAACACACGGCCAGAAAATACGGGTTCAAATATGTTGTTTCCGATTATAAAGAAATGCTGAAAGATCCAGCGGTAAACTGTGTTCTTATAGCCGTACGCCACAATCTTCACGCAAGGATGGCAATAGACTGCCTTAACGCGGGTAAAAATGTTTTTGTCGAAAAACCACTTGCGATGAATGAAGAAGAACTCAGGCAGATAGCAAAAGCTTATAACTCCCATCCCGGGCTCGTATTCATGGTGGGGTTTAATAGGCGTTTTTCTCCGTTCGCTCAAAAAGCAAAGGCTCTTCTGGCGGGAGCCGACAATATGGTCATAAACTGCAGGGTGAATGCGGGTTTTGTTCCCAAAGACAGCTGGGTGCATGATTCAGGCGAAGGCGGGGGCCGCGTGATAGGGGAGGCCTGCCATTTTGTTGACCTGGTCCAGTTTTTGGCCGGGTCCCTGCCGGTCAGCGTCTTTGCGCAGAACACGTCCGATAACGGTGAAGACAACCTGATAATCTCTTTAAAAATGAAGAACGGTTCTGTTGCAACTATCCTTTATGCCTCACAGGGCGACAGGCTGCTGCCAAGGGAAAGGGTTGAGGTGTTCAGCAAGAAATCGGTTTGCGTCATCGATAATTTTAAGAACTTCTTTTTTGCAAAAGAAGGAAAAAGCCAGAAGAAAAAGTCTTTCAACCTTGACAGGGGCTTTGACGCGGAATTCAAAGCTTTGTTTGATGCGATATTGAACGGAAGCGGCAATCCTGTGGATTTTGAGGAGTACATGTATACTACGCTGGTCACTTTTAAGGCCATTGAATCGCTAAAGACAAAACAGCTTCAAGCAATTGAAGGCCTTCTTGAATGAACATAGTCCTTTTATCAAGATATTTTCCCCCGGAGATAGGGACCGCAGCCAACCTGTTCTATGAACTGGCCAGACAACTAGTCTCCTTGGGCAACCGCGTAACGGTCGTTACGGGATTCCCCTGGTACAATCTTGAAGAGATCCCTGCCAAATACAGAGGCAGGCTGTTCATGCGTGAAAGCCTGGACGGCGTTGAGGTGGTCAGGGTCAGCTTTCCTCTGATAGGCCCAAAAAAAGTTAAGCTTGCGCTTGGGCATTTAACGGCTCCGGTTTCAGCCCTCCTCGCGGGTCTTATGGTTAAAAACCCCGACATAGTATATGTCTATTCGCCTCCATTGTTCATGGGGATCTCCGCCTGGCTGCTGCGGCTTTTTAAAAGGGTCCCTTTTGTATTTGGAGTACAGGACCTTCATCCGCAGTGCTATATAGACCAGGGCGTGCTAAAGAACAAGCTCTCAATAGCGGCGCTGCGCTCGATAGAAAGATTTTGCTATAAAAAAGCGGCTGCCATCACAGTTCATTCCGCCGGCAACAGGGAATACATAAAAAACAGGGGCATAGACGAGAGCAAAATACGGGTGCTGCACAACTGGGTTGACACAGATGATTTAAAGCCTCTTCCCAGGATAAATGAATTTTCAAAACAGCATGACCTTAATAATAAGTTCGTTGTCGGATATGCCGGAACTCTGGGGATGTCTCAAGGGCTTCTAAGTGTCATAGAAGCTGCCCGCCTGCTTAAGGACAGGAAAGACATTGAATTCTTTATAGTTGGCGACGGAATAGAAAAAAAGAACATGATCGAAAAGGCCCGGGAGTACGGACTTGATAACATCCGGTTTCTTCCGATGCAGTCAAAAGCCGTTTATCCTTTGGTCGTGGCCTCCTGCGATGTCGGCCTGGTAACTCTGAATAAAAAGGTCAAAACCCCCGTGGTGCCGTCAAAAATACTTAGTATGATGGCTGCAGAGCGCCCTGTGCTTGCCAGCATGCCTTTGGAGGGTGATGCCCCCAAATTGATAAATGAGTCCGAGTGCGGGCTCTGCATAGAGGCTGAAGAACCGGCTCTTTTGGCGGAAAAGTTACGGGCCCTTGCTGATAACCGCGATAAATGCCTTAAGATGGCAAGGTCAGGAAGGGACTATGTCGTAGAGAATTTTTCGCTGAAGAAGGTAGCTATGGACATCCTGAATATCTTTACTGATATAATTAAGGACAGCGGGAGGAAGTAATTATGACAGCCGACCATTTGAAAAGCTACGAGGGAAAGACCGTTCTTGTTACGGGAGGAGCAGGCGCCATAGGGACCAATCTCTGCTCGGCTTTGAGCGACGCAGGGGCAAAACTTGTGGTGGTCCTGGACGACCTTTCCTCGGGTTATACCTGGAATGTCCCCCAAAAGAAGGGCTTGATGTTCGTTAAGGGGGATACCGCCGATGATGTGTACCTAAAGAGGGTGTTCTTTGAAAAACCCGATATTGTTTTCCATCTGGCGGCTTTTTTTGCCAACCAGAACTCAGTTGACTATCCCGAAAAAGACCTGCAGACTAACGGATTTGGCATACTAAAGGTGCTTGAGTACAGCCTCTTTAACGGCGTTAAGAGGGTGGTGTATGCGTCTTCCGGCTGCTCCATCTACGGGAGCTCCGCGCCAATGCCCCTCAGGGAAGAGTTCATGTCGATGAACCTGACCACCCCTTACCAGATCACCAAGATGCTCGGCGAACTCTACTGCAATTTCTTTTTTAACCATTACAAACTGCCCGTGGTAAAGACGCGCTTTTTTAATTCCTACGGCCCCGGCGAGGTCCCGGGCCAGTACAGGAATGTGATCCCGAACTTTATTTATTGGGCGATGAAGGGAGAGGCTCTTCCCATTACAGGCACCGGGGAAGAGACGCGGGATTTTACATATGTGGGCGACCTGGTGGACGGGCTGCTGCGGGCCGGCCACTTTGAAAGCGCGGTAGGCCAGGAGTTCAATCTGGCTTCGGGTAAAGAGACCAGCATCATCAGCCTGGCAAAAATGATAAACGAGCACACAGGCAACAAAGCCGGCATCAGGTTGATCCAGAGAAGAAAATGGGATACCAAGCCCCGGCTGCTTGCCTCGGTGGAAAAAGCCGGCAAACTGGTAAGCTATAAACCGCAAATGCCCTTTGACAGAGGGCTTGCAAACACTATCGAATGGTTCAGGAACAACTGGAAGCACATTGAATCAAGCGCTTCTTTCGGTCCGGGAGTATCTTCTGCCGTAAGGGACAAGTAAAAAGTCTTTGAAAAAGATACTTTTTTACTCCGGCTCAAAGGAATCAGGGGGAGCGGAGCACTATCTGTCCGTTATATCAAGCCGCATCCCGCGCGACAGATATCTTCCGGTACTTGCGTCAAATCTGGATCCCCTGCGGTTCTTTTTCCTGCTTAAGAGAGAAAAGCCGGATCTGGTGCATTTTAACCTCGGGCTTCCCATCCACTGCGCAGCCAATCTGTTGGTCAGCGGTTTATTTAGAGGTGTGAAGATCACGGCCACGGTCCACTCTGTAGCAGCACAGTCCTCCAGGTTCCCTTTTCTTTCCCGGCTAAAGAAACTGATCGCGTTGGCCTCGCTCAGGGGTGTGCAAAGATTTATTTGCGTATCCCAAAACAGCAAAGAAACATTCTGCCGCAACTATGGTATTTCTACGGACAAAGTTGCCGTCATCTATAACGGCGTTGATATGCCGCCCGACGCAGCTTTTGGAACTTCCGGCGGGACTGTGGTAATAGGAACAGTGTGCAGGCTTGTAAAGAATAAGGGGCTTGAAGTTCTTTTGAAGGCCTTTTCCCTGCTTCTAAAGGACCTTTCATGCGTCAGGCTTTTGCTGGTAGGGGACGGGCCAAAAAGAAAAGAGCTTGAAGGGATGTCTAAACAACTTGGGATAGAAAGCAAGGTCACATTTACCGGGCATGCAAAAAACATCCTTCCTCTTTTGTGCGGCATGGACATCTTTGTCATGCCTTCTTTGTCAGAGTCACTTCCGTTCTCGCTTCTGGAGGCTATGGCTGCTGGAAGGGCGGTCATTTCGACAGATGTGGGGGGAATAAGGGAATTGATAAAAGAAGGGGAGAACGGGTACGTTGTCCCACCGGGGGATCCGGACAAGCTTAGTGATGCGGCATCTAAACTCCTGGCAGACCCTGCAAAGAGTTCCGCTCTGGCAATAGCCGCCAAAAGAACAATTGCCGAAAAGTTTTCAATAGATTCTATGATGCGTGGAACGGAACAGTTTTTTGATGAGGCATAGATAAAGCTAAAATTTGGGCCTCTTGACGTGTCAATTCCTGAAGTGCTATGATTTCGACAGATAACAAAATATTGTTATTTAGAGAAACGAATGGAATTTGCAGAGTTTTTTAGAAAATTTAAATCCGAGCCTGTCATTGATAGTCGGCTTTTTCCCATGCTTGGGCAAGACAAGCAAATAATCAGGAATCAGGTGGCAGGCTGGAAAAAAAAGGGGCTTCTTGTCCAACTCAAAAAGGGCCTTTATGTCTTTTCCCGTGATTACAAACCTTTTCCGGAGCCAGGATCTATTGCTAACCTTTTGGTCCAGCCTTCGTATTTGAGCCTTGAGTACGCGCTTTCTTACTACGGCCTTATCCCTGATATCGTCAGGGTTTATACTTCAGTATCCACCAAAAAAACCAATAGATTTGAAAATAGAACAGGCATCTACCATTACCGGCATATCAAAAACAACTTTTTTTTCGGGTATGTAAAAGAGAACGGTATTATGATCGCGACACCGGAAAAAGCGTTGCTTGACCATGTATATTTAAATGTCAAATCTGCCGGCGCCATGGGAGAGGACTTTTTCGCGGGGAATATGCGTCTTCAGAATATTGAGGGGTTAAAATTGTCCGTGTTAAAAAAATACGCGAGGTTTTTTGGGTTAAGAAAGGTGGATATTGCCGTAAAAATACTGGAGAAGACATGGAAGAACTATTAAAGGGAAAGTTAAATGAATACAGTTCGGATCTTGAAAAAAGAAATGCGCTTCGTGAATACTTGCAATCATTGGTCCTGAAGGTGTTGTTTGAAAAGAAATATTTTAAAGATCTTATCTTTGTCGGAGGCACGGCGCTAAGGTTCATTTACCGCACGAAAAGATTTTCGGAGGACCTTGATTTTTCATCCTTCTCGGACAAGGCGGGATTTTTAGAGATGTCAGCGGACCTTGAAAAGGAATTAAGATGTTACAACCTTGCCGTGAATACAAGAAAAAAAGCGCAAGGTAATGTGCGAAACGCCTTTATTAAATTTCCGGGAATACTTGAGAAGCTGGACCTTTCGCCGCACAAAAATGAAACAATATCAATCAAACTGGAAATAGACTATAATCCTCCCAAAGGAGGCGCCGTGCAGCTGCATCTGCTCAATAAGGATTATTCTTTTTATGTGCAGTCCTACGATCTGTCTTCACTCATGGCCGGCAAACTGCACGCGATCTTGTTTAGGAAATTCGAAAAAGGAAGGGATTACTACGATCTTGTGTGGTATTTGGGCAAAAAGGCAGTGCCAAATATTGAACTGTTGGACAATGCCATCTATCAGACGCAGAATTTTAGAATACCGGATCTTGAGTCCAGATGGAAAGATCTATTGAAGCATAAAATAGCCGAGGCTGATTTTAAAAGAATTGTAAAAGATGTTTTGCCGTTTCTGGAAGACAGAGGCGAAGCTCTTCTTCTTAGCAAGGAGCATATTATGGAAGTGCTTAGCGGATATTAATTTTAGGGCGGGCGGAAAGAAAGGACATCTAATGAAAAAAGCACTAATAACAGGCATTACCGGCCAGGATGGGTCTTATCTAGCAGAACTTCTGCTTTCTAAAGGTTATGAGGTCTTTGGCATGGTGAGAAGGTCCAGTACAGAAAGTTTTGAGCGCATCAACCATATTATGGATAAGATAGTCTTGAAGCAGGCCGATCTATTGGACCAGCTTTCCTTGATAGAACTGATAAAGGAAACCGGCCCGGATGAAATATATAACCTTGCTGCGCAGTCCTTTGTTCCCACCTCATGGAACCAGCCCCTTTTGACGGGAGAGTTCACTGCCATAGGCGTCACAAGGATGCTGGAAGCCATAAGACACGTAGACAAGAAGATCAAGTTCTACCAGGCGTCATCAAGTGAAATGTTCGGAAAGGTGCGGCAGACACCGCAGAACGAAGATACTCCATTCTACCCAAGAAGTCCTTATGGCGTGGCAAAAGTCTACGGGCATTTTATTACCGTCAACTACAGAGAATCATACGGGATCTTTGCGTGTTCTGGGATCCTGTTCAACCACGAAAGCCCCAGAAGAGGCAAGGAATTTGTGACGCGGAAGATCACTGATGCTGTTGCCAAAATAAAGCTTGGGCTTCAAAAAGAGCTCAGCCTCGGGAATCTGGATGCAAAGCGCGATTGGGGGTTTGCAGGGGACTATATTGAGGCCATGTGGCTTATGCTGCAGCAAAAGGAGCCGCAGGATTTTGTGATCGGAACGGGAAAGACGCACAGTGTTTTGGATTTTGTTAAAATTGCGTTTGAACATGCAGGGCTGGACCATAAAAAATATGTTAAGATAGATAAAGAGTTTTTGCGTCCGGCCGAAGTCGATCTGCTGCTTGCTGACAGTTCAAAAGCAAGAAGGGTCCTTAATTGGACGCCAAGAACGGACTTTACCTCACTGGTCAAACTTATGGTTGACAGCGATCTTTTGGCCAGCAAAGCTCCTGGCAAATAATGAAAGCCCTTATTACCGGGATAAACGGGTTTGCCGGGAGCCATCTTTGCGATCTGCTGCTTGCACAGGGATATGAAGTTCACGGTCTTATTCAGCCTGACACCGGCACGGAAAATATCATTCACTGTCTGGATGGTCTCAAGTTGGAAGAAACCGATATTCTTGATGAAAACAAGCTCCATTCTTTTATTGCTTCAGACAAGCCCGACTTTCTTTTTCACCTGGCGGCTGCAAGCAGCGTAAAGCTGTCCCTGGAACACCCAAAAGAAGCCTTTGATGCAAATGTCTCGGGTACTGTCAACATACTAGAAGCTGTTAGGAATGGCAGCCCAAAGACGAGAGCCCTGATCGTATCTTCTTCAGAAGTGTACGGAGCAAGTTCATCTATGACCAAGGCTGATGAAAACGCGGCGTTACTGCCGCTTAATCCGTACTCCGCAAGCAAAGCTTCCGCGGATATCTTGGCAAGAACTTACGCGTCTTCTTTTGGGCTTAATATAATTGTGGCAAGACCGGGAAACCATCTTGGACCGAGGCAGTCGCCTGTATTCTTTGTCCCAACTGTTGCAAAGCAGGTGGCTCTCATAATGAAGGAAAGGCAGGCGCCGGTCATTGAACTTGGCAATATTGATGTAAAGAGAGACTTCTTGGATGTGAGAGATGTTGCAGACGCTTACTTAGCACTTGCAAAAAGCGGAAAAACCGGGGCTTACAATATTTCTTCCGGCAAAAATTATCTGCTTAGGGACATTGTGCAAATGTTCATAGCTATGTCGGGGAAAAAGATAGCGATCCGCCGATCAAGCGAAAAACTCCGCAGAACTGATGCTTTAGAGGCCAATATAGATAATTCAAAGATATCGCGGGAAACCGGGTGGAAGCCAGAGGTCCCTATAGAAAAGACCCTCAGGGATACACTGGATTACTGGCTTTTGAAAAGTTGAATGAACGCTCTAATTGAGATACAATTCTCTTATGTTCACCGCAATCAGACTTGTTCTTGACGCTTTTAGCCTGGCGCTGGCGTATTTTGCGGCCTATCATTTCAGGTTCGGGGACTTTTATTTTTCGGGATTTCTGTCCTTTCCTCTGCGCCAGTACGCCCAGTATCTGTTTTGGCTTATCATCTTGAATGCCGCTGTGTTCTATTTTCTGGGAATGTACCGTACCAGAAGAGGCATCTTTGTCGAACTGGACGAGTTGGTTTCTGGAGTTGTGGCGGTTTCTTTGTCCTATCTGCTGGTCATGGTGCCGACCCTGCTTCACCGCGAATACGAACACTCAAGGGCTCTTATCCTCATCAGCTGGGCTTTTGCCCTGGTGTTGATCCTTATTTCGAGGCAGATAGTCCTGCGTCTTGAGGTCTGGGCAAGGGGCAGGGGTTTTGGGGCAAGAAGGTGTGTGATAATAGGCAGCGGGGACCTTGCAAGGTCGCTTGAGGCCAAGATAAAGGAGCATCCTTCCTACGGCATCCATTTTGTGGGGTTTGTGGGAGAGCCAGGTGATAAGGTCCTTGGAGGGCTCAACAGGCTGGATAAGATCATTGACGAGCATAGGATCCAGTCGGTTTTTGTGTCCGATCCTTCGATCTCCCGCGATACACTGACAGAGCTGGCGGACCTCTGCGACCAGAAAGAGGTTTCTCTGGGTTCTCTTCCGGACATCTTTCAGATCCTGACCACTTCCCCAGCCGTTGAGGACATAGAGGGCTTTCCCATGGTCGGATTTAAAAGGGTAAAACTGACACCTTTTAACAGGATGGTCAAAAGGACTTTTGATGTTTTTGCGGCTTTAGCCGGACTGGCAGTTTTCGGAATACCGATGCTGTTGATCGCAGCTCTGATAAAGGTCACTTCGCCGGGGGGGCCTGCGATCTATGTTCAGAAAAGGGTGGGATTAAAAGGCAAGATCTTCAGGCTTTATAAGTTCAGGACCATGGTGCCGAACGCCGAAAAGCTCTCGGGTCCCGTGCTTGCCACAGAAAACGACCCGCGCAAGACCCCGTTCGGCGCCTTTCTGCGCTCGACCAATCTTGACGAACTTCCTCAGCTTTTCAATATCCTTAAGGGCGATATGAGCTTTGTGGGGCCCAGGCCCGAGCGGCCCATCTTTGTGAGCAAGTTCAAGGAAATGGTTCCCAAATACATGGAGCGCCACAGGATAAAACCCGCCATCGCAGGATGGGCGCAGCTGCAGTCCGGCGGCTATGACATGCCGCCCGAAGAAAAGATAAAATACGACCTGTACTATATAGAGAACTGGTCCCTCATGCTCGACATCAAGATCGTGCTCAAGTGCGCGCAGATAGCCTTTACCCGTAGGCGCGCCAATTAGACGATGAAAATAGCCGTAAACGCCCAACTGCTCAACTTCAGGGATTTTGGCATAAAGACCTACCTTCAGCGCCTGACGGACCGGTTGTTAAAGATAGACAGGTCAAATGAATATGCGCTTATGCTGGATCGGACGCAGAGCAAATCGTGGGAGCACTTAAAACTTCCCGGGATCGTCAACAAGGGAAAGTTCGATCTCTTTTTTTCCCCCGACCATATTCTGCCGGCGCAGCCTTTGTACTGCAAAAAGGTCCTGACAGTGCACGACCTTTCCTTTGTCAAATTCCCGGAGCTGTTCACTTTTTTAAAAAGGCGCTACAAAAGGCTCATGACCCCGGTCTCGCTTAAACGGGCCGACAGGATAATCGCGGTTTCGCAGAATACCAAAAATGATATTATCGATATTTACGGGACAGCCCCGGAAAAGATAACCGTTGTCCACAACGGAGTGGGGAGCGATTTTTTGCGGGTCGCGGACAAAAAGAGGCTTGATGGGGTAAAGAACAAATACGGGCTTCCTGACAGCTATATCCTGTTCGTGGGGACCATAGAGCCGAGAAAAAATATCGTAAGCCTGGTCAGGGCATATAAAAAGAGCCGAGCCGCCAGGCCGCTTGTAATAGCCGGGAAACCCGGCTGGCTGTCGGAGCCCATAATAAAAGAGATCAGGTCTTGCGACAGGGTCCTCTGGCTTGACAATGTGGAGACGCAGGACCTGCCTTCGCTCTACAGTATGGCTTCAATCTTCGTATACCCTTCGCTTTACGAAGGGTTCGGGCTTCCGGTGATAGAGGCCATGGCGTGCGGCCTTGCCGTGATAACCTCGAATGTATCTTCGCTTCCCGAGGTCGCGGGAAACGCCGCCGTCCTGATAGATCCCAAGGATACAGATACTTTGGCGGGTGAGATCATAGCTCTTTTAAGGGATGCTGACCGTCGAGACGGTCTTGCGGCAAAGGCGCTTGAGCGGGCAAAGATGTTCTCGTGGGAAAAATGCGCGAGGGAGACGATAAAGGTCTATGAAAGTTGCTCTCATTCATGACTGGCTGGTAAGCTACGGCGGCGCCGAAAGATGTCTTGAGGTCTTTCTGGAGCTGTTCCCGCAGGCGGATGTTTTCACTTGTGTCCATGACAGCGCAAGAATGCCCGCGCGCTTAAAAGATATCAGGATCAAGACCTCTTTTATACAAAGACTTCCATTTTCAATCTCAAGATACATGTATTACCTGCCTCTGATGCCGATGGCTGTTGAGGCTTTTGATCTGTCGGGTTACGACCTTGTTATCAGCATCAGCCATGCCGTTGCCAAAGGCGTAAAAAAAGCTCCCGGCGCTCTTCACATCTGCTACTGTCTTACTCCCATGAGATACGCCTGGGACATGCAATATGATTACAGCGGATATGCCGGGTTCGGCCTCTTTAAACAGGCTGTGTTCGATCTTATGATGAAGCGCTTTAGAAATTGGGATAGCGCTTCATCAAAGCGGGTCGATGAATTCATTTCCATCTCGCAGTTCATCAGGCAAAGGGTTGAGAACTGTTATGGACGACCTTCCGAAGTCATTTATCCGCCGGTAGAAACAAGTATTTTTGTTCCCTCCGGGAGGCCTTCCGACTTTTTCCTTGTGGTGTCCCGGCTGGTTCCTCAAAAGAGAGTAGATATAATAGTGGAGGCTTTTAACGCCCTAGAGCTTCCCCTCAAGATAATAGGGGAGGGAAGAGAAGAAAACCGCCTGAAAAAACTGGCAAATAGCAATATTGAATTCCTCGGCTACCTTGATGACTCTGACGTCGCAGAATACCTGGCAGGCTGCAGGGCTCTGGTCTTTGCCAGCCTGGAGGATTTTGGGATCACTCCCCTGGAGGCCCAGGCAGCAGGCCGCCCGGTCATTGCATTTGGGAGGGGCGGAGCGCTTGAGACCGTTGTTGACGGAAAAACAGGCATTTTTTTTGGCGAGCAGACGGCAGAAAGCGTGGCCTCTTCCGTAAAGAGGTTCAATTCTATGGATACTACCTCCTCTGTCTGCCGGGCCAATGCGGAAAAGTTTTCCAGAGAGGTGTTCAAAAAGAGGATGGCCTCATATATTGATGCTAAAATTAGGGAGCGGGGCATCTATTTAGAAAAATGAAAAAAAGAAGCACTCTGATAATAATACTTCTTCTTGCGGCCGACATATTCTTTCTGGCCGTCTCTTTTATCTTTGGTTACTATGTTAAGTACGGTCCGCCATGGGTATCAGGGGTCTATCCTTTGTTCCTTCTGGAGAGGTATTCAAGGAACCTGCTGTTCGCCGTTTTTGCCACGATCTCGGTGTTCAATTTCTTTTCGCTCTATTCAAAAAACCAGAACAGGGATGCCGTGGATGAAGCCGCCTCAGTGGCCGGTGCTGTCACCGTTTCCAGCCTGATCTTTTTCATCATTTCGCTAATCTACAGGGAGATAGTGATATCAAGAAGGGTCATCTTTGCGGCCTGGGGCCTGTCAATAATCCTGATCGCGGCTTTCAGGATCATTGTGATCCGCATAAGAAGATGGCTTTTTTTAAAAGGTGTCGGAGTAGCGAAAGTCCTCATAATAGGCGACCCTGCACAAAAGGCAGGTCTTGTCAAAAGAATAACAGAGCATCCAGAAATGGGACTGCGCATTGTGGGGCAGATGGACTATATTCAGGAAAGAATAGACCAGCAATTCTATTCAAAGCTAAGGGAAACGCTTTCCTTTGGCAGGGTGGACAGGATCATCTTTGCCTGTTCTTTAGCGGATTCAACTGCGGTCATGAAGCTGATAGAGGTATGCGAAGTCAGCAGAGCAGAGTTCCAGTTCGTCCCCAGAGTGCTTGACATAATCGAGTCCAGGATAAGTTCGGACGAGATAGTTGGGGTCCCTCTCATTACCGTAAAAGAGATCAAGCTGTACGGACTCAACGCGCTGCTTAAAAGGACCTTTGATCTGGCCGCCTCTTTTTTGGCGGTGCTCCTTTTTGCGCCGATCTTTGCCGTTATAGCAGTGCTTATCAAGTTGGATTCAAAAGGCGCAGTGTTCTTCATGCAGAAAAGGGTGGGGGAGAACGGCAAGGAATTCCACCTGTTCAAGTTCAGGTCTATGGTAGAAGGAGCCGATGCTCAAAAGAGCCTCATGGCGGACAGAAACGAGGCCGACGGGCCCATCTTTAAGATGCGCAGGGACCCGAGGGTGACACGCATCGGAGGCCTTCTTCGAAGGTTCAGCCTGGACGAACTTCCTCAGATATTCAATGTCCTGCTGGGTCAGATGAGCCTGGTTGGGCCGCGTCCGCCGCTTCCGCAGGAGGTAAAGGAATATAACGAATGGCACTGGAAAAGGTTAAGGGTCCTTGCGGGAATGACGGGGCTCTGGCAGGTAAGCGGAAGATCGGAACTGTCTTTTGAGGAAATGGTTAAACTGGACATCTATTACATAGAGAACTGGTCCCTGTGGCTTGACATCAAGATACTCCTTAAGACGATCCCCGTGGTCCTTTCCTCAAAAGGAGCATATTAGTTAGTGAAAGACCTCCGAAAAATTATTTGATATTCGCTTACCTTATTGTGTATAATATATCAGAATGGAACTGCGGGAGTATATAGGACTTCTCCTCAAGAGGAAGGAGCTTGTGATAGCTTCCTTTCTTGTTGTTTTTTTTGTTGTTCTTGTTTACACTTTTGTCGTTCCTCCGGTCTATGAAGCCACTGCCAAGCTGCTTATCTCAAAGGATGCCGGCACTCTTAATCCTCTTGTGGATAAACCTACTTCCATGGCCAGTCTGCTGCAGGGAAGCAATGATATCGAAACTCATGTGGAGCTTATTAAAGACCGTCCGGTCATAAGCGAAGCCATAAAACAGCTCGACCTAAGGGACAGCAAAGGCGAGCTTCTTGACCCTGAAGATCTTCTCAATTCCGTCAGAGTGGTTCCTCTTAGGGATACGGACATAATACAGATCAGGGTCCAGAATAAAGTTCCTAGGCTGGCTGCAGACACGGCAAATACCATAAGCGAGAGATATGTGGCCTGGAGCCAGGAAATGAACCAGGCTGAGGCAAGGTCGGTAAAACAGTTCATCGAAGAACAGATCGCTGTGACAAAGGGATCTCTCACCAAAGTTGAAGAGGAACTGCTTAAATACAGAAAAAAGTCCGGGTCTGTCCAATTGTCATCGGAGATGCAGGTAAAGATCGATAAACTTGCGGAACTGGAAATAGAGCGCACCAAGGTGACCATCGCGCTAAGGGAATTCCGCGCCAGGCTCACTTCTGGTGCCCTTGGCAGCGATGTGACCGGCCTGACAGAAAGAAAAAAAGCTCTTGATGCCGCTATAGCAAGGTATAACAGCGAGTTAAAGGACCTTCCTCAAAAAGAGCTCGAAGTTGCGCGGCTTATGAGGGACAACAAAGTTGCTGACGCCACTTATGTAATGCTCCTGGAAAAACTTAATGAGGTCAAGATCGCCGAGGCAATGAAGACCAGCAGCGCCAAGATTGTTTCTCCTGCTGTGGTACCGAAAGATCCCATCAAACCCAAAAAACTGCTAAATCTGATGATGGCAGTCATTATAGGGTTGTTGATGGGCGCCGGGGCGGCATTCCTTACGGAATATTTTGATGTTTCCATAAGAACTTCCGAAGAGGCAAAACAGATCACCGGTTTTCCTGCCCTCGGGGTAATCCCTTTCGTCAAAAGCGCAAAAAAGAACGAACCGTTCGAATACCTGATCGCTGAAAAAAGGCCGAAGTCCCAGGTGGCGGAAGCTTTCAGAACACTGGATGCCGATATTAAATTTGCCGCCGCCGGTTCTCCCGGAAAGGTGCTTCTGTTCACCAGTTCGCTTCCGGGCGAGGGTAAGTCGTCAACTGTCTCAAATTATGCGGTTATCAGGGCGCAGAGCGGAAAGAGAACTGTTTTGATAGATGCTGACATGCGCAAACCCATTCTGGACAAACTGTTCGGGGTTGCATCTAAAAAGGGCCTCTCGGATGTGCTTTGCGGGGAACAGCGAGTGGATGATGTCATCCAAAAGACTTCTATCACAGACCTTGATTTTATCGCCTCAGGCCCTATTCCCCCCAACCCTGCGATTCTGCTCGGCTCTCCCCAAATGAAAGCGATATTAAACGATCTTTCTGACAGGTACGATTCTGTGCTTATAGACAGCCCGCCGCTGGTGGGGCTTCCGGATGCTCACCATCTCTGCTCGATAGCCGATGGAGTGATCTTTGTGATTGCTTACGGGAGGACGGACCGGAATGAAGTGGTGGATGCAAAAACGATATTGGAAAATGCCAAAGCCTCGGTCTACGGTTTTGTGCTTACAATGTTCGATGGGGGGGGAGCGGTGTACAAGGCTTACTACGGCGCTAAATCCTATTATTATTCATCCCAGCCCAAGGAGAAAGGACCGGAACAATGATAAAAAAAGGGTGTTTTTGGGCTGTGCTCCTTATACTTGTGCTTTTCTGCGCCTGTGACGCGGCTACTCTTACTTCTCCCTTTCTGAATTACCCGAATCCTTTCAAGACCCGCGATTCTAAGGCCGGCACCACCGAGGGGACCTATTTTGCCTACGGTCTTTCTTCCGCTACCAATATTGAGATAAGGATCTATATGATAGACGGTACGCTTGTGTGGAAGAGGAGCTTTCTTTCGACGGATCCCGAAGGCTCTGCCGGCTATCACGAAGTGTTTTGGGACGGAGCTCTGGATACGGGGGCTTCAAAGAGACAATACAGCGGGTATATCCTGAGAGAAACCGCCCCTAACGGGATCCTGCTCTCTTTTTTAATAGCAAATGGAAAAGTCCTGGCAAAGAACAAAATAACAGTATTTCAGTAAATGAAAAAAATATTACATGCCATATTTGCTTTTTGTCTGCTGTCATCGGCTGCCTGTGCGGCGCTGATCCCGGATGTGTCAAGATTTGCCGTTGGTGCAAGGACCGTAGGCCTGGGAAGGGCCTTCGTCGGCATTGCTGATGACGCAAACTCTATCTTTTATAACCCTGCGGGGGGCGGTTGGGCAAAGACAGTAAGCCTTGTTTCTACCACTACCCGCCTGCTTGATGACACCAATGTGCTTTCTCTGGCAGGAATGTTTCCCACGCACTACGGCTCCGTAGGGTTTGCTTACGCCACTTACGGCATATCCGGGAGCTTTGTGACCTACAGGGATGCCCTTGGGCAGGTCGCGGTCGATTCTACCAGGGAAGGGATGTCTTTTTCGGGAAGTTCTGCGATTCTTTCCTTTTCTTCTCTGCCTTTTATCAGCCCTTTTTCTCCTGATGTAAAAGCTACTCTGGGGTTCAATGTGAAATTGTTCAGGCAAAGCCTTGGGGGTGGGACAGTTGGGGCCGCCAGCTCTTCCGGGATCGATATTGACGGCGGCCTGCTCATCAGGCCCTCGGAATGGCTGCGGATAGGGTTCAGCGCCCTCAACATGCTCCCTGATTCTTATAACCAGATCGGAGGGTCCAATAACTGGGATTCAGGGGAGGAGCGCAAAGAAGGTATAGAAAATGTAATAAAAACGGGGATCGGGTTAAAGATACCTTCTTCTATGCTTCCAAAGGGTATGGGTAAGGAGCTCATAATAGATGCGGATTTGGATATGTTCATAGCAAAACCGCGTCCCGCTCTGCTGCATATAGGGACGGAGTGGTGGCCTTCCGACTATCTGGGACTCAGGATGGGGCTTGATCAGGATGTTGCTTCTGCTGGACAGACCGACTCCATGGTCGTGGCCAGCAGTTTCACCTATGGAGCAGGACTCAAGTTCTCAAGTTTCCTTTTTGATTATGCTTTCAAGCCCTCCAGCCTGACGGATGCAAATTCGCATTATTTTTCGATCTCCTACCTTATCCCAACGTTTTCTGAAAGGCAGGTCATAGTTGCATTGGAGCCAAGGGACAGGACCATCACATATAAGCCCTCCGTTTTGCTCAAAGCAAAATCGCCATCTAAGGTCAGGGAGGTCCGAGTGGGAGGAGCAGCGATAAAAACTTTGGCCGGATCTTTTGAAACGGTCGTGGACCTGTCTTTAGGAAAAAATCCGATAAAAATGGAGGGGTATGACGAAAAGGGGGCCAATATTGCTTCCGGAGAATGCAGAGTGCTTCGCTTGGCCGAGTTCAGTGATGTTCCTCATCAGTTCTGGGCCAGCGATCCGATCTCCCATATGGCGACTCTGGGCATTGTGTCCGGTTTCCCTGACGGAACTTTCAAGCCGCAGAAGGGGCTTACGAGGGCCGAAATGGTTACCCTTCTTGTTCGGGCAAAGAATACGGTTCTTACGAAGCCGTCTGGCAACGTGTTCAAGGATGTCAGAAAGGAGCACTGGGCTTCGCAGTACATAAAGGCCTCTCTTAATTCCAATATTGTAAAAGGCTATCCTGACGGCACCTTTAAACCGTCTGCGGGGCTGACCAGGGCCGAGGCCGTGTCCGTTCTGGTAAGGTTTGGCGATATCCGGGAAAAGGAAACAGCTGCTTCTGCGTCCTACAGCGATATTGCTTCAAAACACTGGGCTTTTAGGTCGATAAGCGCGGCCAGACAGGCAGGGCTTTTGTCTTTCATAAAAGAGAGCACCTTCAAACCGCAGCGGCCCATAACCAGGGCGGAAGCCTGCGAAATGCTTTCCAGGATAAAGTTCATTTCCGGAAAGATCGACCAGCTTCTTAGTTTTGACATCGGATACTGACCTCTAAAGAGAAATGATGGATCCAGATAAAAAAATAAGGACCGCTGTTATAGGGACCGGTTTTATGGGGTCCCTCCACTGCCGCGCTTATTCCATGGACAAAGACTGTGTTTTTACAGGCGTTTTTGACGCTGACAAAAAGTCCTCTGCCGACCAGGCCTCAAAATACAACATCAAAGCCTTTGATTCTGTCCAGGAACTACTTGAGAATGTTGATGCTGTCTCTGTTGCCGCTCCAACCACCCTGCACTATGAAATTGGAAAGGCCTGTATAGAAAAGGGGGTCCATCTTCTGATGGAAAAGCCCATAGCTGCAACGATCGATGAGGCAAAAGAACTTGAGAAAGCGCTCGATAAAAGCGGTCTTGTCTTTGCCATAGGGTATATAGAAAAATTCAATCCCGCGGTCAAGGAATTGTTTAAAGCGATAAAGGGGGAAAAGATACTTTCTTTCGAAGCCTTAAGGGAAGCCCCTCCCGCGCCCAGAGCCAACGATGTGAGCGTGGTGCTTGACCTTATGATCCATGACATTGATATACTCCTGGCCGCAACTAATTATGGAAGCCCGGAATTGATCAAGGCCGAAGGCAGAAAGACCAGCAGGGATGTTATTGAAGACGCTTCCTGCGCAATAGCTTTTAAGGACGGAACCAAGGCTTTTTTAAGGGCATCAAAAGTGTCCGGCAAAAAACTCAGGACCATCAGGGCTGTTTGCAGCGGTATTTTGGCAGAAGCCGACCTTATCTCAAAAAAGCTCAAAATAACAAAGGACGGCACTGTCAGCGAGATCGAAGCGTCAGGCTTGGAGCCCATAAGGGCGGAGGTGTCGGATTTTTTGAAGGCCGTAAAAGGTAATGGAGCTCCCGCCTCGGATATCCGCTCGGCCTGTCTTTCTTTTGAAACAGCAAAAAAAATCGAGCGGCTTATCGAAGGACGATGATCCTGCCCTTTGCTGAGGCAGTTGCCTGTCCGTTCTCCTGCGCCAGAACTTTTATGAGGTAGATACCGTTAGAAGCATTCTCTCCTGAGGCCAGTTTTCCATCCCATTCAAGATTGTTGTTGTAGCCGGCCGTACCGGGCACGCTTAAGGAAGTGATAAGCCTTCCGGTCTGGTCAAAAATGTAGAGCTTGACCTGCGCAGGCCTAGAAAGGTTATAGGTTATCTTTGAGGGGCCCAAAGACGGGTCAAAGGGATTGGGGCAGGGCAGAAGATCTTTAAGGCAGAGAGAACCTTCGGCAAAGAACTCTATAGAATAGGTATGGGATGGCGTTTCAAGCTCAAGTTCATGCTTTCCGGCAGAAAGGGTTCCCACAGAGGCAGATCCGGTAGATGTGTCGTAAGCTATGCTGGTTGAATCCAGCTTAGCAGAGGCAAAGGCAAACGGCGCGCCTGAGGAGTCTGTTATCTTTACGCTGGAAGGGGATGCGGGCACATAATCCCCCTCGGCTATTTGTTTGCCGTCGAACTCAAAAATGGCGGACGAGGACATGACCGTGCAGATTATGGTCCCTGACACGGTCGCAGTGTTCTGCGCCGGGTCCTTTGCGCTTATCACAACTTTGTTCTCTCCTTTTTCTAATCCTATACCCAGGCAGAACGTGCCGTCGCAAGACACAAGCTGTTCTTTTGACTGTTTTCCGTTTACCGAGGCAAAGATCTTTTTGACCGAGGGCTTATCAACCTTTCCTGTTACGGCTAAACTTGATCGGTTCAGCTCTCCAGGAAGTGTTTCATCAAGGGTAATGACCGGGACGACCGTATCTACTACAAGAACTGCCGTGGCGGGTTTTGCGGTGTTGCCGGCAAGGTCCCTGATCACTGCTTCCAGCTTGTAGATGCCGTCAGAAAGAGCGGTCCTGGGTTCGAACACCAGTTCCTTTTCCCCGGACCCGGCAGAACAGGACCCTTCTATTGTTGAAGCGTCCCGGAACAATTTCACTGAGGAGTTCCTGTTGTCAGGTCCCGACCCGTCATCGGACAATTCTATCAAGATCCTTTTGCCGCTGCCCGAATATAACACAGGTTCTTTTGATGGGAACAGGAGCCCAGGCCCTACAAGGTCAACGTTCAATTTTGCCGAGGCTTTTGCGTAAGTTCCGTCAGGCAGAGGCAGCCTTACCTCAAGCTCGTTCTCTTTTTGCGTGACTTCCTGCGGGAGATATATGATCCCGAGGACTTTGTTCCTGCTGTTATCAAGGTAGAGCGAGGACTCGGCAGCTTTGCCGTTAATATAGGCCGCGGCTTCGGTTTCGTCCTCTATTTCAAGAGTCGTGCCGGCAATAGAGGCCTCAAAAACCACTGTTGAGCCTTTCTTGAACCAGGAAGAAGACGGCGGTTTTTCGACAGACATAGAAAGGACCTTTGGAGAAGTATCTATGTTAAAGCTTCTGGCCTGCGATTCAAAAGAAGAGATGCCGTCCCAGGCATATAACCTGTAATAATACTTTCCCTCAGAAAGAGGCTCTAAAAAGGCCGCTATCGGATACTCTGCCGGAATATCGGAAAATGAGGCAAAGTCGCTTGTCCTGCCCAGCCTGACCGAGTATAAATAGGTGTCGGCCTCCTGCACGGGGTCGGCTTCAAAGGTGATCGCTGGTTTGTTCAGAGCAAAGACATGGTCGTCCGGTATTTTGGGTCCAAGGCTTTTCAACCGGGCAAATGACAGCGTCCTTATAGAGCCGCCTGTTTTGGCAATAACGGTTCCGGGACAGGCCAGGACCTTTATTGATGTGCTTTCTTCCGAAGCAAGCAGTTCTTTCTGCGGAGAGGCCCATTTTGTTCCGGAAAGGAATGCTCTGGAGTAGTAGAGATGCGAATCTGAGCTCCAGGCGGCAAAGCAGGCCCCCTGCGGCGAAAGGACGATATCCCAGGCAGGGATACTTGTGCCTGAGGATGCTATCTCAAAAGGCCTGCCGAAGGCAGAACTGTCGGCGGTTTTTTTTGCTGCCATCAATTTGTGGGTTATGCCGTCAAACACTCTCCAGGAGCAGATGGCGCTTCCGTGATTAACTGCCGCTTTTGGCAGGGACTGTTGCGTGAATGACGAAGAGACCTCTTTAGGTGCTGTGTAAGTCCTGCCAAGATCAAAGGACTCACAATACTTTAATTGTCCGGAGGCCTTATCCTTCCAGACGATTAGTACTTGGTCTTGGCTTGACGAAACGGCCGGGACCCCTTCGGGAACGGAGTCCGCATTTACGGCAAACGGGGCAGAAAAATAGGGGAGGCTATCCGAAAAGCTGGAAAACAGCCTGTCCTGGCCGCCTGCCCAGACAAGCAGGATGCTGCCTTTGTGCCTTAAGACTTTCAGGTCTGAGGGCCTTGTATCGAAAATATGGACAGATTCAGGCCTGCTCCATGTATCGCCGTTATCGCTGGAAAAAGACAGATACAACCGTCCCGAAACATACCAGTAAGCCTCGAGCAGATTTTTTTCCCTGATCAAATGCTGGAAGCAAGCTTCTTCGGTTGTCGAGGCAAGGTCTCTTTTTGAGGAAAAGGTCTGTCCTTTGTCAAAGGACCTTGAAAAAACAGGACCGGGAGAGCAGTTTAATTCGTATACTGTATTGTCTTCAAAGAGCGTGGCGGCACAAAGAGAAGTCGCCAGGGAACCTGCAAGCAGCAGGACAGATGCTATCATCAGAGCCCTAAGGTCTATCTTACCCATAATATATCCGGGGAAGTCCCATCCCAGGACAATTGTAGCACTTCTGTTATATATTACAAACAGGTCAAATAATGCGTCAGAAGTTGATTATTTTAGAAAATCCTGCGGCTTCAAGGCTTGCGCCTCCGACCAGCCCGCCGTCAACATCTTCCTGCGACATCAGTTCCTTGATGTTGTCGGCTTTTACGCTTCCTCCGTAGAGTATCCTGATGGAAGAAGAAACATCTTTGCCAAAGAGGCCCTCCAGCTGTTTTCTTATGAAAGCGTGGACTTCCTGCGCCTGTGCGGGGCTCGCGGTTTTACCGGTCCCGATAGCCCAGACAGGTTCGTAGGCGATAACGGTCTTTAATGCCTGTTCTTTTAAAAGCCCGCTGAGCCCGCCTTTCAACTGCTTTTCTATCACCTCAAAGGTCCTGTTCTTTTCTCTTTCTTCAAGGGTTTCGCCGACGCAGACTATTGGGATCAGTCCCACCTTAAGTGCTGCGTTAAGCCTTTTGTTCACTGTTGCATCGGTTTCCCCAAAATACTGTCTTCTTTCCGAATGTCCGATTATCGCGTACTCGCAGCCGCTGTCCTTTATCATTCCGGGCGAGATCTCCCCGGTAAAGGCGCCTTTTTCTTCCCAGAAGATGTTTTGTGAGCCTATCTTGACATTAGTTCCCTTGCAGACGCCTACTGCCGGTTCTATATCGATAAAAGGCGGACAGACGACTATTTCCCTTTCGGCTGCCTCTTTGACCAGAGGGATCAGCTCTGTCAGCATGGCCCTTGTTTCTTTTGCGTTCTTGAACATCTTCCAGTTGCCGGCTATTATCGGTTTTCTCATTTTTTCTCCTTTAACTTCAGTTTATCAAATATTCCGGTCCCTGTAAACGAGACGGAAAGCAGTTCGGGTGCCGCGGTTCAATAGCCTAGACAGGCTTTGGACTTTCTTCCCAACTCGTGCAAAAAACCGTAGTAGGGTGCAAGATCATCAAAAACTATCATTGAAGCGGAAATGACCACCGTTACATCCTGGTCGGGATCATATTTAACTACCGTTGCATATCCGGCGTGTCCGCCGTCATGGCCGTATCCCAATCCCGGGACATATGATATTCCCAGGCCATAATTCTTTGAGCGGGTGCCCTCCATCATCATTTTGGCGCCTGTTTTGTTTACTCCCGCTTCTCCTCTTAACAGTTTTCTTATCCAGACGGCCAGATCCGCGTCATTTGAGATGATATTTCCCTCGGCAATGTGGGGAGTCATATTATCCTCGGTTGTTTCGATCAACAGATCTCCGCCGGTTGAATATCCTTTAGCAAAAGGGACCGGCAAGGACTGCTGGCTGCCAAGATAGGGCAAAGTTGTATCGTTGAGGCCGTTGGGGATCAACAAGTTGTTTGCCACAAACTTATCATACCTTTGGCCGGAAACTCTCTCGATTATCTTCCCAAGGATGGAATACCCTGTATCGCTGTAGTGGTAGGAGGCATCAGGCGCAAAGAAACTTAATTTGTTTGCGGCAACAACCCCTGTCAGCTCGTCAAAAGTAAATGTGTGTGAAGCATCAATTTCTTTGACATAATCAACGTAATTCTTTCCGGCATAGGGAGCTTTGGCCGTTGCGGGAATACTGTTGTTGGATATGTCCCATACCCCGGCCCTGTGTTTGAGAAGTAGTCTGATAGTGATCTTGTCTTTGTTTGGAATATCATATGCCGCAGTGTTTGGAACATATGGCTCTGTTGAGCCGGGGATCATAGCTGTTATCTTATCGTCAATGTTCAGCTTTCCCTGTTGCTGAAGAAGCATGATCCCGGCTGCAGTAAAAGTTTTTGTAACGCTTGCCGCGCGGAAATGGACTTTGCTGCTTGCACCCTTATCAAAATTGCTGGCGGAAAAATAATTGCCTTTTGGCGTCATTATGTATATTGAAACTGCTC